>Ga0209743_1000001_pt1 | contig 383370 bp, 318 predicted proteins | sample OlaalgELextract2_FD_187378 | JGI IMG/M metagenome (GOLD analysis project Ga0209743, IMG submission 187378) | Olavius algarvensis symbiont microbial communities from Tuscany, Italy - Type G ELBA extract 2 (SPAdes) (version 2) | ecosystem: Host-associated > Annelida > Digestive system >...
CCGCCACAAAAACGGCGGGTAAACATCGCAGAGCCGGGACGAAAAGGCGCAGAACGGATGATCCGTTCTGCGCCTTCCATAACCTCTCAATCACGCCGTAAGTACAATCTACTCCGATGCCGGCTCTTCCGCCGGCGGTTCCATCAGCAGATCTGCTGTTTCGTGTTCCTGGACCACCTGCTTCAGCTCATTGGACGCTTCCTGGAGCACCGGGATACTCCGGGTGGCGGCATCCACGGTCTGCTCGGCAAGCAGATCGGCCTTTGCCACGGCTTCCAGAAATATATTCTTCGATTCGATCAGCTTGTCCATTTCGGTCATCATTTTAATGCCCACCTGGCCGATAACCTCCACGTTGTCCCGGGTCATCTCGGCCCCGCCTCTTAGAAGGTCGGTCACCATATCCTGGGTGGCCGACGCGGCCTCGGCAATCTGTCGTGCCTCTTGCTGGACGACGATCAGCGCATACAGGTTGGTGAGCAGCGGTGCGGCCTGGTCCCGCAGCATGGACACGGTATCCCGCAGTTCGAAATTGGTGGTGACGCTGGTACGAAGCCCGGTGAGCACCTGGAGAAAAATCTGTTCGTTGGCCCTCAGAAACAGCGCCCGCTTTCCGACCCGGCTCATGGCATTCATGATCTTCTGCTGGTCTTCCGGTGCCGCCTGGGCATGCATGTCCTTCAATTTGGCAAACACCAGCTCCGCCTCGTAAGCTCTGAGTTCCACCTGGGAGATCAAATTTTTTAGCCCGTCGGACTGGGTCATGATGGCGGCATTGTTCTCGTCGAGCCGAACAATGCCTCCGTCCATGGACATCAGCAGATTGTCGATTTCATCGCTGATCGGCTGAAAATTGTCGGCAATACTCCGCATCAGATCCCCGATCAATGGAATGCCCCGGGCCTTTCGGATGAACAGGTTCTTCAGGCCCGTTCCACCGTACTTGCCGGCCAGCTCGATCTGATCCCGAAACGGCCGAGGATCGAATCGCTCCATGATGGACCGCATCTGTTTGATCTGGTTCGGCAGGGGATTGTTCGTGCCGTCGCTGACCTGTTTCATCATTTCGCCGACGGTGACCTTGCGGCTCTCGAGAAAACCGCTGACCTGCTGCTGGGCGTCTTCTCCGAGCCGGGTAAGCTGGGAGAGGGTTTTCAGGTCATCCGGAGCGGCCACGACCTGCTGGGCCAACGCCCGGGCGGCGGTTTCCACCGACGTCGCCTCCGACGGTACCAGGTCCCTGGGAGGTTTTGGAACGATATCTCCGGCAGCCCGGATAACGGGAAGATTCGATTCAGCGCTGACGGATAATTCCGGTTTCTGAGAATCGTCGCTCATCGTACGCTCCTTTCTTTCACCCAAACAAAAATGCCCATTTCGAGCTCACGGACTCGATGTGTCATGTTTCCTTGCGTTTCGAACCCCTGTCTCTGCGTTTGATCGACGCTTCCATATCCATCATCCGCTTGAGGGTCCCCGTCGTAAACCGGAGCCGCTGGAGATTGTTTTCCTGGTAAGCCTGGTAGACATCGCGGAGGTTTTCTTCGAATTCGCCCAGAGCGGCAGCGATGTCTGCCTCATCCTCTTCTGACAGAACGCCTTTCCGGTCCGGATCCGTCGTTAAATGGACGTAGTTTTCCACAATGGGGAGAATCTTCCGGAACTGGCTCAGGAACCGATGGGCCTGGCGCATGTCATCCGGGTCTTCTTTGAAATTCTGAAAGATTTTTTCACACAGCCCGCAAACGGCATCCACCTTTTCCCGAATGACCGGGTTATCGATAGACCGGGACAGCCGGGCCAATTGTCTGAGTTGCCGTTGCTCCGCACGGACCTGCCGGGCCATCTGCATCATCGCCCGTCGAGATTCGCCGCCGCTCCCGCCAGTTTTTTTCACAGGCGATCCGCCAAGCAGCCGTTTCGCCAGCCAGTAGGCTCCCAAACCGACGATCAGGCAAACAAACCACGACAAGCGCCATACGAAAAGTGTTAGGACAAAAGCAGCCGCACCGATCGCACCCGCCAACATTTTCGCCTGCCTGTTTGTTTTCACGAAAACGGCCTCCGGAAATCGAGTTTGACCATAACCCGTTTAGAATATTTGAAGACATCCCCAGGGTCAAATATAAAGTGTGCAGGCAATCAAAACCATTTGGCTCGACGAAAAGATTACACGGCCCGGGAGATAAGGATTTCGGGACCTGATTCCGGGGTGGGAACCCGGCCATCAATCCCCTTGCGGTACCGAATTGTTCCTCTCGAAGGGTTGTGTTATGTTTCATCAAACGGATGGTCGCACATCAGATGGAAAGGCACATCATGACGAAACAACAGACGCGGAGAAACCGGCCTGACTTTACAGATCCTCTGGCTCAGACGGTGCTCAATTCCCTGTCGGCCCATATCGCCATCCTCGATCATCAGGGTGTGATCGTCGAGACAAACAGAGCCTGGCGAAAGTTCGCCGGCCGCGGGGAGATGACCGGAGACGTTTCTTCGGTGGGGGTGAACTATCTGAAGTTGTGCGATGCCACCACAGGGCCGGAAGCAGATGATGCTGCAGTGGTGGCCCAAGGGATCCGATCGGTCATTGCCGGCAAAGAAGAGGAATTCTTGTACGACTATCCGTGCCATGCCCCGGATGGCAAACACTGGTATTACCTGCGAACGATCCGCATGAACGGCGTAGAACCGGTTCATGTGGTCGTCAGCCATGAGGAGATTACGGCGTTGAAACTGACCGAGGAGGCCCTTCGCCGGAACGAGAATGAACTGATGGAGCAGAAGCAGAGTCTGGAGGAAGCCAACATCGCCTTGAAAGTGCTCTTGACCCAGCGGGAAAACGACAAGGTCGAACTCGAGCAGAAGGTCCTTTCCAACGTCCGGGAACTTGTTTTCCCCTATGTCGAGAAGTTAATGAACGCTCGGTTGAAACCCCGGGAACGCACCTTGGTCGAGATCACCCACGCTCATTTAAATGATGTCATCTCGCCCCTTCTGCAGCGCTTGAAATCGGCCCAGATGATCCTGACGCCCCAGGAGATTCAGGTCGCCGCGCTGGTCAAGGAAGGTCGCAGCAGCAAGGAAATTGCGGATATCCTGACCGTGTCGGTCACCACCGTCAATTTTCACCGAAAGAATCTACGGAAAAAATTCGGTCTCAGCAACACCCGGCAGAACCTTCGGGCCTACCTGATGTCCCTTTCCTGATCCGGATCGTCGATGCTCGCTGCCTCCGGCACCGGCGCCCCGGTGATGGCGCACGCCATGGCCACGTCGCTTGCCGCAAACACCGCATCATGCAATTTTGCGGCAAGCACCATGCCGATCATTTCTTCTTCGTTGACCAGAATATCCGCCCCGGCCCGTTTCAGTCTCTCGCAGCTGACCTGGTATCGGGCCCGGACAAATATCCGCGTGTCCGGAGCGATCGAGCGGACCAGGCGGATGATGGTGGCGGATGATTCCGGATCCGGAACGGTGATGACCACGACGGCGGCATCGGCGATTCCCGTGTCCTGTAAAAAGTCGGGTGACGCGCCATCGCCGACATGGACACGATGTCCCAATTCCCTGGCCTTTCGAGCGCTGACCGGGTTTAGTTCAATGACGTGGAACAATATAAAATCGTCGGCCAGTTGTTCGACAATTTGACGACCGGCGGGGCCGAATCCCACCACGTAAACCGCGCAGCGGGATGGTGAACTCGCCTCGGTTTCACGGACGCCATTGGAGACCGACGTCAGAGATAGTTTTTTACTGAGCCAATTCGCCAGGGGATTGGCGTAAATGACCATATAGGGTGCTAAAAACATCGACACGACGGCTGTTGCCACTGTGAGAGACAGCAGGTTCTCAGGGAAAATCCCGGCGGTTGCCGCCGCAGAAGCCGCGATCAGAGAAAATTCTCCGATCTGGGCCAATGTTATACCGGTGGCGATCGCCGGCAGGGGAGACACGCCGGTCAGGCGTGCCACGCCGAAGGTGATTGCCGTTTTTCCCATAAACACCACCAGGGCGGCTGCGGCGACCAGCGCCAGGTGGGACAGAAGCCAGTGGACGTCCAGAAGCATGCCGATGGAGGTAAAAAAAAGGGTGAGAAACAGGGTGCGGATGGAACCGATATCGGCTCTCATCTGATGGGCAAACGGCGACTCGCCGACCAGCAGTCCGGCGACAAACGCCCCCAGGGCCGCCGACAATCCCAGGGCATGGGCGGCCCAGGCCGAGCCGATGCCGGCCAGGATTGTCAGCAGCACGACAAGGTCCCGTTCGGCAAACGTGCCGCGTGTCAGGAGCAGCCGGGGAAGCACCAGGTAGAAAACGACGTAAAACAGAGCAATCAGTCCAACCAGGCTCCCCACGATTCGGGCTGTCTGCATGAGAATACCGGTGGCCGGGTCCGCCCCCCCCCATGACGCCGATCATCAGCAGGACCGGCAGGACGGCAATATCCTGAACCAGAAGAATCCCCAAGGACAACCTGCCGCGTATGGAATCGATCGCTGCCGTGTCCACCAGAATGCGAAGTACGACCGCCGTGGAACTCAGTGCCACCATGATACCGATGAGCATCGCATTGCCGGTTCCAAAGAATGGGAAGAAAACGCCGAAAAAGATGCCGCCGGTCACCAGGATCTGCAGTAACCCCGCTAAAATGATCTTTGCTCCGAAGGCCTTGAGCCGGTGGAACGAAAATTCCAGGCCGATGGAAAACAGCAGCAGAGCAACGCCGATCTCGGCGACATTGACGATGGCTTCCGTGTTAAACAACAGGGGGCCGGCAACCGCCCCGGCGGCCAGATAACCGATGATCGGGCTTTGCCTCAGCTTTCTGGCGGCCAGTCCGAAAACGAACGCCAGCCCGACAAGCAGCAAAAGCTCCGCTAAGAACGTCCAGAATGCCACGTCATGTCTCCTTTGTTCCGCCTACAGCCATTTCTTCCGTCTGAAATACGCCACCATTGCCAGGGCGATCACGGCAATCACTCCCCAGACGGCAACGTAACCCCACTTCCATTCCAGTTCGGGCATGAATTTGAAATTCATTCCGTAAATTCCGGCAACGAAGGTAATCGGGATGAAGATCGTGGCGATGATGGTCAGCACTTTCATGACCTCATTCATCCGGTTGCTGATCGTCGACATGTAGAGGTCGAGCATGCTGGACAGAACGTCCCGAAACGACTCGACCGTGTCAAGGACCTGCACCGTGTGATCGTAGACATCGGCCAGGTACGCCTCGTTGCTCATGGAAACGAGATCCGACTCGCTCCGTATCAAACTGCTGACGATTTCCCGCATGGGCCAGACCTGCTTGCGAAAGAATATCATCTCCCGTTTCAAGCGGTGGATGGCGCGCAGGGTGTCCGAACCCGGCTCATCGGTGATATCCCCTTCGAGCGCTTCGATCTTCTCACCGATCGCTTCAAGGACCGTGAAATAGTGATCCACGACAGCATCGAGGAGCGCGTAGGCCAGATATCCACACCCCCTCTGGCGCAACCGCCCCTTTTCCTGATGGATCCGGGTTCGAACCGGGTCGAACATATCGCCCACCGCCTCCTGAAACGATATCACGTAGTGGGGTCCGACAATGAGGCTGATCTGTTCGGATCGGATGTGCATCGTTGCCGGGTCGTAGGAGAGCATTTTAAAGACCAGGTAAACGTAGGTGTCAAAATCTTCGAACTTGGGCCGGTGTCCGGTGTTGACAATGTCCTCCAGCGTCAACGCATGAATGCCGAAATGCCGACCCATGCGCTGGATCAGGTCGATATCGTGGATCCCGTCAATGTTGATCCATGTCACTGTAGGAAGGTCTCTTAGCGGAAAGGCATCTGCTATTGTCGCCAGCTCTCGCTCCTCGAGGTGTGATGCGTCGTAGTCGATGAGTCGAATCCGGACCGGGCCGGTCCGCTGCTCGCCGACCAGAACCAGGGTCCCGGGCGGTGCTCCTTCCGGTTTGGCAATCGTTTTGATAAAACGCGGCATGTTTCGGTCCTCCTCTTTTCACTTCAAAGCGCTGCATACGGCCTCCCGGAATGGCAACGTGTGTCTTTCTGTGGGGAATTTCGCCGGGGCGTCTTTTCGCCATGTGGATTCGGATTGCGTTCATTACTATGTTGACAGGTGTTCCCACTCGTCAATGTATTTCTTCACGGTCCGTCGGTCGAGTTTGACCCGACGGGCCACCTCCTCATAGGTGCCGCAGGCCCGGTACTGGAGGTAGCAGTATCCGGAGAGCAGTTTCTGTGCCTCCAGGGTCCCGTTGCGAATGCCATCGGTCAGGATCGACAGAAGATCCGAGGCACCGGAGCGTGTTTCACCGGTGTAACTGCGGTTCAGTAGCACCCGGCGAATGCACTGTTCCAGCTCTCGCACATTCCCCGGCCAGGGATATTGCCGCCCTAACCGTTCATCGATCACCTGGTGCACCATGCCCCTGATCTCCGAAGAGACCTTGCCGAGCAAGCGCCGGACAATCAGGGTAATCAGCTCATCCAGCTCTCGTGGATCCTGCTGGATCCGCTCCCGCAACGGCGGCACCACGACCACGTCCGAGCAGAGCCGATAAAAAAAATCATCCCGCATGCGGCCCTCCCGGCGTAATTCCCCCAGGGACCGATTGGTCGCCGCAATGACCCGCCCGTTGAACCGATGCCGCTCATGGCTGCCCACCGGACCGTACTCTCTTTCTTGCAGGACCTGCAGCAGTTTGATCTGGATCGGGGTGGAGACCTCTCCGATTTCATCCAGAAAGATCGAGCCATAGGGACGACACCGATCGAAGACACCCTTGTAATTGTCCACGGCTCCGGTGAAGGCGCCTTTTTTGTGCCCAAACAGCTCGGACTCGATGAGATTCTCGGGGAACTGGGACAGGTTCAGGGCAACGAAGGACTCTGTGAAACTCTCCACAAAGCATTCCCTCTTTTCATCAAAGGGGATGAAACCGGACCGGCCAATGGCGGCGGCGGCCGTTCCCTTACCGGTTCCGGTTTCGCCGAGAATCATGGTCGAGAAATCTTCCATCCGGTCCCACAGGTACGTGTTGTAAAGATTCAGGTCATGGGTAAACACATTGTTCCAGAGCTCCCGCCGGACTTCCTGCATCCCCTGACTGCAGCCCACAAGGTTACGATCGATGAAGAAAAAAGCCCGTCGGAGCTGGTAGACCACCTCGAAGTACCGGCGAATATCGTCCCGTCGAAAACCTCTCTCCTGGAGGGATAAAAACGCCTCGAGGGCAAAGGGAACTTTCAAAGACGTTTGACCGGCTTCGATCTGATCCAGGATGAGCTGGTCAAACCGTTCCATGTACCGGTGGAAAAACTCGAATAGCAGAGAATTTTCCACCAATTCCCGGTCTTTTCCGGTGTACTGGTGAATGTTGCAACGACCATCGGAATCCAGTGTTTCAATCCGGCGAAAGATCTCCTGGAGTGACTTTTCCAGAGCGACCTCTCCCGACACGCCGGCATCAACACCGGCGATCTGTCGATCCAGGGCCGCCCGCTCATCGCTGAATGGATTGGCGAAAACGGCACGGTTCACCAGGGAGAAAAAGTGACGATCCTCGGCCGAGAGTCGAACCTGTTGAGATGACATAGCTTCATCCTTTTCATACATTTTACGTACACGGCGTAATCATTTCATGAACAATATCATAAACATTGCATAAATCCCATATTAATAAATTTATAACAATATCTATTAGTTATTTTATCCTTCGGCCCCTGGCACGGTTCTTGGTCTTATTAGGGACCAACGCCCACCGGAGAGCCACCCATACGGATAGGGCGCACGAACAGAACGGCAACGAAAGGAGAATGACCATGAGACCCTTTACGGCAAGCATCAAACGGATCAGGCGGCGGATGCTTCCCCTGCTGGGGGCAGTCGCAGTCTTGGTATGCGGTATCCTGCCGGGCAATGCCCGAGCCGCCGGCCTGCTCATTGCAGACGGTGGATTCGGAGGTGTCCTCGAGATTCAGGAGCACGATGTGCATGTCACCATCAACAACGGCATCGCCGTCACCCGGGTCACCCAGGTGTTCAAGAATATGGAAAACCGCCAGGTGGAGGCCCTGTATACATTTCCGGTCCCCAAGGGGGCTTCGGTGTCCAATTTCAGCATGTGGATCAACGGAAAAGAGATGATCGGCGAAGTCCTCGAAAAGAAACGGGCCAGGGAAATTTACGACAGCTACAAACGGACCCGGAGAGACCCCGGCCTCTTGGAGCAGGTCGACTATAAAACGTTTGAAATGCGCATTTTCCCCATCCAGCCCCGGGCCGAGCAGCGGGTCCAGATCACCTATTACCAGGGGCTCGATGTGGACAACAACGCCGCCACGTATGTCTACCCCCTGAGTACCGTGACCCGAAAAGACATCGATGCGCGAACCACCGGCAAATTTGCCATCAACCTGGATGTGAAATCCGCTGTCCCCATCACGGGGATGGAAAGCCCCAGCCATGGAAAAGATTTTGTCATGGCGACCCACTCCGATCACTATCGGCAGGGTAGCCTGGAATCCACTGAAGGCAGCCTGGAACGCGATGTGGTGCTGCTGTTCCACATGGCGCGCCCACAGACCGGGATCGACCTTATCACCTCCCGGCAGGCGGGAGAAGACGGGTTTTTCTATCTGACCCTGACCGCCGGTGAAGAACTGACGACCCTCGACCAGGGTATGGATTACGTGTTTCTTTTGGATATCTCCGGGAGCATGGGCAACGACCGCAAGCTGGTCATTTCCCGCAATTCGGTGGAGGCGTTCATCGATGAGCTGTCGGCAGATGACCGCTTCGAGGTGATGACCTTCAATGTCGCTCCCACCACCCTGTTCGGGTCATTGCAGCCGGCCAATGATGCCATGAAAGCGCGGTCGGAACAATTCATGGGCTCCCAGCAGGCCAGAGGGGGTACGGTACTGGCTCCGGCAATGAACACGGCCTACCGGTACGCCGATCCGGACCGCACCCTGAACGTGGTCATCCTCAGTGACGGCATGACCGAGCAGCGGGAACGACAGACGCTCCTCCAATTGATTCAGTCCCGGCCCCGCAACGCGCGGGTGTTCTGTATCGGAATCGGGAATTCGGTCAATCGCCCGCTTCTGGAGCAGCTGGCCGATGACTCCGGGGGTTTGGCGGCCTTCGTCTCCCGTGCCGACAGTTTTCAGAGACAGGCCAAAGCCTTCCGCAGAAAATTGATGCGCCCGGTGGCCACCGATCTCCAACTGACCATCGACGGCGTCCGGTCATACGACATGGAACCCCGGTCCGTTCCCAACCTGTACCACGGTTCCCCGGTTCGCATTTACGGTCGGTATGCCGGTGACGGTGAGGCCAATGTGACCTTGACGGCAACTATTCAAGGGCGGGAAATCTCCCAATCGGCCGCACTGGTGTTCCCCAAATCGGATCCGGACAACCCGGAGATCGAGCGGATGTGGGCATGGAAACGGATCGATCAACTCCTGAAGACCGCCGACCGGAACGGGTCCAGGGACCCGGTGCTGGCAGAGGTGATCCGTCTCGGGGAAACCTACTCCATCGTAAGCGAATACACGTCCTTTCTGGTCCTGGAAAACGACGGGGAATATCGCCGCTGGAAAATCGAACGCCGCAACGCAGACCGCATCGCCACGGACCGACAGGCCATGCAGGCCCGCCAAGACAAGCTGGAACGGATCCGCAACAAGGCCGTGGCCGGGCTTGGACCCCAGGCGGCTCAGCCCAAGTCACCTTCAGTCCAGGCTACTGCGCCAGCGCCGAAGGGTCCCGCCACGCCGACGGCACCATCGGCACACCGGGCTGCGGCTCCGAGAACATCCCAGAGCAGGGATTTGAATTTTGGTATCGGTACCGGCCCGGTCGGCCCCCTCTTTATCGGGGCGGTTTGCTGGCTCATACGGCGGAAACGCAGAAAGTAAACGCCTGAATGGGATAAATCCATAACTCACCCGGTCCCGCAGGGCGGGACCGGGAAATATTAAACGGAAGGATTCCAATTTATCCTCCTTTCCGGTTCGGCGCTGGCCACCGCAAGCCACCGGGAGTGGTAATTGGAGGAACCCCGGGACGATGGAAACCCATCCACGGAAAGGAATGCTGATCATGGAAACCCCATGGACTCACGAAATCCCTGAGCCATCATCATGCGCCGGCATTTGGCGCCGGATCGCGTCGCTACCCGGTGAGCTGCTGGTTTTCTTGATCCTTATCGCCGCCATGAACCTGCACCTTCTCGGTATTGGCACGGGCCATCCATGGATCTATCTACCGGATGCCGTTCACAGTGGAGAGTGGTGGCGCCTGGTCACCCATCCGTTTGTGCATGTGTCCTGGTACCATCTGGCCCTGGATGCCGGCGCGTTTTGGCTGTTGTACAAAAACCTCGATGAAAAACGCGCGTTCCGGAAGCTTCTGATCACAATTGTCTGCGGCGGAGCGGGCCTTCTCGGTGCGGTGTTGTTCTCGGCGGACATCGCGAAGACCGGACTCTGCGGGCTCTCCGGCACAGCGCACGGCCTGATGGCATATGCCGGACTGGAAATGACCTTACCCAGAAGATCGCGAAGGGTCGGACTGGTGACCTTCCTTCTGGTTTTTGTAAAAAGTGTTTATGAAGCCGCCACCGGAACCGTTGTATTTGATTTCATGCACATGGGCCTTTGCGGGTCTCCCCTGGCGATATGCCACCTGGGCGGTGTGATTGGAGGGGTGGTGGCATTCGGGTTCACCTTGCTGAAAATTCCCGGTCGCATTGAACTTTCGGGGACTTCCATGGTTCACCCATGCAAATTGCCTAAACATAACATCGCTCAACGAGTTTATGAAACGCGACGATGCCGCCAATAGATAGTATTTACCCATTATTTCAACGCATATCACTACCTATTGCAATTCAAACATTAGGACATATTGTCAATAAACTAACATAGTAGGAGAGTAGCCATGTCAAGTACAATTTCTACATCATCTATCGCGGATATAACTTTTAGCTTTGAATGGGACAGTGCCACCGGACATCATACAGAGGTGTATGAAGCCCACGGTGTGGATTTCTGGAGGGACCTTCTACCCGAAGCGATGCGGGATGCCATGTTGGGACAATCTCCGGGCGGCAGCATTTCGGTCAACGCTCGAAACAACGGGATTTTCCCCGAAGATAATTTAGATCAGCGTTTCCGCATCATGCGACGGCAATTTCGTGAGAGCGTTCGGGGGACTGTTGTACGGCCCCGAATCGGTCGCTACTACCCCAGGGGACTGTTGAAAGACCTGCCGGGTATTTATCCCCAGAACGTTATCCCCTTTCGTATGATTGACATCCGGAATGGTTCGCTCCACGTGGATTTCAACCACCCCATGGCCGGCAAAACGATTCATCTGAACGCGACCATTCGCGCTGTAAAAGAAAAAACTGTCGAACGGGGGGGTACCATGCGGGATTGGTCGGAAATTCTCGGCACCGGTCCCGGTATGCAAGGACGGTGGCAGGATCGACCCACCGATTATTTTTCAGGGCACCCCTTTGATCGGCAAGACACGGCACCGGATGCGGCGTTCTATGCCAAACCCCGCCTGGTTCAACATTTGGACGCCACGGCCAGATCCCAGGTGGCTAATCTCTACAGCCGACTGGTGCCTTCTTCCGCCTCAGTATTGGACCTGATGAGCAGCTGGGTATCCCACCTGCCGGAAGACCTGCACACGGAAAACCTGGTTGGGTTGGGTATGAATGCCGAAGAGCTCGATGAGAACGGGCGCCTCACGGAAAGATTGGTCCATGACCTCAACAGGGACCCCTCGCTACCGTTCACAGCAGATTCGTTCGATGCGGTGATCTGCACCGTGTCGGTGGAATATCTGACACGTCCGTTGGAGGTGTTTGACGAATTGGCACGGGTGCTCCGACCGGGAGGGATCGCCATCATGACATTTTCGAACCGCTGGTTTCCCCCCAAAGCTGTCCGAATATGGACCGAGCTTCACGAGTTCGAGCGGATGGGCCTGGTGATGGAATACTTCAACCGGACAGGACAGTTTGTTGATATTGAAACATCGTCATTGCGCGGCATGCCCCGCCCGTACGATGACAAATATTTCCATGAAATGCCATCCGCTGATCCGGTATATGCTGTATGGGGGCGCAAAAATGATCCCGGAAAATCTATTCACTGACGGAGGTGGGTGTAAGATTCGGAATAAACTGTTGAAATTCAGAAATACGCAGTATACGCTAATGTGTTAAAACGGGATACCGGGATGATCCATTCACTCGGCCGGGGACAAATCGACCAAGGGAATTCGAAATGCTTGCCCGATTCAACAATGAGGTTCTTTCATATGGCCCGGCAGCAGTTTTGCCCCAGAATCTAAATAACGTGTGGCTTAACGTGCTCCAGGACAAAGCGGACGAATTTTTAGACTCGCAATTTGAACTTGATGAGTGCCGGCGTCCCAAGGGCGATGCCGATCCCCTTCTAACGACGTGCGTCATTGAACTGGTTCGGTATCAGGAAGGCACCATCGTGGAATTGTCGAACGATGAGCTGTTGGACAAGGTAACGTTGTTTGCCGTGTCGCTGACCATGGAAACAGCCAGAAGAGAATCCAATTTCGATGTGGATCCGCCCTCACTGGAAAACATATTGGAGTGGAGCAGGGTTTACGACGTCCAGTCAGACCGGCCGGAATTTATCGACGTCCTGGAAAAAGCCTGTATTCTGCGTAAACCGAAACAGAATTGGATCAAAAATCTTCGGGCGCGATTTACCGGAAAATTGTCTGAATCAAAGGTCTCCTAGCATTTTTTATAGATGCCTATAAAAAATGCGAATTTAAAAGACACCACCTCGTTAAAACAAAGAAGCCGGTTGATGGCGGGCCATCGCATCCGGCATATTTCCGCTTCACCATAAATCCCCGTTCCAATTAAAAATCCCAATTAAATTAGTCTTTTTGATGCTTGCGGCTTGACTCCCTATCCTGTTGGGGATATTCAAAGACAGGACCCTAAAGAAAGGAAGGGCCAATGGCTGTTCTGACAATCTCCAGGCAATTTGGTGCCGGTGGAAAGACACTGGCCCAGAATATCGCCGCCAGGCTCAACTATGACATTGCATCCGAAGCCATTATCGAGGAGCTTGCGGAACGGGCGAAGGTGGAATATTACAAATTAAAATCATTCGAAGTGGAAGATACCCATCTGTTCTCGAAGTCCCCGGGCGTCTTTTCCCCAAAACATTTCATCGACCGCATTTTCGATCCGAAAAAAAAATACATGGATGGGAAACTTTACGTCGACCTGTTAAAGCAGATACTTCCCACCATCGCCGAAAAGGACAATCTCATTATCCTGGGCCGTGGCGCTCAATTCATATTAAAGGGGGCCCCAAAGACCTATCACATCCTGATGGTCGCCGAAGAAAAAGACCGTATTCAGTTCATGGTCGACACCTATGGGCTATCCATGGAAGATGCCGGTCGGACGGTGAGACAACAGGGAAAACGCCGATCGAAACTCATGAAGCTTTTTGACAGTGAGGATTTCGACCTGCCCCGGCACTACTCCCTGGTGCTGAACATGTCGAAAATCAGTATGGCGACCGCCGAGGATCTGGTGTGTGATCTGGTGGATCCTGCCAAGGTCTGCACCATTGCATAAGGTGTTGCGGAAATACCACTCCTGGCGAGACCGCACATCAGACCGTATGACCTATGGGGAGGGCAGCCATAAACTCCCGCTTCAGATGCTGATCGCGGACATACCGATGACATCGATGCCGGCATCGGCCGCGGTCACCAACCTGATACGACATGTCCTTTAACAAAAATCGCCTGGCTGAAAAAAAAGGCACTTTGAAACTCCGATCCACGATCCTTCGAACTGTCCGGGATTTTTTTTTCGATCGGGGTTACACTGAAGTGGAGACGCCCTGCCGCATTCCCGTTCCTATCCCGGAAGCCCACATTCACCCGGAGGTTTCCGACACGTGGTTTCTTCACACGTCACCGGAAATCTGCATGAAGCAGATGCTGGCCGCCGGATATGATCGAATTTATCAGATCTGCCGGTGTTTTCGCCGGGCCGAGCGGGGGAGCCGACACCTGCCGGAGTTTACCATTCTGGAATGGTATGCGGTGGGCGAAGATTATCTTTTTTCAATGGGCGAATGTGAAAGCCTTTTCGGACACGTGGCCAGGCAACTCGGCAGGGGACTGACATTGACCTACCAGAACACATCCATCGATCTTACCCCACCCTGGCCCCGGGTGGCCGTCGCAGAGGCGTTCGAGCGATATTCACCCATCTCCCTGGATCAGGCCATGGCGAGAAGACGGTTCGATGAAATGATGGGACTTCATATCGAACCCCGTTTAGGGCTCGACAAGCCGGAATTTTTAATCGATTATCCTGCCTCCCTCGGAGCCCTCGCCCGACGCAAGCCGGGCGCCCCGCAGGTTGCAGAGCGATTCGAATTGTATGCCGGCGGGCTGGAGTTGTGCAATGGTTTTTCCGAACTGACCGATTCGGATGAACAGCGACGGCGCTTTGATATCGAACAGGGAACCCGCAAACGTGCCGGTCGGCCGGTTCATCCCATGCCGGACAGATTCCTGGCGGCGTTGTCGGCGATGCCGGAAGCCGCAGGCAACGCCCTGGGTTTCGACCGCATGGTCATGCTGTATGCCGACACCGCCGTTATCGACGATGTAACGGCGTTTACGCCCGAAGATCTCTGATCGAACGTTGCATAATATCGTTCCAGCACGTAGTAAAAACGATACGGGATTGAGGCATCATGGTAAATCTGGACGCCGAAAGCCTCTGTTCGGCGCACTGATTCGATTGGAGTGGGGTTATGGCGATTGTCAGAATTCCGTTCCGAAACCACTTGCAGTGAAAACATTTATCCGCCTCGGGAGGATCCAGACCCCGGACCCGTGCCTTCAATCGGAACATATGTATGACAACGGCTATATTTGACCAACGAAAGGAAACCACATGGTGGAACAACAGGAGCACCCCCAGCAAGAAGCGGCACCCCCGAAACGCCGGAAGAGAAGAATCTGGGTTCTCATTATTTTGGGCGTTGTACTTGCAGGCAGCATCATCGCCGTAACCTACTATCCCTCTCCGGAATTTTTCTCCAAGATCGACGACGGGAAATTGACCTTGTATAAAGGCGGGTGGAAATTGTTGGGCGCCAGGCAAAGTAATGCCGTGGAACCGATTGCGGTGGAGGGAACGGATGTGGCACCGTTACTGGAGAAATCCTACCATAGTCTGGATGCCGCCCTTTCGGACTATGCGGTGTTTATGCCGGAGTGGATCGTCGGGCAGGAGGCGCGGGTATCCCAATTGGAAAAAGATCTGGCCGCGGCATACGATGCCCTGTTGGTGGGTCTACGATCCGCAACATCGGTCGGACTTGCTGAATACGAAAAGGAAATAACCCGTCTCGAACACAGGATAGCGGCTCACAAAACGAACACCCGGCAATGACCGGATGCGTTTGAATGCGTTGAAATTCGATAAAGTCGGCATATCTTCGACTAGAGCAGTTGCCATAAATATGTTCCGATTGAAGGTAGGGTCAGGTTTCGGAACGGAATTCTGAAAATCGCTATCTATGGAATGGACACAAGGGAGGAAACGATGTCGATTGTAAAATAGGATCCGTTTCATGATTTGACGAGCCTTCAGGACAGGATCAACCGGCTGTTCGAGGAAGCCTTCCCCCGGACCGGAGAAAGCGATGAGCAGGGTCCCGGGATCTGGCGGCCGCCGGTCGACATCCTGGATACCGAATCCGCCATTGTTATCGAGGTCGAGGTGCCGGGGATAAACAAGGACGACATTTCCATCGACCTGAAGGAAAACGTACTTTCCATCAAGGGCGAACGCAAGCTGGAAGCCGACCGTAAAGAGGAAAACTATTACCAACGGGAGAGACGGTTCGGATGGTTCCAGCGCACGTTCACCCTGCCCGCCTATGTGGAACCGGAGTCGATCAAGGCCACCTTTAAACAGGGGGTGCTCAAGATTGAAATCCCGAAACCCGAAGAACGGAAACCCAAGCAGATAGAGATTGATTGAATAACGTGATGATTCGTATTTAGTGTTTCGTGTTTGGTGTTTGGGATTTGTAATTTGATGGATCGCCACCTATAGCAGATGCCAGAATTCCGCTCCGATTGAGAAACGTTAACCAAATTCCAACGTACTGGAGTCATCGGAATCGGTATCGGAATCGGAATCGGTATCGGGTTCGAAGATAACCGTCCTGTTTCGATACCGATACCGATTCCGATCCCGACGCCGAGCATCTATGGGCCACATTCTCTCGACACGGTGTTGTGTTGACAGAAACACGTTTCACTTAAACGGAACTTTTTTTGGCAATTGATAGAAATCATCCTTTCTTCGGTTGATCGATCCCCTCCTCAGCATCGTTTATTTCCTCAACAATTAATTCCTGACGCTTTTCTCCGACAGTCGATCGGATGTGAATATCCCGTTGGGGGAATGCGATTACGATATCGCGTTCCCTGAACTTCTTGTCGATCTCAAAGCGTATCTGAGACTCCGTGGCCATGAACCGGTCAATGAACACCCATACCCGCAACCTGAAAATCAATGCACTGTCACCGAAATCCAGAAACAGGACTTCCGGTTTCGGATGATAGAGAACATCTGGAATCGCGTCGACCACCTCCAGAATCGTTTTCCGGACCAGTTCCACATCCGACCCGTAGGCGACGCCGACATGGATGTTGCGTCGCACCCGCTTGTCCTTGAAGCTCCAGTTGGTCACCTGGCTACTGATAAATTCCGAATTGGGGATGATCAACGAGGCGTTGTCATAGGTCTGCACCACCGTGGCCCGAACGTTAATTTTCTTTACCGTGGCCCAGATGCCGTTAATCTCCACATCGTCTCCCACCTGTATCGGCCGCTCGAAAAGCAATATGATGCCGGACACCAGATTGTTGACGATATTCTGAAGGCCAAAACCGATACCGATGCCGATGGCGCCGAACGCCACGGCCAGGGATGCCGTATTCAGCCCGAACACATGCAGGGCGATCAGGATGCCGAACGCCCATAGAACGTATACCGATATCGTCGCGATCGACCTCTGGAGCCCTTCCTCCATGCCGCTTCGGCTCAAAAACTGTGAGCGGAAAAACTGCCTCCAGAACCGGGCGGCGACATGGGTCGCCAGGAGTACCAGGATGGCGTAAAAGACCCCCATGACGCTGAAGGACATCTTGCCGAGGGTAATCGGATGGGTCAGGGCCTGGTAAATTTTAAGCAATATGGCGCGTTGGCCGCCCCAGGCACCGATCAGGACGATACCCAGGGATAGCAGCCAGGTCAGCTGGCCAATCCGGATCCGCAACCAGAGGATCGTATAGGAAGCCGGTTCCTCCCCTCCGGAGGCCGTCTTTTCGTGGTACACCCGATCCCACTCCATCAGCATGCCGGCAAACAGAGACCACCACAACACCACCGCCCCTGTGTGGGCCCAGGCGAAATGCCAGTGAATCGTCAGCTTCGTGTATCCGGCCAGCTCCATGAGAAATCCCACAATCGGTATGCCGTAGGTGATGGCCGTCAGGGCCGGTTTCATGAGATGGTGCCGGTTCGAAAACGTTGCTTGGGGCACCGTTTTCCAAAACAGCACAACCCAGACAAACAGCCCGAAATCGATGAACAGCCGATACCAGGACATCAGGATGCCCACATCCCCTTGAATAAAGCTGGCGATGAGATGGATCGTCCCGGCGTATCGGATAGCGTTAAGTAACACGATCAGGTAGGACCGGCTGCGGTCCGGCAGTGACGATGGTTCCAGGTTGGAAAGCAGAATCAGTCCCCAGCGGGTGAGAAGCCAAATCCAGAGCAGTCGGGTGATGATGACCAGGGAAAACCAGGAATAGTAAAACGTGTCAATACGGGTCGACATGTAAAAAAACAGCGTCAGGCCGGAAAGGACAACGGAGTGTTGGGCCAGGGTGAGGGCCAATCGATGCGTGCCATGCGCCTTGACAAATGGGCGTTCTTGTAAATCGCCAAGGTAGGATTTGAGCCTGAGAGAAAGAAAAACGGTGAGGCCCAGCAACAGAGCCCAAACGATCAGGGCATAGCCGGAAGCTTTCCACAGGCCCAAAACCTCTTTTTCCCAGAGGTCTGTCGTGACGATCATGATGCTAAGGTTGCGAAGTATGGCCAACTCGGAGAGAATGGTGGCCCTGTCGAACAGGGAAAAGGTCTCATAATACCGGTGGAAGATCTCCCCTTTAAACTTCTCTTTGATCTTTCTGTCGACCGCCTGGAACAAATCTGCAAAAGACAACTGAATCCTTTTGAATCGGTCGATCCAGTCCTCGTGCAGCGGCAGCAGTTGCTCCAGGAGCCGCTGCTTCGCACCCAGGACAGCAATCAATTCCTGGCGTTTTGATATCAATTGTTGAACCTCCGGGCTCCTGTCCCCGGTTTGCTTCATCTCCTCCAGACGGGCCTTGCGGTAAGCGACTTGCTCTCGGACGCGCTTGAGTTCGGCCTCGATTCCCGTGGACCTGTCCTCTTCCTGTTGAAGAAGCCGTTCCAGCTCGGCCGTTACCAGGAGGATATCGGTTCTAGCCGCGTCAAGATCCCAGAGCGCGGTGTCCGGCTCCAAATTCAGATAGGAGAAGGTGGCAAGCTGGATACTGTAGTCGTTTAAAGCGGATCTGCGGGTGTTCGCAAGTGCCTTGCTATTCGCCAGCAGGACTCTTTGTCGGTCGAGATCGGCCTGAGTCAGGGCAATCAACCGGTCCAGTTGGCGCATGAGCTCGTTGTATGAGGTGGTGGCAGGGGGTTGCTTGGAGATATCCTGGGCCGTAGCGGCAGCGACGGCGTAACTTGTGGCAAGAAGAACACTGATCGCTAGTGTGGCAAATGTTTTCCAGGCAGCCATAGACATGAGAATTCCCTTGGTGGGGTGTCGAAGGACCATTCCGATCTTCTCCGAAGATGACCGAATCCCAATGCCGAGGCTACGCTGCGCCACCGGCACATATACGCTATCCGTATGATCCGTGGAGAGCGGCGTCAACCCGAAGCCGTCACTTATCGGGCGACGCAGAGGACACGCCGGAATTTTGGGTCTGTTCTTCTTCGGGGACCACCCCCAGACGCTTGAGATCCTGAGCGGCCTGGTCCAGCTGAGCCTTTGTTTTTGCGGCCTTTCTGGCCGCTCGGTCCGATTCTTTCCGGGCCGTCGCATATGCGGACTGAGCCCCTTGAAGCGTCTCCGGGTCCGCACCGGAAGCCATGGTATCGTCCAGAGCGCGTCGTGTTTGATCCTCCACCGCCGCGGTTGCTGTCGCTTCTTTTTCTATTTTTTTGAATCTTCGTTTCGCATCTGTGTAGGCATCCTGGGCAGCGGCAAACTCGGCAGGAGGGCCTTCCTCGGGTTCAGCCTCCAGATCGATGTCTTCTGCGGCCAGCACGATCGCCGTTGCCGGCAAATCGGCCAGGACTTCGTCCACGGCACCATCAAAGGGCGTCCGGATTTGATTGTAGTGGAATCGAAAAGGGAGAAAGACAATAGCGGCATCAGCAGAGTGTTCCGTTAGGGTCGAAACCCGTGTGTCGGATACCGTCTCAGCGTCGGCTTCGATCCGGACCTCTTCAAGGGTCTGGGCCAACCCTATGGCGCACGCATCGGTCCCCCCAGGGCAATGGGTGAGCACCCGGATGCGGGCGTTCTCCCAATCAGGGCTTCGGGTCATGAGGTAAGCCAGCAGCAACATCAACCGGCTACTGGCATCGTTGAACCACCAGACATCGATCCGCCGCTTTTCCGGAGGTACCTCTTGCAGGAGTTTCCACTCCAGATCCGTGCACTCGAACACAATAATATTCTGGCCGAGACGATACGCCGCGCGAAGATTCGCTCCGAGCCGTAGCAGTCGAAAACCCTCCCCGTCGGCAGGTGTTTCTCCGAGCCAATTCAGGAGCACCGTGTTTGCCCGGAGCGGACCGATCCCCACGGATTGGACAACAATTTCAGTTCCGGTCTGGATGTCGGGCGCGGCGACCACGAGGGGAAAGGCCTGCAATTTTTTTTCGATCAGATCTTCCGTCAGCTCCTTGGTGGCGATTTGGCGCTGTCGCCGAACGGATACCCCCTCGCCCTCGACGATGCGGACCACGGTGGTCATGCCGCTTCTACCCTCGATCCAGGAGGCGAATGTGAGCAATCGGGTCCGATGGTCCGGATCCACTGAAAAGGCCAGAATCTGGGGGCGCCAATACCTGGGGTGCTCGGGCTGCAGCCCCATGCTCAGCAGGTGGGTTCGGATGCGTTGGAGCGCGTGGGACCGCTGGCTGTCCGCCCAGCGTGCCGGCCCGGCACTGCGCTTGATGTATTGGAAAATACCAAACAATACCGACCCGGCAATCAGCCCGGTCTTGAAATCGATGGCGAGAATAACCCCCATGCACGCCAGGGCGCCGACCAGGCTGACCCGGTAATCGAACCATCGGAACTTCGGGCGAAACGACGGGCTGAAGGAACGGGCCTCGTAGAAGGTGGCATAATTGAGCAGGCCGTAGGAAATGAGAAAGAACATCGATACCACCGGCGCGATAACGTTCAGGCTGCCCAGGGCAATGGTCAAACCGGCGATCCCGGCCGACAGCAGCACCCCACGTCTCGGATTTTGCGCCGGTCCGGAGCCTTTGGCAAAGGGATTGAGGAAGGGGAATATCCGGTCCCCGGCAAGGGATTGGAGAATCCGGGGCGCCCCGAGAAAAGAGGCCATGGCCGAGGAGAGCGTGGCCGAAATGACTCCGGCGTCGATGAGAAATCCGAAACGGGCCACCTGTTTCATGGCACCGTAGTCGCGCGCCAGAAAACTGTTCGGCAAGGACCCGGCAAATACAACGGCAACGCCGAAATACACGACAATGGACAGGCCCACGGCCATGAAGGTCCCCCGGGGAAGGCTCCGCCCGGGATCCTTCAGATCTCCCGACATGCTGACACCCTGGGTAAATCCGGTGACGGCCGGAAAAAAAATGGCGAAAACAACCCAGAAGGCCGGGCTGCCATCGGGCGTGGCCCAGTTTTGGGACGCCAATCGAGAATCCCAACCGGGCAGGCCTCCCCAGAAAAAGGACAGCAGGGCGGCACACAGGAGCGCCATGACCACGTACTGAAACTTGGTGGCCCAATCGGCGCCCAGCCAGGCGAAGACAAACAGGAACCCAACCGCCATTACCGCGATCAGACGGGCGGGGATCGTATATCCCTGGGGAAGCATGACCGAGACCGCTTCCCCAAATCCGATACAATAAAACGCTATGGAAACCGACTGGGCCAGAAACAGGACAACGCCGATGGCCCCGCCGAACTCCACCCCCAGGGTCCGGGATATCAGGTAATAGTCTCCGCCGCCTTTGACCTTGAAATTGGTGGCCACGGCAGCCAGGGAAATGCTGGTTAAAATGGAAATAACATTGGCCAGACCGATCATCAGCAACGCCCGGCCCAGGCCGGCGCTACCGACAACGTAACCCAGCCGCAAGAATAGGATAATGCCCAGAATGGTCAGGATGCTCGGTGTAAACACCCCGGCAAAGGTGCCCAGGGTGCCGCCGGTTTCGGAAGATGGGGTTTTCTTTGGTGTCATGCCGCAATCGGCAAATGTTTGGGATGGACGGGTGCTCTCATCGTTTAACTTGAAGATTATCCCTTGCCGGCATTGGATTTTTCTTGGGAAACATTATCTTTCGAGCCCTGAATGGGGGTTTGTATTTCCTCCAGGGTGGTGGGAAATGCCTTCATGGCCACATTTACGCCACGCTTGGCAAGCTCGTTGGCCGACAACCATTTCAGGCTGCCCTCCATCTTCAGGGGAGATTTCAGCGATATTCTCGTCAGTGACTCCTGGGACCCGTCGAAAATCCCCTGCCAAATACGGGTCCCGGTTTCCACATCGACAAGATAGATGACAAAACCCACCGACGCCGGACTGTCGGGGAAGCCGTCGACACCACCCCGGTCCCGATAGCGCCAGACGGTGCCGGTGACGATCAGGTCCGCCCCAATCATGTTGCCCAGATCTTTCGTGAGCTTCCGCGGAGTGTCGTTTTCAAGATCCACCGCGAGCTGCACGAAGCCCTCCCTGGATCGCTCCAGGGGAATCAGTTCCCGGTCGAACCGTAGAGCCAGTCAAATACCATCCGGGTCACGGCACGGTCCGCCCCCAGGCGGATGGACGGATCCAGGGCGCAGACCTGGGATAACGAGCAGGACAGCATGTTCTGCTCGGCATCTTTGGCCTTGGGATTCCACTGTCCCATAAAAAATGGCATAACCCCCATGGACCGATAAATCCGGGGTGCCGGCTCTTGTGGTTCATCCGGTTCGGCTATCGAAACCCGCCCTGTGCCCAATAGCACCAGGGTCATTATCGAGAACACAATGATCCACTTAAATGGCTTCATGCTGTCTCCACCGAGTCTTTCTTGATATAAACCGACCTGCAACGGCTCCCCGCCGGTCGCATGTACTATCCTATTGAATGATTATGGAACTTCACGACTACCATGCCGAGGTGATCCGGAAAGCTTCCGTTGAGGGACACAAGGGGCCTCGCACCACAACGGCCAATACAAGCACGAACGCAATGGAAAGCATTTTCTTGCCTTCGCTCCCTCGTGGTCTCGTGGTGAACTGTCGCTACCGGAGTTTTTCATTGAACCAGAATCAATATAAACATCATCGAGGGATTCTTCCAGCAGAACTTCTATTGCGAAGCACCCGATCCATTCAGTATTTTCTCGAGGATGACCTTGGTGATCATGTAGGTCGGTAGAATCCCTTCATCCCCCATGCCGCCCGATGCCAGGGTCTGGCCACTGACCAGGGGATTGTCCGATGCGTAGTAGGCATAGCGGAGTTTGACGTCCGAGGGAATATGCCCCCTGATCACGGCGGCACTGATGGCCCGCTGATAGTGCCCGCCCTCCATCTCCAGCCCCACCGCTTGCCAGGTGGTGGTTTGAAATCGTTCGAGCACGTCGCGGTTCTGGAGAGACGTACCCAGCACGGTCACCATGGGGCCGACGTAAATCGTCTCCGGACAATCAAAATCCGTAGGCGAAAGATCGTTGTCGACGATGTAGTTGTCCGTGGATCCCTCGAGAACATGGGCGGTGGCCAGCATGATGTCCCCTTTTTGACCGGGGAGGATTCCGGCCTTGCCCATGATCGATATCGAATCGACACCCATTGACCGGTTATCCTCCCCGGCACACAGGACATCGAGCAGTTCGTCCATCACCTCGAAGGCCTGCGTGCCGAATGCATAATCCATGACCAGAATGAGCGGCTGGCGTGCCTCAATCGCCATCGGGTTGATGTGGACGCCCGGATGCAACGGAATGGCCGCCAGGTGGAGGGGATCGATAATCTGACAGTCGATCTGGGCACCGGAGATGTCCGGCAATTCGATGAGGCCATGGTTCAGGGCAAACTCCCGGACGTCTTCGGACCGGTCCCGCACTTCGCCGAAAAATTCGTACAGGTCCAGCTGGTCCGCCTCCGGAGGTGAATCCTGCAACGCGGCATATGCATACAGCGTGTTGACGACGCTGTGCATGTTGGCACAGACAATGTGCAGCGGGCGATCGGGTACATCGAGTTCCCGCAGTGTGTCGCTGATGTGGCGCGCCCAGGACTCGCCATATTTATGGTGACCGATCAGTTCCTGCAAGGCCGGTGTAAAATAGATCCGCAGGGCATGGTCCGGATCGGCGTTTTCAGCTTCCACCCGCTTTCCGAGGTCATAAATGATTCGAAAGAGGCCGTTGTTGCTGTTGGCCTCCAGGCGGCTCGTTTCGAGGGAATGAAAGGTCTTACGGGTTTCCTGATAAGTCCGTCCCAACAGGATGCTCAGATCCCACAGGGCCTTATCCAGCTGGCCCTCCGACGGGTCATCGCCATTCTGCAGGTAAGCCGCCATGCTCTGCCACTCGGCGGTGGTCTGGCCCCGGTCATCGGTCATCTGGCCGTAAATTTTCTTCGCCTCGATATTCAGAAAGGTGATGTGGGTCAGGATATCATAGATCTCGCTGAGCCCGCGGGTGATCACAAAGCAAATCTCCCTGTCGGACACCTGGTAGGATAGCCGTCTTCGCTTGAGGGGTTGAATCGGCTCAAAAGGGGTATCTTCAAACTCCTCCTGGGCGGTGAGCACAATTCTGTTGCAGGACTCGATGCCCCTCGGGAGACGGTCAAGCACGTATTCGAGGCCTTCCAGCTCGATCCGCCGCAGATCGTTCATGCTCCCGTAAATTTCCGGGGAGAGCATACAAAGAGCCCGTTCCAGGGTCTTTCCGGATTGGCCATTGGGCCGGTAAAATCCGCGCAACGCCAGACCGTTGGCGATGGTCTTGAATGCCCGGATGGCGATCCGGCCCTGCTGGGCCTTGGTCAGTTCCTGCATCGTGGATCCCCCGACAAGGTGACAGAAATTGAGATAATCTTATACCGTTATCTCCATCGATGCAACAGGAGGCAATCCCGCCACATGGGGGTATGGATAGATGATTCGGCCACAGGGCGTTACAGAAAAGGGAGGAGAGAAAACAGCATGACGGGTGGTGTGCAACGGTGCTCGCCGATGCGCAACTTCAGCACACCGATAGCCCATTGCTCAGGGCACCGGGAGACAGGCGGTTAGGCCAGGATCATGCAGGCTAAATCAGTACCCGAAATTCTTCTGTGTCATTGCCGTTGGATTCGACGACGCGTTGATGGCAAGCTCTGCAGAAAAAATAATTCGGTGCGGGATCTTTCCCGCAGACGCGGCAAGAGCGGCCGGACTTTTTCTTTCCGTGTTTTTTCTTTCTAGAAATTTTACGAGTCATTGCTGTTGCCCTCCCTAAGATCATCTGCCTCAAGACAATCCATCGAGAACCGAAGCAACCGACTGCAGAATTGACAGACTGTCTTCATTGATAAATCAGCATACCATCCGAATTTCCAGGAGACCGCGGAATGACGAATTGGGCCGTCCTGTTTATGGCGGGATGCAAATATTATTCCGGCTCTGGCAAACCGGCGCACTGAACTTCACCACGGCCCCTATCTTGATGGCAATATTCGGATTTAAATAATTAATTCAGTGTATTAGAGGCATTTATCGGAGGGGCGCAGGCGTTGTGGGGTATCGGGCGGTTCTAGTCCCAGGGTACGATGGGGGGGGTATCGACCGACATATCTGTCACTTCGGGTTTTGGATGTGTCGCCCAGAGAAACAGAATGCCCCCGGCAACCAGGATAAGAGCGCCAATTAAAAACGCGTGGCGGAGTTGGAGCAGATCCATGGCGAGGCCGGCCACGACGGCTCCGGCAAGCATTCCCATGCTGTGCGCCATGGTGAGCAGTCCCATGACCGATCCCATGGCCACCGCCCGATTTCCGCAGGTTACGGCCATGGCCATCACCGCCGGCATGGAAATGCCTCCGCCTATGCCGAAGAGCACATTGGCTACAAAAAGATCCCAGAATCCATCGGCCCACGGAAACAGGAGGACACCGCCGGTGGCAAATACGACGCCGGTGATCACAAGGGCTCTGCGGCTGAAACGGTCAGCCAGAGCACCCATCGGCGCATGGAGTACTCCGCTGACAGATACGCCGAGCATGACCAGAATCCCGATGGATGAACTGGACAGGGAAAACTCCGCGGCAGCAAGAACCGGAAGAAATCCCCAGATCATGCCGATAGCGGCGGTGTACCCAAACCGGAGCGCAAACAGGCCGGCAATGAGCCGGTCCCTGAGCAACCACTTCCAGGGCAGAGGGTTGATGCCCCGGGCGGCAACTTTTTCCGATCGGATCGGCGGCAGGAGCACCAGACTCAGCAAAAACCCGGCGAAGGCGAGCAGCCCCATACACAAAAATGCCATATCCAGGCTCAGCCAGTCGTGGATGACACCGCCGAGAAGGGGCCCAAGGCTCAGCCCGCAAAACACGGACATATTGAACAGGCCCATGGTATACCCCTCCCGCCCCCCGGGCGTGATGTCGCCCACATAGGCCTGGGTCACCGGCATGATCATGGCAGAAACGATGCCCTGAACAAACCGCAATCCAATCAGGGTTTCCACACTTTCAGACAAGATAAACCCGATGGATATCAGCGCATAGGCAAACAGTCCGATGACGATAAAGGGTTTGCGTCCCTTCCGGTCGGACAATCGCCCGAAATAAGGGAGAAACACGGCGCGGGAAAGAGAAAATGCTCCGAATATCAGTGCGATGTAAATTCCCCCGGCACCCAGGTGATGCGCATACACCGGAAGCAGCGGCACCACGATGCCGACGCCGGTAATGACGGCAAACATGGATAGAAAGAGGGTGGCAAAGATCTTTTTGTCGCGAGCTTCCATTTCAACCGAAAAGATTTCATGAAATTTCCGGGCTAGAAATCTTTTTTAATATTCTCCAGGGTGGTTTCGACAAGGGTCTGGATCTCTCTCAGTCTCGGTTCGGACAGCGCTTCAAAACGGAGCACCAGTGCCGGCTGAGTGTTGGACGCACGCACAAGACCCCAACCATCGTCAAACACGATGCGGGCCCCGTCGATGTCGATCACAGTGTACCGTTCCTTGAAGTAATCGGTCACCGTCGCCACAACGTCAAATTTGATGTCGTCCGGACAGTCCACGCGGATTTCCGGAGTATTGTAGGTCTTGGGAACATCGGCCAGCAATTCGGATACCGTCTTTCCGGTTTTCGCCAGGATCTCCAGCAGCCGGCATGACGCGTATACGGCATCATCATAGCCGAGATACCGATCGGCAAAAAACATATGCCCGCTCATTTCTCCGGCCAGCTCCGCCGTTTCCTCTTTCATCTTCTTTTTTATGAGAGAATGCCCGGTCTTCCACATGATCGCGCGCCCACCGTGCTTTTCAATGTCATCGTACATCGTCTTGGAGCACTTGACCTCCGAAATAATCGTGGCGCCGGGTTTCCGGGAGAGGATTTCCCGGGCGAAAATAATGATCAGCCGATCGCCGAAAACGATATTCCCTGTTTCGTCGATGACACCGATCCGGTCTGCGTCGCCGTCATAACCGATGCCCACATCGAGATGTTCCCGTTTCACCAGGTCAATCAGGTCCAGCATATTTTTCAACACGGTGGGATCGGCTTCATGGTTCGGAAAGGTACCGTCCATGTCACAGTAGATATCATATACCTCGCAGCCAAGGCTTTTGATTATCGGCAGAGCCGTCAGGCCACCGGTGCCGTTTCCCGCGTCTATACCCACCCGAAGCGGCTTCTCGAGCCGGATGTTGTTAATCACGTAATCGATGTATGGCGGAAGGATGTCGTAGGTGTCTACCGATCCCTTTCCGTCAACGAAATCCTCCGACTCTATGATACGGCGGACTTCTTGAATCTGCTGCCCGTGAATGGAATCGGTGCCGCTGGACATTTTGACCCCGTTGTATTCTTTGGGGTTGTGACTGGCGGTGATCATAACGCCACCCTCCAGATTGAGGTGCCGGATCGAAAAGTAAGACACCGGTGTCGGGCAAATACCGATATCCACAACATCGCAACCGGTTGCCCTCAGCCCCTCGATCATCCGTTCCGAATAGGCATCCGAGGTCTCCCGGCAATCCCTGCCGATGCTGATCCTCCGATTTCCTTTCCGCTGCAGGTAACTACCGATACCCTTGCCGAGAAGAACCATGTCGCTTTCGGTGATGTCTTTGCCGGCGATGCCGCGAATATCGTATTCTCTGAATATGCCAGGATTCATACTCGATCCCTCCTTTCCGCGTTACGTATGGACGCCGTTCCTATAACGCCAGTGGTCAACGGCGTACAGTCTTTCTGGCACAAGGTGGTGTTCGTCTCTTTTCAGGTGCGGACATCAAAAGAGGATGCCCCAGGCGATGGCGACCCCTCCCACTATCCAGCAATATGGAGAAAAACGGTGGAGGTGCCCCCGCTTCACCATGCTCAGCAGAATCACCAGCGCGACGGATCCGACCACTGCCGCAGTCAGTGTCCCGAATATGATGATTCCGATCGGTATGGAATGACTGATTCCGGAGTTCAGCTCAAGCACCAGGGCGCCCACAATGGCGGGGATGGAAAGTAGAAAGGAATATCTGCCGGATAGTTCGCGGTTTATCCCCAGAAAAAGCGCCGTCGAGATGGTCACGCCGGATCGGGACATTCCGGGAAGAATGGCCAGTCCCTGCATAAGCCCGATGATAAGGGCGTCTTTGGCGGTAAACAGGGTCACCGACCGGCCGTCAGCAGGGGCCCATCGTGTCATCCAGAGTATCGTGCCGGTGACCAGCATCATCCCGCCAACAATCAAGACAGACCCGAAGATCGTATCGATCAGCTGATGAAACAACAGCCCCAGGGCAACGGTCGGCACGTTGCCGACGACGATCAGGGCAATCATTCGAGCCTCCGGGTGTTCCGCCAGGAGACTCCAAAAACCGCCATGGGCACTGGACAGGGAGGGCAGCCGGAATAATGTGCGGAGCAATTCAACAATGTCGCGGTAGAAAATTACGCACACCGCCGCCAGTGTCCCGATGTGGAGACAAATGTCGAACAAAAGCTCGGGTTCTTTGAACCCGAACAGGTTCTGAAGGAGGACCAGGTGGCCGGAACTGCTGACCGGTAGAAATTCTGTTAATCCCTGCAATATGCCGAGGGCAAATGCCTGAGCTGCGTCCAACAAAGCTCCTTTCCGCGTGGATATTGGGTATTCTGAAACGGGAATCGGGTGCTACATCACCCTTCGAAATACGATTGCCGGAGTTGGTGAATTTTTGAATGACAGAGGTTATATAGTTTCATCCAGCATTAAGCAAGCATGGGCATGCGGACATGGTATCTGAAACGCAACCGTGGTATTGAGGTGAAAGAAGAGCCGTGAAGGCAAGACGTGATCTGGAATTGAAGGTGGAGCGACCACGACAGTACGTGAGCATTTCAATTTGCGGGCCGACAATGAGATTGGGTTTGAGGGGAGGCTCTAAAACCACGTCTATCCTTTGACAACGGCAATGGGTCTCAACCTGGCCACCCTCCTGGATAACCCGGCACCATGCACTACATCCACCACCTCGGAAATGTCCTTGTAGGCCTCCGGCATTTCCTCGGCCAGCGTGGAGCGGCCGGTCCAGCGCACCAGTATACCTTTGTCCTCCAGTTCCCGGTAGATGGAGCGGCCCTTGCTCTTTTTTTTGGCGGCCGTGCGGCTCAGGACCCGACCGGCGCCGTGACAGGTGGAGCCAAAGGTTTCGTCCATGGCCTTCTGCGTGCCGACGAGCACGTAGGATGCGGTGCCCATGTCTCCGGGGATGAGAATCGGTTGGCCGGTATTCCGGTAGTCCTCACACAAGGCAGCGTGCCCCGGTGGAAACGATCGCGTGGCCCCCTTTCGATGCACGCACACCGATCGCTCATGTCCGTCCACAACATGTGTTTCCTTTTTGGCGATGTTATGGCACACATCATAAATAAGATGCATACCGAGGTGGGCCGGGCCGATACCGAATATCCGTGAAAATACTTCCCGGGACAGATGAAGTAACATTTGTCGATTGGCATACGCATAATTGGCGACACAGGCCATGGCATTCAGGTAACTGCGCCCCTCGTCGGACTGAATCATGGCGCATACCAGTTGCCGGTCCGGCAGGTTTACACCCAGCCGACCGATGTTCCGATTCATCCTCGCTAAAAAATCATCGCACACCTGGTATCCGAGACCCCGGGACCCGGAATGGAGCATGAGCGTTACCTGATTTTCGTATAAACCAAAGGCCTCGGCCACATCCGTATCGAATATCTCATCGACAACGCCGACTTCCAAAAAGTGATTGCCGGAGCCAAGTGTGCCGAGCTGTTTTCGCCCCCGCGTCAGGGCCCGCTCACTGATCAGACTCGGGTCGGCGTGGGGCAGACAGCCGCCATCTTCCGTATGTTCGACATCGGTTTCTTCACCGTATCCCTGTCGGACCGCCCACCGGCTTCCCTCCACAAGCACCCGTTTTTCTTCTTTCGCGGACAGCTTGATGGCGCCGGTGGACCCGATGCCACAGGGCACATGCCCGTACAATGCATCAACGAGGTCTCTCAACTTCGGCCGGACGTCTTTTTCCTCGAACCGGGTGGTTGCCAGCCGTACCCCGCAGTTAATATCGTAGCCGACACCGCCGGGTGACACCACGCCGGTTTCCCAGTCGAAGGCGGCAACCCCCCCGATGGGGAATCCATATCCCCAGTGCATGTCCGGCATGGCCAGGGACGCCTTGAGAATCCCAGGAAGTGTGGCGACGTTGCTCACCTGTTTGAGCGGCTCGCTGTGGTCCGGCCCTTCCAGCATCCGGGGGCTGGCATACACAATTCCCGGAACCCGCATGGCACCGGTCCGGGGCACCTCCCATTTATACGCATCAAGCTGTTTCAGCTTCATGTGACGCTCCCCTTATGAATGTTCATCGGTCCTTTTAGAAAGTTTGTCCCGGCACCCGCATAGTCAAATCAGGGATACTGTGCGGCAGACGCGTCATGGAATCGCGCTGCGAATCTATTCGCTCAGTTTCCGGGCAATGGTCTCGGCCAGGTCCTCCCGGCCGCGCTCTTTTAGATGGGGTATGAGCTCGCGATAGAAGGGTTCACGGGTTCGAATCGTAATGCTGAATGAAGAAAAGTGGTCCGGTGTAAGATCATCCTGCTGAAACGCCCTGGTTTTGTCGAGCAAACCAAGGGCGGCCAAACCCGCCATGGTGCGGACGCACTTTTCGCACCGGCCGCAGTTGAGCCGGTCCGGTACGTTGGCCAGACATACACGGAAATTTTGAAAGGCGACCTCCCATTCGGCGACAATACGCAATTTTTCCAAACGGGACAGGGCCACGTCGCGGTGGCGGATGCGCAGTCCGTAACTTGAAAATTCAGGATCGAGCATGGGGTGGGAGCCGCAGGGATGAAGATGGGGCAAATCATATGAAGAGGCGATATACAAAAGGTTCAGCCGTGACGAAAACCCATGGGCCACAGCAGCAAGGACGGCGCCGAAAAATTTGTCGAGCCAGAGGTTCCGATCATCCCAAAGATGCCGTATGTTGGTATACACAGGAATCAATTCGACGTCTGCATCCTGCGCAATCAGCGACATGTGGGTTTTGGCGCGTTCAAACACCTGGTATTTCATCCCGCGTTCGACGACCCCCCCGATGTCAAAACCGTGAATTAAAAAACAGTCCCGAACCGCCCCTGGATGATCCTTTCCGTAACGCAACCGGTTGAGCCGAAGCGCCGCCAGGGAGTCCATGCCGCCGGAAAGCAGCATCCCGGCTCTGCCCGGGGCTTCGGCAGTCCGGTTTAAAAAACCTTCGGTGGCCTCGATGTGGATGGGCGCATAGGCACCGTCGGACCACAGCCGCATGAGACCCACGACGGTTTCAAGTCCTTCAAACAGATAGGGGCAGATCTGCCCATCGATCACAATCCGTCCCTCTCCAAGGTGCATGGCCGGGATCAGGCAACCCACGAGAAAGGCATGGGGATCGAGGGCCACATCCCCGGCATAGGTCGTCGTGGTTTCGATGAAGATTTCCCTGCCGGGTTGATCACAGTCCTCCCAGTGAACATGGGCATAGATGCCGGCCATGTTATCTTTTTCGCGATACTCCAAGTCTGTAATTCTCATGAGCAGGGACCCTTTGCGCCTGTGCTAAATTCGAATCTCTCGGATTTCGATATTCGAATTTCGGATTTATAGCTGTCTTTTTAGGAACGAAAGACTACTGACCATAGGTGTCCACAATATAATCCACCATCATTCCGGCGATATCCAGTCCTGTCGCGGCTTCCAAACCCTGGAACCCGGGGGCGTAATTGACCTCGAGCACCCACAGCCGGCGTTGCTGGTCTGCCAGAAGATCCACACCGGCGATTTCCAGGTCGAGCGCGGCGGCTGCGCTGATGACGGTTTCTGCGAGTTCGGGCCAGACATCGATGGGTTGACTCCGACCTGTCAGATGAAAATTCGCCCGAAAATCACCGTCCACGGGCTTCAGCGCTATGGCACCGGCAATCTCCCCGCCGATAACCAGGACCCGAATGTCGAGCCGACCTTCCAGTGGAATGAATCGTTGAACCATGAGGCCCAGTCGGGGCGTCAGAAGTTCCTCCAGATGGGCACGCCCGTCCTTGGTGTCCCTCGCCAGCCGAACCCCTTCTCCCTGCCGCCCGCTGGGATGCTTGATCACCAACGGAAAACCGCCCAGCGATTCTGCCGCAGCCCAAAACCCTTCTTCGGAGTTTACCAGAACGCTATCCAAAACGGGAAGGCCGGTCTCCGCCAGTTTGCGGATGGTCATATATTGGTTTCGCGCCAGGCGGATCGCTTTACTTCGATTGACCACCGGCAGGTGTTGTTGCTCGAAGGTTTCAATCAGTGCCAAACTGGACTCCCCCACCTCCGCCCCTTGGCGAGGCACAAGCACATCGATCCGGCATTGGCCTCGTGGATCGATGGCCAGGGCCCGATTTCCCTGCACCGCCGGCCATGTGTGGTAGGGATGGACCAACCGCCCCGAATGTCCCTTCGCTTTGGCGGCATCTAAAAGCCGTCGGTTCGGGTGGTATGCAGCGTCCCGTATGGTTACGATTCCGATTCTCATTCGTCGATCATCCACTCGGGCATCCAGACGCCCACCCTTTTTTCCAATTGCTCACTGTAAAACGTGGCTACCTTCCGGGTCCGGTTGCGCTCGGCGATCTTTTGGGTGGCCCGGTTGTCTTCGTCGATAATCGAAAATATTTTCCGATCTCCGGCCCGGCGGGTCAATCCGTCAAGAAGCTGCGTACCGATGCCAAGCCCTCTGTATTCCGGCCGTACCGACGTATACCCCCGCTCCAGGAAACCACGAACGTCGATGCCGCTGCGGCGTTCCAGCTTTTCAATATACTCCTGCCGGGGATGTTTCAGGCTGGAATTGGCAACGATAACCCCTTGTTCCGTAGCGTATCCAATGAGGAAGGCGCGCTCCAGGTTATATCTCACCCATTGTAACCCAACCGATCCCCCAGCCTCAACCATTCTGCATATGTCGTCCAGATATCCCTCCGGAAGTTCTTCCGGCGGTTGGAAATGATACTGAACCTCCGTGCCAAGTTCAATCTGTCGAACCGGATCGTCGACGATCCGCCATCGGGTCATGTGTGGCGGTTTTCGGCGGCCCAATTGGGTAAACAGGGTCATCGGTTCCACAATTTCCTGCCAGTACGGCCTTCCGGGCAGAGGCGTTACCGAGCGATAGCCTTGGGCCTGCTTCGGCCGCCTGCGATAATTTCCGGCCAGGGGCGAAACGGATCGCGGCTCATAGTCCCAGGAGTGAATCGCGGTCGGGTCGGCAAACAGGATGACGTCCACATCGGTATCCGTTTCCAGGGTGACATGGTTCCAGATCCCCCTGCGAGACGCTGGACGAAGAAGGCTGTATGCAGCGGAATCTACAGATTCGACCGTCCGCCAGCGCAACTGCCGTACCCCAAATGGTTCAGCCCTTGTGAACCGGTCTGGATCAATCTGTGCCGTCAAGCGGCAGGCCAGGGACAACCGGTGGGCCGGGGGCTCCGACAGGGGCTGATCCGGTTCCACGTTGAACAATCGCTCAAAAAGGATTTCTGAGTGGCTGTAAAACGCCGTTGCGCCGTAACGTTGTTCGAGGTGGGCACACACGTCGAGGACAGTCGATCCATCGGGGAACCCACTCCAGTGGAAGCACACGTTCAGGTGTCAGATAGTCCGGAAGCGGCAGCCCGGTAAAATCGGGCATCTCGGAGCCTGCATCCGGATTGGTGTGTGCAGATTTGCTGACAACGCTCTCCAATTCCTTCTCATCACCCCATTCTATCAGGTGATCCGCATCTGCGGAGGCATACCTGGTGAGGCGACGCGGCCCGAACAGGGTGACCTCAAGGTTGGGACGCTCACTCTTGACATAACGGGCCATGGTCCAACCGGCAAATACCTGAGTCGGCGCCCTCACCGTCACAATAACCTGTTTCAGGTCGGGGTCACCGATGTGGGGGGCCATGAAGCTTCGGTAACATTCCAGGAAGGGGTTCAGCTCGGCCTTTTCCAGCAACGCCTCTGCCGTCTGTTGGTAGGTAATCTGTGGAAACGCCGCGCGGCCCCATCGGATCCTGGTTGGGAAATGGGCCATCGATACAATCTGCATTACGTCTTCGATATGTCGGCAAACCGCAACGCTCCTCAGCGGAGAGGTAAACCCCCGGGAACACACCAGGGGTATAATCTTGTGAGCTGTGGCCATGCGGTTCTGCCACCAATCTGCATATCGTCCCATCATGCCTAAAGCGCTCTGGATATCGTCCCCGGCATCGTCATACCCACCGGCCTTCCGGCGGCTCTCTATTCTGGCAAACCAGCCCATCAATCGCTTTGGATCAAGGCAGTATCGGCGATAAAAATCGAGGTTGGCATCGTACAGGCCCACCTGAACGTTCGGATCGGCAAGCCGTGACGCGAGCATGGCCATGTCCCAGGAGGGCATGGTGGGACTTGTCGCGGGAGGATGCGTCAGAAGAATACGAAATGGTGTGGGCCCGTTTGTCATTGGTGGTCAATTCAATCCGGTGTTGAAGATGTCCCCATAAAACATTGGATTAACGGAACTTGTCATAGGCCCATGGCGCTTCAAGGAACGGGATCATTGCGTGGGCGAAAAACATTGCCACGAACCATCTCTTGCCTATCTTATGGGACGTTTGACGACTAATAGAGGGATAAACCAAGATGCCGTATTTTTCAAAGCAAGAATTCCAGCCAACGGTATCTTTACCATTTGATTAGGAATTTCGGGACCTTTGATTCTTTTCAAAACAACGGATGTATGATACGTCTGTACGCCAGCAACAGGCGACTCAACCCTATCCCATTTCTCAACCAAATTCAGGATGGTACCGTGCTCGAATTGACATTTACATACCTTCTGTTGGGCTCCGTTCTGGTGGTCTACGGCGCGCAGATCTGACCGTTTTTAGACGGCCTCGGGTATCTAAAGGCCGTAGGAGTCACGTTCGGTCCCCTTTTTCTGGTGTTGCCATTCCGGCTTCGTACCGCTTCCAGGGTCCGGTCGGAACTGCAAGAAAGTCCTTCTGCAGTTTTATTTAAGCTGCCGTGGAGGGAATTTCGGGCGGATCTGATTGCCTGGATGGTGGCGGGCCTCACCATGGTGATCATATATGAAGCGTTCTTTGAACCTTACATCTGGACCGGGATAAAGGTGTTGATCAGCTGCTTTTCTGCGGGGCTTTTCGCCGGTATGTATCACTATCTGGGAGCCGAAAACAGCGTTATCGACACCCTCGGACAGCGAAAAAGTCACAGCATGCCACCGACATCGATGATAACGGTGAGCAAGAAGGTGCTGATTCTGATCGCCTCCCTGCTGGTGTTCATGGCCCTTGCCGTTCTTATGATGGTCGTGCTGGACATCTATTACCTACTGGAATTCCGCGATATTTCGGGCCCCGAGCTCTATTGGGGCGTTTTCAAAGAAATCGTTTTTGCACTGGCGGTCATGCTCTTTTTCAGCTTCATGATTATGAACCGATATACCCGGAACTTGAAAAAAACGTTCGGCAGCCACATCAATGCCATGGAAAAAATCAGCGAGGGAGATCTCGACACACCGGTACCTGTCCTGAGCAACGATGAATTTGCCCACATTGCTGTGAAAACCAACGATATGATTCAGGGTCTCCGTGAGCGGGAAATCTGCCATGCCAGTTTCCAGAAGTATGTGTCTCCGGAAATCAGCGATAAAATCCTCAGAGGACAGATCTCGCCGGAAGGCGAGTTGGTCAACGTCACCATTCTGTTTTGCGACCTCAGAGGATACACCACTTTTGTTGAAAAAAAGACACCTACGGATGTGGTCCGGTTTTTGAATTCCTATTTTTCAGAGATGGAGCGGCTCATTCGAAAACATAACGGGATCGTGCTTCAGTTTATCGGAGATGAGATCGAAGCGGTATTCGGAGGCACGACACCGGAAAATGCCGACGCGGACCAGGCCATCGCTGCAGCCCTTGACATGCGCAAGGCCTTGGACCGGATCAACATCTCCCGCGAAAAGGTTGGTGAAGAGCCGGTGCGCCACGGCATCGGCATCCATACCGGCCAGGTACTGGCCGGCAATGTGGGCAGCCCGGAGCGGATGGTGTATGCCATGGTTGGCGATGTGGTCAATGTGGCGTCCCGTCTTCAAGTCCTGAACAAGCAGTGTGAAACGGACATCCTGATCAGTCGGCGGACCAAGGAAGAGGCTACCGAAAGCCGATTTCCATTGAAGGCCATGGGGACCTTTCCGGTCCGCGGCAAGAGCGAAACCATCGATGTCTACACCATCGAATCAGAACCAACCGCACAAAGGCAGGTGAACCATGATTTGGGTACTTAAGAAATCCTGGTGTTCTATTGTCATCGCCGTGGGCTGTCTTGGACTATTTGCGGTAGGCTCCGCTTGGGCAACTGAAACGATCGTCATCAAGGACCTGGGAATGGAATTTGTGAAGATTCCCAGCGGCAGCTTCGTCATGGGCAGTCCGCCGGACGAACCCTTCCGCGATACCTCAGAACCACAACACCGTGTGGTGATCAGCGAACCGTTTTTTATGCAGACCTCCGAGGTCACCCTTGCCCAATGGCAAAACGTCATGGGCAAAAAATTCTTCTCTCGGCGAAAAGGCCCCGGCCAATCTCCGGTCACCCAGGTATCCTGGCACGATACCCAGGACTTTATCAACAAACTCAACCGGTTTGTAGAAGGCGCCTTCACGTTCAGGCTGCCCACCGAGGCCGAGTGGGAATATGCCGCCCGGGGCGGTACTCAGACCGCCTACCCCTGGGGCAATGAAATTACGTGCAGCGCCGCCATGTTCGGTAATAACCGTTCCAAGGGTGGGGCTTGTGTCGAGTACCATGAAACCCGGGATATCCCCGTGAACCAACCCGGCCGGGTAAAACGATATGCACCAAATGCCTTCGGCCTTTACGACATGCATGGCAACGTGTGGGAATGGGTCCAGGATTGGTACGGAGAGTACCGTACAGGGACCGTGACCGATCCGAAAGGCGCCCCAAAGGGCACCATGCGCGTCAAACGTGGCGGCAGCTGGTTCCGGTACGGGCACTCCTGCCGTTCGGCCAACCGTGCCACCGCCCATCCGGCCAGTCGCCTGCAGACAACAGGCTTCCGTTTGGTTTTAGAGCAGAACTGACAGCGACCCGGAAAATTGCATCACCATGAGTGTTTGATGCAATTTTCAGAGCCATCGACATTCGCCCCAAAGGGTGAGATGACCAAGCTGATCGCCAAGTGGCTGAAAATCTATGAGGACGAACTCGGTCTGTTGGCGAGCGCCGTAGCGCTGCTGTTTCTGGTCCGAATATCGGGAATGCTCTTTACCAACTTCGCTGAGACCGCTTTTCTAAAACGGTTTGGCGTTCAATACCTGCCGGTGATGTACATGATCAACAGTGTTGCCATTTTTGTGATCATGGGATTCATTGCCGGCGCAATGGCCAGACTCCCCGGCACCAAGCTCCTTCTCAGGCTTTTGGTCATCTGCGGCACGTCGGTCGCAGCCATGCGTTTTGTGATACCGTTCGGATATGATCTCGTTTATCCGGTCCTGTTCACCCTCAAGACCCTCTACGAGGCGTTGCTGGGATTGCTGTTCTGGAACCTGGCCAACGATCTGTTCAATACGCGGCAATCCAACCGCCTCTTTCCCCTCATCACCGCCGGAGGTGTTTGCGGCGATATCCTGGGTGGCTTCGGCACACCGTTTCTGACGCGCCTCGTCTCCATCGACAACCTGTTGCTGGTGTATCTGGCCACCACTCTGGCAGCAGCAGTGGTGGTCCGCAGCATCGGATCGAATTACCCCACACTTCTCATCCAGGACACCGGCGGGAAAAAACGGAAGGCCAGGTCGTCCATTATTCAGGAGATCAAGCAGGCCATCCCCCTCCTAAAAGAATCCGTACTCATTAAAATTCTTGTTTTTATGACGTTTTTCCCGAACGTGATCATCCCCATCATGAACTACCTGTTCAACTTTGCGGTCAACGAGCAGTTTGCCACAGAAGGGGGCCTGGTCACGTTTTTCGGATACTTTCGGGGCGGCATGAACGTTATCAGTCTGATCATCCTTCTGTTTGTTGGGCGGATTTATGGCAGATGGGGACTGCCGGTGGCCCTGATGTTCCACCCCTGCAATTACCTCTTCGTCTTTATCGGATTTCTCGTCCGCTTTGATATTATTGCCGCCATATATGCGCGCCTTTCCACGAATGTCATCCGGACGACACTCCACAAACCGGCATCGGATGTCCTGATGGGGCTGGTCCCGATGGCTACCCGGGCTGTCCTCCGGCCGTTTCTGCGGGGGACGGTTGTTCGCATCGCTCTGGTGCTCGGGTCCGCCATCATCCTGGCCACCGAAAACCTGTTTCACCCACGATACCTGGCCCTGATTGCCCTGCCGTTTGTGATCGGGTGGCTCGCCACCATCATCACCCTGAAGCGGCGCTATTCCGGCATCCTCCTTGATCTGATCTCCAGGAACCTGCTGGATCTGAAATCCATGGAGCAAGACGAGGTCGGAGATCTGTTCCGGGACCGGACCATGCGGGAACGGCTGGCAGAAACCTATTTCGGAGCACGGGGCAAGAATGCGGTCTGGTACGCCCGGCTCATGCAGTCCCTGGGTGTCGAGGGACTGGATGACATGATTCTGGAATCGCTCAAGACCCAGGATGAACACACCCGGGCCGAACTGATCGACATGGTCTCCATGCAGGCCGGCGCCCCGGCCCTGCCGGCATTGGCGGAGGCCGCAGCGTCGGACAATGCAACGCTGACCGCCGCGGCGCTTCGGGCACTGGATCGTCTCGATCCGTCGGTGTCTCGGCCGTTTGATTACAGCGGATTCCTGACCCATCCGGATCCGGATGTCCGGGCCTATGCCGTGGTCGGACTCTATCGACGGGCGCCGGATGACTATCGCAACACCATTACCACCTGGCTCGCGTCCGATCGGCTCGAGGTTCGCCAGGCGGGCGTCATCGCGGCCGGTGAAACCCATGAACCGGGATTTTTTCCCCGGCTGAAGCAGTTGCTGGACGACCCGGACTGCGCACCCATTTTGCCGGACATCCTGCGGGCCCTCCAGGCCCTGCGGCTCCCCGACCAGACCGCCATCGTGCTGCCATACCTGGACCACCCCCGGGAACCGGTCCGTCAGGCCGCCCTGGAAGCCGTCGACATCGACAATGATGACAGCCTCCAGAAAGTGATCAACCTCGTGGGCGATTCATCGGATCGGATACGCCAGCGGGCCGTCGAAAAAATCGAAACGGCGGAATACCAGAACAGCATGCTGCTCGTGGAGAGCCTGACCATACCCAGACGCCGTACCCGGGAGGGTATTTTCGAACTCCTGGATTCTCTCAACATCAAAGACCTGGATGCGTTTCGATTCGCCCGGGATCAGATCGAGGCCGGATATCAATACCTGGCGGACGCCGAACGGCTGAAACGCTTTGAACAGACCCCCGAGATCCGGTTGTTCATCGACCATCTGAACCAGAAACGGATGCTCCGGGTGGAAAACACCCTTCGCGTGCTGGCCGCCCAGGACCGGTCCAAGCAGCGGAACATTATCATCCGTGGGGTGTTCTCGGACGACCCCCGGCAGCGGGCCAACGGTATCGAAGCGTTAGAGGATGCCATGGATCGGAAACTGTCCGAAATCATGATACCGATTATAGAGGTGTCGTCCCCTGAACAGACCCTGTCGGTGGCCGAAAGAATTTCACCCTGACGGACCCGGATATGGACGATCGGGCCTTTGTGAAGCATCTCGTCGCCCAAGACGATTGGATTGCCACAACCCTGATGCTTTCAGCCATGGATCGGATAGCTCCGGACACCCTCGAACCGGAAGATGTAACCCGGTTGGCTGAATCCGAAAACAGTTTTATCGCCCGGACGGCACGCGCCATCCTGGCCCGCCGGCATCGCAATGAAGGATCTTCGGAGGACACTATGCAAAACGAAACGGCAATTTCCGATAAAATCCTGCTCCTGAAAGGGATCGAGATTTTTGAAGGCCTCTCGGTGGGCGAACTGGCTGCGGTGGCCTCCGTTTCCGAGGAAGAGGACTATCCCTCCGGTGCGGTCGTCATTCAGGAAGGGGATCCCGGGGAGACGATGTATCTCATCATTCGCGGGGAGGTCTCTGTTATTAAGGGATTGGGAAGCGATAATGAAATCGAGCTCGACCGGATCCGGGAGGGGGATTATTTCGGCGAAATGGCTCTCTTTGAAAACATTGCCAGAACGGCCAGCATCCGGACAGAAACTCCCTCCCGCCTCTTGATTCTTCACAAACAAGAGTTTAAAGAAATTGTTCGGGAATACCCCCAGATCGCCCTGGAAATCTGCAGGGCGCTCAGCGGGCGGATCCGGCGATTACACGACAAGATCAGGAAATGAGCACCATGAAAATTGCCTTTATGATGGATCACCTGCAAGCCATCAGCCCGGAGTGGGAAACCACAAGCCACCTGATGTACGAATGCAACCAGCGGGGGCATGCGGTTTATTTCCTGGAACCCCACGACATCTACATCCGCAACGACCAGGTGGTGGCCCGCATGCGAAATGTGACCGTGCCGCCCGACCAGACCATGGGGTGCTATTGGCAATGTATGATCCAATGCCTGAAAAAGGACGATTTGATCTTCGAATCGGTTACCGATCTGGATGCGCTATTTCTGCGAAAAAATCCCCCGCTGAACTACCAGGCCATGGAGTTTCTTTCGCCGGTGCAGGATCAGGTGTTTATGATCAACCGGACCTCCGGCCAGATCTTGGGAAACAGCAAGCTGTACATCCTGAGCTTTCCCGACATCATTCCCGAAACCCACGTCTCGAGGGACCCGGCACGGCTCAAAAAAATAATTGACGACTTCGGCGGCGCCATGGTTGTCAAACCGCTGCAGCGATTTGGCGGAGAAGGCGTTATTAAAGTGAGCAATCGGGACCAGGAAAATTTGATTTCCCTCATCAATTATTATGTTAAAGGATATAAGGACTATCCGGATCGCGAAGCGATCATGGTTCAGGAATACCTCTCCGAGGTCAAAGAAAAGGGGGATGTACGGATTCTTCTCCTCAACGGAGAAATCCTGGGCGCCATGAGGCGCAAACCCAAAGAGGGCGATTTTCGCACAAACGTTCATGCGGGTGCCCGGGTATTCAAACATGAGATCACCGACGACGAACGATTGATCTGCGAAACGATCAAGCCGGCTCTGGTTGAGACCGGCCTTTACTTTGTGGGGATCGACGTGATCGGAGGCAAGCTCGTGGAAATCAACTGTGTGAGTCCCGGTGGCATCCCGCGAATCAATCGCCTGGACGGGGTGCGCCTCGAGAGCCGCGTCGTCGATTTCATCGAACACAAAGTCAAAGAGATGAACGGCCGCTATGACTAAATTCAACCCCATACGGATCATCGCTTTCGGAGTACTGCTGGCAGCGGTCGCCCTGGCAGGATGTTCGCAAAAGGAACCTGCCGGAATGCTTCGGGTCGGTTTGTCCGAAGAACCGCGGACGCTGAACATCTGGCTTGCCAGCGACGCCAACTCTCGAAAAATCCTTTCCAAGATCTATCAGCCGCTTTACCAGCACGATCCGGAAACCCTCGAGCTGATTCCCTGGCTGGCCGCCGACCTCCCCGAGTATGACCCCGAAACGGTAGCCTATACCGTGCGTCTCCGCGGGGCACGATGGTCCGACGGAGCAGAGCTGACGTCCTCGGACGTGGCCTTCACCGCCAAGCTGATCAAGGAGTTCCGCATTCCCCGCCATTATTCCCGGTGGAAATTCGTCACCCGGATCGAAACTCCGGACAAGCGGACGGTTCGGTTCTTCCTGAAAAACCCCAAGGCCATCTTCCGATCACGTTCTCTCACCATCCCCATCGTCCAGCAGAAAGAATGGGAAGACATTGTCCGGATCGCACGCACCAAAGAGAAGCCCCTGGCCGAGTTGCTCAACCACCAGGTCGAATCGCCGGTGGGGACCGGGCCTTTTGTCCTCAAGCAGTGGCGTGAAGGGGCCTATTTGCACATGGTTCGAAATCCCTATTTTTTCGGAACCGGGAAAACCATCGCGGGTCGTCAGCTTGGCCCCCATATCACGGATATCGTGGTAAAAATATTCGGAACCTCAGACGTGGCCATTCTGGCCTTGAAAAAAGGCACCATCGACATGTTCTGGTGGGGGATCCAACCGGGGTATCTGGACGATCTCCGCAATCAGGACGATATTCACGTCTATTTCAGCGAAAAAAGCGCCCTGTATTTCATGGGATTCAATTTACGGAAACCACCATCTGACGACCCCCACCTGCGCCGGGCCATCGCCACCCTCATCGACAAGAATTTTATCATCTCCCGCATCCTCCAGGGATTCGGTACCGAGATGTACTCGATTATCCCCCCCGGCAACCGGTACTGGTATTATCCCGAGGTGGAAAAATACGGCGCCAAACTGGACCGGGAATCACGAATCCGGAAAGCTTATGACATTTTAACGGAGGCCGGATACTCTTGGGAAGCACCCCCCATCGACGATGCCGGGGCGGTCATACCAGCCAGCGGCATCCGGCTGCCGAACGGTCAACCCATGGAGCGCTTTACCATCCTGACGCCGCCGGCCGACTATGATCCCCACCGGGCCATCAGCGGTTTGATGATACAGGAGTGGCTGAGGGACGTGGGCATGCCGGCCTATTCGCGTCCCATGGCATTCCCTTCCCTGCTTCAACAGGTCAAGGGACGGCACGACTTCGACACCTTCATTCTCGGGTATGGCAAACTTTCAACGGATCCGGATTATCTTCGTATCTTTTTTCTCTCCGCCAACGACAAACCCCGCGGGTGGAACATGAGCGGGTACCGAAACCCGGAATTCGACAAACTCGCCACCGAGTCGAGTCAGGCCATGGACCGGGAAGAGCGTCAGGCATTGGTCCGGAAAATGCAGGAGATCGTGCTGCGTGATGTGCCCTATTATCCGATCTACGATCCCCTGCTGATCGAGGCCGTCCGAACGGATCGTTTCACCGGTTGGGTGGAGATGCTGGAGGGGATCGGCAATATCTGGTCGTTTACCCAGCTCAAACCGATTTCCCGGGACTCGTGACATGGAATTGCGCAAATACATATTCCGGCGCCTGATTGAAATCGCCATTATCTTCTTTGTGATCCTGACCGTCCTGTTTCTGTTGTTTCGGCTGGCACCCGGGGATCCGGTCACCCGGATGGTCGATCCCAATATGACTCCCGAAGACGCCGAGCACCTGATCGAGCAACTGGGCCTGGATCAGCCGATCGGACTCCAGTACCTCTACTATGTGAAGAACTTTGTGACCGGCAACTTTGGGGTGTCGTTTCATTATGGCCAGCCGGTGGCCGATATTATCCTGAATCGGCTCCCCAATACGGTGCTCCTGTTCACCACATCTATTATACTGTCAGCCCTGTTCGGGATCTTTCTGGGCAAGATCGCCGCCTGGCGAAAGGGAGAGTCGACGGACACATGGATGACCATCGGGGCCCTGATCTGCCACACGGTGTTTTTACCCTGGCTTGCCCTGATCCTGATATGGCTGTTCGCTTACAAGGTGGGATGGTTCCCACTCACCGGCATGATATCGGCCGAGGTCTGGATCGACCCGGAAGCCGGATTTCTGGAAAAGGCATGGGATATCGTCCATCATATGATACTGCCCCTGGGGACCCTGTTCATGATCCATTTCGGCAGCTACCTGTTGATCATGCGCAGCAGTATGCTCGACACCCTCAAGGAAGATTATATCCTCACCGCCCGGGCCAAAGGTCTGGAGGAAAAAACCATTCGAAATCACCACGCCGCACCCAATGCCGCGTTGCCCGTGGTCACCAGCGTCGGGCTCAGTCTGGCGTTTTCAATCAACGGCGGGGCCCTGACGGAAACCGTTTTCACCTGGCCGGGCATCGGGCGCGAGCTCGTATTTTCGGTGAGCAACAATGACTATCCCCTGGCCCAGGCGTCATTTTTATTGATTGCCGCCGTGGTGCTGCTGGCCAATCTGGTCGTGGACGTGTTGTATGCTTATCTGGATCCAAGGATCCGTTACGAATAGGGGACGCCGTTGGCTGCAGAAAATAAAACAACTTCGAAAGCGTCCGCCATGATGGGCAGATTCGTTGGGGCCTGGCGTCTGTTTCGGGAAAACCTGATCGGCCGCATCGGGCTGACGCTGCTGATAGTATTTGCCTTGATGGCCGTCTGCAGTTTTATACCGCCCTTGATAGATCCCATGTACCAGCCCATGCACGGCGTCGACCCGGAAATTTCCCATTCCACCGGACCCAGCATGAAGCACTGGCTGGGAACCGATTTCATCGGTCGTGATATCTTCAGCCAACTCCTCGCCGGTGCCCGGATCGCTTTTATGGTGGGTATTTCAGCGGCATTTATGAGCATCTTTTTAGGTACCCTCATAGGAATGATCGCCGGTTATGCCGGAAAGACAGTGGACATGGCGCTCATGCGCCTGGCCGACATGATCATGGTCATGCCGACCCTTCTTGTGGTGCTCATTCTTTCGTCTCTTTTCGGGCAACTGCACATATGGACGATCGTCCTGATCATCGCCCTTTTTCGCTGGCCGGGCGTCTCCCGGGTGATTCGGGCCCAAACCCTGTCATTGAAGCAGCGTCCGTTCATCGAGGCGGCAAAAGTGGCCGGAGCATCACACGTTCGGATCATTTTCCGTCACATTACGCCCAATGTGCTTCCCCTGGCCCTTCTGTATATGACGTTCCGGGTGACATCGGCCATTATTATCGAGGCGGCACTGGCCTTTCTTGGATTCGGTGATCCGGGAACGGTCAGTTGGGGCATGATGCTCCAGTGGGTGTGGAAGACCGGTCACATGTTCCAGGCGCCCTACTGGCTCCTTCCCCCGGGCATCTGCATTTCCCTGCTGACCCTGTCGTTTTACATGCTCGGGCGGGCAATGGAGGAGATTCTGGATCCTAGACTCAGACAGGAAGGAGCTTCCGACTGATATGGCCCTTCTGGATGTCCGCAATTTGAGCATCGGCTACCAGACCCGGAAAGGATTTCTCAGGGCGGTCGATAGCGTATCGTTTTCCGTCGAAGAAGGTAAATCGCTCGGATTCGTCGGGGAATCCGGGTGTGGAAAAACGACGATCGGCATGACGCTCATGGGCCTGCTGCCGAAAAACGCTTCCGTCATGGCAGACCAGATTATGTACAAGGGCAGAGACCTGCTCAAGATCTCTCCGGAAGAGATGAGAAAGACCCGTTGGAAAGATATCGCCATGATTTTTCAGGCCGCCATGAACGCCTTGAACCCGGTGCAGCGGGTTGGCGATCAGATTGTGGAGGCCATCCTGATTCACGAACCCGCGCTGGACAAACCGGCCGCACAGGAACGGGTCGAGGCTCTTTTTGACCTGGTGCATATCCCACGGGAGCGGATCAGGGATTTCCCTCATCAATACAGCGGTGGGATGAAGCAGCGCGCCATTATCGCCATGGCGCTATCGTGCCGGCCATCCCTGATTATCGCTGATGAACCGACGACCGCCCTGGACGTCATTGTACAGGACCAGATCCTGGACGAAATCAAGACCCTTCAGAAGGAATTGATTCTCAGCATTCTGTTTATATCCCACGACATTGCGGTGGTTGCGGATGTATGCCACACCATCGCGGTGATGTATGCCGGGCAAATCGTAGAATATGGTAAACGGGAAGAGGTGTTCGAAGCCCCGGTCCATCCGTATACCAAAGCCCTTCTCGGGTCATATCTCACCCTGGGCACGGAAAAAACCCAATTGGAAGGGCTCAACGGGGAAACCCCGAACCTTATAAACCCGCCGAAGGGGTGCCGGTTCTGCGACCGCTGCGAGGCGACGGGCCCAGCATGCCGGATGGAAATACCCGACTGGATCGATGTGTCCAGGACCCACAAGGCGCTGTGCTGTAAAATTACATGATAAAACCCTAAATTCGAATCCTCCAGAGGCGGACAAGTATCGGACGAATATGTCATGGGATGAACACAACTACTAAAAATTATGGCTGCGCGAATCATCAAAGATGGCTGACCCGATTATAAAACTGGAAGATGTGACCAAAACCTATCGATCCAAGAAGACCCTCCTCAAGGGGGCCGACCAGACGGTGGTGGCGCTAAACAAGGTTTCCCTGGAAATCGCCAGAGGAGATATCTTTGGTCTGGTCGGTCAGAGCGTAGCGGGAAGACAACCACCGGAAGACTGATCGTCAAGCTGGAACCGCCGACTGCAGGCAGACTGACCCTTGACGGAAAAGATATTACCGGGTTGCGGGGAAAGCGCCTGGCGGAATACCGCCGGAAGGTACAGATGATCTTCCAGGATCCTTACCAGTCCCTGAATCCTTACTTTTCCATTTTCGACACTGTCGCGGAACCCTTGACCATCCATGCCGAGGGCAACCGGGCGGAGCAGGAGGAGACGGTGTTCAAGGCGTTGCAATCGGTGGGGTTGTCCCCGCCGGAAGACTTTTTCTATCGTTACCCCCACGAGCTTAGCGGCGGACAGCGCCAGCGTGTTGCCATTGCCAGAGCCGTGGTTCTCAAGCCCGAATTCGTCGTTGCCGATGAACCCACATCCATGCTGGATGCCTCGATATCCATTCAGATTTTTTCCATTCTCCAAAACCTCCAATCAAAGATGGGGGTCACCTTTTTATTTATCACCCATAGCCTGGCGGCGGCCTGGTATCTCTGTAATCGCATTGCGGTAATATATAAAGGAGAGATTGTTGAAACCGGGTCTGCCGAGGACGTCATTAAACATCCCCGCCACGAGTACACCCGGGCGCTGATCAAGGCCCATCCGAAATTCGGAAAAACCTAAAATTTGTCGCAGAGACGCAGAGTCCGCAGAGGATATTGGTCAATATCAATTTTTGTCATTCCGGACATGATCCGGGAGCGGCCCTGTTCGTTAACGGTGCTACGGGCAAACGGGCAGACCTGTCTGCACGTTGACGATGAACCTGACATGGGGCTCTCAATTCAACAAATCATCCTAACGTCCAGCCATCTACCCCGCCTTATCCATCCACTTCTTCAGCATATCACGATCTTCCGGGCGGATACTGGTGATGCCCAGCTGATGGACCGCCCCATGATCACGCGCTTCGCCGATGGACAGAACTTTCGCATAGATAGCCTCGAAGCAGTGGGCTTCCTGACAGAAGTCGAAGGCAATCTTGACATCCACGTGCGGATCCAGGGGCGGAGCCACCGTGGCCGTCAACAGGGTGTCGTTAATGAGAATGGTTTCACCGGTGGCAGCCTCGTCGGCGACCTTCTTGTCTTCGATCCTCCAGCAACGAAACGGCAGTGTCAACAGAACGCCATCGTGGTCCACCCGTGAGGTCTCGAGGGTGATCCGATACGGATCGCCGATGCCGGTGACCGCGTAAACCACCAGAGGTTTCCGCATGCCTTTCATCATGAACGTCTGAGGGGGTTCTGCGGTAAGTTTTTCACCGAGACGGGTGAAGGTGGACTCACCGATGAGCACCTGCCCGCCGATGGTGTTCGATTCAATGCGACCCGCGGTATTGACCGCCGCTCCAACGATCCCGTATTTCATTCGGATCTCGGATCCGATGTTGCCCACGAGAACGGTGCCGGTGTTGATGCCGATCCCCATTTCCAACGGCGGGTACCCTTCCTCCCCGATGTCCCGATTCAGTTCCATGAGAGCGTTCTGCATGGCCAGGGCACAGGCCACGGCCCGTTCCGGATCGGTGGGTCGGCTTTCCGGTACGCCGAACACCGCCAGAATGGCATCGCCGATGATCTCATCGATGATACCGTCATAGTGGTTTATGATCCGGGACATCCGGTCCAGATACCGGTTCAGCACCCGCATCAACATTTCCGGATCGGTGGTTTCGGAAAGGCTCGTGAATCCGCGAAGGTCTGACATAAGGATAGTCACGGTCTCCCGGCGCCCTCCGATTTTGGCGCCGTCCGGGGAATCGAGGATTTCATCGACCACTTTTTTTGACATGTATCGGCCGAAGGTCTCCTTGATGAAGTTGACGAGTCGAAGCCTCTCCTCGGACACCCGAAGAATCGTATCGAGCATCTGTGTTCGGGTGGCGACAATTTCCTGAATCTCCTGCGGCGTGTCCTCCGCCAGGGGGATCCCGTTTCGGGCGGTGTCTTCTTCCTGGAATTTCCGGTTCGATTCGGAGATCGCCTCCAAGGGCAGAATGACCTTCCGGGTGAGGAACAACCTGAAGGTCACCATGATAAACACGATAATGATCGCAATCAGAATGACGATGCGGACCGCGTACCAGAAGAGCTCCACCGGCTGGGCGGCCGGCTCCATCAAGATTCTGTACAGGAGCGACCAGACAAGCAGGATGCCCTCGATAATGAGAATACGCCAGAATATGCCTTTCAGCAGGATCTTGCGAACACCCTCTGGGCGACCGACTTTCACCACATCACCTTATTTTCTCGATTGTATCCTCAAAGGTAGCTGTCTCCAAATCTACAATGGAGCGTTGGCGTATTGGAAGGAAAAAACATTACCCATCACTCCATCACTCCGCCGGCGTCAGGGTTTGTGTCTCTGCATTGAAATGAAATCCTGGTGTAAAACACAATTGTCGGGTCGCGATCATATATCAAAAATAACCGTTGCCTCCCATCCCAATGGCCGATGGCTCACATCGATTCCATGATATGTGACCGCCTTGATCTCGCTGAGGATCATGTGATGCTTCGGATTGTACTTTACCGTGCCGACTGTCGCGGCAAGAGAGAATTCCACCAGTTTGTCGATTTCCACTCCAACAACCAGAAGCTCTCTTCCGGTCCACAGATACAGTAGCTCTCTGAGCCAGTTCACCATTAAATCCGGCCAATCGATTCCCGATACGGTAACGTGGTGCTGCGTTTGCGCAACAATCCGTCCGGAGTCTGTGATCTGCTCGAAAAGCGCTGTTCCGGCTCGGGCAAACAGCTCTTCAGGATCCTTTCCAAAGACCCGGATACCGCTGTCGGCGGTGTGGTCAATGATTTCGTAATGCGGATCGTTCTCTGTACGGGGCATCCGGACATGTCCCTCCCATGGGTCCGTTGTCGGTGTTGACACGATGTCGGGCAGCGTCGACGAATCCTTACATGGCAACCACGGGGTTCAGGGAATCATCGAGTTCCGTTTACAGGGGCAGCACCTCCCCGGTCCGCTGTGTGTCGTACCCGCCAAGGGCATCCACCCGCTGCTGAAATCCGGACGAGCGAATCGTTTCCAGGAGGCTTTGGATATTGTCGGATTCAAAATACGCCTCCGGGATGACCAAATCGTATTGCTCTGTAACGACCGGGATAAAATCGAGCTTCAAAGCGTTTGCCGCCGCGAATATACCCAGCCCGGTGTCGGCGGTCCCGCCGAGAACGGCAACCGCTACGGCCATATGGGTATACTCCTCTGTGTCGTAGCCTTGGATGGACCGGGGGTCGATGCCGAGTTCGGAAAGCCGGTAGTCGAGCAGGATACGGGTTCCGGACCCGCCCTGGCGGTTAATGAAGGTGACATCCTTCCGGGATAGATCCTTGATGCCACTCAGGCCTTTCGGGTTGCCGGGGGCCACGATCATCCCTTGCTCACGCATCACGAGGTGGACCAGTTTTACCGCAATGTCGGGCAAATAACGTCGGATGTAGGTCACGTTATAGGAACCGTCCTGGGTGTCGAGCAAATGGGAACCGGCCAGGTGGCATGCACCGCGTTTGATCGCCATAAGCCCGCCCAGACTTCCAACATGGCTGGACGAAAGCACAACAGGTCTGGATCGTGCTTTGAGCTGGTCGGTCAACACATCGAGCGTATTGTCATGACTTCCGACCGCGACAATGGTGTGGTTTATCGACTCCAGAGGGCGGAGCAGTTCAGCGGTCACCGGTTTATTTTCGGTTAGCCCCTCGCTGTTGGCCGGGATCCGGACAATGCCGTCCGCCTCGGTCAGGCTGGTGATGATTCCGGCGCCTCGGGGCAGAGACGATGCTGCAATACGATCTGCGACGCGACCCAGCTTTACCCGCACGAATTCTTCGACACCGAGCTTGGAAGGTATTTTCCGTGTCGGCTCTACCGTGACCGTTTGCCGCCGCTCTTCAGGCCTTCCAAGCATTCTGAGCATCAACGGCCGGACAAACTGTTCGAAAGCGACAATTGCAGAAACCGGATAACCCGGAACCCCAAACACGGGTTTATCCTCAACCGCCCCGACGAGAACGGGTTTGCCGGGCATGATGGTCACGCCGTGCACGAGGATCTCCCCCAAGTCCCCGATCACCCGTTTGGAATAATCTTCGGATCCGGCAGAGGACCCGCCGACCATCAGGACCAGGTCATAATCGGATGAAACGGCCTCCGTGACCGCCGCGTTGAGTGCCCCGACACTATCCATCACCTTTTCGTGGCGAATAAACCGCCCCCCCCATGCCTCGACGAGATTTCCCAGCACATAGGAGTTGGATTCGATGACCTGGCCCGGCAAAAGATCTTCCGGGCCGGCATCCTGCCAATCGATCAATTCCGATCCGGTGGGGATGATGAACACCTTGGGCCGCCGGCGGACAACCAGCGAAGTGATGCCTCCGGCCAGGAGGGCTCCGAGGCAATAGGGCGTGACGACATGATTCCGGGTAAACAGCAGTTCGGTGGCGACAATATCTTCTCCCATTTTCCGCACATGCTGCCAGGGAAACGCCGGCGCCTCGATCCGGACCCGACGCTCATCAAGTATTGTCACGTGCTCGATCATAATTACCGCATCCGTGTTCGGCGGCAGGAGATGTCCGGTGTTCAGATAAAACGCGTTTTCTCCGATAACCAGTTCCGTCGGCCGTGTTTCGCTCGTTCCGAACGTGTGTTCCGCTTTTACAGCGATGCCGTCCATGGCCGCCGAATGGAAGTTCGGGGAAGATAGCCGCGCGAATACCGGCTCCGCCAGGACACGTCCGCCGGCGTCCTCGACGGAAACGGTTTCCGACGGCAGACATGATGTGTCCGGAAACCGACGGAACATGATCTCCCGAGCTTCCTTTAGAGATTTCATTTTCAGATATATATTTCTCTTCATCACGTGCTCTCTTTCTAGTTCAAGCCGACAACATAATTCTTAAATTCAAAATCCGAATCTCGAATTTATGATTCCCCAGGCAACCCTTTCCTGAGCAGCGGCGATTATAGCGGAATCACTTCCACCAGGTCTCCTTCATCGAGCCCTTCATCATTCATCCCGATGGCCACCAGGCCGTCGGCCTTGATCATGGTGTGGATCAGGCCGGATTTGGCGAGCAGGGGATCCGCCCATGGCACACCGTCCCCATGCCGGAGCTTGACCCGGACAAAATCGATCCGTCCCTGGGCGGATGCCACATTTCGACTGATCCGCGCCGTGAACCGGAGACCGGCTTCCTCCCAGCGTCGAACACCGCCGATCCGTTTCAGAAAAGGTTCCACGACAGCCATGAATACAATCATCGCCGACACCACATGGCCGGGGAGGCCCCATACGATTTTGTTCCCCACCCTGGCCAGGATCGTCGGTTTCCCGGGGCGAAGACTCAGGCCGTGCACCAGGATCTCCGCATCCGGAAGATGGCCCAGGGCCTCCATTGTAAAATCACGAGCACCCACGGAACTGCCGCCGGACACCAGCACCATATCGGAAGCGGCGGTCGCGCGACGGCACACCTCAAATAGCGCCTCGTAGGTGTCTTCGACGATACCGTAAGGTTCCGCTATGCCACCGGCGGTCTGAACCTGCCCGAAAAGCGTGGTGCTGTTGATGTCCCGGATCTGTCCCGTATCCGGAATGTGATCGACGGGCACAATTTCATCTCCGGTGGAAATGATCCCGACAATCGGTTTTTTGAAAACGCGGACGTCTGTGCGTCCGAAGGCGGCCAGAAGCCCGGCCTCCTGGAACCGGATCGGTCGGCCTTCCTCCAGGATCGTTTCGCCGAAAGAGAAATCTTCGCCTTTTTCGATGACATACTGACCCGGAGCAACACTTCGATACACTTCAATGGTCGTCGTATCCAGGGCCTCGGTGTGCTCTATCATCACCACGGCATCCGCACCCTCGGGCAGCATGGCCCCGGTTGGAATACGAACCGTTTCTCCGGAGTGGACGGTCATCCCGGGGATTTCACCCATAGCGACGTCTCCGGTTACATTTAAAAAGGCGGGATTGCTTTCGGAGGCCCCAAAGGTGGATGCCGCTCGGACGGCATAACCGTCCACGATGGATCGGGAAAATCCCGGTAAATCAAGGTCGGCGGTGATGGTTTCCGCAAGGATGCGACCGTAGGACTCGGACAGGGATACCCTTTCCGTTGCCACCGGCGGGAACCGGTTCGCATATTCCATGACGTGCGATACATCTGCGACATTAAAAAACTCTTTCATGGTATCTCCGATGGGTGTTTTTCGGGATCATCACGGACCCGACCCTGGTGGGACGTGTTTCCAACCGCGCACTGAAACCATGTCATCCAAAGGCCTGGCTTCCGGAGGCAGATATGTATCCTGCCCGTGGCATATGGTCAACACTGAGAAACCGTCAACGCAAAATCACCGGAATCGGGTTCGGGTTCGGGATCGGTATCGACGTGGAACGGAATTCTGAAAATCGCTATAAGATACCCATCAATGTCCGGGAAGTTTCCGATACAGTGTATCAGATGGGAAAGTGGCAGGTGGAGCTTCAGAATCTATACCCATACGGTGCATAAAAGACAGCTCCTGGATGCGGCAAGGTTAAGACGCGCAAGACCCACGGGTAACCGAACCCGCTTGGGCCGTGCAGAGTGCCATGAACGGAGGAACAGCTATTTGCGCCTAGTGCAACGGGTCGTCCTCGATCTCCTGGGCATCGACGAGTCTCAGCATCAATTTGAGCGCCCCCCGCAGATCGGCTATCTTTTTGGACTCCAGGTCGGAGAGGGCAGATATCAGCTTGATTTCAATGGGATCCGGCAACTGACTGCTGAGCTGCTCGCCGGCTTGGGTCAACGTAATCAGGGCGACACGCCGATCCCCTTCCTTTCGAACCCGTTGGACCAGGCCTTTTTTCTCCAACCGGTCAATGATGCCGGTAATGTTGGAGGGCGTCACATAGAGCTCGCGACTCAATTGAGCCGATGAAATTGGGCCATTGCTGGCCAGACTGCGCAACACGCCGCTTTGCGGAGCCGTCAGGCTGAACTGACGGCTCATCTTGGCGGAATCTAGAGATACGGCACGTACCAACCGGCGAATCGATCCCACAATGTCCTTAATCACCTGTTCGTTTTCGATAGTCAGTCACCCCCATCGGATCAACCCGACGACCTTCGGAGTAGCCTGCATCCCGTATATGAAGATCCCGGGGGGCGTCTTCCAAAGCGTACCGGTCGCCGATCAAGTCCTTGTTTATTAATGCTTAAGGTTCTGGTTCCGTTTTCGAAAAAAAAGAATTAAAATCATCCCGGTTCCGGGCTGGTGCTGCGTAGACAACCCCTACAATTTATCTTTGGCCCGGGCAGAGCGTGCAGGGGAGACGTCATTCGAAACGCCGAAGTCACCCCGAACTGTGGGTGCAGTTAGCGCGCCCACAGTTCGGTCGGACAGTCGCCGGTCATGCCGACGCCGTCACTTGGCGGCCTTTCGGGCCTCTTCAAGCCAGGCGTCCCATTGATCCTTGTTCAGAGCGATCCACTCGGACACATGTCGGTCGATGTCCTTTTCGGTATTCTCCCCTTCGTACATCTTCGCATTCTGGGCGGCGATATCGGCAAAAGGAATGGACATGACCTCGAACATCTTTGCCGCGGCTGGATTTTTAGCGAGAAATGCCTTGTTGGCCACGACGTTGATGTCATTTCCCGGAAAGCCCATCTTGATCGGGTCGCTCACCGCCCCGGCAACACCGCTGTGGACCATAGCGTCTTCGTAGCCTTTCTGGGCTGCGGAGGGGATTGTTTCGGGTACATTGATCCAGACGACGTCCTCGCCAGGTTTGAACCGGTTGACGGTCCAGTTCGGAGTCCATGTATAGAAAAACACCGGTTCGCCGCTCTGGTACCGGGCCACGGCATCGGCCATGGAGGCGGAATAGCTGGCCTTGATTGGATTGATGTGATCTTCAAGACCGTAGACTTTGAGATGGTGGGTGATGACCTTTTCACACCCCCAGCCCGGCGGGCAGGCTACCAGGTCGGCCTTGCCGTCTTTGTTGGAGTCGAACGCCTTTTTTACCTCCGGACGTTTAAAATCGTTCAGGGACTTGATTCCGAATTTTTCCACATCCCGTTTGCTAACCAGGTATCCCTGTAGGGCACCGCCCTTTACGACCGTACCGGCTAATTTGGCATTTTTTTCGAAATTTTTCGGAAGCTGTGCATAATGGATTGGAAACCAGCCGTTGGCCCAGAAGTCCACGTCGCCGTTGTAGACAGACTGGTAGAAGATCGGGTTGGAAACCTTTTTGGGATCTTTCACCGTGTAGCCGAGATCTTCCAGGGCCCGGCTGTAAATCGCCTCCAGGAAAAAGCCGGTGGTCCATGTGGCCCGGGCCGGATTCACGGTCACCCCTTTGCCCGGCATATGATGCATGGCGGTGGCCGTTCCGGCCAACACCAGACCAAGTGCACAAACTGCCATGATGATGGTAACAAATGTCTTTCGATGCATTGCTCCCTCCATTTCTTCATTGTCTCGGATTCGTAGAATGGGTTCCTCTAATCTGTACGCCAACGTTTCTCCTTCGGTTTATGAACTTTCGTTTCGCTCCAAGTGTTTGGATGTTCCAAGGGCCTGTGTGATCCGGTCCAATACCATCGCCAGAAGTACGATGCTGATCCCCCCGATGCCGGCCAGACCGACCCGCAGGGAATTGAGACCTTCAAAAACCGGCACCCCCAATCCGCCCGCGCCGATCAGGGCCGCGATGACCACCATGGACAGGGAGAGCATCATTGTCTGGTTAAGACCCGCCATGATGGTCGGCAGTGCCAGCGGAAACTGCACCTTCCAGAGAATTTGGGATTTGGTGGCGCCGAATGCCTCCGACGCTTCGACCACGTCGGCCTGGACCTGCCGTATCCCGAGATTGGTGAGCCGAATGATCGGCGGCATGGCAAATATGATGGTGGCGATAACTCCGGCCACGGTACCGATGCTGAACAGCATGACCACCGGAACCAGGTAGACAAATGCCGGTGTGGTCTGCATGGCGTCGAGCACCGGTCGCAGCATGCTTTCGAAACGATTGCTTCGGGAGGCATAAATCCCCAGCGGAATCCCCACGATGACACAAAAGACCACGGCACAGATCACCATCGCCAGCGTGGTCATGGTGTCTTCCCAGAGGCCCAGGAAACCGACCAGTGTCAGGGTCAGGATACCGAACAGGGCGACCTTCCAGCCGGCCGCCCGCCAGGCAATGATCCCCAGAACGATGAGAAACAGGAACGGCGGAATCATCTGGAGAAGGCTGTCGATCCCGTTGAGCGTGACTTCCACGGGCCATTTTATGGCTTGAAACTGCGGTCGGAAATTTTCGACCAGCCATGACACCCCTCCCTCGATCCACTGCTCCAGTGGAATGATGTAATCATCAAACGCTTTACTGCTGAGCATGACTTACCTCCTGAAAATACCGTCTTGGAAAAAGATCATCAAAGAGTTCCCCAAGACTTATCATTGAGCCCCGTGTTCCAGCGTTCTGAGAAAGGTTCGCTTCGAAATAACACCCATGTATTGTCCCTCGTCGTTAATCACAGGAACCGGGCATTCGTATTTCCGAACCTCCGATAGTATCTCCTGAAGCGGCGTCTCCGCAGATACCGGCTCGATATTATCAAGCAGGGCGCCGTCGAGATTGCGTTCGTTACGCTCAATGGCCTCATCCAGGGTATCCGAGGAAACCACACCGAGAAATTTCTGGTGTCGGTTCAGGACATACGCGTAATCGCGGTCCTCCTGTCGCATCTGTTCCAAAGCGGCGGTGGGGAATCCCTCCCCCTTGTGCCATCGAAGGGTGAGTTGGGACTTCCGTGCCACATCGCCGACGGAAAAAACCGTGGTCGGGTCCACCCCGCGAAAAAAGGACGATACATATCTATCGGCCGGATTCTTGAGAATGTCGTCCGGGGTGCCGACTTGCACAATCCGGCCACCCTCCATGATGGCGATGCGATCACCGATCCGCATGGCTTCATGCAGATCGTGGGAGATGAATACAACGGTCCGCTCGTGCTGGTCCTGGAGTTTGAGCAGTTCATCCTGCATTTCACTGCGGATGAGGGGATCGAGGGCTGAAAAGGCTTCGTCCATGAGCATGATTGAGGGGTCCTGGGCCAGGGCACGGGCCAATCCCACCCGCTGCTGCATGCCGCCGGAGAGTTCCCGGGGATAGCTCCGGGCCCAGTCTTTCAGACCAACCTGGTCGAGAGCGTCAAGTGCACGTTTTTGACGCTCGGCTTTGTTGATGCCGGAGATTTCCAAGCCGAATGCGGCGTTCTGGACCACCGTCAGATGCGGCATCAACGCAAACGACTGGAACACCATGCTCATGCTGTGACGACGCAGCTCCCGTAAATGGTTCGGCGCCATGGCGGTGACATCTTCTCCATCGATGAGCACCGTTCCGGCCGTCGGCTCGATGAGTCGATTCAGCATCCGAACCAGCGTCGATTTTCCGGAACCGGACAGACCCATTACGACGAAGATCTCTCCGGCATTGATGGAGAATTCAGCGTCCTGTACGCCGACCGTCAATCCTGTCTCTTTAAAAATGGCGTCTTTTTCCTTTCCCGCATCGATGAGTTTAAAGGCGCGATCGGGATTCGGACCGAAGATTTTAAATAGACCGCTGACAATAACTTTTTCTTGTGGCATATCAGCTCCGTAAATCAAAAACTGGATTGGCGGGTAAAACAGGCGCAGACGTGAAAGGGGCGCTCCCCGGTTTCACTGGCGGGTGATCAGAATCACCTGATAATCAGATGGTTGTTACATCAAAATTATTAATATATTAATAATTTACTCCGAAACAATATTATCTTTAAATATTATCATTTAAATTGTCAAGGATTGTTTTTTTAAATTTCACTATTTCAAAATAACATAATGAACCTTTTATGGGTTTGCCGGGAACGTTTCTTTTTAGGGTTTCCCTTGATCGGAACCGGTTTTTTCCTTAGGTTAGCATCATGGGATATGTGTTCGACTTCAACGATGCCAAGGCCTACGAGAACTGGTTCGGGAAACCGGAGCACCGGCAGATCGCAGAGCGTGAATCCGGTTTGATGATAGACATGCTCAAGCCATCGCCCGGAGACTCGATCCTCGAAATCGGATGCGGTACCGGGTCGAATCTGCTGTTTTTGGTTGACCTGGGCGTTCAGGTCACCGGGCTCGAACCCTCTCCCTACATGCTCGACATTGCATCTCGAAACCTTGGAAACCGGGCCGATTTCCATCGCGGATACGCCGAAGACCTGCCCTTTGACGACAACAGTTTCAATCACGCCATGTTCATGACGACCCTGGAATTTGTAGAAGACCCGGGAAAGGCTATCGAAGAGGCCTGCCGGGTTGCCAAAGACCGAATCTTCCTGGGTGTTTTAAATAAATATGCCCTCAAAGGGATTCTGCGTCGGGTTACGGGGATGTTTTCCAGCAGCATCTATAACCGGGCGGTCTTTTTCAGCGTTTGGGAACTGAAGGAAATAGTACGCCGTGTCGCCGGGGATTCACCGATGTCCTGGCGAACGATTTGCCAGGTTCCGGGGTCTTCGGGATTTCTAACACCCTGGGTTGAGAATTCCGGGCTGCTGCAAAGGTGTCCGTTCGGGGCGTTCACCGGCATGGTCGTGACACTGACCCCCCGGTTTCGAACACGTCCGATGAAGATGCGGATACCGTCCGGCAGACCGAGCGGCGCGGTCACGGGATGATCAGACAAGACATTGATCCCGAGAAAACAAATGCCCCTGATGGAACACAGTGCTCGGAGAGGCCGCCGGAGTAATGGAGCGGTGGAGTGATGGATTTTTCGCAGCACCCGCCGGTATTCCAAGGCTCCGTACTCCAATACTCCATCACTCCTCTGCTAAACCGCGCCAACGGGCGAACGGGTCAACGAGCCAACGGGCTAACGGGCTAACGGAAATAACATGGACGCCTATCTGTGGGAACCGCTGGATGATCACAACGTCCGATGCAACCTGTGCGGTCACCGGTGCCGCATCCGGGAGGGCAAACGGGGAATTTGCGGAGTCCGCGAAAACCGTGGGGGCCTTCTGCAGACATTGGTTTACGGGCGTCTTATCGCCCAGAACATCGATCCCATCGAAAAAAAACCCCTCTTTCACTTCCTTCCGGGCAGCCTGTCCTACTCCATCGCTACCGTCGGGTGCAACTTCAAATGCCGATTTTGCCAGAATGCCGACATTGCCCAAATGCCCTCGGAGAAACGGGGCCTGATCCTCGGAGACCCGGTGGCCCCAGAAAATATTGTCAGGTCGGCACGGTGTGCAACCATCTCCTATACCTACACCGAGCCGACGATCTACTTTGAAACCGCTTACGACACGGCAATACTGGCCCACGAAAAGGGTATCCGTAACGTATTCGTCACCAACGGGTACATGACACCGGAGGCACTGGACATGATCGGGCCTTATCTGGATGCCGCCAACGTGGATCTGAAAGCCTATTCCGACGATTACTACAAAGACCTCTGCGGCGCCCGGCTGGCTCCGGTCAAGGAGACACTGCGGCGGATGAAAGCCCGGGGAGTATTTATCGAGGTGACCACCCTGCTGATTCCCGGCAAGAATGACACCGATCAGGAGCTCGAGGCGCTTGCCGGTTTCATGGCGGATGAACTTGGGCCGGAAACCCCCTGGCACATCAGCCGTTTCCATCCCACCTACAAGCTGACCGACAGGCCGCCGACACCCGTTCAATCCCTGCTGAGGGCCCGGGAAATCGGCATCCACAAAGGTCTTCGATATGTTTACACGGGAAATGTCCCGGGGGAATCGGGCGAGAGTACCTATTGCCACCGGTGCGGGGAGATGCTCATCGAACGTTGGGGATTTACGGTGCGCAAAAACCGCGTCCGAAGCGGCCGCTGCCCGGACTGCGACGCAGAGATCGATGGCGTTGGCCTTTGAAGGGAAACGGCTATTTCAAACCGGCTTCCTCATAGTACATCATGGCTCCCGGATGGATCGGCGCGGAAAGACCTTCCAGCATACCCGGTTTGGTCAGCACCTGATACGCCGGATGAAGTTTTTTGAACGCTTCGAAATTTTCAAAAATTTCCTTTGTAAGGACATATACAATCTGCTCGGATATCTTGGCCGAGGTCACCAGGGTGGCTTTAACGCCGAAGCTCACCACGTCATCGGTGTTCACCGCACCCGGGTAGACCCGTATCGGAACCACCGACTTGGCGTAAAACGGGTAATCGGCCAGAAGTTGATCGACATTGTCGATGGTCACAAAACGCACTTTACGTTTTCCATCGGTGGCCTCCTTAATGGCCCCGCTCGGATGGCCGACAGTATAAAAAAAGGCGTCGATCCGACCGTCCTGGAGCAGGGTCGGCGCCTCGGCGGCTTTTACACCCTCTGCGACCAGATCCTTGCTGTAGTCGAGCCCCACTGCACGTAACGCGTCGATGGCGTTTTGTCGCTGGCCGGAGCCGATATTGCCGATGTTGACCCGTTTCCCTTTGAGGTCACGTATATCCATGATTTTGGAATCAACGGTGGCCACAAGGGTCACCGATTCCGGATGGATACTGAAGACCGCCCGAAGACTCTTTTGCGGTCCCCTTGATTTCCATTCTGCCAGACCGTGGACGGCCTGGTACTGCCGGTCGGACTGGACCACCCCAAACTCAAGATCTCCGGATATAACCGCATTGACATTAAAGACCGATCCGGGCGTCGACTCGATCGTTGCACGAATCCCGTATTGTTTCCGTTTCTTGTTGACGAATTTGGAGATGGCACCGCCGGTGGGATAATAGACACCGGTGATATCGCCGGTGCCGATGGTGACAAAGGTGGTTTTTGCCTGGGAAGCGGTCGGCATGGATCCCGTCATCAGGGCCATACCAAGGGCCGCCACAAGGCTGGTGATGAATGCTTTTCCCATAAGAATCCCCCGTTGACACAGAATCATTCGCCCGATCTCAGAGGTGGAAGACGACCGCTGATCCCGTAATGGGCGGTCACCGCAGGATGTCTTAAAATAACATCCCAGCCGGAAAAGAATGTCCGTGAGGGAAACCGACAGTCACGAGCGGCTTTCCGGGCATTGACTCAAGGCCCGGAAAAATACCGGACGGCGCCCGGGTGCCGCTGCAAATTGATATTATAATTCCGGGCCGCGTCCGGAGTCAATGAAGACAGGGCCGGGTGGGCGTTCTTCAGCCGCTTTTGATTGCGGTAAATCGCATCAATAATCGAGTAAGCCGTTTCCTCATCGAAGTCTTGGGAGGCGATCAGCAGCATTTTGGTTCCGAAGGTGGTCACCGGTTTTCCCTGGGAGGGATAGGTCCCGGCCGGGATGGTTATCTTGGAAAAACTGCCGTGCGCCAGAATCATTTTGTCGATATCGCCGTCATCCATGTTCACCAGATTTGCGTTGCAGAGCTCGATGAGTTGCTGGAGAGACGCGTTTGGATGTACACCGATGCGTACCATCGCCTGTATGGTGCCGTGACAAAACGCCATGGAATCCTCTGACTGGGAGGATGAAAACCCCTGCACTAATCGGAAATCTTTTTCCGACCAGCCCTTTGCCCCCATGATGATTTCCACGGCACGATGCTCCGCCGATCTTGGTGCCCCCGCATTGATCCGTTTTCCTTTTAAATCATTGAGCGACCCAATTCCCGCATCCGGCCGGGCAGCCAGTGTCACGGGGACATCATACAGCGGTATCAGAATGCGCAGGTTTGTGTAATCGATATCCAGAAACTCGAAATTGCCTTTCCTGGAGATCGCATCCAGCAGCATGCGCGCGTCGACGAGGCCGATATCCAGGGAGCCGCCCCGCAGATTGGTCAGAAGATCGACGGCATCGGGTTCCGGCACCATCTCACATTGAACACCATCGGTGTGGCTGTTGATGACGCGACAAAGGATTCTACCGGTATAGTGGGAAAACGTTCCGGCCTCGCCGGTCCCCAATAGAATCTCAAAGGCGTTTGAGGAAACCGGGAGCCATCCGATGAGTATCAGCGCAACGATGGCGGGCAGTTTCCATAAAGACCGGATGAAACATCTCTGATCCACGTCCTTGGTGGGAATCATTTTTTCCTCCTCGAGATCTACAGCTGATGGCCACCACAAAGGCCAATTCGAGGTAAGCGGAACACAGGTCCGGCAATTCGCCGGGGTGCCATCCTGCCGTGGCATGTCGGCGTTAGGAAGTGGCAGCTTTGATCTTGATCCGCCGCAGTCGCAGTACAGAACATGTCGCGTGGTCTGCGACCCTCTGGGAGCAGGACTGGCTGAACACCTCGTTAATCTCGCGCTTGCGATTGTGGTAGACCACAATCAGATCCGCGGCCCACTCTTCGGCGGCTTTGACGATCTCTTCCCAGTTTTTTCCGGTTCTCAGGGTATAGGTGACCGGCTGCGAACAATGATCCTTGATAAATTGTTTCAGAGACTCAGTGAACCGTTTCTTGGCGTTTTTCCGGATGTCTTCGGAGATGTAGGATGCCACCAGCGGCATGCCGAATCCGGGCATCACGCTCACCAGCTTGATCTCGGCGCCGCAGCATCCGGCAAGTGTGACGGCGCGTTGATAGACCGCGGCAGCTGTTTCAGGGTAATCCACTTCGATGGGCACTAGAATTTTTTTGAACATGATCTGCTCCCGAAAGTAAACTATCGGTGATTTCAGCCAACCCCGTTCATGGCCGATTCTGATAAGGAAGCGGCAGCCGGTTGGCAACCAAAACCGGTAATCAATGGCAAGCGTATGCCATCACGCGGCCGAACGGGCTTTCAGCTTGCGTTTCCGTCCCCGCTGAACAAAAAAGATCAGCCCATACAACACCAGGGCGGGAATGAACATCAGCTGTTTGGGCGGCCGCCTGCTCGGCACCTGAATGTTCAGGATCCCCTGATCAAAGTCGACGCCAGCTTTTTCCGCGGCACTGGAAAAGACCACATTATCAATCAGTATTTTGCCGTCTTCCGTGCGTGTTTCCAGCCCGATGGCGTCCAGTCTCTCTTTACCGGTCGCCGCGTCTCCCACCGGCAGCATGATCGTCTTGGTATATTCACTGCCGTCCATTTTTTCACCCTTCAGCATGATCCGCACCCGGGCTCCCGGTTCCATTCCGCTGACCATCTCCTCTAACTTGGCGGCCGGCTCTTCGGTAAGCGGTGGGAACACCATGTCCCACCAGAATCCGGGACGGAACAGCGTAAATGCAATGAGCAGCAGCGCAATCGTCTCCCAGATCCGGTTCTTGACCTGGAAAAAGCCCTGGGTGGCTGACGCAAATGCCAGCATGGCCGCCACAGCCGCCACGATGACGATGATCAGTTGGAACCAGTTGGCAACTCCGATGATCAGCAGCTGGGTGTTGAAGATGAACATGAACGGCAGGATCGCCGTGCGGATATCGTAGGTAAAACCCTGGATGCCGGTGCGGATCGGGTCCCCGCCGGAGATGCCGGCCGCGGCAAAAGCCGCCAGCCCCACCGGCGGGGTGTCGTCGGCCAGAATTCCGAAGTAGAAGACAAACAGGTGCACGGCAATCAATGGTACGATCAGACCGTTCTGGGCTCCGAGTTCGACAATCACCGGTGCCATCAGGGTGGAGACGACGATGTAGTTGGCGGTTGTGGGCAGGCCCATCCCCAGAATCAGGCTGATCACGGCTGTAAAGACCAGAATCAGGATCAGGTTTCCGCCGGAGATGAACTCGACAAATTCGGTCATGACCAACCCGATGCCGGTCAGGGTTACGGTACCGACTACGATACCGGCCGCGGCCGTGGCTACGCCGATGCCGATCATATTTTTAGCGCCGTTGACCATCCCTTCGATCAGCTCCTCAAAGCCGCGCCTGAAGGAAAACTCTTCCCCTTTCGCCTTTCGGAAAATTCCTTTCAAGGGTCGCTGGGTGATCACGATGACAATGAGCAGCATGGTGGCCCAGTAGGCGGACAGAGAGGGGGAGAGGCGTTCCACCACCAGACACCACATGAGCACCACGATGGGCAGCAGGAAGTAATATCCGGCCTGGGCCGTCGATCCCAGCGGGGGCAATTCCGTGATCTCATGGCTGGCATCCAGTTCCGGCACCTTGCAGGCAAACCAGAGGAGCAGCAGATAGCCAGCGGCAAGCAGCACACCGACAATGTAGATGGCGGCGGCGCCGGCAACGGTTTTAATCCAGCCCATGCCGTAGTAGGTGATCCCGCCCATAATGATCAAAAACAGAAAGACCATCACCGCGGAAAGCAGTGATTGGGAAAAGGTCTTGGTCACCGGTTTTTCCATGCCCTTCAGCCCCATCTTTAACGCTTCCAGATGAACGATGTAGACCAGGGCCACATAGGAAATGATGGCCGGCAGAAAGGCGTGTTTGATCACCTCGACGTAGGAGATCCCCACATACTCGACCATTAGAAATGCCGCAGCCCCCATCACCGGGGGCATAAGCTGGCCGTTGGTGGAGCATGCCACTTCGATGGCCCCGGCTTTCTCCGGCGAGAACCCCACCTTCTTCATCAACGGGATGGTAAAGGTGCCGGTGGTGACTACGTTGGCAATGGATGATCCGGACACCAGACCGGTCAATCCGGAAGAAACCACGGCCGCTTTGGCCGGGCCGCCCTTCATGTGACCGAGACCGGCGAATGCGGTCCGGATAAAATAGTTGCCGGCGCCGCCCGCTTCGAGCAGCGCGCCGAACAGCACAAACATGAACACCATGCCGGTGGAAACGCCGAGCGCCACGCCGAACACACCCTCGGTGGACAGCCAGTAGTGGGACATCCCTTTGGACAGGGAGGCCCCCTTATGGGCGATAACGGACGGCATGTAGGAGCCGAAGAACGTGTAGATGATAAATACGGTGGCAACCACCATCAGCGGGGGGCCGAGCGCACGCCGGGTCGCCTCCAGCAGCATCACCAGGCCGACAACGGCGACCACCAGATCGAGCTGGGTGGGATCGCCCGGGCGCTCCGACAGTCCCGCATAGAACAGCCACAGATAGGCGGCACAAAACGCACCGATCAGCCCCGCGATCCAGTCCTGAACCGGGATATAGTCCCTCGGAGACGATTTGAGGGTGGGGTACGCCGTGAAGGACAGAAATATGGCAAACGCCAGGTGGATCGCCCGTGCTTCGGTGGAGTTGAACACGCCGATGTTGAATATAAACGGCAACGGCGATGCGTACCAGAGCTGAAACACTGTCCAGATCAGCGGGACGTAAAAGAGGACTTTCTTCGGAATCGCGCCGGTCGGATTGCGAGCCCCGCTTTCCGTCTCGGCAACCATTTCCTGAAGTTCTTCTGCGGATTTGGGGCTGTCTGTCGATTCGGTCATTGGGATAATTCCTTATGTAAGAAAAATGACAGAGAACTGACTGCTTCGGGCGGCTCTTCTTCCGGGGGAACGGTGGAAGCGGAAGTGGAAAACGATGTCTGCAAATCTGCAGCGCTGTGTTGCCCTGGATGGTATCATGATCGAGGGGTGCGCCGGCAACCCGGCGCACCCCTCGGATTGCTTGTGGATTACATCAAGCCTGCTTCTTTGTAGTACTTAACGGCGCCCGGATGAAGGGGGGCAGAAAGCCCGTCTTTGATCATCTCCGGTTTCTTCAGATTTTTAAATGCCGGGTGAAGCTTTTTGAATTCGTCGAAATTCTCGAAAACGGCTTTGACCACGTTGTAGATGACGTTTTCGGGAACCTTGCACGACGTCACGAAGGTGGCTCCGACACCGAACGTTTTCGTGTCCATGTCGGTCCCGCGATACATACCGCCCGGAATCGTCGCCGTCCGGTAGTAATCGTTTTGCATGACCAGTTTATCGATCTTCGGACCGGCCACTTCCACAATCACGGAGTCGCAGGAGGTGCTCGCCTCTTTGATGGAACCGCTGGGGTGCCCCACGGTAAAGACCATGGCATCCACTTTGTTGTCGCACAACGCTTTGGACTGCTCGGCGGATTTCAGCTCGGAGGCCAGTTTAAAATCACGCTTTGTCCAGCCGTACGTCTTCATCACCACTTCCATGGTGCCGCGCTGGCCGGAGCCGGGGTTGCCGATGTTGACCCGTTTCCCTCTGAGGTCTTTGAATTTTTTGATGCCGGAATCTTTTCGGGCAACCACCGTAAACGGTTCGGGATGAACGGAGAACACAGCACGCAGGCACTTGTTCGGACCCTTCTTGGCGAACTTGCTGGTTCCGTTATAGGCGTGGTACTGCCAGTCGGACTGGGCCACCCCCATGTCCAGCTCGCCGGCGGCAATGGTGTTCAGATTGTAGACGGATCCCCCGGTGCTCTCCACCGAGCAGCGGATACCGTGCTCCTTTCGGCTTTTGTTGACCAGACGGCAGATGGCACCGCCCGTGGGATAATAAACACCGGTCACGCCGCCGGTGCCAATGGTCACAAAGGTTTGTTCGGCCTGCACAGGTTCCGGTGTAACGCCGACCAGGACGGCAAAACAGAACAGAAATACAATGGAAAGAACAATACCTTTTCTCATTTGACCCTCCTTTGCTGTCTATCTGTCGGTAATTTGTAAACACGGTAGTTTGTAAAAACGATCAACCTGTCGAGAACGGTTTCGATCCCCCCTTTCCTGCGAGTAGACGATGATGCGGATTTTTGGGCTGGATTATTTGCTTAAAATAGGAATATCATTCTGGTAACAGATAGCTACACCCAACGCAAGGTTTTTATCCGGTATCGCGGCGGCCGCCCAACGCCACGGCCATTCGGTATTTCCAACGATAGATGGACGTCTTATGGCAATTTCGGATTCCGTTGTGAACAACACGCCCATCAGCGCCGATCCCCTCGTCAGTGTGATTATACCGACGTTCAATCGCGGGTGGACCATCGCCGACGCCGTCGAATCGGTTCTGGCCCAGGATTACCGGCCGTTCGAGCTCATCGTGGTGGATGACGGGTCCACCGACGACACCCGGCAGGTGTTGATGCGATACGGAGCGGAGATAACGGTCATTCGGCAAGGGAATCGGGGCGTCAGTGCCGCCAGAAACACGGGTATCCGAAATTCACGGGGAGAGTTGATTGCGTTTCTGGATTCGGATGACTGCTGGCGGCCTGGAAAACTAGCCGTTCAAGTCGCATTTTTCAGGGATCGACCGGAGGCGCTGATCTGCCAGACTGAGGAAATCTGGATTCGAAACGGCCGACGCATGAATCCGAAACAGCGGCACCGCAAGCAATCCGGCATGATCTTTTACGACTCGCTGTCCCTTTGTCTGGTCAGTCCTTCCGCCGTCATGATGCGTCGCCGCCTATTCGATACGATCGGCCTTTTCGACGAGACCCTGCCGGCGTGCGAAGACTACGACATGTGGCTTCGCGTCAGCAGCCGCTACCCCGTGTTCCTTATCGACACCCCCCTTACGGTCAAACGGGGGGGACACGGGGATCAGCTGTCAAAAACGGCCGGGCTGGACCGCTATCGGATTCAGGCCCTCGCAAACGTCCTCCGCAGCGGAAATCTCACCGATGACCAGTCCAGGGCGTCGGCGGCCATGCTCCGGGAAAAGGTGCGGATATATAGCCAGGGCTGCCTGAGGCGGGGCCGAACAGATGAAGCGCGGTACTACAGCCGCTTGGCTGAGGAGTTCGCACCATCTGGAGGCTTGCCAGAGATTCCCCCTTCGTAGTAAGGGAGTTGGAATGTGCGGCAGTGCCCCTGATCCCAACGGCTCACATGCCACACCACCGGAAAGCAGGAGAAACCCCGTCATGGAGATGCAGCAACTCGCCCAGCGCGCCAAGGCCGCCGCCATTCATCTGGCGGCTGCGGGCACCGTTGAAAAAAATCGGGCGTTGGAAGAAATCGCCCGGGCGCTGGAATCCCGCTCTGCCGATATCCTGTCTGCAAATGCCCGGGACATCGAACGCTCCAGGCAGGAGCATCTTGCCGCGCCGCTGCTCAAACGGCTCCGTTTTGACGAAAATAAAATCATGGAAGCCTGCCAAGGCTTACAGAGCCTGATCCGTCTTCCGGATCCGGTGGGAAGAACCCTTAGCGCCCTGGAACTGGACCAGGGTCTGGAACTCTACAAAGTCAGTTGTCCCATCGGCGTCATCGGGGTTATCTTCGAATCCCGACCCGATGCCCTGGTGCAGATTTCATCCCTTTGCCTGAAGAGCGGAAACGCCGTCCTGCTGAAAGGCGGCAGTGAAGCGGCCGAGACCAACCGGGTCCTGGCCGATGTGATCACCGATGCCGGCAACCGTGCCGGCATGCCCACGGGATGGCTGGCCCTTCTGGAAACACGGGAGGATGTCGCCGGCATGCTGAGCCTCGACACGGCGATCGACCTGATTGTCCCCCGCGGCAGCAACGCGTTTGTCCGCCATATCATGAGCCACACCAACATTCCGGTGCTCGGCCATGCCGACGGCATCTGCCACGTGTTCGTGGACCGGGATGCCGATCCGGACATGGCGGTCCGCATTGCCGTGGACAGCAAGTGCCAGTACGTGGCTGTCTGCAATGCCGCAGAGACATTGCTGGTTCATCAAGACATCGCCGGGGAATTTTTACCGAAGATTCAGCAGGCCCTCGAGGCGAAAGGGGTAGCCATAAGAGGCTGCGAACGGACCGCAGCGGCAATCGACTGCCGGACGGCCACAGCGGAAGACTGGTCCACCGAATACCTGGATCTGATCCTGTCTGTCCGGGTCGTCGACAGCCTGGAGGCAGCTGTCGATCACATCAACACCTACGGATCGGGGCATACCGATGTCATCGTCACCGGGGGAACCGGCCGGGGGACCTGGTTTATGAATCATGTCGACTCGGCGGACGTGTTTTACAACTGCAGCAGCCGTTTCAGCGACGGTTTCCGGTTCGGCCTGGGAGCCGAGGTCGGCATCAGCACAAACAAGATCCACGCCCGGGGTCCGGTGGGAATGGAGGGCCTGTTGATCTACCAGTGGCGGCTGATGGGCCATGGCCATATTGTGGCCGATTATTCCGGGCGTAATCACAGACCGTTTACCCACCGGAAGCTCGACACACCATTTCCGTCTTAGGAACAGCACGCATAGAAGAGATGACAGCGACCATGAGCATTCAAGTCAAATTTTATGGGACAAGAGGATCCACGCCGATTTGCGGCCCGACCTATTACCAATTCGGAGGGAACACCACCTGCATCCAGTTGACCGATCTGGAACTGAATCGGACGGCGATCATCGACGCCGGCACCGGCATCCGCGCCCTGGGTAAAGACATCCGGGCAGATACACATAACAGGGAAAATATCATCATCGTGTTCACCCATTTTCACTGGGATCACATTCAAGGCTTTCCGTTTTTTGCACCGGCCGATGACGACACTCGGAAGATTTACATGCTCGTCTTGGGCAAAGGACGTAAAATGCGCAATCTGAGGGACATCTTTGCCATGCAGATGCAGCATGTGTATTTCCCGGTTCAACTGGGCAGCATGGGAGCCAAATTTGAATTTCTCCAGGTGGACAAGGAGGATGAAACGTTCGAGATATCCGGGGATGAGATCACTATCGCCGCCAACCGACACCAACACCCGGGCGGGGCTTATGGATACCGGTTTGAGCGAAAGGGCAAAAGCATCGTTGTCTGCACCGACATCGAACACGGGGAGAACATCGATCCAAATGTGGTGGCCCTGGCAAAAAATGCGGATCTATTAATACACGACGCCCAGTACACCACCGAAGAATACGAAAGCAAAAAAGAATGGGGGCACAGTACGTTTGACCAGGCGATCGAGGTTGCCGAGATGGCGGGCGTGAAACAGCTCGCGATCACCCACCACGATCCGGAACACGACGACGAGTTTCTCCTGGACATGGAGAAAAAATGCCAGGATCGATTTTCCGACTGCTTGCTGGCCCGTGAGCAGATGGAACTCATCGTGTAGGCCGGGCTGGGGTCGCCGGGCATCAGGGCCATTCCGCAATATCGCTATTTGTATTTTTTCAGAATGTCTTTTTTCGCCCGTTCGTACTCCCGCTCGGTAATAACGCCTTCATCAAAGGCCTTCTTGACGTCTATCAATTCCTGGCCCATAGTTTGATTCGAGAAAACTATGTTACCAACGTGGAACCCGATGAAACCTCTGCTACGAAAGATGGGGATGGTGGTGGTGATTGTCGCTCTCCTGTTCTCCCTGCGGGACCCGGGCCAATCCCAGACATTTTTATCCGATACATCAACCGTCCGGTGCTCGGGCGGCATCGTGCGGGTCAACGATGATGCGTTCCGTGTCCAGGAACAATGCGGAGAACCGTTCCGCACGTTTATGAAAGACGGCGACCAGATATGGGTGTACAATTTTGGTCAGGGCCGCTTGGTGTATTACTTCACTATTTTTCGGGATAATCTCCGACGAATCCAGAGCCAGCGCTGCGATATAGACAACAGAGACTGCTTATATATGGGGCGCTGACGCCATGGCTGCCAATGATATTCAGTTTCACTGCGGTATGACGCGTGAAGCCAGGCAAGTGTTGGAATGGAGTAAAGGCGTACCGGCGTCGTGGGGTCTTTGGAAATATCGTTGTTGCCATGAATATGTTCCGTTTGAACATATCGGTTTCTGTCAAACGGGCACCGTATTGGGGGATTCCGAATTTGGACATGTTCGGATTCGGATGATTCAGCAACGTTCAGTCGCGCAAACAATCGACAAATCGGAACGGAATTCTGTCAACTGCTCCAGTAGTTGATATTTCACGAGCGATCTGCGTCAAATCATCCGTTCTATTTCCGCGGCCTTCTTCTCCAACCGCTTTCGCGACACCGGAACCGCTGTCCTCAGCTCCTGGGCGAATAACGACACCTTGTACTCTTCCAGAAGCCAGAAGAACTCCTCCACGGCCTGTTTCTTTTCATCGGATGCCCGTGTTTTGAGCGCGACCAGCATCTCCGTGAGTTTTTCCGAAAATGGACGGAGCGTTTCGGCCCGTACCCGATCCTTCTCGTAATGATCCACCCCGCGCCGCGCCCGGATGCCAAGCGCGCGGACATAGCGCGCCAGGTGGCGCATGCGATCCACAGCATACAACTCAATAAAATTCGAAGGGACGAGTTTCTCGAGCTCTTGATGGATATCGCCGAGAAAATCTTTCAGGAGGGGGCGGTGAGCGACCGTCTGCACCATTTCCAAAAGCGCCGTGCGTACTTGAAACACGGATTGGATGACCGGGCCGGCGGCGGCTGAGATACGCTGTCCCATGGGAAAGAGCTCCGACCGGCTTGATACGACCTGGGCCAAAAAAGCGTTTTCGGTGCGGATATTCTTATGGAAGAATGACCGGGTGACCCGGAGATACAGGCTTTCTTCGATATGCGCAGCGCCGCCGAGATAGGCGCATTGCCGGGCCGTCGATGTCGACAGCGTCAGCTGTCGACGGAAATGTTTCAAATCCCCGGCAAGATGAATTTCAAAAAGAGCCGCCACGCCGGCCCGATGAGATGCCATTGCCTGGACAGGGTTCTGAAACAGGCGGAGGTGAATACCGGTTTCGGTGTTCTCCAGCCCCGGGTAGACCATCCAGGTGGGCGTGTCGTTTAGGACGACGGGAATTTCTTCCGGAAGATCCCCGAAATCCCATTCAACTACCGATTCGCGCTCCCATTTCGACCGGAGAGCCTTGAGTTCTGAAGAATCCAAAGCCGAAGCACCACTCTGCTGCAGCATGGATAGGTCCCGTCCGGCACGCAGTTCCTGGCCGGCCGGCCCCAGAATCGAAATGCGCATTCTCAGGTGCTCGGGCAAACCCTCATCGGGCCATGCAGAGGACGGGATGTCGATATTGAATCGTTCATAAATAAACCGGCCCAGTTGACCCATGAGGGCTGTTTCCGTCCGTGGCATTTCCGAAAGGATCCGGTCGACCGTATCGTTGATGGGCACCAGGCGTTTTCGGTAGGCCTTTGGCAGCCCCCGTATCATGGCGGTAATTTTCTCCCGCAAAAGCCCCGGGACCAGCCAGTCGAGACTATCCGGGGAAAGGTTGGGCGCATCGATGCCCGGAATCCGGACGGTCACACCGTCATCGGACTTTCCCGGATCATACCGGTAATGGCATGAAAACGCTTTGTCTCCCAATGTCAGCGTGTCTGGAAACATGGCCAGTTCATCGTCTTCCGGTGGCTTGCGGAGGAGATCGGCCTTGCCCATGTGCAGTGACGCTTCCTTGCCCATGTGCAGTGACGCTTCATGATCGCGAGTGTCCAGCCACTGCTTCAGGCTTCGGACATCAAAGACGTTGGACGGCAATCGGTCCCGGTAAAATAGAAACAGATCTTCATCGCTCACCATGACATCCCGTCGCCGGACTTTGTCTTCAAGAGACCGGAGTTCGTCGATCATCTGCTGGTTGCGCGCCATGAAGGCAAGCGGCTGCCGCATGTCCCCTTCAACGAGGGCCTTTCGGATGAAAATATCGGAGGCATGCCGGGAATCGATGCGTCCATACGGGACCGGTCGACCGTCCAGGATAATCAACCCGAACAGGCTCACCTGTTCCCGAACCATCACTTCACCCCGTTTGCGTTCCCAGTGGGGGTCCCGATGGGTGTACCGGCAGAGGTCTCCACCCAATTCTTCCAGCCAGGCATTGTCGATTTCTGCCACAGTTCGGGCAAAAAGCCGGGTGGTCTCCACAAGTTCGGCAGCCACCACCCATCCCGGGGGGTGTTTGAACAGACCGGAACCCGGGAAAATCATTGTCTCGCGGCCTTTGGCGGCAGTATAGAGCGTATCGCGTTTCTTCTGGGCGATACTGGAAAGGAAGCCGCTGAGAATCGAGGTGTGAATCGCCCGATACATTGGATGGGAGGGCCCCATCTCCGGCGACACAATGATATCGTCTTTCAGGCTGCCTTTGAGCATCCCTTGCTCCCGGAGTACCACGGCAATTTGCTGCAACACATCCCGCCACTCCCGCATTCGACGAACGGAGAGATAGTGCATTTTGCAGAAGCGTTTCGCCGGCCCCCAGGATTTTTTGGCGCGTACCGCCTCTTGAAAAGCATGCCAGATATTCAACAGGGTTAGAAAATCCGAAGCCGGGTGCTGGAAACGGCCATGGGCGGCATCGGCGGCCTTGCTCTGACCGGCCGGTCTTTCGCGTGGATCTTGAATACTCAACGCAGCCACAATCACGGCCGCGGCATGGAGGCATTTTTCCCTGTGGGCGCGGATCAGGATCTTTGCAAGTCGGGGGTCCAGAGGCATTCGGGCCATCACCCTACCCTCCCCGGTTAGGACACAACGGCGTTTGCCTGCTTTGCCGCCCGATTCTCGGATAGCACCCAATTCGCTCAGATGATCGAAGCCGTCGCGAACAGACTGGGGCGCGGGACCATCGACAAAGGGAAAATTTTCGATGTCGCCCAAATTCAGGGCGATCATCCGTAAAATGACTTCAGCAAGATTGGCCCGCAGAATCTCGGGCGGAGTGTGGAGGGGCCGGGCCAGGTATTCCTCTTCAGGGTAGAGACGTATGCAGATACCGTCGGCCACCCGTCCGCACCGCCCCTTGCGCTGATCCGCACTGCTTCTGGAGATGGGCACCACCGGTAGCGCCGTAATGCGTGTTCTCGGATTATACCGGGGAATGCGCGCCAAGCCGGTGTCCACGACGTAGGTGATCCCCGGGATGGTGATCGATGTCTCAGCCACGTTGGTGGATACGATGATTTTTTGCCCACGGCAGGCGGCAAATACCCGCTGCTGATCCGATCCTGAAAGCCGGGCATACAAGGGAAGAATCGTCGTGGGGCGGTCTGCAATGCCACCCAGTGCCGCGCAGCATTCCCGTATGTCCTGTTCAGTCGGCATGAACACCAGTATGTCTCCCCGGCGGCGAGTCTGAAGTAAACGACTGACAGTCGCCACCGCCGATTCGACATGGGTGTCATCTTCGCTGGGTAAAACGGTCCCCGGGTCCCCGGGATACCGAACGTCCACCGGATAACGTCTGCCGGAGACTTCAATAATCGGGGCGTCGCCAAAAGCCTTTGCGAACTTGCCCGTATCGATCGTGGCCGATGTGATAATGACCTTCAGATCGCGGCGCTTATCAATAAGGGTCCTCAAAACACCCAGCACAAAATCAATGTTGATGCTGCGCTCGTGGGCTTCGTCCACAATAATCGTGTCATAGGCGTTGAGGTATCGATCCGACTGGGCTTCTGACAGGAGGATACCGTCGGTCATGATTTTTATGAATCCATCGTCACGGCTGCGATCCGTAAAGCGAATCTTGTATCCAACGGAACCTCCGACGGATTCACCGATCTCTTCGGCAATGCGCTGGGCGACGGTTACGGCGGCAATGCGACGCGGCTGCGTGCAACCGATCATCCCGTCGATGCCGCACCCGGCCATGAGGCAGAGCTTCGGGATCTGGGTCGTTTTGCCCGATCCGGTCTCTCCGGAAATCACGACCACCCGGTTCGACGTGATGGCATCGATAATCAGGTTTGCTTTCTTGGCGATGGGAAGGTCGGCGGTTAAATCGGGGCTGGGACGATGGGAGCGTCGCCACTGCCGCCGTTCGATAGACTGTTTCAGTTGCCGGTCCAGGCGATCCAGTCTGCCCCGTGCCTCGTGACGTCGTCCGGTTTTCCAGAGACGATGCAGCTCTGAGAACCCTCTTTGGATTCGATAACGGTCCCGGGACATGGCTCCCGGCAGACGGCGTTTCAGGTTGTTCACCCGCTTCTGAAAAGAATCGCTGGCCATCAGACTTTGGATGGAATGGTTTCCGGTAGTTTAAAAACGATGCTACATACCATACTATCATTATGGTTAAAACCTGCAACCGATTACGGAAGCACGTGCGACGGAGTTGAAAAAATCAGCAGGCTCAAGTATATTATGGATGTTTCGCTGGGGCGCGTTAAATCCTTTGATGCGGCACCACCGGAGCAAAGATCCGCGAATGACATTACCCGGAGCAACCGACGGGTGGATGACGAGGTAATGACCATGGCCTTGAAAAATTCTTACGGTATGAAAGAACTTGCGGAACTTCTTGATATCGGGGAAACCACCCTTCAGAACCAGATTATCCCGGTTATCAAAATGGTCATGACAGAAACACTGGATAAAACCTTGAAGACCATCGCGAACCAGTCCGAACGAATCGATTTTCTCGAAAGGGAAAACCGCCGACTCTGCGAGCGGCTGGAGGCACTGGAGGAACACGCGTTTGCGCCGTCAGAGAGAATACCGGTACGGCAATCAGCGGAAGCCGAACCGGCCATGGTGGACCTGGAGTCGGTCCTGGGGATAGAGCTCGACGCCGAACCGGCGGGTACCGATGAACCGGTGTTCACGGTGGAGTCCCCCCAAAAGCCCCACGGCAGGCGTCATCAACTATTGAAACGCGTACAGAAATGGCGTAAAAACGGTCTCACGTTCCGGCAGATCGCCGACAGGTTAAATTCAAACCGCACCCCGACACTTTCCGGCCGCGGGCGCTGGGACGCTCCCAAAGCCCGACGTTTGTTTACAAAACGGTGATACGCGCCCGCACATTCTGCACCATACCTTGCTGAACATACCACAATGCCCACTGCCAGAATTTCACTCCGAGTGGTGGATTGTGCAGGGGTATGAACATAGCAGATCGGAATCGGTATCGGATTCGGATTCGGAACCGGTATCGACTTCGACGATGGCCGGCCTGTTTCGATTCCAATAGCGATCCCGACGCCGGGCATGTCGAGGTCTGAATTCCCACGACATAGTATTATATCGATAACACGCGCGATATTCTACCTGACCAGATCGATGACAATGACGAAAACATGTCCGCGAGGGGTTATGGCGTCGGAGACGAATTGGATGGCATGCTGGGCGGTTCTGCCGGGAGCCGCACAATGAAACAGGAGCCCTTTCCGGTTTCAGATTCGATGCGGATATCGCCGCCGTGGAGTTCCACAATTTTTCGGGTCATCATCAAACCGATACCGGTCCCGCGCATCCCTTTGGTACTGAAAAAATTTTGAAAGAGCTGTTCACGAACGCCGTCGTCTATACCGGGGCCGGTATCCAGGACACGGTAGACGACTCCCGCCGTCGCCCGTTTGTTACTTTGAATATGGACCACATGCGCTCCATCCTGCGATTCATAATCAGCGCAGGCATCCAGCGCGTTGGTCACCAGATTCAGCAGGCAGCGTTCGATGCCATCGGGATCCAGCACTATCGGTGCAAGGCCCTGGTCCAATGTCATTTCCAGGCGGATCTTCTGCTCTTCGGCGCGGGGAGTCATCAGCCGGAAAACTTCCCGAATCGGCAGGTTCGGGTCGACCCTGCGAAAGTGAGCCGCTCCGACTTTGCCGTAGTTGAGAAGATCCATGGACAGGTTTCGAATGTTGTCGACGTTGCGTCTGACCAGCTGCCATCCCTGCTGAAGATATTCCCGGTTGTCCAGCTCCAACCCTTTTTCAAGGACAAAGAGCCCGCCCTTTAATCCCCCGGCGATATTCTTGATGGAGTGGGACAGTCCGGCCACTGTTTCGCCAATGGCGGCCATCCGCTCGGCATCGATCAATTGTCTCGACTTTTCCTCGACCAGCTGCTCCAACTTCTCCGTATACTCCCTGAGGCGAAACCGCATGTCGTAGCGCTCGGTGGCCCGCTTCAGGGCAAATTCCAGGACGTTCTCTTCGATCGGCTTGGTGATGAAGTCCGTGGCATCCAGCTGCAGGCACTGAACCGCCAACGCCATGTCCCCATGGCCGGTGATCATGATAACTTCGGTGTCGGGGCTTTCTGATTTGATCTTTCGAAGCAATTCAATGCCGTTCATTTCCGGCATCTTGATATCGCACAGGACCACCGGCGGATGGTCTGAACATACTATCTCAAGGGCCTTTTTCCCGCTGGCCGCCGTTAACACCGAGTATCCGATCTCCGACAGGAAAAAGCGGAGTACCTCCCGAATATCTTCTTCGTCATCGACGAGCAAAACCGTTTCTTCCATTGGATTACTCCGCCGTCGGAAATTCCAGAATGAAGCAGGTGCCCTCTGTCTTTGCGGGCACACAACGGATGTTTCCGCCGAAATCTTTTACAATGCCGTAACTGATGGATAGGCCGATGCCCGTTCCCTTCCCAACTTCTTTTGTCGTAAAAAACGGTTCGAAGATCTTCTCGGAAAATTCTTCAGACACCCCGATTCCAGTGTCGCAGATTTCAACCAAAACACGTGCCGAGATTCGCCGGGAGATGATGGTAATTTTTCCTTCTTTGTTGATTTCCGCATCGGTTCCCCACCGGGCTTCGATGGCATCGCGTGCGTTGACCAGAAGATTTGTGAATACCTGTTCCAGACGATCCGGGTCTGCTTTGATGAACGGCAGCTGGTCTTCCAGCTGCCATTGGACCTGAATACCTCGGACTTTGAACTGCTGGCTGAACATGTCGAAAGCCCGCTCCAGCACTTCGTTAACACCCACCTGCTGGAGCCGCACCTCGGATTTTCGGGCGAAATCCCTCATGTGGTTAATGATCTTGGTCGCTCGATCGACATTGCTTCGGATTTTGTCGGCCATGGTCCCCAGGGTCTCATCACCGCCGTCTTCGGATAATCCAAACCGTCGCGCAAAGACGGCACTCGCGGTTTTGATAACCGTCAGGGGCTGGTTCAGTTCATGAGCAACGCCGGTGGCCATCTCTCCAAGGGTGGCCATCTTACCGGCGTGAATGAGCTGCTGTTCGGCTTCAAGCCGCTGAGTAATATCGCTGGTTGTAATCAGCAGCACCTCCCGGTCGGAGTATTCCGATACAGACACCCAGATTTCGACATACAATACACGCCCGTTCTTGTCACGGTGTGTCACTTGGGTCAGGGGGGCTCCGGTTCGCAATTTCTCCCCGTAATTCTCTTGATCGGAATTCGCAAAGAGCCTGAGAAACGGGGTGTTGAGCAATTCTTCCGGCGCATAACCGTAAACGGATTGAACCATTTCATTGCAATCAAGAATTTGAAGGGTGTCGATGTCCACGACAAAGACGGGGTTCGGAATATTGTTGAAGATGGCATGGTAATTCTTCTCGGATTTTTCGAGTTTCTCCTCGAGAAGCCGCCGCGGGGTAATATCCAGGCACATTTCCATAGCGGCAACAATCTCGCCGTTTTCGTTCCGAATAGGGGTTGTGCGTACGACCCAGAAGGCAGGTGTGCCGTCCTTGTAGAAACCGGTCTCCTCGCTGTAATGGGACTCACCGTCTTCAAAGGTCTTTTCCACAGGGCAGATGTCGCACTTTTTGTCTCTACCTTTGTAGGCATAGTAACAGAAATCCCCGGGCTTTGGATCAAAGGTCGTTTCGAAGTCCCGGTTGAACTGGATCAATCGATAGTTTTTGTCCTGAACCGTAATATAGCAGGGAACCTGCTCGAATAGTGTCTGGTACTCGTCCTTTTTGCGATTCAGCTCGGACTGGGACTCCCTGATTTCTGCGCCCATTTTGTTGATCGCGTTGGCCAGCTGCCCCATCTCGTCATACTGTTCCAGCTCCACCTGGGGTGAATAATGTCCTTTGGCAATGCTTTCAGTGTTATCGATGAGGAGTTGGATCGGCTCGTTGACAAATTTCTGCACGATAATAAAAACGATCGTGGAGATGATCAGAAATACGACAATGGCAAAAATGACAATCCCGTTTTCATATTCTCTTAGCTCACTGTCGGTTTCATCCAGGGAAACCACCAGATCCAGAGCACCGAGGACTTTTTTGTCTTCCGGGTGCACGTGGCATTCAAAGGACGAGCAGCCCGGTTCATTGTGGATCGGGCTGATGATACCCAGGTAACGGGTCCCTTCGTCGGATTTAAAAATGCGAATCCGTTCCGCCAACTCGAGCTTGACAATGGGCGGGCTGGTACGGTGGCAGATATAGCACGCTTCGTCCTTGATGTTGGTAGCCTGTTCGATCTCATCGTGATCGTTGGAGAATTTAATTTTTCCTTCCTTGTTGTAGATGCGGATATTCCGAATCTCTTTTTGCCTGCCAATGTTGCGGATGATTTGAGTGATGTCTTCCCGGGAGTTGAGCATCATGGCGTAATGGGTGCCCAACATGACGGTGTCACTCAATGTCTCGGCAAGTTCGGTAATCTCCTTCCGGGTCTTATCCTTATGATACTTGATATTGAAGTAGGCCCACGTGACAACCCCGGCCACCAGTGTAATGCCGACGAAAAAAATAATTTTGACAAAAAGCCTGCTTCGAAAATGGTAAAGTAATCCCTTCATGGATGCCGTTCCTGTGGCTTACCGTTGAAGAACCATGTAACTTCGAATAATTTTCGGGTTGTCGCAACGGTGCCGTCGTTACGCCCCGGAGGCTATCTTTGACATCTCACAGTGAAAAAAATCTGGAACCCGAACCTTCTCTGCAACCTGTCGGAACATATTTATGGGAACAGTTATATAAGCGTGTCCATTTGGGGTACCTGGGCCGGGTGTTTTTGTCAAGGCTGTCGGTTCTTCCGAAGATCTCATAAATGCGGTTATCCAGAGGGGCTAGACGCAGTAGAGCGTCCTTCTCTCCCCCTCGGTGTCCGGAGTCGTCTCCTTGAGGGTTTTTGGTATGCTTGTCGGAAGAGTAACGACAAAGGTGGATCCTTTTTTAGGTTGGGAGTCCACACGGATTCGGCCTCCGTGTTTTTGAACAATCTTGTTGGCCACAAAGAGCCCGAGCCCGGTGCCCTTGTTTCCTTTGGAAGAATAGAAAAGGGTAAAAATATTATCCAGGGCAGAGGCCCCCATACCGACCCCGTTGTCCTGGATGGTGAAAACAGCCTCCTCGGATTCCCGACGCGTGCTCAGACGGATACGGTGTTTCTCTTTTGAAGCATCTTCCACACATGCTTCCACGGCGTTTTCGATGAAACTGATGAAGGCGGATCGCAGCACACCGACATCGATTTCCATTTCTCCGGCGTCCGCATCAAAATCACGGACCAGATCGATCCCGTGGCTGTCGAGTTTCGCCTGCACGCTTCCGGCGACGTCCTCGAAAAAGTGGTTCACTGATATCCGTTCCCAGTTGAGCTCCCGTTCCTTGGCGTAGTATAAGATGTCAAGGACGACCTTCCGCAAGCGCCCGACGACCATCTGAACCACTTCCCAACCGTCACGGGTCTGCTCCCGATTGTCCTCGGCGAAACCGCGGCTGAGCTGATACATCCCGCTGTCCAGGCCGGTCAGGTGGCCTTTGATGGCATGGGACAGGGAGCCCATCATCAGTCCGAGTGATGACAGCCGATCCTGGAGCCGCCGGATCTCCGTGATATTGGTCGCCATTAGCATCACCTGATGGACAGTTTGGGCGGAATCCCGAATCGGAGCCGTCCATACCAGGACATTGTTAGGAGATCCGGATCGTTCGGTCACGACCATCTCTGCCTGGTGGGGCTGACCGTCCTCAAAGGTTCGTCTCACCGGGCAATCCGCGCAGGGGCCTTTCGCCCCATGTAAACGGGAAAAGCATGTCGTCCCCAGTTCATGATCGAAATCTTCCTTGAAGAGCCGGTTGGCCGCAGTCAGCCGATACTCCCGGTCACGAACGGAGATGTAACAGGGAACCTCATCGAACAACTGCTGGAAACGCTCCTGGGTCATCCGCAGCTGCTCCTTGAGCCGTTGAACTTCCGACATGTCGGCTGATATTTCCAGAACAAGTTCCGGACTTCCGGCCCTGTCACTGATGGGAGCGGTATGGACCATTACCGGAATTTTACCGCCATCGCGATGATGGACGGTCTGTCGGGACTGCTGCCCTTTTCCCGTTTCAAACGTCCTTGCCACTGGGCAGGCCGTATGATGATGTGCGCCGCCCTCGTAAATTTCCCAACTGTTGGCCCCGACTTTATCCCCGAGGCGGTCCCGGAAAAGCTGGTTGGTTTGAAGCACCTTCAGATCCGGGCTGTGAATGGCGACAAAGCATGGCATGTCGTCAAAATAGCGGATGCCGCCCTCCACATCTCCCGCGATACCGCTCATGGCCGAAGACAGTCCCTCGATGGCTTGTCCCACCGCCAGCTGTCTCTCGATTTGCACCAGACGGGCGGATTTCTCTTCGACCATGCGCTCCAGGTTCTCGGTGTACTCCCGCAGCTGGTGCCTCATGGAAATTTTCTCCATCGCCCGCTTCAGGGCAATTTCCAGGGCATCTTCGTTGATCGGTTTGGTGATAAAATCGGTGGCTTCGAGCTTGAGACTCTCAATGGCCAGTTCAATGTCACCATGGCCGGTGATCATGATCACTTCGGTGTCAGGACTCTCTTCCTTGATGACTTTTAGTAGCGCGATACCGTCCATTACCGGCATCTTGATATCACTGAGAACAATCGGGGGGTTCTCCCGGCGAAATATATCGAGGGCCAGCTTCCCGTTTTCAGCGGTCAGGACGCGGTAGCCCAGTTCACCAAGGAAGATGCCCAGCACTTCGCGGATATCGTCCTCATCATCTACCAACAGCAGGGTGATCTCATTTTCAGTGGACTGTGCCATGGCCTTCCTGCGTTCCGATAATTTCCCTCGAACCTTACGCGAGCAGATCCCGGATCACGTTCAATAACACATCCGGATCCGGCGGCTTTTCGACATAGGCGTTTGGCGGAGGAATCGGCCCTTTCGTTTGGATATTGAGCATCTTTATGTAATGGTTGTAGGTCTCTTCCTCGACGGCGGACAGCATGACCACCGGGATATCCCGGAGCCCATCATCGGTCTTGAGTTGCCGATACATGGTCACCCCGCCTTCTCCGGGCATCATAACGTCCAGAAGGATCAAATCCGGAAGGATGTCCCTGGCCTTTTGAAAGCCTTCATCGCCGTTCCTGGCCAGCACCGGCAGGTACCCGCTGGTCTCCATGGCCGTCTTCAGGAATATCCGCATATCCAGTTCATCTTCAACAATCAGGATGGTCTTGGGATTCATGGCCCGAATTACTCTTATGATTCTTGGATAGGCAGCCCCGGGGGAGGTTCAATGACGGTTTCGGCGCCCCCCGGTGGCATGTGTCGGACGAGCTGGCGTATTGCCGGGGTCCGCCCCGGCCGGGCATGTCCGCATCCGGCGGGAAGGCCGAACGCTGAAAAGATGTTGTGTGATGTCCGGACTAGGCGACGTCGGCCACCTTATCCGGATGATTCACACTGGCAACCGGGCAGGAGGCCCTGAGCACCACCTGTTCGACAGTGCTGCCGAGAAGTGCCAACTCCGGATCGATCTCCCGCGTGTGGTGGGCCATCACGACCAGATCGGCCTGCTTCTCTCTGGCGTACTTGAGCACTTCGACATACGGCGTTCCCTCCCGTATCTCGATGTCGTAGCTCTTGACGCCTTTCAATAAGGGAACATATTTTTTATCGATGCGCCGTCGCGCGTGTGCCAGTTTCTCTTCGATCTCTTCCTGGCTCGATATCTGGCCGTTGTTCAGCGTTTCGATGTCAACGGCATGAAACAGGTGCAGTTCGGCCTTCACCTCCCGGGCAAGTTTGACGCCGAAGCGAAATGCTGAAAATGCCGCTTTGGAAAAATCTGTGGCCACAAGAATATGGGAGAACAGTTTCCAGCAGGTGGTACAGGGGCGGCTGATGATGACAATGGGGCACCGCGCGGCTTTGGCTACCTTCTGCATGGTGCTGCCGACAACGGACCGGTACCGTGTCGCACCGATGTCCTCTTCCCGGGTGTGGGCGCCCATGATAATCAGGTCCACATCTTCAGCCCTTGCCTTGCGCAATATTTCCCGATGGGGATTGCCCACGACCGCATCTATTTCTGCATCGCTCTCCTCAAGGTACTTGTCATAGGTATTGCGCATTTCTTCTTCTACCCATTCCAGGTAATCGGGATCGACGGATTCCGTTTCCCCGGTTCGGGAATCGGTCACAAACGGGCTGTAACCGCGGGTGGGAAGGCCCAGGACATGAAACACAAACAGTTTGGCGTTCCATTTCAGTTCAAGATCGAACGCCACCATCGCGGCATTGTCACAGGTTGGAGAGGCGGTCGTGGCAAAAAGAATTTTCTTAAACATGGGTCATCTCCTTAGTTGACATTGCTTCGGCGTTCCGTGGAAACTGAGTTCCCATGCAATCCCGTCGATGAATTCAAATAGGGTATAGATGGTTTCGAACTCGAACAGATCTACTTTATCCCCAAACACGATATGCTTGAGTCGTCCGAACCGCATGGGCATATCGAGAAGACACTCCAGCTGAAGGCCGCGAATCCCGACCGATCCGGTGCCGCCGTGACCCACCAAAGACGTATAGATCTCCATTTTCGGTTTGCCCGGAAAGCCAACCATTTCCACAGTCTTGGTAAACAGCAGCGCTTCAAACTCCGGCCACCGGCAGCCCTCATCGGGGCTTCCGCGATACTCCTCCATTTGTTGCGCAATGAAACGGTTCAGCTTCGTTAACTGATCATGTTGTTCGAGCATCCGAAAGTAGCTTCGGAGGGTGTAGCCTTCTTCCAGGTCCACCATCAATCCGAGGCAGTCCAACCCATCGGTCTGGATGGCACGCCCATCCGCGACAATACTGCCATCGCTGTTGAGGACAACTCGATTCATTGCCGTTGGGTCCGTTTCGTCCGACTCTGCCCGGGTAAATCGCCCCGCCAGGCCTTCCCTGAAAAGATATCATAATATTATCAGGTTATTCTTCCGGTTTCAAATGCTCCGGGACTTCTACCATGCTAATCAACAGCGGCTTGAGAAATGTCCACCGGATCCCCATGTGATAGATCTCTTCCATATCCCGAATCGCATCCCAGCAGTTGTGACAAGGCGAGATGACAAGTTTCGCACCGGTGTCCAGGATCTGATCCCGTTTGACCTTCATGCCAATGTTGCGTTGCTCCCGGTATCGCCCGATACCGTTGAGACCACCACCTCCACCGCAACAATAATTGTGCTCCTTTGTCGGCGTCATTTCCCTGAAATCTTCGGCGACATAACTCATGATCTCTCTGGCGAAGTGCCCCAGGCCCCCATTGCGAACATAGTTGCAGGAGTCCTGGTAGGTTACCGGCTCTTTGATCTTCTTGCTCGGGTCGATTTTCAGCTTTCCGGTGCGCAGCGCCTCGGCGACCCATTCGACATAGTGGATGCTCTCAACAGGTGTCTGGCCGCTCTTGCGCCCGGCCCAGTAAGGGCCTTCGAGGACCGTCGCCCGGTAGGCATGGCCGCATTCGGTCACGACCATCCGCTTTGGCTTGAGCCGTTCCATGGCATCATAAACAGTTTCGACCTGCATTTTGCAGGCCGCCCAGTCGCCGGCAAACATGGCCAGGCTGGTCTCTTCCCAGCCTTCACTGGGCACCGTCCAGTTTTCACCCGCAAGATGGAACAGAATGGCCGCCTCGGCCAGGTCTTCCGGATAGTGCTTGGGTTCCCTGGCGTTGACCGTGTACATGATATCGGCGCTTTCGACGTCCACCGGGATCTTGAGCCCGGGCCAGTCTTCTTCGTACTCCTCTGCCATCCACTCACAGGTGTCCACCCAATCTTCGGTGGTGATATCCATCTGGGCGTGATAGATCCGGTGCATCCCGGTCCCGATTTTCATCTCCCACGGCGTAAATCCCTGGGAAAACAGCAGGCCCCGCAGATAACTGAACATGATCCCCATATCGATGCCGAAGGGGCAATAGATGCCGCACCGGGTGCAGCAGGAGCACTGGGCAAATGCCACATCCATGCAGTGCTGCATGAAGTCGTTGTCCACCTTTCCCTTTCTCCGGACAATTTCGCCGAGGGTGGACTGGATCTTGTATGACGGCACCTGTTTCGGGTCCCCGTTGTTGGCCGTATAATGAAAGCAGCTTTCCGCACAGAGGCCGCAGTGGGCGCAGATCTCCAGCCATGTTTTGAATCTGGAGCGAAACGTTTTCTGGATGATTCCCCAGAGCGCTTTTTGATTGACCTCCAGGTCATTCATCTCCTTGTAATATACCTTACCGCTCTTGTCGGCCAGCAGTGAGTCCAGGTGTTCTTTTGTATCCACCGTCAGTTTGTTGCAAAGTGTTCCTTCCGGCATTGTTCACATCCTTTATGCTAAAGGGTAGTTAAGGTTTTACCATGGAAAACTTCTTCCCTTCATACCGCCGCGTTTAATCCCATAGTCCATCCCGAGCTGGGCCCGGGAGGCAAAGAAGAGGACGAAGTGGGAAAGCTTGGTAAAGGGGATGGCGATCAGCATGATCTCCCCGCAGATAATGTGCAGAATCAGCCAAAAGTTGTAGTCGGGGACCAGGTGGAACGCCATAAATCCCGTGATAAAAGGCGCTGTTGCGATCAGAAGCACCAGATAGTCGTATGCATCGGTCAGAAAACGGACCTCGGGCAGGGCAATCCGCCTGAGGACCATAAAGAGGGCGGCCACAATCACGCCGATGGTCAGCAGGTCGGCCGTTGTCTCGGACATGGTCCACAGGCTGAACCCCCACCGTTCCTTGAGTAGGATGTTATGGGATAGCAGGAAGATCGGTGTCAGGATCAACCCCACATGAAATACAAAGAAGACAATGGTAAAAAAGGGATTCACCCGCCAGCTTCGGGTCCCGAAGGGGATCAGCCAGAAAAAGATGGACCGGGCGGCACCCTTCGCCCCATAGCTCATGTGCTCTTTATAGGCGACCCTGTCCATCTGCCAGCTAAGCCCTTTGAAGTACATGACCAGCCGGACGATACACCCGATGAAAAAAATGGTGAAAGACAGCCACAACATGGGCCCGGTAAGCAGTTCGTACATTGTTTACTCCTGCATGTGAAAAGTTGAGTTACACGGCTTCCGGCACAACGGCGGCACCCGAAATTGTCGCTCCTGTAAATGCAGCCGATTCACAACGTGTGATTCGGGAGTCTAGTCCTCGTCCCTCTCTGTCAGAAACCGCCAGAACCCGGCCAGTCCGATGAGAGTGATGATGACCAGTATATAGATCACCCCTTTGGTAAAGGTGAAAAAATCCTGCAGCGTGTAGATATCCATCAGGTCTCCTTTACGATCCCCATCAATGGGCGTCGTCGTATCCCGCAGCCTCGTAAAAGATCGGCATCCGGGTGGCGATAAACCGGAAAAGAACCAGGCCCAAGGTGACGATAAACACAGAGATAACGACCTCCATCCAGTGGGGGAAATACCGCTCCGACGCCGGAAGATGATAATTGAAGGCGATCAGGGAAATATTGAATCGGTTCAGGATGATGCCCAGTACCGTCCAGGCCGCCGCCCACCGGATCAGGGTTGTGTTCTTTTCCCGAACCCCGACGGCATACACAAAGCACGGCAGGGCGATGAAGCCGAGCAGTTCCACCAGGAACCAGGCGCCGTATCCGGTCGCCAGGTAGTGCCAGTCGTTGTCCGCCGCGACCCCGATAACCTTGAGAAGGAAATACCCCGCCAGGGTGTAGGCCGCAGCTTTTCCGAATCCCAATGTCACCCCCCGGCTTTCGGCCAGATGGGTTTCGTCCATCTTGTCATGAAAGTATCGGTGGGACAGGGTGCTCTCGAAAATGACCATGGAGAGTCCGGCAATCACCGCCGAGACAAAGAAGTAGATCGGAATATATTTCGAGTACCAGAGGGGGTGCAGCTTGGACGGTGCGATCAAAAACAGCGCTCCCAGGGAGGACTGATGCAGGGTCGACAAAATCACACCAAAAATGGTCAGCAGCAGCGTCAGCTTGATGACAATGCCCCGGATCTTCTTTAGTCCCAGCCATTCCATGGCAGTGGGGCTCCACTCGATGAAAAGCACCGTGAGATAGAGGGCGACACAGGCACCCACTTCAAAGAGTACCGAAGACGTCCCTTGCTGAACGATAAACGGATACGGCAGACGCCAGGGTCTGCCGACGTCGTAGTGCAGGGCCAGAACCACCAGGGCATAGCCGAGAAAGGCGGTCAGGATGGCCGGACGGACGGCGGAGTGGTATTTTTTCAATCCGAAAATGTATACGGCGGCCGAAGTGACAAACCCCCCGGCGGCTAGAGCGACACCGACCAGCAGGTCAAACCCGATCCAGATACCCCAGGGGTTGTAGTCGGTGAGGTTGGTAACGGCACCCAGCCCACCGGTAAATCGGAGGATCGTCACAATCACGCCGAGGATTACGATGACGCCGGCAACCATATTAAACGGAGTCATTTGAAATTTGCCGGCTGTAGTGCCTTCATTGGACATCAGGTTTCCTCCCTCTATGCCTTGTCGGTTTCTTCGGACGGTCCGGAATCACCGGCATCGCCTTCCGCCTCGGCCTTTTGCTTTTCTTCGGCTTCTTCAAGAGCCTTCTTGACGGCCATTTTAACCATGGCTTCCTGTTCCTTCTTGACCTGCTCCAATGCCTTGTCCAGCTCGGCCTTGGACTCGGCCCGGGCCTGTTCGGCGGCCAACGCGACCGCACCCGCCTGCTCTTCGGCGGCGATCTTGTCCTTCCGTTTCGAGATGGCGTAAATCCCGGTGAGCAGCACCGGCCAGAGGCCCACAATGACCGGGACCGACCCCAGGGCTCCGGCGGTCAGTGTCGGCGCCGGCGTCGTGCCCAGGTCCTCCCGTAGGCCGATTTCGTTGAACGGTTCCGTGGAGAGATAGAGCCAGCTGGTGCCGCCCATCTCATGTTCGCCATAGATATGGGGCACGTAGCGATCCGGAAATTTCCGGATCCGTTCCCGGGCGATCTTCAACAGATTTTCCCGTATTCCGAAGGAGAGCGCCTCCGTGGGGCAAATATCGACACAGCCCGGCAACAACCCCTTTTCAAGGCGCGGGGCACACAGGGTGCACTTCTGGATGCGGGGGCTAAGCGCTTCGTCGTATTCATACGTCGGAATTTCAAAGGGGCAGGCAATCATACAATACCGGCAACCGACGCAGACCGACGCGTCATAGGTCACCGGTCCCTTGGGAGTCTTGGTAAATGCCCGGACAAAACAGGCGGACGCACACGCCGGTTCGAGGCAGTGATTGCACTGATTCTTTCGGAAAATCGGAGGCGTTCCATTTGCCGGGGTCCCGTACTTATTGACCACCGTATAGTTGCCGGCCGACGTGCGTCGCCGCTCTTCCAGGACCTGCAGATCGTCGAACGGGCGGTCCGGTTTGGGAAGCTCATTGACCTCATTGCAGGCTTTCTCGCAGAGACGGCAGCCGATACAGAGTGACGTATCATGCAACACTCCGAAGCTGTCCGGAAATCCGGAAAATTCCCCTTTAGCCGCGGCGCGGGCCGAAGAGCCAACCGTTGTGCCCAGACCGGCGGCACCGAGCCATCCCAGAAACTTTCGTCGTGATATGGTCATGGATGTCACCTCACGCTGTTATTGCGAATCTATTTCTTTTCCTTGTGGCAGGACGCGCATTCCCTCGAGTCCGGCTTCTTCAGTTCCATGGCGGCATGGCACTCCATGCATTGCCGGTGATAGGCACCGGCCAGGCCGGGTTTGAACAGGTCCTTTTCATTGAACGGTTTCCCGTGGCAGCTTGCACACTTCGGCGGCTTCTTGGCCGGCGGGCTGTGATGATGGCAACCCTGGCACAAGGTGCCGGGGTTATCGTGGAAATACGTGGCCAGACCGTTGTCCCGGGTCCCCTGATATAACGTGTTGAAGATCTTCCGATGGGGAAGGATGGCCGGCTCGAAAAGATTGGAAAGACCTCCGATCGTGACCGTCTCCGGAATGTCTTCTTCCGGATAGACCTGTGTGGTGGGTTCCCGATCCTTCAGCATCTGCGCGGCCAGGGTTTTATTATCGGGCCGGAGCGCTTCCACCGGTATGCCGGCTGGAGGCGTCATATGGCAGGTCTGACAGGTGGCCGTATCCGGTTTCCGGTCCTTCGGGATAGCACCATGACATCCAACGCAAGCTTTCTCTCGTTGCTTGTATTCATGGCATCCCAGGCAGCTCTGTTCGTTTCGAAGCTGATGAAACGCTTTCTGGAGGTTAATGTAGTTCCCTTTTTCCGATCCGCCAATCACATGGCATTCACTGCAGGATGTCAGGGACGCATGGTGGCAGACACGGCAGGTGTCATTGTATTTTTCGTGGGCCTGATGGTTGAACGGCACCGGATTTACCTGAAGCCGACTGGCCTGTCCGGGATCCTGGGATACGCCGGTTTTGACAAACACCATGTCCGGCTGATTCCGCTCCATTCGGGGGACCGTCGCCAGCCTTTCGACCATTTGCTGTTCCAGCGGGTCATGGCATCCGCCACAGTCCACCGAGCCGGCTTTTTTCTTCTTGGCTTCGAGCCGCTGATGACAGGCGACACAGGAAAGATGAGACGCTTCCCTCATGGAAATCCGATTTTCTACTTTTTCCTCACCGTGGCAGTATCGGCAGGATCCTTCCTTTCCCTTTTCATAAACCAGCTTTTTGTTCTGCTCGTCGTAAACGTGATGGCAGGTCTCGCACTTCTTATCGAGGGACTTGACGTGGCGAAAGTGAAGGGAATTATCCATGCCCATAGGTTTTCGGACCGATACCACCTTGCTCGTTCCGGTATGGCAGTTGCCGCAGACGACAGGACCGCTCTTTTCACCCGCCGACGCGGTATCCCGATGGCAGGCAATACAGTTCAGATGGTAGATATCCATCAGGGCTTCCTGGTCCACCGCTTCCGTGCGCATATAGAGCGTCGATTGCACATCGTCCCTTTTTATGTGGCAAATGAGGCAGTCCTTATTCTTCTTTTCCAACGCCTCGGTATGCCGGTCATGGAGAAACTCAACCGGCGGACGGCTCAGCGGACCGAAAACCTTCATTGCGTCGATGGTAATCACATCCGCTCTGGGCGGCTCCGATACCGCCGATAGGCGCTCCACCCCGACCGCCTTGATACTGAAGACCATCGCAATGAAAACTCCAGCCAGGATACCAATCCACCTAAACGTGCTCTTTTCCATATGAAGGGTTCCTATATGTTCGGTTTGTCGATCGTTGCCCCGTTCACCAATGCATCGGCGGCCGATAAATCGGTGCCGCTGTTTTCGTTATTCATCAAATCCCTGATGGTGGTGTTATCGTAGATATCGTAGACCGCCGCCTGCACCCGGTTCCACAGGGGTGCCAGGGCACAATTGCCGTAGAAAGGACAGTGCGCATCCGAATCACCGGCAACACACAGAACATTGTTTTTCTCACCCCGCATAAAGCGGAAAATGTCTCCGACGGTGATATCTTCGGGATCCCGGACCAGGGCGTAGCCCCCATAAAAGCCCCGCTTGGAGGCGACCAGGCCGCTCCCTTTGAGTTGACTCAAGATGACCTCGAGAAAGCGTACGGGAATCCGCTGGGCACTGGCGATCTTGGAGATTTTCGTCGGTCCGGTACCTTTCCGTTTGGCCAGTTCGAAAATAGCTCGGAGGGCATATTGATCTCTCTTGTGCGGTCTGAACATAATCCCTTTCTTGATGTTTATGCTCGGGATATTTCTTGATCTCTCAAGTCGATAAACTTTCCGATCTTTTTAGTCAAGATGTTCAGATTCTGTCAATCTTTTTTTTACGTCTCGGGATTCGAGCAGGCGGGATACTTGAGGGGGTTCCCGGCGATTTGCCACAAGCAACTTAACAAACTGTAATTATATCAAAAATATGTTTTCCAAATCTCAACGCTCAAGAAATTTCTTGAGTTTTTTAGTCAAGTAACCAGATTTTGTCAATCACTTTTGGAGATCCCAAACACACCCCGGGGTGCTCCGCGCCATCATCGGTGCCCGCCGGTAAACCGATCCCGCTTTATAGCCGTTGCCATAAATATGTTCCGATTGGAGGTAGGGGTTCAAGGTGTGGCTTTTTCTCTGCAAGATGAATCTTACAGCGTCAGACCGGAGCCTCCCCCCTTGAACGGTTTTGGCAAAGGCACGACACGCTTTCCCGCAAAGGCCCGGGGACCCATCGTTTTCCTCCATCTGATATGTGATGTACGGGTGCCGTCATGAAGGCTGAGCCGAAATTTTCACATCCTGCAGAGAAAAAGCCACACCCTGAACCTTAAGTCAGGTTTCGGAACGGAATTCTGACAATCGCTATAGGTGCGATTCATGGCAGGCCCTGTGTAACGGTTTCATCTGATATCACCCGAAAATTGACATAAACGCCCATTCCCGCTATGGAAAATGACCATCCCAAAAACGATATCGCGCTGCCGCCGCTCCGTTTGTCGCGCCGCTTACTGCCGATCATAAAGAAAAGGCAACCACACCATGAAATGCCCGCAGTGTTTATTCAACAACCCGGAGACGTTCCGATTCTGCGGCCAGTGCGGTTCCAGCCTTGAATACATCCACTACGAAGGGCCCCCACCCGGCGGCGGCGAGACGGATCGGAAATTTGTAAGCGTTCTATATTCGACGCTCCCCGGGTACAACCTCCTGACCGGGGCGACCGATACCGAAGACGTCAAGGCGTTTATGGGCCGCCTGTTTGCCGAAGGCGCCAGAATCGTACAAAAATATTCCGGGACTGTGGAACGTTTTTTCGGTGATGAAATCGTGGCTGTCTTTGGAACGCCGGTATCACATGACGATGACGCTGTCCGGGCGATTCAAGCCGCCAGAGAAATCCATGACACCCTAGAGGATCTGGGACACCGGATCCGACAGCGCATCGGGGAGGACTTAAACCTCAAAACGGGCATTCATACCGGTATGATGGGCACCGGTGACCCAAACGGCGACCTGCTGGGAAAAAGGCGCATCGGCGATGCCATTGATCTTGCCAGACAGCTGCAGAGCGTAGCCCAGCCCGGGGACATCCTCGTTGGCCAGGAAACCTACCAACAGACCGTGGGCCTTTTCTCCTTCGAATTTCTCGAATCCTGTCATGTCACGGGGAAAATCAACCCGATTCCCGTCTACAGGTTCCTCGCAGTGAAGGAAAAACCGGCATCCACACATGGCGAATCGAGACTGCAAGCCGACTTTGTCGGCAGGCAGCCTGAACTGGACAGACTGCTGACCGCCGCGGCTGACCTCCAACAGGGCAAAGTGGGTATCATCTCCATATGTGGCAATGCCGGGACCGGCAAGAGCCGTCTTGTCAAAGAATTCAAAGCGACGCTGAATCTGGACGTCATCCACTGGTGCGAAGGATACGCCTATGCCTATGCCCGGAATATTCGCTATTTTCCGGTCATTGATCTGCTTCAACGCTATTTTCAGATCCTTGAAGGAGACGGGCCGGAGACAATACGGAGCAAGGTGACGACCGGCGTTGCCGAGTACGTCGAAAGTGATGACATCACCCGATACCTGGAAGGGCTTTTTTCCGAAGGCGGAGGAGCCGAAGGGATCGATCCGGACCAATGGGTATCCGGATTCCAGGATGCCATTCGAACATTCTGTGAAGCGGTCGCCCACAAGCAACCGACCATCATCTTTCTGGAAGATCTTCAATGGGCGGATCCGTCGACGATGGAACTGCTTCAATCCATGCTCTCGAATTTCGAGTACCCGGTCCTGTTTCTGATAGCATACCGGCCACCGTTTGCGCCGATCCGCCATTGCCTTACGGCAGGAATCAGGATCCCCCACCAGGAGATCCGGTTAAACGACTTGTCCCCATCGGATACCCAACGCATGGTGAGTTCCATGCTTCGATCGGACCACGTGCCGCCGGGACTCGCGACATTTATAGAGGAACATATCGGAGGCAATCCGTTCTACCTGGAGGAGGTCACCAACTCCCTTGTCGAATCGGATATGCTTCACCAGTCCAGGGGCTCATGGAATTTGGCGAGATCGATCCGCAAATCGGAAATCGCCCGAACCATCAACGGCGTCATCTCCGCACGGCTGGATCGCCTCCGACCCGAAATGAAACATATCCTTCAGGAGGCATCGGTCATTGGTCGCTCATTCGGGTTCGATGTTCTGGACAAAACCACCTTGCACCGGAACCATTTGAAGTCCAGCCTCGATGAGCTGGAAGGCCTTGATCTGATCCGGGCCACCGCGAGGGCTCCGGAACCGGCGTACGAGTTCAAGCACACGTTGACCCGCGACATTGTCTATTCGGGACTGCTTAAAACCGAACGCCAGGAAATCCACGAGCGGATCGGACGGGAAATCGAAGGCCTGTATCCAGATGATCTGGAAGCGTTTTTCGAAACACTGGCGTATCATTTCAAAAAGGGCCGTTCCCTGCATAAAGCTGTGGACTACCTGGTTCAGGCCGGTCGAAAAAGCCTCAAACAGCATGCCGTCGAAAAGTCTCACCTGCATTACACGGAAGCACACAACCTTCTGGCCGGCCGTCCAAACCGGTCCACGGATGAAGACACGCTGATTATCGACGTACTAACCGACTGGGCACCGGTGTTCTATTTCCGGGGCCGGTTTCAGGAGCTTGAAAAGCTCCTGCAGGAGCACATGACTCTGGCCGAGTCCATTGCCGACAGGGAAATCCGGGGGCTATTTCTAGTCGGACTCGGGATTGCCAAGTGGGGTCGTGAAAAATTGAGAGAATCCTACCGCCTGTTGCAGCGGGCCCTGGGTATCGCTAAAGACATCGGCAGCAAACGGCTCCGGGCCTATACCTGCTCATGGCTCCCATGGATCTGTGTGGAACTGGGGCTTTTGGATGACGCCCAGGCCCACGCAGAATCGGCCCTGGCGTTGGCAAAGCATCTGGAGACAGACCATTTCCCGTATTATCAATCCCAGGATGCCTTCGGATTCATCCACTGGACCAGGGGCATGAGCCGCAAGATCCACGAATCCGGCCAGACGCTTCTGACATATGGTGAAACATCTGCCAATGTCAGAGGCATCATCTGGGGGCATGTGGTGAGGGGTTGGGGCTTTCTCTCAGAGGGCGATTTTGAGGAAGCCATTCGCAGTAACCGGCACGCCGTGGAAGCTTCTGCCGATCCATTGTATACGAACATTCCCATGCTGTTTCTCGGTTTGAGTTACGTATCCGACGGTCAGTTTGAGGCGGCCAAGCCGCTGCTGAAGGAAGTCGTGGAGCACTCCCGACATCACGGCAGCGAAGTGCTGGGCAGTCCTGCCCAAGTTTACCTGGCCGTGGTCGCCGTGGCCGAAGGGCACATCAAGGAGGGGATTGAAAAAATACAGCACCTACAGCGGACATGGCTCGAAAACGATGCCCGTCTGCGTTACGGATTCTCGGAACTCGTTCTCGGGAACATTTTCCTGGGAATGACTCGAGCAAAGGCCCGAGTGTCCATTTCGACAATTGTTCGCAGCTTCGGCTTTCTGATTAAGACATCGGCAAATGCGGCCCACCAATGTGAAGCCCATTACCAGCAGGCCATTCAGGTCGCCAAGGCCATCGGCGCAAAAGGAATCCTTGGACAGGCTTATGTGGGCCTGAGCCACCTGTACCATTCCCAGGGGAAGACTGAAATGGCCAGGGAGTCCATTATCGTGGCCATTGACACGCTTATGGAATGTGACGCCGGTGTCTATCTGGAGGAGGCAAGAGCGTTGGGGGCAAGGTTAAAATAGCGGGAGTGTTTCCTCACCGGTGTTGGATTCGGGTCATCCCCAAGTAATACAGATGACGGAGGTGGTTTATTAATAGGGTCCAAGGAGCCAAGGGGTCAAGGGTTCAAGGGTTTGGTTGATGAAATGATGATTCTTTCGACTAACGCTGAAGGTCTCTGATTGAATTATCTAAATATGCTCTTTCAATATTTAGATGCCCCATGTCTTTTTAGTCTTTCACTCGACCCCTTGAACCCTGGAATCCTTGAATCCTATTTCTATCACAAAAACAAATGCCTGAGTTTCGGCTGTAAATACCCCAAAAACGATAACGGAACAGTATAGGGTATTAAAATGAACTCATATCGCAAAGAACTCTGGTTCGAGGTACCCACCCGGCGTGGGTTGATCAATATCACACCACAGGTTGAGGCGTGCCTCCGAGACAGCGGTATCACAGAGGGGCTTGTCCTGGTAAATACGAAGCAAATTACAAACCTCCTTCAATAATAATCCCGTTTAAAAGTAGAGGGCAGATCACAGGAGCCCTTCGAGCAGTCAAGAAAAAGGCTGTTCGAAGGGCTTTTTTACGTTCTGCCGAAGGATGTTCCAAATGAAGTGCAAAATCCAATCAAAAGACGGTCACAAAATCCTAAACTTAACTCGCCGAAGTGCCTGCCGCGAAAAGTGTTTGAACTGCTCGGGATGGTCGCACTCCGAAGTCCGAGACTGCCAACACCGAGACTGCGACCTCCATCAATTCCGGATGGGAAGGGGCAAACAGGATGCGAAAAAGCGCTACAGGGCAATCCGGCACTACTGCCGATGGTGCTGTAACGATCAGACAGCCGAGGTGGCGAAATGCCCTACCCCTGACTGTTCCCTCTGGCCGTATCGGCGAGGGCGGGTCGATAAAACCCACGAAATCCTGCCTCAGTCCTAAAAAGAGCCGCATAGGCGGTGATTTTCCAATAAACGCAGGCTGGGGAATACCCTACTAAGGGTCGGACGGACAAACAACGAAAGGAGGGCCGTATGAAACGATAATCGAAAATACGGAATAAAAGTTTTTATTTGTGCTGCCCCATTGGGGTCAAAGAGCCGGACATCATGGTGATGCCGGCTCGCAGCACAAGCAGAGTGGCGCCAAATGAGGTAGCCATAAATGAAAGGTATTGAAAAATGCATGATGAATTTGGACCGGAGGGAAAGCTTTGCTCACGAGAGGCCATAATATCTTATCTTAATGAAATAGGCCCTCGTTTCTGTACCATTTGTGGAATAAAGGAGCTGGACTATTACGAAGCCACATGTTCGACTTTCCAGTCCCATAAAGATCATATTTGTTGCAGTCGCTGCATGGATGATCTCTTCCTGGCCGAGAAGATTAACTACCTCAAGGAGAAGGGACTTCTCAAGTAGTAGGTCTTGAAACGCGAAAAACCATGGAGCTGGGAACAGGGAGCGCCTTCCCCTGTCCCCCTCCATGGAGTTTCTAATGTGCACACCGCCATATGATTAGTCCCAAAATAAAATACTGTTATTACACCGACAGGTGCCGAGTTATTAGCAGGGTACCACTTGAAACCATCAAAAGGACCCTCCCAGTGGACCTTCTGACAAAGGAGGCTCGTCACTTCGAGGTCAGGTTCGCCTCGAATCCCGCTCGAAAATGGGGCTATAGGACGGCACTGGAAATCACGTGCCCAACGACTCGATTCATTGATCTGTTGTGTGAATTTGATGCCGAGTTAATGCATGATAACGGACGGCGTATTTATCCTTACAAGATCAGCTATATTGAATTTTCGCGGGACATTCCCTGCTCATCCGAGCGGGAAGCGGAGACCGCCATGGACAGAATCGCCGAAACGCTCAATAAGAGATGGCTCTCCACGAGTGGTAGGTATGATGCCTTTGAGGGGAAGACCAGGAACAAATATGCTGATAGGGGGTTGTTCGGGGAAAGGACCTGGTACTATGGTGGACCGACATTTGAATATGTAATGTATCCTCGGTATTCAAAAATCAATCTCAAACCGTGCGTTCATAGTGAATGGTGCATAACCGGGGCTGCTGCTCTTCTGGTGAAAACCGGAATCAAAACACTCAGGGATCTGGCCGCATTCGATATCGAGGCCTTTTTTGAAGCCAACCAGGTAAAACATTTAGCCTATGAACGGATTAACCATCTGAAGCATGGAAAATGGCTCCTAGGCTGGCGAAAGATAAAGCTCACAGAAGTCGAGATCCGAATGGCCGAAATGCAGAGCTACCTGTTTTGTAGAGATCATAAAATCAAAACGCCTGCCGATTTCGTCCGGGTTTACAAGGAAATCAAAGCCGAATTGAAAAACAGGCGTGGACCGAAAAAGGACTTTGAAGAACGGATTTTGAGAATGAGGCCCAGAGACTTTCTCATACGAGTGTAAAATATTATATATTCTTTACGAAACTATATCTTAACATCCCGATTTAACGTAATATTTCCAAAATAATTAATTTCCACGCAACCCCCATGACCCAAGCCCCTATGCTACCTGATACATAATCCTAATGATTCCATATAGATAAACCATGTAACCCTATGATACTTGACCTAAAAAATCATTGGTATCATCCCTATCCATCCCCCTGTAAATTTCCATGTATCATTCCATGATCCTGCTACTTTTTCCTCTGATTATCCGATTAAATGATTGATTCCAGATATTTACTTTCTCTTAAATAATGAAATCCCTTTCTGTAGAAAAAGAAAAGCAGATAAGAATGTAAGATTTCGGACTATTCTTATAATTAAAGCTTGACAAGAATTAATCTTATGGCTATTCTTATTCTAAACTATGAATAGATAAATAGGAGGAGGCCATGAAGACAATTGAAATCGATGACGGAGTTTATAAATTTCTTCAAAGTCAAGCAATCCCTTTTGTCGATAAAACGCCAAATGACACATTAAAAAGGTTATTTAATCTTGAAAAAAAGTCTGATGGGTCAGACAACTTCTCGCCTAAAAAAGATCAGCCTAATCGAAAAATAAGATTTAGAAAGAAACAGCCTAAAACAGACTTGAGTAAACTTATCCAAGCTGGACTCGTTCAAGATGGACAGACCCTATACCTCCACGACTATAGAGGAAATAAGCTGCCCGGTTATGAAGCAACCATTTCAGGAAAACATCTTTTGTGGAATGACGAATTGGTTTCAATGAGTGAACTCGCAAAAAAATGCCTTAAGAAAGAAGGATATAGTAGCGATTCCGTACAGGGACCTAAACGTTGGTACACTACCGACGGAATCGACATTAAGACCTTATGGGACCAATATTTAGCAGGAACTTGATCTTTTCGGAGGGGCGATCATCCCTTTACGTCGAACGTAATGGTATATCCCCCATGACGTGATGATGAATAATGAACTGAACCGAATGATATCACAGTGAATGTTTATAGTGTTCACTAAAATTTATGTAATTGCATGCAACGAAAATTCGACATAAAAATTCCTGTATGGAATTCGGGTGATACATCAGATGATCTATCCTGTATCATGACCGTGTATCAGAGGGTATCACTGGAATAGTTTATGGCGTCTGATGCTCGGTGTTTCCGGAGAATGATCGGAAAATTATGAGATGATTCTGACGTGGGATGGTTATGACGACACCTTGAATAGGGTAGCATCGGCATCGAGGTGGTCGGTGTTATTCTGAAAATCAGTATAATGAAAAGTAAATATTTTTCTTTCCACCGAATTTAACCGATTTTTGCCTCTGAAAGCACCCGTATAATAAATGTTCATTAAATTTCGCTGTTTTTAACTGAGCCATTAAAGAAGTTATTACCAAAAGTAGGACAATTACGGGAACCCAAACGTGTCCCACTTTCTACCTTGCCCCGATAATATGAAAATGATCTGATCCTGGCCCAATTTGTGCAGATTTTGCTTCAAATTCCTTGCGCTTGTTAAAAAATAAAATCGTTGTTATGAAATCATAACCTTCCTAATTTGGCGCAAAAAAGTTTATTATCATTATCATATACTATTTCAAAACCTATTAATATCATTACTAAACCCATTAATTCTGAGAGGTGCGCCATGTCCGATCTTTATTCTACTCTCTCGTCCGCAGTCTCCACTGCATCTGCAATCCGATTGACCGTCAATTTAAAACCAGCAAATGCAGACGGTTTAGTGTTTCCTCCGACCTACGATCAGGGGCAGCATATTTTCAGACCTGCCTGGATCGACGGCGAAAAACGTGATGCGGTTCTACTCGACTCGGTTCAAAGTCAAGCAAACCGGGTTGAAATGGCTGTACTAGATGCCCATAGACGAAATTTTATCCGGTACCCGGACATTGAATTAGTCATTCCCGCGGAAACCGGCGAAGAGCGGTATTCGGTACTCCAGCTATCGCACCGGATATATGATGCGACACTGCGTCTGACGACGATAGATGGTGTACCCTTTGCAAAATCTGAAATCGGAATGGCTATTTATGCAGCGCGCGCCGAGAAGGCAGAGGCACTTTATTCGCACGCACCAATCACCTTGGCCCTTGGCGGCTGGGACAGTCACGGCGGTGGTGGCCCATTGGTGGCGAAGCTTCCGCGTCTGTTGACATCTGAGATAGTCGGGCTGGACGCCCTTCCTATTCAAAGTGGCGCTGTCAAATTCGATCCAATGGATATTCGAAAGGATGCCGGCCCTCTCTATCAATCCAAAGATCCGGATCGCCTGTTTGAGGTCGACGAAGATAAAAAAGCAGCACCCAGGGATAAGGGTGTCGATCCTTCCGTGAAAGGTTTCGGCAGCGTTCCAAACCTATCTGAACGGGGTGCCGTGATCACAGAAGCGATTCAGACAAGCATTGTTTCATGCTCCGGCCTTCGTCGACTTCGATTTGGAGATAACGATGACGGCAACCATGCCTGCCAAACTACGATCGCAGCACTGGGCCTCTATGGACTTCTTGCCCAGATGGACGCCGGGTACAACTTGCGTTCCGGATGTGAATTATTTCCAACAAAGAGTCCAGAGATCGAAATTATTGGCCGTGCACTTGAGGATACAGAAATTTTCCCGATTACCTCAGAAAAGTGCCTTGAAGCCCTTGAAGCTTCTCTTGAGGCGGCTTCAAAATTTGGATTTCAGTGGCGTCAGGAACCACTCATTGCTTATGCAAACAAACGCCTGACCACATTGGTGAATCGGAGCCGAAACGCAAAAAGTGGTGAATAGTCATGTATCTGAAGGTTATTTATCCATCAGGACGCTATTATGCCGCTCGGGCAAATGATCCTTCGATAGCTGAGTGGCCACCGCATCCAGCCCGCTTATTCTCAGCCATGGTGGCGTCGGCCTATCGCAGCGGTATCGGTATGACCCCAGAAAGAAGGAGCGCACTCGAGTGGTTGGAGGCATTACCGGCACCATCCATTTATTCACCACCTGCAGATCTGTCAACAGCTCCGGTAAATTATGTACCGCCTGGTGATTTGATAAAGCGAAAGGGGAAAAAAGGCCAAGAAGAATTCGAAAACCCCGTATATCGCTGGCGTCAACCGCGACATTTCCCATCTGCGGTCATATTGGGAGAGCCAATCCTTTATTACGATTGGAATGTCGATACAAATTCTGAAGCTCTCGCTACACTCGATGAGATCGCAAGTGGTGTCACTCACCTCGGAACATCCCATTCGATGGCGTTGATAACAGCCGCTTCGGGCAGAATGCCCACAAAGGCCTATTGGGTACCTGACGAAAGGGGTACCGAATTCATCAGAACGACTTTACCCGGCCGCCTCAACGAACTTGACTCTGTATTTGAACTCTCAGGGGGTATCCGTCGACCGGTTTCCACATGCGAGACTTTAACCCGGTATCGCCGCAATTTTGAATCCGCGACGACCATAAAAAGCGATGGTACGTTGTTGATCCCCTTACGCATAAGCGGGACCATGCATGGTGCAGATACTGCGGCATATCTTGGGCGTGCACTTCGACGGGCGGTTATGTCTGTACTTGGTGATAATTGCCCTGCAGCGGTACATGGGCATACAAAAGGGGTGCATGTCGGATGGGTTCCTTTGCCCGATGTTGGGCACCGCTATGCAAAAGGTCGGGTCATGGGAATTGGAGTCTCGATTCCGGCATCAGTAGACATGAATGAGCGAGCCGTTTTATTGAGAGCCATAGATCAAATTCACAACCTTCGGTTACCCGATGGGCGAATTGGCCAACTATCCTCTCCCGCTCCGGATGAAGTCCTACCTGCTGCATTAAAGATTCAAACATGGACTCGCCCGTCAAGTGAATGGGCAACGGTTACACCAGTGGTTATTGATCGTCCACCGAAGCGCCTTACAGAGGATCGTTTGCGTCGTGCTTTGCGCCAATCTCTTGAATTTGCAGGCTATCCGGAACCTAAAGAGGTTACCATATCCAGTTTTAGCGTATTTCAGGGAGCACCCCCTGCCTTTCGAGTTCCGGTTAAAAAACCCCGGTATCATGCCACCGTACATTTTGATGAACCGATCGCGGGTCCACTACTGGCGGGAAGACTGCGTTTTTACGGTGTGGGACTGTTTCGCCCATTAAACTGAAGCTTGGTTTATTCCATTATGAACTTCGATCACATGTTTCGGACAATTCACGGGTATGAGCCATTTCCCTGGCAAGCGGAAGCAGCCCACCGATTGACATCTGGCGAAAAATTTAACGCCGTTAATGTGCCCACTGCATCTGGCAAGACAAGCATGATTGATGCTGCAGTTTTCGCGGCCGCCCATGGTGGTGCTCGTCGGATAGCCTTCATTATAGACCGCCGTGTTGTTGTGGACGAGGCATACAACCGTGCCCAGCGGATTGCTAACGCATTATCCGAACCAGCCTTAGATGAATTCAATCAACGGATAGGACCGATTCAAGTTGTTCGCCTCCGTGGTGGAGTGCATGGTGATGACGATTGGGTATTGTACCCGGAGCGAGTAACCGTCCTTGTGTCTACGGTAGACCAGATCGGGTCTAGGTTGCTGCATCGCGGTTATGGAGTGAGTACACGAATGGCTCCACTACACGCCGGATTTGTCGGCAACGATGCCCTATACATTGTTGATGAAGCCCATATCTCGACGCCCTTTATTCAGACGGTGCAGGCCTCTTGCCGCTACGGGGCCAATGTTCGCATGATTACGATGACCGCGACTCCTACGGAGACAGATGTAGATGAAATCAGATTATCAAAGGAAGATACCTCTCACCCTGTTCTGAAAAAACGTCTGAAGTCTTCAAAAAAAGCTCGCTTATTGAACAGTTCCGACGCTGAAAAAGATTTTGTGAAAATTGCGGCGGCAGAGGCTCAGAATTTAGTAAAAGATAGTCGAGTGATCGGAGTGGTCGTTAATAGGGTAGACAGCGCCCGCCGAATCCAGAAGGCCCTTATCAAGCAAAGGCATAGAGCGGAGCTACTCACAGGCCGTATTCGGCCATATGACCGGGATCAACTGATGGCCCGTCTTTTTCCGGAAATCAGGGCTGGGAGAAATCGCACGGATGGAGAGCCAATTTTCATCGTTGCCACCCAAACTGTTGAAGTGGGTGCCGACATCGACTTTGATTCACTGATTACAGAAGCCGCGCCTCTTGATTCCCTTCGTCAGCGCTTTGGTCGGCTAGATCGAATGGGCGAAATTCGGACTGCTAATGCTGTCATTATTTATCGAGATCCGAAGCGCGATAAAAAAGGTTCGCCCGTTCCAGATCCAATTTATGGGATGGCTATCCACCATACTTGGGAGTGGCTCAAACAAGTAGCTCAAGACGGAGTTATAGATTTCGGTATCACCGAACTGGAAAAAATAATTAAGAAGAAAGGTCAGCCGCCTCCGTCTGAACCCGCTCAAGCTCCCGCCCTGCTTCCTCCACACATCAGATTACTGTCGCAGACAGGCCCAGATGCACCAAGGATTGATATTTCTGCTTGGTTGCACGGGGCCGGTAACCGCGCTTCAGACGTATCGATTATCTGGCGTAGTGACCTGCCCATAGAAGATCCTTCCAGTTGGAATGACATCGTTAAGCTACAACCCCCTCTTACAAGGGAATCATTGGAAATACCCTTATACGCAGCGCAATCATGGTTATTGGGACTCCGACAGCAGTACGTAACAGATATTGAAGGGGCCAATTATCTGGTATCTGTACCCCGATCTCAGCTGGTGGAAACGCTTCCGGTTTTACGCTGGCGCGGTCCAGACGATATAGCGTTAGTGTCACCGCGAGATATACAAACAGGGGATACCCTAATAGTTCCTTCCCTCTTCGGAGGTTGCGATGATTATGGTTGGAATCCCAATAGCAAAAATCCGGTTACGGACGTTGCCGAACACTGCCGCCTTGATAGGGGAAAATACCTTGTTATCCGATTGGTGCCAAATTTAACGAACTGGCTCGGCTCAAAGGAAAAACAGATTTCTGAAGCGGTGACCGAGGTTATTGCCGCAGAGACAGAATTGGTGCCTGAGTTTGGAGTTGATAAAGATCGTGTCCAATTCGCCCATTCGACCTTGAGATCTCTTTTAGCCGAAATCAAGCATCCCTTTATTGATGCTTTCAAAGGTAAATTCGAGATCGAGCGATACCCAATGGGAATAGTGCTTCGAGGGCGAATAATCGATGAGGTTAACGCAACCCTGCATTCCGGGGCACGAGTGGAATTGCAGCGGCACCTTGAAGGCGTTACCCGTAAAATTGAACTGATAGCTGACGGACATCACCAACTGGAAAGATTGAAGACCGCAGCGAAACTACACGACAAAGGAAAAGCAGAGCATCGGTTTCAAGTGATGCTATACGGTAATCCCATTGATGCGGCTGCTGGTCCTCTTTTGGCCAAATCTGGTATGCGAAAGCTATCGGAAATATACGCCGCATATGCACAGGCAGATATACCCAAAGGATTTAGGCATGAACTGGCGTCACTGTCGTTATCAAACGAAACGGATCGCTTAGTTCGTTATCTGGTGGGCAGTCATCATGGGTTTGGCAGGCCGTGGTTTCCTCCTTGTGCCGATCCAGATGCCCATGGGGTTGAGGTGGCCACGCTTGGTAGTGGTTGGATCGAGGCTTTTTCGGCCTTGAAAGCCGAGTTGGGTCCATGGACTTTGGCGGAGATGGAGTTGTTGCTGAGAGCATCGGATGCACGACAGTCTATTGCAGAACAGGAGGAATTCCTTGCATGACATAAAAGGAATGGCGGCTGCTTCGCCCATCGGTTTTCTGTCCGCTCTTGGGATGCTGCGGGTGCTGGCATCTGATAGGGGTCTTGATGTTAAACTTGGATGGCAAAATGGCCATGCGGTAATCGAGGGGATCGATCCGGAGAGTGCAATAAATGAGCTTATGGCTAACATGACCTATCGTTCTGAATCGCTAGAGTTTAATTGGGCCGACTCAACGAGAAAAGTTCCTCCAGAGATATACCGCAAGACATGCAAAGGCATGTTAGATGATCGTCGTGCACTTGAATTTATGGCTGGTTGGGCGACGGATGCTGTACTCTACAATGGATATGTTAAGCCCACGCGTATGGATATGACATCGGGTGCGCAGAAATTACTGCGCGACCTACGAGGCCTTGCCCAAAGGGTTGAAAGAAAACATTTTAAAGTGGCGCTCTTGGGCGGAAAGTACGAGGGACAATCTTCCTTCGGATTAGATCCCATTGCCGTCCGATCACATGCCCATGAACGCCAGGCCCCAACAAAAAGTAAGGCTCCGGGTAAGCCGGGATCTGTATGGCTCGCGTTTGAATCGATACCATTGCATCCAGTGATTCCTATATCAGCCAACCGAGCGATAACAACAGGTTGGAGGGCTCACCCAGATTCAGCATATGTCTGGCCCATCTGGGATGCCTTCCTATGCCTTGAAGAAGTCTCACTGCTGCGGACGCTTCCACTCGAAAAATTGCACGAAAGGCCAGGTGTGACTGAAGTCTGGTCAGCCTCCTATGGCTCCAGTGGAAAGTATGGAATGCTTTATCCACCTTGGCGCGAACATTAAACGTACATAGAAAAGCAGGGGGATTCGCGGAAGGATGATATCATTTAAAATCGGTGAATTATCAAATATTATGCGAAACGGATCATCGAAAGAATTCAGAATGAATGGTGGTTCGCAAAAAGTCACAAATATTCGGTGTATATACAAGAGTTTGAGATATATGCAGTGATCTCCCAGTGAATGCTGGGACTACGTTGAAGCAATCGGGTACTTTTCGTACAGCATGTCCGGTGGCGTGATCTCCCAGTGAATGCTGGGACTACGTTGAAGCACTGATGTTCCGGTGGCCCATGGTGGGACCGGCGTGTGATCTCCCGGTGAAAACCGGGACTACGTTGAAGCCCTGTATAATCACCTGCCGGGACACCCAGATAATTGGTGATCTCCCAGCGAATGCTGGGACTGCGTTGAAGCATGGAAAATGCGGCCCGTTATGGCGGTCGCTACAAGTGTTCTCCTGGTGAACTCCGGGACTCCGTTGAAGCTGTTATCGTATGCGTGAAGGGTTTTACGAGCGGTCGTGATCTCCCGGTCAAGGCCGGGACTGCGTTGAAGCTTATGGATTGCATAAGATTAAACTTTACTCGATCCGCACCTTCCACTGTCTGGGTTTCAGCTATTCCAACATTGAAAGGCCTATGAGAGAGTTGACCGCCGGAGTAAGCCTCCGGTTAACACTACAGCAGGCAAGCTATCACTGTATTCTGCTTTAATGGGGTACGCATAGTGGCAAGTTGTCCTCGTACTTGATGTGTGGCATACGAGGTTAAAAGCGTCTCAAGTATCTAAATTCTTTTATTATGTCGCTATGGCATAACACGCATATTAGGAGTGTAAAGCCTCAATCCCAAGTATTAAGATAAGACTCCTTTAGCTTGGAACCGGCAAAAACACACATGTAAACTTAAAGACCCTTCATGCCGGTAGAATGAATAATTGCAGGAAACTGTCTCAAAACTCCAACTGTAGGGAAAGAGACGCAACAACAGAATATAAATGTTGGGCATTCAGAGCTGCATCGGTCATTTAATAATGCCCATGAACCCATTAAGGACAAAAAGAAAGACAATGCGGAGAGGCAATGTATTGCTGCACTGAATGTTTCTCGGTTGAGGAAATCAAAGAATTCATCAAAGATAATAATGAGGTTGGCGATTGCGATTATTGTGGGAGCAAAAGCGTGATTGTTGCCGACGCAAGCGATGTCGGGCAATTTATAATGGACGGTGTCGATAGAGCGTATGAAGATCCAGCAAACCAAGTTGGATATTGCTCAGCTGAGGGCGGATATAATATAAAACCAGATGATCTTTACGAGATTATAGTGTGTACAGAAGAGATATTCAGCGACAAAATAGATGATCCAACAAAATTCATCGATGAGTCTGTTCCGGATGAGATTATGCACTATGTTCAAAGAGACCCATATGGCCCGCCAAGGGGCGATTCAAATACTATATATCATTGGGAAAAATTCTGCAAAACAGTAAAAACCAATCGGAGATACACCGCATTCTCGTCTGAAGTTGAGCCTGATTATGATTTTTTCCAGCCATCAAAATTCATGAAATCATTGGTCAGCACCTTGGCCAACACAAATTTCAACTTTCTCGAACAAGGCACAAAGATTTACAGAGCGAGAATAATAAAACATGACAAAGAATATAAGCATGAAGACTTAACAAGCCCGCCACCGAGGATCGCAAGTAATAATCGGATGAGTCCCACTGGAATATCGCTTTTTAACGGTGCGTTAGAACCAGAGACATGTATAAACGAATTAAGGCCAAGCGTTGGAGAAGATGTAGTTGTTGGAGAATTCGAGGCAAATGAAACTCTCACTGTCCTCGATTTTTCAATAAAAACACAAGAAGCGATAAGCATTTTCAGTGAAGACTACTCATACAACTATGAAAGATGGATCTCTTTTATCCGCGATTTCGTCGCCGATATATCGAGACCGATAAGACCGATGGACCAGGAAATTGACTACGTGCCAACACAAGCATTCACTGAATTCATACGGTTATGGGATTTCAAGGAGCTGATGTATCATACAGAAAACAAGCCTTTCTATATCAACGGAATTCAGTTTAACAGCAGCCTTCGAGATGGCGGAAAGAACGTTGTCCTATTCAGGGGACCAGAAATATCCTTGCCATCAATATGTACAGGGTCGTTGGTTCCACAAAAAAAGATTGATCCGTGGCTGAGTTTCAAAGGATCACGGACATATGAAGTCACCAAAGTTGTTGTTAAGGCGGAGGAAAAATAGACGAGAGGATAGCATCTTAAATATTAATATTTCATACCAAACAGTTGATAATTAGGATGCGCCCCCCTCGCCTTTGTTGAATAACGAATGGTTGAGAATGGGCTTATTTAAGGTAACAGAAAATGTTGCCCAACCCATTTTTGCACAGGACGCCAAACAGCAGGCGCCCGTGAAAAAACCGTTAACGCGGAAAACGGCTATCTTTACGCACCACCAAAAGTCTATAAAGAGCTGCGGAAAATCTAAAATTATTTTCACCAATGTCGGGCTTTCTTTTTCTACCTGGCAATCTTGACTATAGCTCGTGACAGAAAGAATTTGCTTCTTAAAGAAAGGGTCATTATTTTAAAGCACGGCATTTGATGGCCAACGGCAACCTGCTGAGTGCTTCTGAAATCCTGCTGTCCGCCCTAAAAAATATTCGCCTTGGCGCCCATTCGCGTTCAACGTGCTTCAGAAATATTGTTGGCGCGTTGAACGAGATCTATTTGATGGACCCCTCGCTGATCGCGCCTGAAAATGTACGACTCATGGAAGTGGCGCAGGTTGATCTTGCTCTGAAACGATAATACGCGATCCGCGGTTTCGAAAATTCGAGTGGTTGTTGCACCGGATATTCGCACGCCAAATTTGTCAATCCGGGAACGGCTCTTCAAAGAGGGCCGAGACGAACTAAAGATGGCATGATGAATGACGAAAAACCAATTAGATTCAGTGCCGGTGGTGTGTCTGGTAAAATCGAGAAACGATTTTACTCGCCGATAATCTTCACAAGCACCCGTTTTCGTCGCCGCCCATCGAACTCACCGTAGAAAATCTGCTCCCACGTACCGAAATCAAGCCGGCCCTTGGTGATCGCAACGACAACCTCACGACCCATGATCTGACGCTTCATGTGGGCATCGGCATTGTCTTCACCCACATTGTGACGGTATCGGGTGACGGGTTCGTGGGGTGCCAGTTTTTCCAGCCAGACGTCGTAATCGTGATGCAGGCCGGATTCGTCGTCATTGATGAAGACAGAGGCGGTGATATGCATTGCGTTCACCAAGCATATTAGATACTACGATACCATCCTTCTCTCCCCGCCAGGTTTCCCTACTGTCATCATCCAGTGGGGCGATACCCGTATCATTTACCAGGATACCCCTTAATTCATAGATCCAGTTACCCTTTAACCTGGAGTGCGGGCGAACATAGACGCCACACGGATGCCCCTCAGGAGTGAGCCCATCGAATACGCTCTTTACGAGCTGCCTTTTGTCCTCCCATATCATGGAGTCAAGGTGTCTCGAGCAGTGAAGCAACCTTTTTTTGATTCCCAGCTTGATTTTATCAATGTCCGATTCGCTGGGTACATTGGCCAGGATAGTCCTTAAAGCCTCATTCCTGGCCATCTTCAGGCCCTTTGATACTCGGAGAAAATCCATTTTCGCTTTTATTTCCTTGCCACTGAACACTCCCTCTGCCGCCAGGTTAATCAGCCGTTGCATCTGTTGGTCAATACCGGCAATCTCCTTATACAGGGTGGCCATTTCGGCTTCCAATTTTGCCCTTTCCTTAAGATCGGGGGATGCAGCCTCTACAGCCTCCTGGATAGCTGGCTCATCACCGAATAGCCAAAAAAGGTGTTCAATTACCACCGGCTCAATGACTCTGGCCGGTATGGAATTGAAATATTTTGAACATGTCTCTTTTCCCTTGCGGGTATGGCGATAATAGAGGTGTTTCTGGTAGTTTGCCTGTCCCATGAGTGGGCCGCCGCATGTAGCGCAGAAAATTTTTCCCCGACCCAAAAGATAGGGGTGAGTGGCTTTCGATTTGTCGAACGTCTTGTTGAGCTTTGCCTGCACGCGGATACGGTTAATGGTGTGCTCATCCAGCAGAGGAGGCACAATGGTGGGTACAATCTCCTCCGATTTGGATTCTTTCCTCTGAAAAGTTTGATTCCAAACAGGTCCGCAGCGTTCCTTTAGTGTTTTCAAAAGGTTAGGATAGTTTCTCCCGTACTCGGTGGCTATCTCTTTGAGGCTCTCACCTTCGAGATAGCGGCTGGCGATCGATTCGATCTTCTGCTGCTCTTCCGGAATTACCTCCCAGCGTGCCTCTTCCTTGATCCAGCGGCGGCCATAGGGAAGCTTGCCGCAGGTTGGATAACCCCTCTTGGCACGCTCTATGCGGTTGTGGATAGACTTTCGTGTCTGTTCCGCGGCAAAAAACTCATTAATTTCCGTGGCCATTCCCAGGAACAATCTATGCTCCGGCAAAGACAGGTGATATTCCGTTGTGCCGACAAAGAACCTTTTGCCAGCAGTTCGCAAAATTTTTAATCCTTTTTTGCTTTTGGCATTGTCGCGAGACCATCGACTAACATCACAGACAATTACGGCATCCCAGAGATCTTTTTCCGCATCCTGAAGAAGTTGGTCTAATTTTTTGCGCTCTTGGTCAGGGGTGGCGTGCTCCTGGCCACAATAGGCCCAGCTATAATCAGGAATCACTCCATCCAACCGCTCAGTACACCTAATGATATCCTTTTTTTGGGTTTCCAATGATTCGCCCTTGTTTTCTTGTTTCTCAGTAGACACTCGTATCAACGGGGCAAATCTGAGTGCGGGCTTCTTTCCGTTCGTATCGTTCATAGGCATTCCTCCATCTTCATTACAATTTCGTAGCTCTTACCGGTTCAATCGATACTCTAAACAGCCAGCAGATCCATGTCGATATAATATAATAATTTCAATATATTACTTTACTTTTAGTGCATAAAAAAGTAAAGAGAAATAATCCGAAAATGATCCTGGCCCCAGCGGCTATTCGGATCGAAGTTTCTGCGCCTGACGGATCAGATCATCCGGATTGTGGTCCAGGTACAACCGAATGGCGTCATCCAGCACCTCACCCGTTTTCCGTCCCTCTCGGATCGCCTGAATCCTTAACCGACTCCAAATGTCAACACTCACCTCGGAGCCGATGGCCTTCGTGTGCCGTTTTTTAGCTTTATCCGACATTTTCAATTCCCCCATGTATAAATTGATCAAATTGCCGCCATCCCCTCCTGGATCGCGATCACATTTTTCACCGTTTGCGGGTACCATTGGCGGCCCTTTTTCGTTTTCAGCCCCATCCGGTTCAGTTCCCTGGAGATACGGCTGAGGTTCCAGCCCCTATCCCGAAGCTCCAAAACGGTCCGGATGACCTTCTGCTCATCAGGTTTTTCCAACAGCCTGCCCTTGAACCGTTTGTAACCGAACGGAACAACCCCATACACTTCACCATTGGATTTTTTTCGCTGGAGAGCATCTCGGGTCCGTTCGCCGATGATCCCCCGTTCCATTTCAGCCAGAGCAGCGGTGAGGGTGAAATAAAATTTTCCCATGGCGGATTTCGTATCCAGGGTTTCATCTATGGAATGGAATGATACATCCCACTTGTCGAACAGCTCAGTGGTTTCCAGGGCATCAACGGTGCTCCGGAACATCCGATCCAACTTGTACACGACGACGGAATCGGTCATTTTATTCCGGGCCATTTCGATGACCCGCTGGGCACCCGGCCGCCGCAAATTCTTGGCGCTGATTCCGGCATCCTCGATGATTTCCAAAAGGTCTAGATCCTTCAGCTCACAGTAAGCAATTATTTTGCTTTTTTGATTTTCTAAACTTACGCCTTCCTTCGCCTGCTCGTCGGTGCTTACCCGGATGTATCCGATCGCTTTCATGGTAGGCCTCATATAATGTTAACTTATTGTTTTTGGCCAATTTTTTACTATTTACATTTCCCTTACTATTTGCCATTGTTTAAAGTAAAGAAATTTTTTAACTTTTTTAAAATGAAAGTTTTGCAGTGTTATGAGCTATGTCAGGAGGCACTTTTGATACTAGAGAGGGGGGTACAGTAAAGTTGATGCAATCTAATAAAAGCCTATATAGAGGCGTTTTTCGGACGGACGGCGTTTGGTTAAGGCCTACGTATTAGTAAAACTTTATTGTTTGATATTGACTATGTACGTCGATAGTTTTTGGAAAAATAATTCTACAATCATAAATTTCGGTATTAAATAATTGTAAATTTTATCTGAAACTCGTCAAAGGTCTTGACATTGATTTTTTGGTTTTATAACTTCAGCTTTAAGCGTACACAACAAGAAATGATGCTATTTTCACCTTCTGTTCTTTCCGACCGAATTTTCCCCTTCGATCGATTAGTTGATTAAATCTCGGAATCTAAGTCTCAATCCCAAACCAAGTAGATCACCTCCGATGCGACGGCCAATATTAAGTCTGCCTTTTTAATTTACGATAATCATTGTCATTGATAATTAAGCCGTGTTGAGTAGTAGATTTTGCAACATTTAAACAAATCTGTATGTAGCTAAAGGAGGAAGTCCCATGGCGATACCGAAGAATGTACGTGCGGAAATTCTGTGCGATTCAGCGTTCGTTGAAGATTTTGAAAATTTTGCGAGAACCAATAAAACTAAAGTCGAAAAAGTTACTAAAAAAAGACCAAACAGATTTGGATTTTGGACTTGTTGAAATTGCTTCGATCGTAACCATAATTTCCAATGCTATATTAATAGGAAAAGAATTAGCAAATATAATACACCGATGGCTCGAAGATAATAAAAACCAAAAAATCGTTGTAAGGACGATGGTTGCGACGGTGGAGATTACTTCCGACAGGAATAAAGATGAGATTATAAAAGCACTTAAGAAAGCGGGCGGTATCCAATAATGCATTTGAACTCTATACAAGCTGATTATGGGGGGTTCAATCCTAAGTATGCTGGGGTTGTTATTCGTGCTGCTAATCAAAGAAGTTTTGATTGGTTTGAAAAATCGGCTTCTATCTCAGAAAAGCAAATATTATCTCTTCCTAAAGATCAAATGTTTGAAGCGATTTCAATGGTTACGGTTTTACAACATGAAATTCGCCACTTTCATGACTTCCTCCTAACTCCCTATAGCCAAAGATTGTGGCAGCTTAGAATGGAAATACTATTGAATGGAATGCAGATTATATATCATTATCTGCGCGCGAACGAAAAAGGAGATTTTAACTGTATTCCAGTACCTTTTTCCTCGTGGTGTTATCAAAATAAAAAAAAGCGCAAACTATTACTAAAACAGCTGAAAGATTTTGGACCATTTGACGGGGACAAAAAGCTCATTCCTTGCTCTTTACCTTTATTCCCTTCACACAATAAAAAAAATAAATATATTCCCAGTAATTACCATACCTCAACTTTTCCAATTGATGATCTTATATTGCTTACTCTAAATAAATACGATCAAATGGAAGACTTGACTTTTAGACCTGGGGAAAAACTGTATAACTTTGACTATCAACCATATCACGTGTTCGAATTATCCGGACTGATTTGCCAGCTGCAAGCAATTATGTTTGATATAGGCAATACCGCACTTACCGAATTTTCTAATTACATTTTTAAAATGTCCAGAGCACCGTACACATTGCTTTTACAACTTCTCTTTAGCATTTGGGGAAAAGTCGGAGAACCAATGTCTCTAGATATGGCGTCTGCTATTGTTCTGTGGTCTTTACTCGGCTCGTATAAACATGATCAATGGAAAGCATGCCCTACATTAAGGTTTGCATCTTTGGTTCTATATCTGTTGGAGAAAGGCCCCCCAAATTCCTCAATGCCCTACATGAAATTGTTTGATGAATGGAGTTCTGCTACAAAGTTGTCCAAGGTGGAGGTGGCATTAAAGACAGCCCAGAAAGAGGCAATAGATTATCCCAAAAGAGTTAACAAAGCTTTGAGCAATAATCCAATAGGAGAATTTTATAAAACACAAGAAAACTATTTACCTTTTATTGAATCCGTTTGTAAGGCTCAGAGGCATGTGATAGGTGAATTCTTGAAAAAACCTGAATTATATATAGAGAATTCACGTTATCTATATAAAACTCCAATGTACGTGAATCCTCCAGTGCGTATCGACATGATTAAAGGAGGTGTTTTGGTTGACGATAATTTTAAAGCGAAGGGATGCATAAACTATCGAGGCGGCTTAGATAAAAATGGGCAGGAAAATGCCAAGTCATTTTCACTAAACTTTAACCTTAGCAAATTTAATCCAATAATGCCTTTTATAGCATATGATGTCTACATGGATATTGCAATAGTTGACTTTGTCTTCTATGCGCACAAACGCTATGATCCGGACATTATTATGGCACAGGAGCAGTTGCAAAAAAAGGGAGATGTGATTTTTTTTAATGTTGATGTATAGTCAGAAAAATTGTGGTCTTGATCTGACCTTCGGAAACTTAAACCTCTGACCCCAGTATGATGCGGACGGCATATTTTCTGCAATTCCGATCAACTTGTCGGATACGGATAGTACTCGATCTTGATCTTTCGTATATACCGCGGCGGCGAGTTTCAGATCCAGAATCCCCTGATGGTGGTACCCGTGTTCTTCCGACAAATGGGATTCGTAGAGATCGATGACGTCCAGGGCTTGTTTGGGTTGACCGTTATAAATGAGGTAGAGGATGTATTTTTCCATGATGGACCAATCCAACGCCCAAGGCTGGCTCAGAACAGGCAATACTTCATTTTTCCAATCCTCAGCATCCCAGCGAAGGGGGAAAAAGCCATCGTGGAGGAAATAAGACTCGTTCATTTTCAGGCGATCAATGCCGAAGTTTTCGGAAAGGTTGTACCGGTCGTAATCCTTCCAGTAGTTTCCTTTACTCTCATAGTAATCGCTGATGTGGGCTTTCTGCCATAATTGGTAAGAGTCGCCTTAACGGTCGAATTGCGGAAAACGTGCAACAAAATTCTCTTTCTCCTCTTTTGGTATAACGACACTCATTAAAAGCTGCCTACCATCCAGTCTCGCTGCAGGCTCCAGAACGGCTTATCATTCCAGCGATTTGATTGCGCCGTGTCGTAGGTAAAAAACATTTCCACGCGCGAGTCGTATCCATAGACGGTGTACACATGACCGGGGATATAAACGAGGATGGGATAGCCGGCTTCCAAAAGTGAGATTAACGTTTTCTTGCTCTGCCAGTACGTGGTGAGCAGCTCGTAGCCGTTTTTCTTCAGAAAGGATTCAGCCTTCCAGATAAACGTTCCCGATGAAAAACTTTCCTTGATGGCATAACTCAGCTTTCGGGTACTGATCGGTTGTTTCTCATAAAAATTTAAGATGACCGAAAGGGAATTGGGGAAGCATGATGCTGCCTGTTCAAACGTTTTATGCCGAACAACAAGAATTTTTCTTCCGAGCTTCTCTTTGGATCGATTCCTTTCGAAAGCATCCATGTATCTGCGCGCTTTGCTGAAAACTTCGTAATGACCTGAATAATCGGTGAGCACTTTCTTGAAACTGGCGGTGGCGGATTCATGGTCCTGATTCAAAACGTGCAATACGCCTTGCCGATGGTAGAGCGAGGCGAGAAGGTTGTCGTACCGGATGTAGGGAATGGCTTTCGCATAGAGCGTTTTGGCAGAGGAGATCTGCTGCCGATCCTCCAGAATGGAGGCAATGACCAGATTGATCGTCACCGTATAGGTGGACAGGACGATAAGGTGAAGTGCGATAAGCGGGATGCCGACAATAAAGATGCCGCTGCTCTTCAGCGTTCCACGGCGACCGGCCGTCCCCAAAAGGTAGGTGGCGGACAGGATAATGGTGGTCAGCAGCAGGATATAAAACAGGATTTCGGACAATTGGGGATTATACGAGATCGGCGCGAGCCGCTGAAGCGGATAAACAATCAATGCCAGCACAAAACCATTGTACAGGGAAATGAATGCGAATATGAAGAAAATCGATTTGACAACGGCACCCGGATCCCGGTCAGCGTAGTTGTTGTCTGTTCGCAATCCATAGAAAAACCCATATATCAACCCCACCGGGATCCAGAATTTGAAAGCATTTGCCCGGGCGGAAAAATAGACGGAGACCTGCTCCCCCAATAGCCAGAAATAAATCGCCTGGATGAGGTTGTTGAGACCCAGAAACACAAGGCCCATCACGATCATCCAGACGCACGCCCTGGAAAAGGAATATCTGTGTTTTGCGATTGGGGGTTGGCTGCTGGTTTTGGCGTCGATACCCCAGCAATAGAAGAATACCAGCCCGAATATGAACAGGAACACAATTAAATAGCCCATACGGAGGATAAAGGGGCTAAATGTGAATGTAAACATCAGACAGGCACTCAAGGCCAATGCCAGAAGGGAAAGCCATGCAAAATATCTGGCAGCGGGATAGATATGGCGTGTGTCCCGGAAGTATTGGGCTAAAAAAAAGGGGCCTAAAAATAGCGCGAAAACGAGGATCTTCCAGCCCTTGGGTTTCTGAGTCTGATTCATCATAGCCCCTCCTGGGCGGGAAAGAAATGGCGCTCATCCAACGGTCTGCCGAAGTACTTGCTCACGAGATGGTTGGCCAGGCTGTTGTGACTGTCTTTTTCCAGGGTGTGTTCCAGCCGTTTCAAGGCCGCTTTGTCCCTTCCGTTTCGGATATCGACCAGCGTCTGATAATACAGATACAGGTGTGGCTCATGTTCCGGTGGGGAGTAAAAAGGGATCTCCGGTTTATCGAGTTTGGCTCTGACGATATGATACCAGAGCTCGTATTCCACATCGAACGGGTGCCGGGAAAAAGCGAGCTCCAGATAACGGTATGCCTGTTCGTGAAATCCAAGCAGAAACAGTTCCCGGCCTATTCGAAATGCATCACGGCAATCGATCAGATCACTGGACACCGTCTTCCCGGTAGTCAATCGCACAAACAGACCCGGATCCGCATTCACGTGGTTATGCCTGACCAGAAGATAAGCGATGTCGATACGGTCGCAGTCCCGCAGGAAACCTATCCGTCCAAGACGTTTTTCAATTTCAACAAGCCGATCGAGCCCTTTTGGCGTGGAGTCGGCCGTCTCCGTGGGGGAGAAGACACTCTGGTCGTAAGGCTTCGTGTACAGCATGGCCTTTATCGATGCCACCGCTCGTTTGTACCGAACATAGTCTGAAAACGGGGTCGCCGGCGGATCGTAAGATATAGGACCGATGGACAACGCCGGATCGCTGGCGACAGCGACGGCACGTTGCATCTCTGAAAGGTCTTTTTCGACAAATAGCCCGGGCAGGTGTTTCTCGAGGCCTGCTCTGGTGAATACAATAACCGGCTCGGAAGATTGCTCCAGGTAGCTACGCAAATGTGCCAGGGACAGGGGCGCCATACACCGGGAGAGAATTTCACCCCTGAGATCGTTGGATTCATCGGAATCGAAAAGGATTTGAAGAGACTTTCCCGTACTCGAAACAGTTTCGATGCGGACCCAGGCGATGCCGGACCGAGAGTCGAGATCCAGCAGGGTTGCCCAGTAGTTCTTCCCGGCCAGTCTGAGGGAAAGCACGGGATAAGTGTTTTTTTCTAACAAAACCTCGAGAAGCTCCAATCGGGGAGGCACAAAATCGACGTGTGTTTTCGTGGCTAAGGATACATACCGCGCATGGTACGGTGTGTTTATGCCCGGAAGCCGTCCCTGGGAGGTGTTGGGTATTGTCGTTTTGAAATCAGCGATGAAATTATTCAGATCTGTTTTTGAAATCGTGCCTTGCATTAAAAGAGCTGTGAGCATCACATCCCAGTCCGGGTGGATCGGCCGGAACATCGGAACCTTGCCGAAGATCTCAGATGGGAAGAGTATGTCTCCTTGACTGATTAACTCCGACAGATGGCAGACGTCGGCGTCAGCGGGAAAAATGACACCTTTTTTTCCATCGAGGAGTTTGTTGATGTGATGAAGCTCATCCGGTGTAGCGTCATAAAACGCTCTGGCATAGAGGGATCTCAGCTGGCGTGCGGCCTTGTGTGCGCTGCGAAAGCGGTCGCCGTGAGAAAAAACCAGGTAACCGTTCAGATCTTCTACAACGGCAGGTCTGGATTGGTCAAAATAATAGGCCGACAGGGTGGAGGCGGCTTTCTGGGGGAATCCCAGAAGACAGAGCCACAAAAACATAAACGTGAATCCCTTGGTGCATGTCAGGAAGAAAAAACGCCGGGTGTACTGGCCAAAGGACCTTGCATCCCAATAATCCAGCGCCAGGATCGCACCTAACAAAACAATGACCAGCTGAGCCCCGAAGCCTCCCGGGATCTTTAACCAGTTGAAAACCAGTAGCGAAAATGCCAGCAGGAAATTGCCAAATACAAAAAAGCAGGCATAAAGGACAAACGCCCTGTTGATGGAGACCGCTGCAACGGAATTTGTGATGTACCCGGCGGACAGCAGCAAAAGGGCCGTAACCAGAATGAACAGATCCTGCCAGATGGGTAAATCTTCGAGCCAGGTCTGATAAACCTCGGCCGGTTTTTGGTTCAGTGTAATGAGATCTATATTGGGCAGGGTGCTGATCAGGGTAAACATCAAAACACAAAATAAAACGAAATACCCATGGGTTCCAGTGAAAGAGGCGATGTCGACAGGAGTGAACTGGTCTCTTAATGAACGGTTGGCATACAGGACAAGAAAGCCGGACAAGGCCGGAAAAAGCATCCACAGGCGTCCGACGGCAGGAAATACTATTTGACATACTGCAGCGAGAAGAAGAATGCAGATCAAGAGGAAGCTAACAGCGAGATGTTTGACACTTTTTCCGAAGCTGTAGTCCTTGATCCGAAGGAGGGTAAAATGGGCCGGGCCGGGAAAGAGGAGAACGTTTAACACAAACCAGGGCCATGTTCCCCTTTGCTGCCGGCGCTCGATGATACCGTCCGAATGAGCGGTCGTTATTTCTGCCATGTGTCCGTCCACATCGTCGTTGGATTCATAGAATTTTAATTATGAAAGCAAATCCCGCGCCACCTCACCTAAAATTGGATCCTTCCAACGGGGAGGACCCAGGGCACACTTCCCAGGGCACGGCGCACAATTATAGCGATTGCCAGAATTGCGTTCCGATTCATTTTGCGATCAACGGATCACCGCAGAGACGCAGAGGTCGCTAAGTATATAGTGATTTTGCATTTCGCCGCCCTCCGAGAGCCTCCCTTCGACTGAGCTCCCTTCGGCTCCGCTCAGGACAGGCAGGACAGGCCCTTCGACTAGCTCAGGATAAACAGAACATAGAGGGCGAAATACAAAGCGAGCGCCTACGAAAATATACTGAATTTCAAAAGGTTGCCGGGGCTCTTTTTCTGAATCCCCCTCTCAGGGATTCTGGAATAATTCAGTTCCGTTGCGCCCTCTGCGTCTCTGCGGTCATCGTTTCCATATTTCTTAAAACGGAACATAGTTATGGCAACCACTATAAATGTGCAGTGGAAAGAGGCACGTTTGGGAAGAGAGCGATCGCCTGTCCGTTGATGAGCAACGAAAGGTATCCGTTTCCGACAAGCGTTCTGTCCTCACGCGGGAACAGCAACGCCCGGAAATTCGGCAACATCACGTGTGGCACGGTCAGGGATATCGCTTGAGAGGATAGGGCTTCAGATGCGATATTTCAGATGATCCAGGTATTCCTCGAAAAAGTTCAAGAGGTCGTCCGCCGTCGCGATTCTCTAGGTAATTTCTTCTTCGGAAAAGTGCTTACTGACATAAATGGCGAACGCGTCCACCAAAAATGTCATTTCCCGGTTGTCATCACAGCCGGATATGTCACCAACGGCAGAGCAGGCTCCGTTGTATTCCACCGAGTATCACGTATAGGGCTTTCCCGGAGGTTACCGATCACACGGGGGGCACCCTGAACGCCCCGCCTTCGAACCAGGTAATCGACTGATTAGTCGGGAAAAAAGGCATGCTTAAAATCACCCGGAAAGCGCGATGAAAACCAGTATCAAAAGCTATAACTAATTGTATTTTTATATATAAAAATAAATTCAGATTACTTGACCAATCGAACGTAGTATTATATAAAGAACTGATTAGTCGGAAAAAACGTTATGGAAGCCGGCCGTCAGCATCATATAACAAGGATCGTCGGATGTCGCCAAAATTTGTAGACCGTAAAGAAAAACAACAACATATCGCCAGGGCGGCCCTCAAGTTGTTCGCCCTGAAAGGCTTTGCTGCCACCAGTGTCGAGCAGATCGCCACCGCTGCCGGAGTCGGCAAAGGGACTCTCTACGAATACTTTGAGACCAAGACGGATATCTTTGTCGCGGCCATTGTCGAATGGATGAAACAATTCGAGAACACCATCATGGCAGAACTGGCACACATCGAGGATCCGCTGACACGCTTGAAAACCTTTGTCGCGGTCAGTACGGCGCTGGTTGACCCGATCGATCCTTTAACGGCCCGCTTTTCTATCGAAATCCTACAACACACCCTGATTGAAGATGGGGCGCTCTACGAGCGGCGCCACGTGATGAAGGACGTCCACACGGGGATGCGAAAAATTCTGGAAAGCATTTTGCTCGACGGCATTTCCAAGGGTGTTTTTCGGCCGGAATGGGCCCGGGACGCCGAGAAATTCGCCATCAATCTGCTGGGCTACATCGACGGTATCAGTCTCCACTATCTCATGTCTCAAAACTACTTTCACATCCGCGAGCAGGTGGCGTTCACTTTGCAGAATGTCATCGGAATGCTCCGCAGCAAACCGGGAGACCCCTGGGGTCCAGCAGACATAGACAACGACCGCCTCACGGTTGAAATAAAAAATTAAAACTCTGGATTCGGCATCATGAAACACCGAAACGATCAAACACAGAAATCGACACCGAAGGCGTCCATTTCTCTGAGGGCCCGCCGATTGATCCCGGCTCTTGTCATCATCTGCCTGCTGGGTACCATTGCGCTGCTAGTGGTCAGGTGTCAGTCCAAGGCCGAAGTTATCCGGGAAGCAAATCAGGCGAACAGTGAAACGGAACAGCCACCATTGAATGTGGTGACATTGAAGATGACACCCGGCCTGATCCGCGATCAGATCGATCTGCCCGGCGTGACGGAGCCCTGGGTGGAGCTGACCATATCGGCCGAGGTCGCCGGGAAAGTGATGGAAAAAGTGGTCACCGAGGGGGCTTCCGTAAACAAAGGAGATGTACTGGTCCGGATTGATCCTCGGGATTACCGGAATGCCTACGCGTCGGCCAGGGCCTCCCACACACTGGCGACAGCCGAGCTGAACCGTTTGAAAAAGCTTCACAACCGCCAGGCGGTATCCCAGTCCCAACTGGATAATGCCATGACTGAGCTGGCGCGAACCCGCGCGAGCATGGATATTGCCCGGATCGCACTGGAACGGAGCAGCATCCGGGCACCTTTTTCGGGCGTGGTCAACGATATGTTCATCGATGAGGGACAATATATGGCTGTCGGTGATCCGGTGGCGGAGATACTGGACATCAACCGGCTCAAGGTCCGGGTGGGCATTCCGGAATCGGATGTTGCCGCCGTGCGCCGGATCGAACGGTTTAAGGTGTGCATCGATGCCCTGGAAGAACGTACCTTTGTGGCGAAAAAGCACTTTCTGTCGAAAACCGCAGATCCCATGGCGCGGCTCTACAACCTGGACCTTGAACTGGAGAATTCCAGCGGCGACATCCTGCCGGACATGTTCGCCCGGGTCGAGATCGTAAAGAAGGAGATTCCCGACGGTCTGTCCATACCACTCTATTCGGTCATCAGTCGCAATGACGATCAAATTATTTACATTGTCCAGGGGAACCGGGCAAAGGCCCGATCCGTAAAGCTGGGGCTTCTGGACGGGTGGCGCGTCGAAGTCCGGGAGGGCCTCGAACCGGATGAAGATGTGGTGGTTGTCGGCCACCGGAGCCTCAACGACGGGGAGGCGGTCAAGGTGGTAAAACGTGTCACTGCGGTGGAGGATATTCTCAAATGATCGTCTCGACCACCGCCATCCGCAACCGCATCAGTGTTTTCGTGCTGGCGATTATTATCGTTGTGGTGGGCGCATATTGCTATAATGCATTGCCCAGGGAAAACGAACCGGACATCACGATTCCGAACGTATTCGTTTCGACCAATTATAAAGGGGTGTCCTCCTCGGACATGGAGACCTCCATCACCATCGAAATCGAGAACAAACTCAAAGGTCTTGACCGCGTCAAGAAAATCCATTCCATCAGTTCCGAAGGCCTGTCCCAGATCAACATCGAATTTCTTCCGGGGACGGATATCGATGACGTTCTGCAAAAAGTCAAAGACAAAGTGGACGAGGCAAAAAAGGAACTGCCCGGCGACCTGGAAGACGATCCGTCCGTCTTCGAGGTCAATTTTTCCGAGATGCCGATCGTGGTCTTTTCCCTGTCCGGAACCTGCGGCATTACCTGCCTCAAAGAGATTGCCGATGATCTGGAAGAAGATTTTGAGGCCATCCCCGGCGTGCTCGAGGCGGTCGTTACCGGGGGGCTTGAGCGGGAAATCAAAATAGAAGTGGACCCGGACAAACTGGCCTATTACCGTCTCCCGATCACGGCCCTGCAGCACGCCGTGGACAGCGAAAACCAGAACACCTCCGGCGGCTCCATCACCCTGGGCGACGCGCGTTACCAGCTGCGTGTCCCCGGCGAATTCAAACGGCCCGACGAACTTTTTAATCTGGTCGTCGGCACCTTTGACGGACTTCCCGTCTACCTCAAGGATCTGGCACGGGTCGTTGACGGATTCAAGGACGAAACCAGCCGCTCCCGTCTCAATGGCGACGAAGCCGTCAACATCGCCGTCAAAAAGCGGGCTGGGGAAAACATTATCGCCATCACCGATCGGGTCGATGAGGTGATTGGGCACCACCAACCCACCTGGCCGGATGGGACCCGGATCACCAAGCTTATGGACCGCGCCAAGGACGTCCGCATGATGTTGGCCGATCTGGAAAACAACATCATCTCCGGCCTTATCCTGGTGGTGGTGGTCCTGTTTTTCGCCCTGGGAATCCGCAATGCAGTGCTGGTCAGCCTGGCCATTCCCTTTTCCATGCTCCTGTCGTTCATCGTCCTGTACGCCCTGGAGATAACCCTGAACATGGTCGTCCTCTTCTCTCTGACCCTGGCGCTCGGGATGCTCGTGGACAATGCCATTGTCATCATCGAGAACATCTACCGCTACAGGGAGCAGGGGGTTTCCCGGGTCCAGGCGGCCGTGAAAGCGACCTCCGAGGTGGCCTACCCGGTGATCGGGTCCACCATGACGACCCTGGCCGCATTTTTCCCGATGATCTTCTGGCCCGGCATCATGGGCGAGTTTATGAAATACCTGCCGATCACCCTGGTGGTCACCCTGTCGTCGAGCCTTTTCGTGGCCCTGGTCATCAATCCGGCACTGGCGGCCATGTTTCTTCGACCCAAGAAAAAGCAACGATCATCGGAGAAACGCGTTGACGCCGAGGCGGTGGCATCGGCCGGAGAAAGCCCGGTGCAGATCAGGGGCATGTTGCTCACGACCTACGCCCGGATCCTGACAACCGCCCTGCGGCATCGTGGGGCGGTCCTGATCGGGTCGTTTGCGGTGTTGATCCTCTTTTTCCAAATCTGGCTCCTTGCCGTCGGCCTCGAGAAACCGGTGGAGTTCTTCCCGGACCTCGACCCCAAAAGCATGTACGTGAACATCGACCCCCCGGAAGGGGCGGATCTCGATTACATCGACCGGATTGCCAAAAAAGTGGAAATGGCGGTAACCGGTGTGATTCACGAGGACCCCGACCTGCCCCTGTCCCGGTACGATGCCGCCTACCGGCCCCGGTCCCACACCCGTGCATCCGGCGGGACCTTTTCAGGCCCCAGTGACCTTGGAAACGTGGAACACATCTATTCAAAGACCGTTGAAACCGCCGGCCCCGGATCCGCCTTCGAGGCCAATCTGCCGAATCACATCGGCGTCCAGTTCCTGGACCTTGAGGATCGGCAGCACCCGTCTGCCGAAGATCTGGAAGAAATCCGCCGGCGAGTCAGAGATATTCCGGGGGCGCAAATCACCGTGGCCGAAATGCAGGAGGGGCCGCCGACGGGTGCCCCGATCAACATCGAAATATCCGGAGACGATTTCCGGGTATTGGGCCGCCTGGCAAAGGAGGTGCGTGACATCATCGCCCCGATACCATTTGTAGAGGATGTCCAGGATGACTACGTAGAGGGTATTCCTTCGGTACGGATCCGCGTGGATCGGCAAAAAGCGGCCATTTTCGGCCTATCCACCGATGCCATCGGTTTCGCCCTGAAAACCGGTTACAACGGTTTGGAGATTTCCACCTACCGCGAAGGCGATAAAGACTATGACATCACGGTGACCCTGGGCGAATCGAACCGCCGGGTGACCGACGTGTTGCGCAAACTCATGATACCCACACCGTCCGGTCAGCTCGTACCGCTGACCACCATCGCCCATATCGATTACACCGGGACCCTCGGCGATATTATCCGGATCAACCACAACCGGGTCGTGACCGTAAAGGCAAACGTGGACGAAACCAAGATTCCGGGGCCGGTGGCCCGCCAGCAGGCCGAACAGCTGCTGAAAAAATTCCCCCTTCCGGCCGGATACCGGATCACCTTTACCGGCGAGTTTGAATTCCAGAAGGAGGCCGAAGACTTTCTGTCCAAGGCATTTCTGATCGCCGTTTTTCTAATCTTTCTTATCCTGGTGACCCTCTTTAATTCTGTCATCCAGCCGTTGATTATCCTCACCGCCATTATACTGTCTCTGGGCGGCGCCTTTTTCGGATTGACGGTGATGCGCTCGCCCTTTGGGATCATTATGTCCGGCGTCGGCGTCATCTCCCTGGCCGGGGTGGTGGTCAACAACGCCATCGTCCTGATCGATTACATCAACAAGTTGCGTGAGCGCGGCATGGACTTGCATCAGGCGCTGATCGCAGCCGGGGCCACCCGTCTGCGACCCGTGCTGCTGACGGCCGTCACCACGGTTCTGGGTCTGCTCCCCATGGTGACCGGTGTATCTTTCGATTTTCACAAAATGGCCATGTCCTACGTGAGTGAGTCCACCCAGTGGTGGCAGAATATGGCCATCGTTGTGATATTCGGGTTGATCATCGCCACGTTTCTGACCCTGGTGGTCGTACCGACCCTGTATTCCCTCCTGGAGTCGCTAAAGGCATTACCCGCTCGGCTGCAATCCCGGTTTTCAGATTCCCCCGGGGAGCCTGCAGGGGAATCGCTTTAACCGGGTCTTTCAGGGTTCCCGGGTCGAGAGGAGTGCCCCGCCCTGCAAATATGCCCTTGGCGGCCGAGGCTCAACCTGTCCGCCGCAATTTGCCGGTAATTGTATTGAGTTCGTTTAAAAAGATTGCTAACACACCGCTAACCTTTGGACCCCACGGTTATAGCAGGGACCATTAACCTCCGGCGAACGGAACCGCCACTCTCCGCTTGCGCCATCGGATCATCGGACAGGAAGCGTCCACCCGGATCACGGTCACGCTCCCCGACGGGCGGGTCGTGGGAGATTCGTTCAGTGCCCCTGGAAAAATGGAAAATCATTCGGATCGGCCGGAGATCATGGAAGCCGCAGACGGTCGGATTGGCACGTCCATCCGCTACAGCGCCACCATGAAAAATCGGATGATGTATGTGGCCATTCCCCTGGTCCATGATGGACAGCTACTGGCAATATTGAGAACGGCAATAACGGTGTCCCGGATCGATGAACAATTGAGCAGGATCCGGCTGAGGTTCATTCTCGGCGGTATCGTCATCGCCCTGATCGTCGCCGGCATCAGCCTGCTGGTCTCCCGGCGGATCAGCAAGCCTGTGGAAGAACTGAAAATCGGCGCAGACCGGTTTTCACAGGGGGACTTCGACCACAAACTGCCGACCCCCGACACCGTGGAGATGACCACTTTGGCCGATTCCATGAATCAGATGGCCGCGCGGCTGAACGATCGGATCAAAACCATCGTCCAGCACCGGAATGAACTGGAGGCGGTATTGTCGAGCATGGTGGAAGGCGTCCTGGCCGTGGACCACAACGAGAGGGTCCTTTTCAGCAATCAGGCGGTGCTCCGGCTGTTCGATCTCAAGCTGGGCACCCTGACGGGGAAAACCATACAGGAAGTTTCCCGAAGTCCTCACTTTCACCGTTTTGTCCAGCAGGCTCTACTCAACAGGGAAACGGCAGAGGGTACGTTCACGCTGTACACCCCCGATGAGCGGATCGTTCATTTTCGGAACGCCCCTCTGAAGGGTGGCAGCGGAGAGCATATTGGCACATTGTTCGCCCTAAACGACGTGACCGGGATCAAGCGACTGGAAAACATGCGCCGGGATTTCGCCGCCAACGTATCCCATGAAATCAAAACACCCCTGACGGCAATTAAGGGATTCGTGGAAACACTGATTGACGTCGGGGCCGGAGATCCGGAAGAAACACTGAGATTTTTATCGATCATTCAAAAACATGTCGATCGCCTTACAGCTATCGTGAAAGACCTCAAGCAACTCTCCCAAATCGAACTTGCGGACGAGAAGATCGGGATATCCTTGGAGCGCGGCCAGATTGGCGACGTCATCCGGGAAGCGGTATCGGAATGCAGGGACAGGGCAACAGAAAAGCGGATCGATATCGTGGGGACCTGTGAGGAGGATCTTCAGATCCCGATGAACGAGCAATTGCTGGAGCATGCCCTCTCGAACCTCATCGACAATGCAATCACATTCAGTTCGCCGGAGAGCCGTGTCGACGTAACCGCCACCACCGAGGGCTCCGAAGCGGTCATCCGGGTACAGGATTACGGCATCGGCATCGAGCCACGGTATCACCAACGGATATTTGAACGCTTTTACAGGGTGGATGAAGGCCGAAGCCGCGAAAAAGGCGGTACGGGATTGGGGCTGGCCATCGTCAAACATGTCGTGCTGGCCCACAATGGGCGCATTACTGTCGACAGCGCGCCGGGAAGGGGCAGCCGCTTTGACATTCGACTGCCGCTCAGGTAATCGACACCCACACCGGGGGGATTCATGCAATGTTCGGGTTAAGGATTTGATTCCAGGACTATGGAACAAGAATATATTATCCTGATCGTCGGGTATGTGTTCGGCTTTTACATGGCCTGGAACATCGGCGCCAATGACGTGGCCAACTCCATGGCCTCGGCGGTCGGCGCCAAAGCCATTACCATCCGCCAGGCCGTTTTCATCGCCGGGATTCTGAACATCGTCGGTGCCGTCTTTATCGGCTCCCACGTCACAAACACCATCCGCAAGGGGATCGTCTCGACCGAGATCCTATCCGATCCCCACACCGCCTTGGTCGGTGCGCTGGCGGCCCTTCTGGCCGCTGCTCTCTGGGTCTCGTTCGCCACATGGCGCTCCCTGCCGGTCTCCACCACCCACTCCATTGTGGGCGCCATGATCGGTTTTGGAATCATGGCCGGCGGATTTTCGGTCATCAACTGGGCTAAACTCGGCGGCGTTGTGGCCAGTTGGATCATCTCCCCGGTATTCAGTCTGGTCATCGGGTATCTGATGTTTAAAATCATCGTTAGGATGGTTCTTTCCAAGCAGGACACCTTTCAACGCGCCCTGAAGCTATCGCCGTTTTTTATCGGTATCGCCGTCTTTATCGTGGTGCTGTCCTTTTTGTTCAAAACACCCCTTGGAAAAGGCCTCGCCATCGGCATGCCCATGGCGGCTTTTCTCGGCTTGCTACTGGCATCGGCAGTGGGATGGCTGGGAAAGATCCTCCTGCAATGGTTTGTCAAAAACGACACGGCCAACGGTGCCGAATCCGTTTTCCGGCGTATACAGATCGGGACGTCCTGCTACGTGGCCCTGGCCCAGGGCGCCAACGACGTGGCCAATGCCATCGGCCCGCTGGCGGTGATTTATTTTCTGGTTAAAACCGGGGGCGTTGGCGCAAAGGTGCCGGTACCCGTCTTTCTCCTTTTTTTCGGAGGCGTCGGTATTGCATGCGGCATCGGCATGGCCGGCCACCGGGTCATGGACACCATCGGCCGGAAGATTACGACACTGACCAACACCCGGGGATTTTCCGTGGATTTTGCCGCCGCCACCACCGTCCTGGTGGCCTCCAAAATGGGGCTGCCGGTATCGACCACCCACGCGGCGGTGGGCGGTGTCATGGGGGTTGGGCTCGCCCGGGGTCTCGAGGCGGTAAACTTCCGGATCATTTTCCAGATCATGGTCTACTGGGTGCTGACCGTGCCCGCCGCCGCCCTGACGAGCATGACCTTGTATAAAATCTTAAGTATATTTATTTAGTTTCGTCACGAACGCTTTCTGGAAGGAGATCATCATGCGAACGCCGTTTATTTCCATGTTTGTCACGTCGCCTTTTGACGGCATCGAAGAGCACGCCGAAAAGGTCAAGGAGTGCGCGTGGACCTTCCAGCAGGCCGTTGAGTGCCATGTATCCAAAGAGTGTAAACGATTCGAAGAGCTGCGGCAGGAGATCATCCACCTGGAGCGGGAAGCCGATGCCGTCAAGCGGCGTATCCGTGGTCATCTGCCGAAGGGGACCCTGCTGCCGGTGGACAAGTTTCAGATCTTCCGTTACCTCCGGGAGCAGGACTGTGTCCTGGACTCGGTAGAAGACGCACTGGACTGGATTTCCTACAGGAGCGAACCGGGTATTCCCGACACCCTGAAAAAGGATTTTTTGCTCTTTGTCGACGGCGTCATCGATCCGATCGACGAACTGAGCCACATGGTCAAGGAAGCTCGCCAATACTTTAAAAATTACTCGGAAGATCAACGTGTTACGGTCAAAGATATTATCCGCAGGCTTCGTGAGCTGGAGCACGAAGCAGATAAGCGGGAGGATGCCATTAAACGGAAGGTGTTCGAATCGGAAACCGACCCGGTCACCGTGTTCCACATGGTACGGCTGGCCGAAACCATCGGATCGATTGCGGACCACGCCGAGAACGCCGGAGACATGATGCGGGCCATGGTAGCCAAGTAACCGTGAACCCCATGCCTGATTTCGACAGCGTTTGGTGTCTCTCCAATGTAAATAGGGGACGTTGTTTACTAACTGTATTAATTTTTCCGACGCAGAATTTGTGCAATCGCCGAGGAGGTTACGCCCAGCTGCCGGGCTGTATCGGCAAGCGATAGCCCTAAATCGGAAACGAGCCGAATTGCCAAAATTCGGCGCGCCGACGCGACGGCACGCACACGGCTGCCGGATTGGAGGGCTGAAAGTTGGATACCCATTTTGTTGCAGGTGGATTGTATCAATTGCCTGGTTTTTTCCTGAATCTCGTCTGGCTGGATTTGATATTTCATTCGCTTTTCAGCTTGATCCAAAATCTTTTCTACAAACTGACCGCTGCCCAATATGCGTTGATCGCTTTTCTCTAAAGGCCGTCTTCGGCGCATCGATTTTACAGCCGACCATCCCCCCAGGCTACGTATTAATCCACCGCCGACCAGTTCCGGGCGCCGCCCCTGATCCATGCCCTGCTTGATAAAGGAAAGGTATGCTCTTCTGGCCAGGACGGTGCTGTATGAGAACCAGCAATGAACGTATTCTGTATCCTGCCAGTCGTTTTTTCGCTGACCAAGAAGATAACTGTGACCGCACCATTTATAGCGGTTTAACTCGGACAAGGATTTCATCGCCCCGGCCCTTAGGGGGTTCAAATGAATGTATCGCACCAGCTCTTTGAAATACGCTTCCTCTTCACATACGATGGATTTATAGCGGTTTTCAAACAGGTGACCATGTCGATTGTGGCGCTTGTTGTAGGTCACGGCATAGCCCGTCAGGAGCCGTCGCATCACCATCGGCAGCCCCTCGGGGCCACTTTTTAGCAGAATATGGACATGGTTGCTCATTAAGGCCCAGGCATAGACCGGTGTTTCAGTGGCCTTTACCAAAGCGGCCAGGCGGGATACGAAATTATCGCGGTCCTGATCGTCAACGAAAATATCCTGCTGTTCAATACCCCGAACCATAACATGATGCAGTGTTCCGGGAGCATCCAGCCGTGCACCACGCGGCATGTGCGGCCACCTTTCAATTATAAATGGATGATTTCCAGATAATGGGTCATTTTGTATATTTTGTCAACAACGTCCCTCTAAATGTCCCCCAAAAAAGGTATAATGCATTTCCCTTGACCGGGCTCGGGTTTTATGTCATAGGCTTTTTCCGATGTGTTTTCTCATCGTGAGGCACAGTTCCTACATTTGGTTGTGTGTAAACAACCATCTGATAAAAAACTGTTTTTGCTCTTTGGCGTGTATCTGTTAACCCTGAGGAAGAATTAAGGAGACTGTATGGGTTCGGCGAATCCTAACGTCAATGGATCCGTGCTGGTCGTCGGCGGCGGTATTACCGGTATGCAGGCCGCCCTGGATCTAGCCGATTCCGGGTTTTACGTTCACCTTGTTGAAAAATCTCCGGCCATCGGTGGTGTGATGGCCCAGCTTGACAAGACATTCCCCACCAATGACTGCTCGATGTGAATTATCTCACCCAAACTGGTCGAGGTCGGCCGGCATCTGAACATCGAGCTTCACACCCTGTCCGCAGTTACCGCCATAGACGGTGAAGAAGGTGATTTCACCGTTTCCGTCAAAAAAGCCCCCCGGTACGTCGACATGGAAAAGTGTATCGCCTGCGGCACCTGCTATGAAAAATGCCCGGCGAAAACCGCCGACGAATACAACGAAGGGCTTGCCAAGCGAAAAGCCATTTATGTGCCCTACCCCCAGGCAGTGCCCCTGAAATATGTGATCGACGAGGACCGGTGTATCTATTTCAAAAAGGGCAAGTGCAAGGCGTGTGAGAAATTCTGCCCCACCGATGCCATCGTGTTCGACGACAAAGAGGAAAACCTCACGTTGAATGTCGGTTCTGTGATCGTCACCTCCGGATTGAAACCGTTTGATCCGGCCGGGCTGGACAACTACAAGCACGCGGCATTTCCCAATGTTCTCACCAGCCTCGAATTTGAACGGATTTTGTCTGCCGGCGGTCCCACCACCGGTCATGTGGCACGCCCGTCCGATGGGGAGGAGCCCAAAAAGATCGCCTGGCTACAGTGCGTCGGGTCCCGGGATCTGAACCGGTGTGACAACGAGTATTGCTCCTCGGTGTGCTGTATGTATGCCATCAAGGAAGCGATCGTTGCCAAGGAACATGTCGGGGCGGAATTCGAGCCCACCATATTCTATATGGACATGCGGACCCACGGCAAAGATTTTGAGCGCTACTACAACCGGGCCCAGGATGAAGGGGTTCGCTTTGTCCGATCCCGGGTGCACACCATCCTTCAAAAGGACGCCTCCGGAACCCTGGAAGTGCAGTACGTCACGGATGAAGGCACCAATATGGTCGAGGACTTCGACATGGTGGTCCTCTCGGTGGGCATGGAACCCAGCGCCACGGCACCCGAACTGGCGGATACGCTGGGCATCGAGCTCAATGACTATCGCTTCGTAAACACCGAAGACACGGCGCCGGTGACCACCTCCCGACCCGGCGTCTACGTGGCCGGCGTCATCCAGGGCTGCAAGGATATCCCCCAGTCGGTCATGGAGGCCAGCGCGGCCGCCTGCCAGGCAGGAATCAGCCTTGCCGGCGCCCGGGGCAGTGCAGTGATCGAACCGGCGTCCATTGAGGAAACCGATGTCCGTCAGCAGGATCCCCGCATCGGGGTGTTTGTCTGCAATTGCGGTGTAAACATCGGCGGGTTCGCGGATGTGCCGGCCATTGCCGAGTATGCCAGGAGTCTCCCCAATGTGGCTTATGTGGAAGAGAACCTGTTCACCTGCGCCCAGGACACCCAGGACAAGATGGTCGAGTTGATCAAGGAACATGACCTGAACCGGATTGTCGTCGCCGCCTGCACGCCCCGCACCCACGAACCGCTCTTTCAGGAAACGGTCCGGAACGCCGGACTCAACGCCTACCTGTTTGAAATGGCCAATATCCGCAATCAATGCACCTGGGTCCACTCCAACAACAAGGACATCGCCACCGAGAAATCCAAGGACCTGGTCCGGATGGCCATTTCACGGGCGGCGCTTCTGGAACCGATCCCGGATCTGTCAGTGGACGTCAAAAAGTCCGCCCTGATCATCGGCGGTGGAGCGGCCGGCATGAATGCTGCCCTGAGCCTGGCCGACCAGGGGTTTCCTGCCGTACTTGTGGAAACATCCGACACCCTCGGCGGTTCGGCCAAGGATGTTCAGAAAACCGCCGGAGGCCAGGATGTGCAGGCGTTTCTCGAAGACATGACCCAAAAGGTCAAGAACCATCCGCACATCGAGGTGCTGCTCAACAGCGAGATTGTCGGGGCCTCCGGCTTTGTTGGCAACTTCGAGGCCGAGATTTCCACCAACGGCCAGACCCGGACCATCGAGCACGGCGCCACCATCATCGCCACCGGCGGCAGCGCATCCGAGACCGAAGAATACCTCTATGGAAAATCCGACCGGGTCTTCCGCTGGCACGATCTGGAGAACGACCCGAAAACGCTCGAAACAGCGAAGGCCGTGGCCTTTATCCAATGTGTGGGCTCCAGAGACGACAACCGGCCCTACTGCTCTCGGATCTGCTGCACGGCTTCGGTATTGCAGGCGATCGCCATCAAGGAAGACAACCCGGACACCGATGTCTATGTCCTTTACCGGGACATGCGAACCTTCGGGGAACGGGAAATTCTTTACAAGAAAGCCCGTCAGCTCGGCGTCATCTTCATCCGATATTCCCTGGACCGCAAACCGGTCGTCATCGAGACCAAGGATGGGCTCGAGATCACGGTCTTCGACCCGATCCTCCAGCAAAATCTCATTCTGCCGGTGGATCTGCTGAACCTCCAGACCGCCATCGTGCCGACAGACAACACGGGCATTTCGGAAATGTACAAGATCCCCATGAACGAAGACAGCTTCTTCATGGAAGCCCACGCCAAGCTCCGGCCGGTGGAATTTGCCACCGACGGCGTGTTCCTGTGCGGCATTGCCCACTATCCCAAATCCCTGGACGAAAGCCTGGCCCAGTCCATGGCGGCCGCCAGCCGGGCGGCCACCGTGCTGGCCAGGGCAACGATCCAGATCGCGCCCACCGTTTCCCAAATTGACCCGGAAATGTGCATCGGGTGCAGCCTGTGCGAAGAAGTCTGCCCCTTCGGAGCCATTGCCATGGACGAGGTGGAAGGCAAGGGATACCGGGCCCGGAATATCGCGGCCTCCTGCAAGGGCTGCGGGTTGTGCGCATCCAGCTGCCCCCAGAAGGCCATCGACATGCTCCACTTCCGGGACGGGCAGATTGCCGCCTCCGTATCTGCGGTGGCTTAACAAGGTTCGTTGGAAACATGTCTCTAAGATAAGGATAACGGAATGAGTGATTTCGAACCCAAAATTGTAGGCTTTTTATGTAACTGGTGCGCCTACGGCGGTGCTGATCTGGCAGGGGTGTCCCGCCTGCAGTACCCGCCGAACCTACGTCCGGTCCGGGTCATGTGCTCGGGGCGGGTCGATCCGCTGTTCATCATCCAGGCCCTCAAGGAGGGGGCCGACGGCGTTCTGGTCGCCGGGTGACATTTCGGTGACTGCCATTACCTGGAAGGTAATGTTCAAGCCGAGAAAAAAATCCGGATGACCCAGGAACTTCTGAAGATGGCCGGCATCGGGGCAGACCGCCTGCACCTGTACTGGGTCTCTTCGGCAGAGGCCCATCGTTTTGCAGAGATCGCCGCAACGGTGACCGGGTCGATCAAAGACCAGGGGCCGTTTGATGCCGACGCCCATGCCATGTCCCTGTCCGCAGCAGAGGAGACCTTGAAAGGTGAAGTCCTGCGTTGGCTGGTGGGCAAGGAAGTTCGCGTCACCACCAAGGGTGATGTCTATGGTCGCCCATGGGACAAGGACACCTATGAATCGATTCTCGATTCGGTGCTGGAACGGGAATATCAGATGAACCTGATTCTGGAAGCTGTCAAAGGCGGCTCCGCGGCACCGAGAGATATTCGGGAAAACACCGGTTTGGAACTTGGGCGCATCTCCTACCTGCTGGCAGACATGGAAAAACGCAGCATGGTGGCGTTCCAAGGAATGGAAGACAGTAACCCTGTATTCGCCGCGTTATAAGGAGCGACTATGGCAGCAAAAGGAAACACAAGCGGTTCGGTCATGGTCGTCGGTGCCGGCATTGCCGGCATGCAGGCGGCCCTCGATCTGGCCAACTCCGATTACAAAGTCTATCTGGTCGACAAGTCACCCACCGTCGGCGGCATGATGTCCCGCCTCGACAAGACGTTTCCGACCAATGACTGTGCCATGTGAGTGATCTCACCGAAACTGGTCGAGGTCGGCCGGCACACCAACATAGAGCTCATCACCTGCAGTGAAGTCAAGGATGTGGAAGGGGATCCAGGAAATTTTGCGGTCACCCTGTCCAACCATCCGCGGTACATCGACCCGGTCAAATGCACCGGGTGCGGCGAGTGCGCACGGCACTGTCCGGTCACGGCGGTCAACGGATACAACTTGAAGCTGGACGATCGTCGGGCCACCTACATCGAGTACGCCCAGGCAGTACCCCTGGCGTTTTCCATCGATACGGACACCTGCATCGGCTGCGGCCTCTGCGAGAACATGTGTATCGCCAAAGCCGTCGAGTATGACGACACGGAGCGGGAAACCCGGCTTACCGTCGGATCGGTGGTCATGGCGGCCGGCAGCCGCGGATTTGACCCGTCCGGTCTGGATTACCTCGGTTACGGAAGGTACCCCAATGTGGTGACCAGCGAGGAATTCGAGCGGATCCTGAGCGCCTCGGGCCCCTATTTCGGCCACCTGATGCGCCCCCTGGACCGGGAAGAGCCGAAACGGATCGCATGGCTTCAGTGTGTCGGCTCCCGGGACAAGAACCGCTGCGGCAACGGCTACTGTTCGTCTGTCTGCTGCATGTACGCCGTCAAAGAGGCCATGATCGCCAAGGAACATGCCCACGGCGATCTGGATTGCGTCGTCTTCAACATGGACATGCGGACCTTCGGCAAGGACTACGAGCTGTATTACAACCGGGCCAAGGACAAGGACGGCGTCACATTCCTCAAAGCCCGGATCCATTCGGTTACGGAAGTTCCGGACAGGGGCGATCTGATCGTCAAGTATGCCGACGACACCGGCCGGATGCAGGAAGAAATTTTCAGCATGGTGGTTCTGTCCATCGGGCTCCAGGTGCAACCGGATGCCGCCGAACTGGCCCAGCGTCTCGGCATCGAGCTCAACGAATACAATTTTGTCAAGACCGACACCTTCGCCCCGGTGACGACGTCCCGACCGGGATTCTATACCTGCGGGGTGCTTCAGGGGCCGAAAGACATCCCCGGCTCGATCACCGAAGCCAGCGCAGCGGCATGGGCCGCCGGCGCGGATCTGGTAGAAGGCCGGGGCACCGACATTCCTAAAATCGAAGTGCCCGAGCAACGGGATGTCACCCAGGAAGAGCCCCGGATCGGCGTGTTTGTCTGCAACTGCGGCATCAACATCGGCGGGATCGTGGATGTGCCGGCCGTCCGGGAATATGCCGCCACCCTTCCCGGAGTGGCATTTTCCGACGACAACCTGTTCACTTGCAGCCAGGACACCCAGGACAAGATCAAGGACGTCATCACCGAACACAGACTGAACCGGGTGGTCGTTGCCTCCTGCAGCCCCAAGACCCACGCGGCTATGTTCATGGAAACCCTTGAAGCGTGCGGGCTGAACAAATACCTGTTCGAAATGGCCAACATCCGGAACCAGAACTCCTGGATCCACTCCGCCGACTCGGATGTGGCGACCCAGAAAGCCAAGGACCTGGTCCGCATGTCGGTCGCCCGGGCGGCACGGCTTCGTACGCTAAACGAAAAAGTCGTCCCGATCAACAAGAAGGCGCTGGTGATCGGTGGTGGGATCGCCGGCATGAACGCGGCCATCGGTTTGGGAGACCAGGGCTTCGAAACGGTGCTTCTGGAAAGAGAATCGGAACTGGGCGGATTCGCCAGGAATCTGCACCACACCATCGAGGGTGGCGATATTCAGGCGTATGTGAACGAAACCGTCGACAAGGTCAATGCCCACGACAAGGTGGAAGTGATCACCAAAGCACGGATTACCGGTGCCGAAGGCTTCAAGGGAAGTTTTTCCACCGAAATCGAGATGGGGGAAGCCAAGGAGAAACGCGCCATCGATCACGGGGTTATTCTGGTGGCCACCGGTGCCAACGAATACCAGCCGACCGAATTCTTGTACGGCGAAGACGATCGGGTCGTGACCCAGGTAGAACTCACAGACCGCTTGCACGACAAAGGCGCCTCTGATTTGGATGCTGTGGTCATGATCCAGTGTGTCGGCTCCCGAAACGAAGAGCATGAGAACTGTTCCCGTATCTGCTGCCAGAGCGCCGTCAAAAACGCCCTTGAAATCAAGAAACAAAGTCCCGACACCCAGGTATTTGTGCTCTACCGGGATATCCGGACATACGGTCTACTGGAAGACTACTACACCGAAGCCCGGGAAAAAGGTGTTATTTTTATCCGGTTCGACAAAGATACCCCGCCCCGGGTAACGGCCGAAGCGGACGCCTTGCGGGTAACGGTAAAGGACCACATCCTCCAACAGGATGTGGAGATCCGCACGGACCTGCTGGCCTTGAGTGCCGGGTTGCGGGCGGCGGACACCGATGACGTCAGCAGCATCATGAAATTCAACAGGAATCCGGAAGGCTATTTTATCGAGGCCCACGTGAAGCTGCGTCCGGTGGACATGCCCAGCGAAGGCGTGTTCCTATGCGGCACGGCCCATGGGCCGAAGCTGATTACCGAAACCATCGCCCAGGCCCAGGCCGCGGCATCACGGGCAACGACCTTTCTGGCCAAGGATGCCATCAAGCTGTCGGCCATCACCGCCAAGGTAGACACCGAGCACTGCGTGAAGTGCTTGACCTGCGTCCGCTCATGCCCCTTCGGTGTACCCCAGTTCAACACCGAAAAGATGGAGATCGAAATAAATGAGGCCCTTTGTCACGGGTGCGGTGTCTGCACCGCGGTGTGCCCGCGGCAGGTCATCGGCCTGAGCTTTTATGAAGACGATCAATTGATGTGTAAGATCGATGCACTTTTAGACGCGGAGGTTGTGTAATGAGCGATTTTGAACCCAGAATCATTGCGTTTTGTTGTGAATACTGAGGATACTCGGCCGCGGACCTGGCAGGTTCCATGCGACTCGACTATCCTGCAAACATCAAAATCATCCTGGTGCCCTGCACCGGGAAAGTGGATGTGGTCCACCTGCTCCGGGCAATCCAGAAAGGGGCTGACGGTGCCTACTGTGTCGGATGTCTGGAGGGCAGTTGCCACTACAACGAAGGCAACCTCCGGTGCCGCGAGCGGGTCAACCACGTCCGCGACCTTCTGGAAGAGGTGGGGATTGAAGGAGACCGGGTAAGAATGTATAATCTGTCCTCCGGTGAGGGGCCCACATTCGCCCAGTATGCGACGGAAATGACCGAACACATTAAAAAACTGGGACCGAATCCGTTAAATACAAAGCTGAAAAATTAACATAAAGGAGCACTGGTATGGCGGAAGAAGCAATCAAACTTGGCGGCAAAAAAAAGAGCATGTTCATCGACAGGGTGAAAGATCTCGTGCCCGAAGGCGGGAACCTGAACCTGTGTCTGACATGCGGGGCGTGTTCGTCCGGATGTCCGGCGACCGGTCTGGAGGGGATGGATCCCAGAAAGTTCCTCCGCATGGCCGCCCTGGGGATGGACGAAGAGATCACCAGCACCCCGTGGGTGTGGTGGTGCAGCATGTGCACCCGCTGCATGTATGTCTGCCCGATGAAGATCAATATCCCGCAGCTGGTATTCTATGCCCGGCAGAGCTGGCCCCGGGAAGAACGCCCGAAGGGGATCGTGGGTTCCTGCGACATGGCTCTGCGAAATGACACGTGCAGCGCCATGGGAGCGACCGAAGAGGATTTCCAGTTCGTGGTCGAAGACGTGCTCGAAGAGTACCAGGAAGCCCAGCCGGAATTTGCGGAGATGGAGGCCCCGGTCAACAAAACGGGTGCCGAGATGTTCCTGAACCAGAACTCACGGGAGCCGGTCACCGAGCCCGACGAGATGGTGCCCCTCTGGAAGATCCTGCACCTGGCCGGTGCCGACTGGACTTACGGCACCAAGGGCTGGGCCGCGGAAAACTACTGCATGTTCATGGCAGACGATGAAAACTGGGAAAAAATCGTCCGCACCAAGGTCAAGGCCGTGGAGGATCTCGGCTGTAAGGTCTGGCTCAACACGGAATGAGGGCACGAACTGTTCGCAGTCCGGTTCGGACTGCAAAAATTCAAGATCGAGGCCAATTTCGAGATCCGGAGCATCATTCAGTATTACGCCCAGTGGATCAAGGAAGGAAAACTAAAGCCCAGCTCGGCCTGGAACGAGGAGCGGAAGATCAAGTTCACGGTCCAGGATCCCTGCCAGCTCGTGCGGAAAACCTTTGGCGACCCGGTGGCCGAAGACCTGCGCTACGTGGTCAAGGCGGTGATCGGCGAGGAAAATATGATCGACATGCAGCCCAACCGTTCCAACAATTACTGCTGCGGGGGCGGCGGCGGCTTTCTCCAGTCCGGTTATCCCGAGCAGCGCCGGGCATACGGCAAATACAAGGCGGAACAGATCCTGGACACCGGTGCGGACTACTGCATCACCCCGTGTCACAACTGCCATGCCCAGGTTCACGATTTGAGCGAGATACACGATCACAAATGGGAAACGGTGCATCTGTGGACGCTCCTTTGCCTGTCGCTCGGTGTACTGGGACCCAACGAACGTACCTACCTGGGCGAGGACCTCAAAGACGTGGACATTTTCCATCCGGAAACCGAGATGTAATCGTGCCGGCGGCCATTCGATCGCGAGTGGATCGGCACGACAGGAGGTAAAATGATAGTTGCCAAAAGAAAACCCTTTGACGAAATAATGGAATTGCTCCAGGACTACAAAAAAGTCCTGACCGTGGGATGCGGCACGTGCGTGGCGGTCTGTCTGGCCGGCGGGGAGAAAGAAGTGGCGGTGCTCAATTCCGAGCTGGACATGGCCCGGAAGCTGGCGGACAACCCGATCGAGCTGGGCAGCACCACCCTCGAGCGCCAGTGCGACCGGGAATACCTGGACGAACTGGCTTCCAAAGTGGACGAATACGATGCCCTGCTGTCCATGGCCTGTGGTGTCGGCATCCAGTTTCTGGCCGAACGCTACCCTGAAAAACCGGTGCTTCCGGCCGTGGATACGTCCGGACTGGCCGTCAACCAGTCCGTTGGATTTTACGAAGAGCGCTGTCGCTCCTGCCAGCAGTGTGTGCTGGGTTGGACCGGCGGCATCTGCCCGGTCACCATGTGCGCCAAGGGGCTCTACAACGGTCCCTGCGGCGGAACCAACCTGGGCAGTTGCGAGATCGACCCGGAACAGCCCTGCGCCTGGTACATGATCCACGAACGGTTGGCCAAACAGGGGCGGATCGACAACATCAAGAACATCTGTTCGGCGGTGGGATGGAAAGACACGGTGCCGCGGACCCTGATCCAGCCCGGCTACAAGAAACCGGAAGAGGAAGGCGCGTGATTCGTAAAAATTGTAAATATTAAATACACGAAGGTAGGATGGCACCCATGAGCACGGATAACGGATATAAATCAGGCAGCAATCTTGAAAAAGTACTAAAGGCCGGCCACTTTGCATTCACCGGTGAACTGGGGCCCCCGCGGGGGACTGGTGCCGAAGAGGTGCTTGAGAAGGCGCAGCATTTGAAAGGGGTGGTGGATGCGGTGAACATCACCGACAACCAGACCGCCGTAGTGCGGATGTCCAGTTGGGCAGCCAGCCTCCTTCTCGTACAGGAAGGTCTGGAGCCCAACTTCCAGATGGTATGCCGGGACCGGAATCGGCTGGCCATGCAGGGGGACATTCTTGGCGTTTACACCCACGGTGTTCGAAACATGCTCTGCTTGTCCGGCGACCACGCCAAGTTCGGCGATCACCCGGACGCCAAGGGCGTGTTCGACATCGACTCCATGCAACTCATTGCCATGGTCAAGCAGATGCGTGACGAGGGCAAGTTTCTCGGCGGCGCGGACATCGAGCATCCACCGAAAATATTTATCGGGGCCGCCGCCAATCCGTTTGCGGAACCCTATGACTGGCGTCCCCACAGGCTCTCCAAGAAAATCGACGCCGGCGTCGACTTCATCCAGACCCAGTGCATCTACAACATGGATCGTTTTCGGGAGTTCATCAAAGTCGCCAACGACATGGGTCTCACGGAAAAATGCTATATACTGGCCGGCGTCACCCCCATGAAGAGCGTCGGTATGGCCAAGTACATGAAGAACAAGGTGCCCGGAATGGATGTGCCGGATGACACCATCAAGCGGCTCCAGGGCGCGGAAAAAGGAAAAGTCGCTGCCGAAGGTATCAAGATGGCGTGTGAGCAGATCGAGGAATTCAAGGAGATGGACGGCGTTCACGGTGTCCACCTGATGGCCATTGAGTGGGAGCACAAAGTTCCCGAGATCGCCGAGCAGGCCAAGGTTCTGCCGAGACCTCAAGTCGATTAGTCTCCCAGTATCAATAGGACAAAAAAGCCCGGCTTGTCAGCAAGTCGGGCTTTTTTTGTTCACCGCGGGCCAAGGTCCCTGATTCATACTGTTTTTTATTCCTTCGTGCACTTCGTGGTATTTAGCAGTTGTCATAAATATGTTCCGATTGAAGGCAGGGGTCCGGGGTCTGCAAAGAAAAATAGGCTCACGACATCATCGGAATCGGATTCGGTATCGTTATCGAAAGTCAGTCTAAATAGTTTCAATCCCGATTCCGATAGCGACCCCGATACCGAAAAGGCAACTCAACAGATCTATACTCACCATTGACATCCGTATGAAAACCGTCACCCGCGACCCCATGTATCGCTTCCTGATCGTGATGACCATCGCCTCGGCCGTGGGGCTTCAATCATGGCAGACGCTGTTTAACAATTTTGCCGTGGAGGCAGCCGGCCTGGAAGGCAAGCATGTCGGGGTGATCCAGTCGGTACGGGAGATCCCCGGATTTCTGGCCCTGCTGGCCGTATACGTCATGCTTATCCTTCGGGAGCACCGCCTGTCGGCACTGTCGATCCTTTTCCTGGGTATCGGCCTGGCGGCAACAGGTCTATTTCCCTCGTTTACCGGATTGATGCTCACCACCCTGGTGTCCAGCTTCGGATTCCATTATTTCGAGACGACCAATCAATCCTTGACGCTGCAGTACTTCAAGCCGGACACGGCGCCCTGGGTCTTTGGCAAACAGCGCAGCTATGCCGCCGCCACCAACATCGGTATCGGGCTGACCATATTTATTCTCGCTTCCTTTTTGAATTTCACCAACATGTACTTGCTGTTCGGTGGTCTTGTGACCGCGGCCGGCCTCTGGGGGTTTCTCCAGAATCCCGCCAGGCTGGACATTACACCCCAGCGGAAACAGATGGTGTTTCGAAAAAAGTACTGGCTGTTTTATTTTCTGACGTTTATGGCCGGGGCGCGTCGGCAGGTATTCATAGCCTTTGCCGTGTTTCTATTGGTCAAGAAATTCGATTATTCCATCCAGGAAGTCACCGTCCTTTTCGTGGTGAACAACAGCATTAATTATTTTCTGAGTCCGATGATCGGCAGAAGCATCATCCGGTTCGGGGAACGGAAGGTCCTTTCCCTGGAATATTCCGGGCTGGTATTCGTGTTCCTGGCCTATGCGTATGTCGAATCCCGGTACCTGGTGGCGGTGCTTTACATCCTGGACCATATGTTTTTTAATTTTTCCATGGCCATACAAACTTATTTTCAGAAAGTGGGGGATCCCCGGGATATTGCCCCGAGCATGGCCGTGGGATTTACCATCAATCACATTGCCGCGGTGGTGTTGCCGGCTATCGGGGGGCTGCTCTGGATGGTGGACTACCGGATACCCTTTATCGCCGGTGCCGGCATGGCCCTGGTATCCCTGACCGCTGTCCAGTGGATCCGGACACCCGGGAAGAGTTGATATCCTCGGGAATGTAATATCGTCGTTGCCATAAATATGTTCCGTTTGAACATATCGGGTTTATGTCAAACGGGTATCGTATTAGGGGATTCCGAATTGGGATATGTTCGGTATCGGGATCGGTATCGGCATCGGAATCGAGACAGAATGGCCAACTTCGAAGTCGATACCGATTACGAATCCGATACCGATTCCGATGATTCTGCAACGTTCAGTTGCGCAAACAATCCGCCAATCGGGAGATGATCCTTTTATTTATAATCCAAATGAACTCAAGAGCTGATGCTGAATTTGCTCGGCGGCGTCATTCAAGGTTTTCGCGCCCTCTCCGCCGGTCAACGGATCGACCACCACACGCAGGGGCCGTTTTCCCTGGGGCGTTTCAATGAGATTCAGGACAGCATCTGCGACATCCTGGGGATTCGGCGCATTGTCACCTTCGATCATCTCACCGACACTGCCCCAAATCTGCTTTGGGCGCTCCAGCAGGGCACCGTAGGTTTTCACCCGCTCCATGTCTCCCGCTTCTTCCATCTTCGCCATGAACCCCGTCCCAAATCCACCCGGCTCGATGATGCTAACGTCCACACCGGTGCCTTCCAGTTCGTAGGAGTAACTTTCGGTCAGTCCCTCGAGGGCAAATTTTGTGGCGGTATAAAAGGCTGCGTAAGGGATTACGATCCGGCCCATGACGCTGGATCTATGGATCAACAGTCCGGAACCCTGCTCCCGCATACTCGGGAGGACCGCCCGGTTGACGCGCTGCACGCCGAACAGATTGACATCGAAAATGCGCTTCATCTGATCGACCGTGCAGCCCTCCGCAAAACCCCCGATACCGAAGCCGGCATTATTCACCACCACATCGATCCCCTCGGTTGTGTCGAGGATATCTTGAATGGTTTGGTCCACGGACACTTCATCGGTGACATCCAGCTCGCGCAGATATAACACGCCGGGCCTCTCCTCGGAAAATTTTCTAATTTCATTGGCCTGTTGCGCGTTTTTTCCCTCGAGGCCCCGCATGGTTGCGATGACGGTAAATCCCTTTTCGAGAAGGAGTCGGGTTGTCAGCAGCCCAAAGCCACTGCTGCTGCCGGTTATCAGGACGGTTTGTGGTGAATTCATCAATTTTCTCCTCTTGGTGTGGATTCCGGAGCGGTTTTTTTACCTCTGACCCTCTCATCGTAAGTTCCGGGGCGATAAAGTCAATATTCCGGGTATAGCAAAAACGCTTCCGGTTGAAGCGATTCCCGGAATACGGGGCCGATACATCGAAAAGAAACTTGACATGCGTACCGTGAAAATTACCTTGACATACGAGCAGCTTGTGGCTTATCGAAGGTTGAACGTCCGGCGAGAGATCATCCCATGACAGTTAAAACCGTAATCCATTCATTTTTATCCTTCTTTGGATGCTTCTTTTTTAGCTTTAGGAGCGTCCATCCGGATGTCTGACGCCAAAAATCAATGACCCCGGGTGGACCCAATGCCACCCGGGGTTTTCTTTTTTAAAGCCTCGGGAACCGGTTCCCGGGGCTTCTTTTTTATGAATCTGTTAAAACACTGAAACGTGTGGAGGTGCTCCTATGAAGCTGAAACAACTGTCAGTCCCCCTTGAAAACGCAATTGGCCGTGCGTATGAAGTTCTGAGCGTGCTTGGGGAACGCGGCATCAACCTCAGAGCTCTGAATTTGGTTGATTCCGGTGATTTTGGAGAACTGCGGCTGCTGGTGTCGAACCTTGCTGAAGCACGGCAAATCCTGATGGAAAATCGGATCACCGCAAGGGTCAGCGACGTTGTCGCATTTGAAATCGAAGATCGCCCGAACGCCCTGGCCGAAGTTCTAACCCATTTAACCGCCGCCCGAATACCGATCAATTACGCCTATGCCTTTGCCGGCAATTTTTCGGGCAATGCCGTTATGATCTTCTCCTTCGAAGATAATGATGAAGCAATAGAACTTCTTCAACGGATCGATGTCCCTTTGTTGAACGCTGAGGCGTTTGGAATGATCGATACCGCGGCAAATGCCTGCTCCGAGATGCCACGACAAACCGCAGCATGACCCAACAGGTGCATGAGGATGTCAAAATGGTGCAATGCCGGGATGAACATACCGGAGAACTTCAAAGGAATAGCAACTGCGTAATAATAACAAGTAGCCGCGGTTCAGAGGATAAAAATCATGAAAAACCTTAAACTCGCAGCAATGGAAACACCAACGCGCACCATCGTCAACGTGGCCGGAGTGGAAGTTGGAAAAGACCTGGTCGTCATTGCCGGCCCCTGTAGCGTGGAAAGTGAGGAGCAAACGTTGGCGACGGCGCGGGCGGTCAGGGAAGCCGGGGCGGACCTACTTCGTGGAGGCGCCTTTAAACCGCGCACTTCACCGTATTCCTTTCAGGGCTTGGGGCTGCGCGGGCTCAAGATCCTTGAACAGGCCCGCAAGGAAACCGGTCTGCCCATCGTCACAGAGGTCATCGATCCCCGGGATGTGTCCTGGGTGGCAGAATTTGCAGACGTGCTCCAAATCGGAACCCGGAACATGCAAAACTTTGCCCTGCTAAAGGAAGTGGGGCAGGCCAAAAAACCGGTGCTGCTCAAACGGGGGATGTATTCCACATTAGAGGAATGGCTCAACTGCGCAGAGTATATTCTCAGTGAAGGCAATCCCGATGTGATTCTCTGCGAGCGGGGTATCCGAACATTCGAGTCCTACACGCGAAACACCCTCGACCTGAGTGCGGTGCCGGCCATCAAGGAGCTGACCCATTTGCCAATTATCATCGATCCGACTCATAGTACCGGCCGTGTAAGCCTGATCGGCTCAATGAGTCTGGCGGCGGTGGCCGCCGGAGCGGACGGACTGATCATCGAGGTTCACAATAATCCCGCGGCAGCGTTATGTGATGCAGACCAGGCGCTCACACCGGAGATGTTTTCCGAAGACATGCGGAAAATTCGGGCTCTGAAACAGTTTTTCGAAACCCTGTCATAGATAGAGAGGTCGGGAAATGAAACTTGAAGAAATTCGTGTAAAAATCGATAAAATCGATCGGGAACTATTGGTTCTGCTTCAGGAGCGGATGGGGTATGCGCTCCGCTCCAGGAAATTTAAAGAGTCGGTTACGGATTCACATAGGGAGGAGGCGGTTCTGGCCCGGGTGGAACGGATGAATCTGGATCTGATCGAGCAGTCCTTTACCCGGCAGCTTTTGAAAACGATCATCGAAGAAAGCAAACGACTCCAGCTAGAGGATCGCCCCCTTGTGGCGTTTCAGGGGGAACACGGCGCCTACGGGGAGGTCGCTGCCCGAAAGCTGGCGCCGGATGGCGCCTATATCCCCTGTATGGAATTTATCGATGTGTTCAAAGGGGTTGAACTCGGCCACTTTGATCTGGGTGTGGTGCCGGTTGAAAATTCCCTGGAAGGCGCCGTGACCCAGGTCAACGATCTCCTGACGACAACCGAGCTGAAAGTTGTCGGTGAAGCCAAGGTGCTCGTCACCCACTGCCTGCTGTCCATCGAGGCGACCGATTACCGGGAGATACGGCAGGTGTATTCCCACCCCCAGGCGCTGGCTCAGTGTCGCGGATTTTTGCTCCGAAATAATCTGGAGCCCCATCCGTTTTATGACACCGCCGGGGCCGCCAAAATGCTGGCACGGGAAAATCCCAAGGCGGCCGCCGCTATCGCGAGCTCTCTGTGCGCCGAGCTCTATGACCTGGAAATCATCAAGGAAGGAATCGAAGACGGCCCGTCCAATACCACCCGGTTTCTGCTGCTGGCCCGGGAGCCGTACGATGGGGACGGGGACAAAACCTCCGTCGTTTTCGCCACACCCCATGAAGCCGGCCGCCTGTACGGTGTGTTGCGTCTGTTTGCGGATGAGAATATCAACCTCACCCGGATTGCCTCGATGCCGCTGCGGTCGGACCCCGGCAACTACTGTTTCTTTCTCGATTTCGAGGGTTCCCAGAAGGAGGAAAAGATTTCCGAAGTTCTCAAGGAAATGGAACGCCTGACCATTACCCTGAAGAATCTGGGCAGTTATCCGGCAGACACGCCGGCCGCCTAAAACCGGAGGATTCCAAGGCCGGGATAAGAAGTTGTTCCCCTCTGTCCTATAGCCGCTGCCAGAATTCCGTTCCGACTGGTTTAGGGACACATATTATCGCAGAGCCGCAGAGGACGCAGAGGTAATGTTACTTTTTGCTTTTCGCTGAGAGGGCGAAAAGCAAAAACACCGTCTGACAGAGGATACGGATTGTTCAGGCATTTGTGAGGCAGCGCGTTTCCAGAATCCCCCTCTCAGGGATTCTGGAAAAAAAGATACTTTCTCTGCGCGCTCTGCGCCTTTGAGTTAGGAATGTCTTTGGTAAACTGGGTTCCCGATACGCTTCAAACGGAACATATTTATGGCAACGGAAGCCTGCGTGGTCGGCATAAAAGGGGGGCGGAAGGGATACCGGAGTGAATGTCCGGACGATGTGAGCTACGGATTCAGATACCCGCTGAATTCGTTTAAAACAATGTCGATGCGGATGGCAAACCCGAGCCCTTCGAACTTTCGGGTCAGCTGCTTGAAGGTGTTGATGCCGATAACCCGCCCGCTGCCGGTTACCAGCGGTCCGCCGCTGTTTCCGGGGTAGATCCGGGCATCGGTTTTCACAAATGCTCCCTGGTGGCCCGACAGAACGCCGGCCGCCACCTGGGTGCGCAGGTTGAGCGGATTTCCGACGGCATACACCGCCTCGCCCTGGGCAATCCTATGGGAGTCAAAGGGCTCGAGAAACGGCGTTTTGTAGCCGTCCAGTTTGAGTAGCGCAAGATCGTATGTCTCACTGGCCGCCACCAGATAGACATACAGCTCGGTCTTATCCCTCAAAAAGATGGTGAAATTCTGACTTAAATCGGCGATGAGCTCCCGGTTATCCAGTGCCAGTTTGGCGCTGTCCAGTTTCCGTTCGAATTCGGAGAGTTCGTATTCCTTGTCGCGAACATTTGCCTTCCATCGCTCAAAGTTCCTGTGTTGGGCCTCGTAAATCTGCTGTTTTCCCTGGCGGACCTGCGAGTCCCGTTCACTGTATATGTCCTGTTTTGAGCTGCGAAGCCGGGCTTCGGCAATCACAAGCTGCCCCTTTTGGCTATCGACCCAGTCCTTTAGATTGTCGACCTGGCGCTTGTAGTTCAGGTACTGTTGCTCAATAGCCTGCCTCTGGCTCTTATCTCCCTGCAATACGTGCCTGTTGGTAAGGATGTAGCCGTCATCGGTAATGAAAAAACCGGAACCGGTACCGGCAGCGGTGTGAATGGCGACCGTCGCAATGGAAACCCGTTCGATATCGTTCTTCGGAGCGAACAGTTCGGATAGACGCTGATCCAGATCCGGATTTTGTGGAGCATCGACACCTCGCTCGGATAGACCCTCCGTAGCCTGTGTTTCCCCCACCGGCCGGTCGGAAAAATGCCAGTTACCCTCCTCGTCCTGATACTTGTAGACACCCGCGTGGGCGGGTTGGGACACGAACAGCAGGAGAAAAAACAGGGCGCCAAATACGTGCGGCCGCCGGGCATATGTCCTGATCTGTCTCATGGATTCCGCACTGGGACGATGCTGCCGTTAAGAAGAACGTGATGGTTTGAACTGAGATTATCGTGGCGAACCGGGAAATTGCTGAAACTGTCACTGCCATTATAGCACGGGACAGCCGCCAGCGACACCCCGCCGCCCCGCTGCCCCCATATTCCCCATACACAGAGGAACACCCGGATGCTCTAAATAAAGGGATACGATAAAAAAATTGAGGCATTCGTCCGATGGCCAGACGAATCGGATTCAACCATCACCTTGAAAGCAATTCCGCACGGATTTCTTCCACCCGTCGTCGATTCACCCCCAGATCGGAGTATCCCTTTCGGGAGGCAGACCGGACCGCGATAATTTCCTCTTCCGGCCTCAGGTGAAACTCCAGATCATCGATGAAACCGAAAAATCTGCTTTTTTCAACGACATGCAGGTACTCGCCGGTTGTCGTCACAATCGTGGTACGAGGTCTTTCGGCCAACAGATCGTTGAGGGCCTCCCAGGTCTGCTCCGGGTCCGCGGCAATCTGAAGCGGCGCCACATAATGGCCTTCATCCGCGGCATCGCTGGAGACACAGTTCTGTCTCTCCGGGCAGGGAGCCAGTTTTCCATCGTGTATTCCAAGACGTGTTATCGCCATGGGATGTTTCCTCTTCTATAGTGGTTGTCATAAATCTATTCCGTTTGCAGACATATGGAAACGATTACCGCAGAGTCGCAGAGGACGCAAAGGAACTGTATTTTTCCCCGAATCCCCAAGAGGGGGATTCGGGGAAAGAGCCACAGCAGCATATTGAATTTATATGTATTTTTCTAGACGATCGTTTTGCATTTCGCCCTCTATGTCCTGCCTGTCCTGAGCGGAGTCGAAGGGCAGGGAAATGCAAAATTAAAATCTACTCTGCGACCTTTGCGGTGATAGGTTGATCGTAAAAGGAATCGGAACGGAATTCTGAAAATCGCTATAAATTAAACGCCCGCTCGCCGTGGGTCGGCGCCGGGCGTTTCATTTGCTCTGAGCAACTTCCTGGAGATATGTCCGGTTAGGCCGCCTTGGACAACTTGACAGCGCACACCTTGTACTCCGGAATACCGGATACCGGATCGAGGGCGGCATTGGTCAGCTTGTTGGCCGCCGCTTCGGCAAAATGGAACGGGATGAACACGGTTCCGGTCACGGCGGTCGTCGAAATTTGTACCGTCGCGTTAATGTTTCCGCGGCGAGATGCCACTTCCACCTTCTCCCCGTCCTCCAGTTCGTATGTCGCCGCATCGGCCGGTGAGATTTCCACGATACACTCCGGCGCCCGGTCGTTCAGTCCGGCTGTCTTCATGGTCATGCTGCCGGTGTGGTACTGGTACAGAAGACGACCGGTGGTCAGATACAGCGGGAATTCATCGTCTGCCTGTTCCTTCGGTGGGGTGTAATCGATGGCGTGGAACAGGCCCTTGCCGCGGGTAAACTGATCTCTGTGTAGAATGGGGGTACCCGGGTGTTCCACGTTCAAGCAGGGCCAGGGGATCCCGACCTGATCGATGCGATCGTATGTAATGCCGGCATAGGATGGCGTGACGGTCCGAAGCTCCTCGAAGACGGCTTCGCTGTCGGCATAGGCCATGGGCAGCCCCATCCGGGTGCCGATCTCGCAGGTAATCTTCCAGTCGTCCCACACGTCGCCGGGGGGCTCCACCGCGGTTCTCACCCGTTGGACGCGACGCTCGGTGTTGGAGAAGGTGCCGTCCTTTTCGGCAAAACATTTTGCCGGCAGCACCACATCGGCAAGCTCGGCGGTTTCGGTCATAAAAATGTCCTGAACAACTAGAAAATCCAGGTTTTTTATGCTTTTTTCAGCATGGTTCAGATCCGGATCCGATACCAGGGGATTTTCACCGATGATGTACAGGGCTTTGAGCTCACCGTCATGGGCCTTGGGGATCATATCGGTAACCTTGAGGCCGAGATTGGTCGACAATCCGGTGACGCCCCATGCGTCCTCGAATTTTTTGGCAATGGCCGGATCGGTTACCGGCTGATAGGCTGGATAGACGTTCGGGAGGCCGCCCATGTCGCAGGCACCCTGGACATTATTCTGTCCGCGGAGCGGATTGACACCGCCGCCTTCGATTCCCATGTGACCGCACAGCATCGCCAGATTGGCCAGTGACTTGACGTTGTCGGTGCCGTGGCTGTGCTGGGTGATGCCCATACAATAGAGGATACTGGCGGCTTTGGCGTTGGCATAAAGCCTGGCCGCCTCGACAAGTTTTTCGGCAGGGATACCGGAAATCTCTTCCACGTATTCGGGTGTATATTTTTCGACCGTTTTCTTGAGTTCCTCGAAACCCTCCGTGCGCGATTCGACGAAATTTTGGTCGTGCAGCCCCTCGGCGATGATGACGTTCATCATCCCATTGAGCCAGGCAACATCCGAACCCAGGTTCTGCCGCAAATAGATGTCGGCAAATCTGGACATTTTTATCCGTCGGGGATCGACAACAATGACCTTGGTGCCTCTGAATTTGACGGCCCGCTTGACATAGCTGGACAAGACAGGATGGTTTTCCGTGGTATTGGATCCCGTAACTAAAATTACGTCGGCCTTTTCAATACAGCCGATGGTGTTTGTCATGGCGCCACTTCCGAATGCTGCGGCCAGACCGGCCACGGTGGAGCTATGTCAGAGACGGGCGCAATGGTCGATGTTGTTGGTCTTGAGCACCGCCCGGGTGAATTTATTGGCGATGTAGTTCTCCTCATTGGTGACCCGTGCCGATGTCAGCACACCGATGCTGTCGGCGCCATGGGCATCCTTGATGCTCCCGAGTTTGTCGGCAACCAGATCCAGTGCCTCATCCCAGGTCGCCTCCCGGAACTGACCGTTTTTCTTGATCAACGGTGCCTTCAACCGCTCCGGTGAGTGGATAAAATCGAACCCGAACCGGCCCTTTACGCACAGGCTTCCGAAATTGGGCGACAGATCCTCGACACCGGTGACTTTCACGACCTTTCCGCCCTGGATGTGAAGATGGACCTGACAGCCGACCCCGCAGTAGGTGCAGGTCGTGCGGACCTTGGTCGTTTCCCATGGCCGTACCGCATAACGGGCGTCTTTTTCCACCAGCGCCCCCACCGGGCATGCCTGAACGCACTCGCCACAGAACACACAATCGGAATCCTTCAGCGGTTTATCCTCAGCGGCGACGATCTTGGTCGGCGCGCCCCGGTAACCGAAATTAATGGCATTGTTGACCTGGACGTCGTTGCACGCCTGCACGCATCGGCCGCAGAGGATGCACCTGGAGAAGTCCCGCACGATGAATGGATTGACGGTCTCCATGGGATAGGAGACCTCGGTGCTGTCGAACGCCTCCCCGGAAACCTGATATCGGTAGGCCAATTCCTGGAGATGGCAGTCCCCCCAGACCGGGCAAAGCTCGTCGCTTCCGTCGTCCTTGTGGACTTTGAGCTGAAAGGCCGTCCAGTCGGATCCGGCCGAGCCGCTGATGGCGCAGTTGTGATTCCCGGAAGCGAGCAGCAGTTGCAGCAACATTTTACGTGTTTCCACGACCTTGGGAGACTCGGTCTCCACAACCATGTTGGCCGCGGCCGGTGTGGCACATGAGGCAAGAAGGGTTCGGGCCCCTTCCACTTCCACCACACACATGCGGCACGCGCCGGTGGGGGTGGCACCTTTTAAGTGACACAGCGTCGGAATATCGATGTCGTGTTTCCGGGCGACGTCGAGGATGGTGTCTCCGGGCTTGAAAGAAAACCCATTTCCGTTGATGCTAATCGTGTTTTCCGTGGTCATGTTCCGCCTCTGATGGTTGTTGGTCGATCAAGGATCGATCTCGCTGGCTAAACGGTATGGGCCGGCAGGGCCCCCCAATACGTCAACGTTCTTTTCTAATAAAAGGGCTCTGTCTTGTCAATGCACAGAAGCGGGAAAAACGTTGGCCCGTGTGCCCGTTGGCCCGTTACCCCGTTCGCCCGTTGGCCCGTTGGCCCGTTCGCCCGTTGGCCCGTTGGCCCGTTCGCCCGTTCGCCCGTTGGCCCGTTGGCCCGTTGGCCCGTGCGCCCGCTTGTCCTGCTTGTCCTGAGCGCAGCCGAAGGGAGCGCAGCCGAAGGAAGCGAGCGACTTGTGGGGTCGTAGCCCGGAAGGAGCGAAGCCCCAAGCGAGTCGAGGGGATGGCCGGTGAAGAATGTCATTTGCCGCCTTGGGGCGGCGTCATTCAGTCATTTGTTCAGCTGCGCGGAACGTCATTCTTGGGTTCTCTTTCATCTTTCAGCTTTCAGCTCGTCGCCAATCCATCACTCCACCACGCCATCACTCCAACGGGCGTAATCCAGCATCCAGTATCCAGTCCGCCGCAGGCGGACAAGCATCCAGCATCTAGTATCCAGAAACCAGAATCCAGAAACCTGATCACAGATTCGTGGTGGGGCGGCGCTTTCCGAACTTCACTTCACAGGGGGAGTTTTTTGTGACGTGTTTTTTGAGATGGCTGCACCAGAGGGACTGGAAGGTCCGGCAGCTTCCGTCCAGGGCATCGAGCTTTGCGAAATCGGCATGCTCGCATTGGAGGTCGCACCATTTGAGCTTGCTCGTGGACACCCCGGCGTTGGTTTTCCTGAATGTGTTCATTTATGAAGATGTATTTGGGTCGATGATGGCTGTTGTCATTCACCGAAAAGAGAGAGCTCAAGCCTCCGATTTTCGATATGATCGGCAACACGGGTCATGAAATCATCATGGGAAACCCCGTACTTAACATGACCGTCAAGGGTTCGCACCGACAATGTACCGGCCTCTTTTTCCTTTGCCCCGATGGTGATGATCAGCGGCACCTTCTTGAGCTGGGCTTCACGAATCTTCCGGTTCAGGCTTTCCGTGCGGCCGTCGATCTCGACACGGATACCGGCCTTTTCGAGGGTTTCCCCGACCTCCCCGGCATAGGCTACCAGGTCGTCATTGATCGGAAGCAGGATCGCCTGGACCGGCGCCAGCCAGAGGGGAAATTTTCCGGCAAAGTGCTCAACGAGAATACCCAGAAAGCGTTCGATGGAGCCGAAAACCGTTCGATGGACCATGATCGGACGTCGTCGCTCGTTATCGCGATCCACATACGTCAGGTCGAAGCGCTCCGGCAGGGACATGTCCAACTGAACAGTCCCGCACTGCCAGGTGCGGCCCAGGGCATCTTCAATATGAAAATCGATTTTCGGGCCGTAGAAGGCACCATCCCCCTCATTGATGCGATACTCTTTCCCGTAGGCATCCAGAGCGGACTGCAGCCCTTCGGTGGCGGTCTCCCATTGCGCATCGGTTCCGATGGATTTTTCCGGACGGGTGGACAGTTCCAGGTGGAAACCGAGGCCAAAGGTGCTGTACATCCGCTCTTCTAAACCGAGCAGATCCAGAACTTCGCTCTGGATCTGGTCCGGCGTCATAAACAGGTGGGCATCATCCTGGTGAAAGGCGCGCACCCGGAACAGGCCGGAGAGAACCCCGCTCAATTCATGCCGATGAACGAGGCCGACTTCTGCGGCCCTCAGTGGAAGTTCCCGGTAAGAATGCGGCCGGTTCTTGTACATAAGCATGCCGCCGGGACAGTTCATGGGTTTGATGGCGTATTCATCGTCATCCACCTCGGTGGTGTACATGTTTTCCCGGTAGTTTTCCCAGTGCCCGCTTTGTTCCCACAGCTCACGCCGGAGAATGATGGGGGTCTTGGTTTCCACGTAGCCCGCGGCCCGATGCTCATCCCGCCAGTAATCCAGAAGCGTGTTCCAGATGACCATTCCCTTGGGATGGATAAACGCCATTCCCGGAGCCTCGTCGTGAAAGCTGAACAGTTCGAGGGTTTCCCCGATTTTTCGATGATTCCGTTTTCGGGCTTCTTCCAGGAAATCCAGGTAAGCCTTCAGTTCCTTTTTCGAAAAGAAGGCGGTGCCATAGATCCGTTGAAGCTGAGCCTTGCTCTGGTCTGCCCGCCAATAAGCGCCGGACACTTTCATCAGCTTGATGGCCTTGACAAACCCGGTGTGGGGCACATGGGGCCCCCGGCACAGATCGGTAAACTCTCCCTGCTCATAGAGGGAAATGGCGCCATCATCCAGGTCACCGATCATTTCGAGCTTGTAGGGCTCATCCTGATAGATGTTCAGGGCTTCCTCTTTGGCCACCTCGCGGCGACGGATCGGAATTTTGGCCTTTATGATTTTCTTGATCTCCGACTCGATTTTCGGAAAATCATCCTCGGACAGCGGCTCCATATCGATATCGTAATAGAAGCCGCCGTCAACCACCGGTCCAATGGTCAGTTTGGCGTCAGGGTAAATTCGTAAGATGGCCTGGGCCATGACATGGGCGGCGCTGTGGCGCATAATGTCGAGGGCTTCAGCGTCGCGGGTGGTTATCAGGCGCACCTGAGCGTCCTCGGGAATCGGCCGATACAGATCCATCACATCCCCATCCAGTTCCATGGCCAGGCTGTCCCGTGCAAGACCCTCGGAAATGCTCCGGGCGATCTCATCGCCTGTTGGCTGGCCCTCAAACGCCTTTATCGTTCCATCTGGAAATGTTATATTCACCATCGCTATCTATCCTGATTGCTATTTTAACATGTTAAAAGCACCGACCGGGGTTGGCAATGCGGACGGTCCGCTCACGAACACAGTAAATCACGAAAGGGATACGTTAAAAATAATGGCACCAAGGGTCAAGAGAAATTTAGCAGAGACCGGGCCGGACACCTATCGTTCCATCGAAAATAGGGGCGATTTTCTCGAAGCCGTGGATATGGCCCTCCGGGAGAGGGAAGTCGCGCTCGACCTCGAGGCAGACTCCATGTACCATTTTCGAGAACGGGTATGCCTGATTCAGATGGCCTTCCGGGACCGCATTTTCATCATCGATCCTCTGACGATTCAGGACATGTCACCGTTAAAAACCTTATTTTATGACCCAGACATCAAAAAAGTGCTGCATGGTGCCGATTATGATGTCCGCAGCCTCTATCGGGATTTTGATATCGACATCCGGAATCTGTTCGACACCCAGATCGCCTGTCGGTTCCTGGGCATTCAGGAAACCGGACTGGATACGGTTCTGAAAAAGCGATTCAATCTGAAACTGAACAAAAAGTACCAGAAAAAAGACTGGTCCAAACGGCCGCTTCCAAAAAATATGGTCGCTTACGCCGCCGGTGACATGTCCTACCTGCTTCCGCTGGCCCATCAGCTTGAAAATGAACTCTCCGATCTCGACCGCCTCTCATGGGTACAGGAAGAGAGCGAGCTTCTGAGCAAGGTCCGGCCGCCAAATGAAAACAATGAGCCGCTCTTTTTGAAATTCAAGGGCGCCGGCCGATTGCGGCCGCGGGGGCTTGCGGTCCTCGAGGCCCTCCTGCAGAGTCGACGCCAGATTGCGGAACGAAAGGACCGTCCCCTGTTTAAGATAATAGGGAATGATGCGGTTCTCAAAATCTCCAAAGCGCGCCCGGTCACACTCAAACGGCTGGAAGGGATCGGCGCTTTGAGTGCCAAGCAGATCAGCATGTTCGGAGAGGAATTGATTCGCGCCGTGACGGAGGCAATGGCCCTTCCGAAACATCGTCTGCCGGAATATCCCCGTAAACGACCGCCCGCCCAGAAGCCGAAGGTTCCGAAGCGGGTTCAGGCGATCCGAATTTGGCGTGACAAAACAGCGGAAAAATTCGATCTTGATCCGGCCGTTCTATGCAACAAGGCTCTGATGACCGCCATTGCCGCGCGCAATCCGCATCGCATGAGCGAATTTAACGACATTGAAGACATGCGTAACTGGCAGAAAGAAAACTTCGGGGAAGAGATTCTGGCTGCTCTGCGAAAAAATCGGTGAGAAGAGTACGATGCAGGAAGAAAAGATAAGATTTCCTTCCAGGGATATAACCCTCGAAGGTTTGCTCCATCGTTCGCCAGACAAGGCGCCGGGCGTCATCATCACCCATCCTCATCCATTGTACGGCGGAGACATGTACAACCCGGTTGTGGAGTGCGTTCAACAGGCCTGCCGCGATGCCGGACGCACTACCTTGCGGTTCAATTTTAGAGGAACCGGAAAAAGCCAGGGAAGCCATGATCACGGTGTCGGAGAGCAGGATGATGTGCGTGCCGCCATCTCCTATCTTCTCAATCTTGGCGTCGAGACGATTCACCTGCTCGGATATTCCTTCGGTGCCTGGGTCAACGCGGGACTTTCAACCGATGCGTATGACAACACCATCATGGTGTCGCCGCCCGTCGCTTTTATAAACTACGGCACACCCCGACCAATCCCCGGCCTGACCCTCGTTGTGGCCGGTGAAGAGGATGACATCGCCCCCCCGGAAATGATACGGCCCATGCTTCTGTCGTGGAATTCCCGGGCGGCCCTTGAGATCATCCCGGGTGCAGACCATTTTTTTTGGGGCTATCTGGATCAGTTAAAATCTTTGCTCACAGAGCACCTTCGGGCCGGCTCAGCGACATCATCCTCCAGCTGAAGATTTTCACTGCACACAGAAAACCAGCACATTCAAAAAAGGCTCGATAAATGGTGAAAAACAGAATCTACTCCCTTTATGATATTATGTTTAGCCTTTGGTGCCATGACCAAAATATCATATGACATGCGAGACGCAACAATTGATGATGCTCCGGATATCCGTGAATTATCAGAGCAACTGGGTTATCCGGAATATTTAACCCATTGTAATTTCAACAATTTGCTGTACCCCTGAAAAATTGGTAGAATGATTCAACCATGGCACCGAAAACCATTATCTGTCCAATTTGCGACTTTCGACAACCAAACTTTGATCAATGCGTGAATTGCGGCGCTATTTTTTCAAAATTGTTCGAAGTTTCAAAGAAGAAGGAATCTGTTCAAGCGGAAGAGTTGCATGGACCATTAAAATCGATAGAGGAAAACACGTCAGGCGGCGGTAAAACTGCCATTATCCCACCGGAAATAAAGGGATGGAACTGGGGGGCATTTCTATTAAATTTTATCTGGGCAATCGGCAACAGAACGTGGATAGGTCTATTCAGCATATTGCCGATTGTTGGGTATGTGATGCCCATTATCCTGGGATACAAAGGCAGTGAATGGGCCTGGAGAAATAAACGGTGGGAAAGTATCGATCACTTCAAGAGTGTCCAAAGGAGTTGGGCTGTCTGGGGAACCGTTGTGATGATTCTTCTTTTGGTGAGCTTTGCGGGGTTGTTCTATCTTGTGCTTCACCCAGGTGAGCAATCTTTAGAACAAGTCTTATAGGTTTATCCATGGCAGCGGCGCAATGTGACCAATAGGTGGTTTCAGGGGGTGAAAGGAAACGCTGATGACAAATGTAAAACACATTCATCAAATCCTTGTCTACGCCGATTCTCTCAGCTGGGGCATCATCCCCAATACACGGGAGCGCTTCCGCTTCGATCAACGGTGGCCGGGAGTTATGGAAATCGAGCTTACCCGAATGGGCCAGTCCGTGCGGGTCATCGAGGATTGTCTGAACGGGCGCCGGACGGTCTGGGACGATCCGTTCAAGCCGGGGAGAAACGGCATTGTCGGCATCGAACAACGCATCGAGGTGAATTCGCCGTTGTCCATGGTCATCCTGCTGCTGGGAACCAACGATTTTCAGTCCATGCATCAACTGAATGCCTGGCACTCTGCACAAGGTGTGGGCGCCATTATCTCGGCCATACGCCGAGCCCCCATCGAGCCGGGCATGTCCATCCCGGAAATTCTGGCGGTCGCACCGCCAACAGTTCAAACAGCCAAAGGGGCCATTGCGCCAAAATTTGAGGAAGCCGACCAACGGGCGGCAGGCTTAGCTGAGGCCATTGAGCAAATTGCAGAGGAGTATAACTGCCCGTTCTTTGATGCCGGTTCGGTCACGAGCACCAGCAAAGTTGATGGGGTGCATCTGGATGCCGAGCAGCACAAGATTCTTGGTAACGCGTTAGCGGAAAAGGTAAACGAAATAATAAACGACTGACACCGAAGGAGACTCCCCGCAGCCCCGTTGAGCGGCGTTTCCGCGTCACTTCAACAAGCGGTGGGATACCCTGCCATCGGTTGTGGACAAGAGCACATGCAGAGGTCTATTCCACGGTATCCGTGTGGAAACTGTAATTCCCCTTTAAAAATTCCAAGGCATACCACTCCACCTGGCCGTCGTCGGAAAGGGTCATATCCAACAGGCGGATGGAACCGCAGAGGCGCCCGATGATATCCAGTTTCTCTTGCAGGACCTGGCTTTCGAACTTTTTCAACTCCCCTCGCACCATATCCACCTTCTGCTCAACTTTTAGACCGAGCTCTTTCAGAATAATGGCAATCAGTCTCGCCCGGCGGCCCCGGCGCACGACGTCGGCGGCCCCACCTTTGAAGTAGAAGATCACGTAATTATCGTTCACCTCGGGCCCGCAAAATGTGTCCACCGTCGCAAAATGATAACCGAGACGTGCGTTGAAATTCAGGTAATTCTCCGCGACGATGGCATAGTTCGGTCCGCCAACCCGGCCCTCCTTCATGGGATCGCGAATCGCGGATTGTGCCAGAATCGATGCAAATCCCCCCAGCTGAACCCCGACGTCCCGGTACCAGTCTACGTCTTTGTGCAGCATTCCTTTGAGAAACGCATTAAAGGGTATGGAAGTGACGTTTTCAGTGGTTGCTTCCTTGCTGTCCTTGTGGACCGACAATCCACCTCCCAGATCGACCACATACAGAAGAAAGGGAAGATACACCTTCAGGCGTATGGCAATCGATCGATCAGAGCCGATGTCCTCACCTATTCGGAACATCTCCTGCATCGACATTTCGTGGGCAAATCGGATAATGTCATGGAGCGTCTCACATCCTTCAGGGGAAAAGTTGTCTTTTTTCGGATCGGTCAAATTCAGCGGTGAAATTTTTTTAGCGCCGTCTGAACGGCAAGATACACCGGGCTGCCTTTCATCGGGTTGATCGGTCTCGTCTCTTTCAGCAGGGATTGCACACGCCCTTTGTAGACAACGCCCCGGGTGGCATCCAGGGTAATCTCTTCGCCATGGTGAATCACTTTGGTCGCCGTACCGGTTCCAACCAGGGTTGGCAGCTGAAACTCCCTGGCCACCGAGGCCATGTGCCCGGTGACACTTCCGACATCCGTAATGATACCCCGAATCTTTCCCATGAGCGGCACTAAACGGGGCGAGGTCTGCTGAGCGATAATGATGGCCCCCTCGGGAACGTGGTGAAGCATGTGACTAGAGCGTAGCGCATACGCACGCCCGGATGCGGTACCCGGCGACGCGGAGACCCCGCTGTCGAGCAAAATTGGGTGATCGAAGCGGTTCACGTCGGTGGATTTATTTTCCCCGAAGTCGAACAGATCTTCTGTTTTGAACTTTAAAGCCGCTTTCAACGGACGGGCTTGAATAATATACAGCTTGCCGGCGTGATCGATGGCCCATTCTATATCGAGGGGGTAACCGTAATGGTTCTCCAGCTTTCGAGCGGCACCCAGCAGTTGGTTGATCTGCTCGTCCCCCAGGCAGGGTTGCTCGATCAAGTGCTTTTCAACCACATACTCGTGAATGCCTTCCTCACCGCCAGGTCTCAACATCGTCGCTTTGTAGGCCACCTCGCTGTGGACCAGTCGCCCGGTCTGTTTGTCGATCTGAAACATATCCGTATCGGTGGACCCATCCACGGCGCCGGCGGCAAGCCCCCAGACAGCACTGATCAGCATCACGGATCGGCGGCTGTCATTCGGGTCAACGGTATAGATAACACCGCTGGTTGCCGCGTCAATCATGGCAACACAGGCCACACTCATAATAACGTCCTGATCCGAGTACCCTTTGTTCCGCCGATAAAAAATGGCCCGGGGATTGAAGGTGCTCGCAACAACTTCCTTGTAGGCCTGTTCCAGATTGGCCTCGCTGACGTTCAGCACGGTGGAGTGCTGACCGGCAAAACTGGCCTCAGAGTCTTCGCTGGTGGCACTGCTCCGGATGGCCAGTCGAAGATCAGGCCCAAGATTCTCGTTTAAGTCCCGAGCGGCAGACAGTATTTCAGCCCGGAGATTGTCCGGGAGCGCCGAAGAAAGAATACGGGACTGGATCTCCTCGCTGACCGTCACCAGGTCGACCGTATTATTGACATCCAGGTGTTCAAGTTTGTGGTCGATGAAATCCGTGAGATGGTTGTGCTTCAGAAAATACAGGCAGGCATAGGCGGTAACGGCAAAACCCGGCGGGACCGGAAGGTGGATCCGATTGGACACCTCTCCCAGGTTGGCGGCCTTTCCCCCGACTTCGGTGAGGTTCTCCAGACTCACGCGTTGAAGGGGATAGACGAGTTGCGTTTTTTCGAGCTTTTTCTCGCGGACAAGCTCCGAAAGGATCTTCGCACCGAGTTTTTCGGCAACACCGACCAGTTCGGTGTAGCGGTTTCCGGACAGGGCGTTGAGGTCCGTCACGATGGTGAGAACTTCGGTGATGAGGCGATCGGTCTGTCCGACGATGTGGGCCAAGGTAAACGGTTTTTCCTGGTAAAAATGGTGTTCCAGATCTGTAATGACCTCCAGGGCGCCGTTGTTGGCGGCCAGCAGATCCTGGAATGCCTGATATTTGCGGTTGAATACAGAGTGATCGGCAACAGGCTGATCATCGCCGAGAGTCTTTTTCAACCAGTCTATAACTTTGAACATCACATCCGCCCTGGCAAAGCAGTGTTTGAGGGATACCCTGTACCCCATCCCAAAAATTACACAAATCGGCTATTATGTAAATCACTCAGCACCCTGGAAAAAAACAGGGCGTCTTCAGCCCAGCTCAAAACCGTGTTTTCTCTGATCATCGACATTATTATAAATGGGCTTGACTAAAAATCCAACAGGCGTCACGTGTCATTGGTTCCAAATTGAATGGGCTGCGATATGATTCAGTGAGGTTATGTAAGGAGATGGAATCGGTGGCGATTCAACTAAGCTTGTCGACATGCTGCAGATCCGGCAAGATCGATAACGGGTACCGACTGATCGAGATGGTGTCCAGTTTCAATATTCAGGGATTGGAACTGGAATACCGAATCCACGAAGAGATGCTGCCCGATCTTCAAACCGCGCTCATCGACCATCAAATGCCCGTCACCAGTATTCACAATTATTTTCCGATACCGCTGGGCCTGCCCCGGAACCGGGGAAGCGGCGATTTGCACCGCCTAATGAGCCCCGACAAGGGTGAACGGCAACAGGCGGTGGAAGCCACCAAGCGGACCATCCAGCATGCTGAAACGCTCGGGGCAAACGCCGTTGTCCTCCACTGCGGTGCCGTGCCGATGGATGCAGAACTGGACCGGCTGTACCGGTACTATCAGAGAGGGAAGATCGCAGCTCCCGATGCACGTCACTTTGTTGAACATAAGCTGGATTCCCTCCGGGAACAACGAACCCCATTTTTAGAAAGGCTAAAGCACAGTCTGGAATTGCTTCTCCCCTCAGCGGGTGCCGCCGGCATCCGCCTGGGTCTGGAAAACCGCTTCCATTACCACGAACTGCCCGGCTACGAGGACTTTCTGACACTTTTTGAGGAATTCAAGGGCAGCCCAGTCGGGTACTGGCACGATACCGGGCATGCCCACGCCCAGGAAGCGCTGGGGTTAATACCGGCAGGAGGCCTCCTCGAAGCCTATGGTAACCATCTGATCGGGATTCACCTGCATGATGCCGTCGGAGTAGACGACCACCTGCCGCCCGGCACCGGTGACATCGATTTCAACGCTCTTCGCCCTTACATCCAACGCAACACCCTTCTGGTGCTCGAATTGCGACCCGGAACGCCGGATCGGGACATCGAGAAGGGAATAAGACATATTCGGACAGTTCTCAGCCGGGATATTCCTTAGGATCTGTTAGAGAGCTGAGGCTACGACTCAAGAATGCCTAAAAATAAAATCGTGCAACGATTTTATGAAACGCGACGATGTCGCTCAGAGAACGAAAGAAAAAATTTCTTCCCACCATTTTAGGCAATTCAGGCATTTTCTTTTTATTTCACCGGGTGGTAATGTCCATTGCGGCCGTCAAGATGGTACGGGAACATGGGGGATAAATGGCCGGAGATGGTTGACTTCACGGCGTCACTGGGGGATAAATCCCCTGGGAACGTCACTTCTTGCCCAATATCTTTGTTGGACAAAAGGCTTCAATCCTCGAGACAGGACATATTTTCCTGCGGTTGAGCCCCACTGTCCGCCTCAATCGTGGACACGATTGAAGGTTTTGCGCGACCTCAGATAATCGCCGAACAAAGGAGTGCCGCCGTGAAAACATATCCGATACCCATGGTACCGGGGCCGGTGAAGGTGCACCCGGCCGTTATTGATGCGTACCATGTTAACTACGGTTCTTCGGATCTGGAGTCGGAGTTTCTGGAAACGTATAATCAGTGCGAAGAGCGCCTCAAGAACATCATGGCCACACAGAACAGTGTGGTCATCCAGACCGGAGAAGGTATGTTGGGGTTATGGGGAGCCCTGAAAAGCTGTTTGAAGCCGGGTGATCGCGTGCTGGCCATCGCCACGGGGGTTTTCGGCGACGGCATCGGGGACATGGCCGAAATGGTGGGTGCCCGGGTACAGAAGATGCTCCTTGGATATAACGAGACAATCTCCGATATCGACCGCCTGGAAAACGCCATCCGGGAATTCCGGCCAAAAATGATCACCGCGGTGCATTGTGAGACACCGTCCGGGACGCTGAATCCATTGGAGGACCTGGGACGACTGAAGCATGACCTTCGTGTGCCGCTGTTGTATGTGGATGCGGTATCCAGCATCGGGGGCACGCCGGTGGCCACCGACGCGTGGCACATCGACCTGTGCCTGGGCGGTTCCCAGAAATGTCTGTCGTCCTTATCGGACATTACGTTTCTCTCGGTAAGTGACGCGGCCTGGGAGGTTGTCGAGGATGTCGGTTATAACGGTTACGATGCCCTGAAACCTTTCCGTACCGCCCAAGAGAGCCATTATTTCCCCTACACACCAAGCTGGCACGGGATTGTCGGCCTCAACGCCGGCGCCGACGTCATCCTTTCAGAGGGCCTTGAGAACTGCTTTGCGAGACATGACCGGGTCGCCGCAGGGTGTCGAAACCGCCTTGTCAAAATCGGCCTGTCCCTGTTTCCCCTCCCCGACGCCGTGCCCTCACCGACGGTTACCGCTGTAGCCGTTCCGGAAGGCATTACGTGGGCCGAATTCGACAATCGGCTCAGAGAACAGGGGCTGGTTGTCGGGGGAAATTACGGGCCACTGGCGGGCAATGTGTTCCGCTTGGGTCATATGGGTACCCAGGCAGACCCGGATCTTGTGGAACAGGCACTGGCCGTCATCGAGAGGGTGACCGGAAAATTATAAAGGAGAAGACTCTGAGTAACCCAGCATCAAAAACCAAATCAACCGATGAAGACCAAAAGGGTAAGACGGCCCGTTCGAAACGACGTGGTCGGAAACGGACCAAACATCGTCGCCGAATCGAGAGCACACCGGTATCGGCGCCCGATGACGCCCTTCAGGAGAACTGGGACGCCTCCCAGTTCCATGTCCCGCCGGTCAACGGCAAATTTCGCTTTCAGGAATTCGATCTCCCTGAGTCCCTGCTGCATGCCATCTACGACCTGGGATTCGAGTATTGCACCCCGATACAAGCCGAACTTCTTCCGAGTACGCTGTCGGGAAAAGACGCCACCGGACAGGCCCAGACCGGTACTGGAAAAACAGCCGCTTTTCTGATCACCGTCATCACGCGGCTGCTGAACCATCCCCAGGACGGTCGGAAATCCGGAACACCGCGGGTGCTGGTTTTGGCGCCTACGCGAGAGCTGGTACTCCAGATTTCAGCGGAAGCCAGGGAGTTATCCAAATACACCGCTATCAACACCGTTTCCATTTTCGGTGGCATGAAATACGACAAACAACACAAACAGCTGCATGGTGCGCCGATCGATATCGTGGTCGCTACGCCCGGCCGCCTGCTCGACTTTCAGCGCCGTCGAGACATTCATTTGAACAGGGTGGAAGTGCTGATTATCGATGAGGCCGATCGGATGCTGGACATGGGCTTCATTCCGGACGTTCGCAAGATAGTTTACAGCACGCCGGACAAAAGCAGGCGCCAGACGCTTTTTTTCAGCGCAACCCTGCCCGAGCCGGTCACCCGCCTGGCATCCCAGTGGACCCGCAATCCCATAAACATTCAGGTCGAGCCGGAGCAGGTGGCGGTCGAGACGGTCGAACAAATCATCTACATCGTCACAACCGATCAGAAATTTGCTCTTCTCTACAACTTCATCCACCAAAAAAACCTGGACCGCGTGCTGGTGTTCTGCAACCGGCGCGACGAGGTGAGGCGGCTTGCGGAAATGCTGGAAAGATACGGGATAGACTGCGCCATACTTTCCGGTGAAGTCCCCCAGAACAAACGGATGCGTCGCCTCGATGCATTCAAGGCGGGAAAAATCCGGGTGCTCGTGGCCACGGATGTTGCCGGACGGGGAATTCACATCGAAGGCATGGGCCATGTCATTAACTTTACGCTGCCCCGTGACCCCGAAGATTATGTCCACCGCATCGGAAGAACCGGACGTGCCGGCGCTACAGGTACATCGGTCAGTTTTGCCGATGAAGCCGATGCGTTTTACCTCCCCGACATTGAAAAATTCACCGACCGCAACCTGCGCTGCATCGAGCCGGACCCGGCGTGGCTTGTGCTGCCGGAGCCGGTTCGGCCAAGAAAACGGCCAAGATTTCGCCCGAAGCGGAGAACCGGCGCCTTCTCCCGGAGAAAATCGACGTCCGGCTCAACCCGGAAAAGAAGACGAACGAAGAACTAACCCGGACATTTCACTCAAACCACAACCTGTCTGATTGCAGAATGCATTTAGATCACCGCGAACGCCTCTGGGTGATCTGTGTTTAAGGAAACGCTGGGAACATTTCATGGAATGTTCGGATAATGCACTTGCCGGATAAGCTGAAGGGCGGATTGACGCTGCTCGTATACGCCGCGAATACACTATTCTGGTCGGTGCCGCTGCTCATTATGGCAGCGCTCAAAGCCGTCATCCCGTTACCAGCCTGGCGGCATGCGTGTAACCGGATACTTGCGGCCATTGCAGAAAACTGGATTTGGGTCAACAACCTGACCCAGAAAGTGGCCGCCAATACCCGTTTCGATATAGAAGGCGTGGAGTCCCTGGACCGAAACGGATGGTACCTGGTCCTCTCCAATCACCAGTCCTGGGTGGACATTCTGGTGCTTCAGAGGATTTTTTATCGTAGAATACCGTTTTTGAAATTTTTCATCAAGAAGGAGCTGTTCTGGTTTCCGGTCTTGGGCCAGGCCTGGTGGGCACTCGATTATCCATTCATCAAACGCTACAGCAAACACTATCTGGAGAAAAAGCCCCACTTGAAAGGAAAAGACCTGGAGATCACCCGCAGGGCATGTGAGAAGTTTAAGACGATTCCTGTTTCAATTATGAATTTTCCTGAAGGTACCCGATTCACTGCTCAAAAGCGCAATCGCCAGCAGTCCCCGTATACCCATCTTCTCAAACCAAAGGCAGGCGGTACCGGGTTCGTGCTCGGGGCCATGGGCGATCAGATTCACCGGATACTGGACATCACCATCGTCTATCCCGGCAAATCCCGGAGTTTCTGGTCCCTGCTATGCGGCAACATTCGAGAAATTCACGTCCGGGTTCGATCCTTTCCGGTGGCCCCTGAGTTGATCGGCGATTATGCACATGACGATCTCTTTCGGGAAAAATTGCAGCATTGGCTGAACACCTTGTGGCGGGAAAAGGACCGACGCATCACGGAAATTCTCGCTGCAGGAAACTGACGCTCACCCTGGTGCGTCACGGGTGTTCCGAGGATGCGACACCCGACGGTGCCAAATGATCAGGTGATATGCCCTTCCTTCGGTACGATGCAGATAAAACGGAAGGCCTCTGATCCTGCATTTCGGAATTGGTGGTGACTCCCCGGGGGAACAAACGCATATGAGCCGGCTTCAACAGGCGTATCGTTGCCGTCCACGTGCAGAATCCCCTTGCCTTCGAGGATATAATTGATGTGCGGCCAGTCATGGGTGTGTTTCGGGGTATAGCCCTCTCCGTCGCCCAGTTCAATCACTCTCATGACGTGGTCTGCCCAACCCTCTTTGGGTGAAACCAGCACTTTAATTTTGGCGTTTTTCACTTCAGGGCTGTTGATTGTCTGTGCCGCAACCTCTTGATCCTTCCCGATAATCATGGCTTTCGCTCCTTTCTGTGAACAGGCGAATGATAATATGGTTGGCCGTCTTTCTGGGGATCCCTTAAAGAGTCCGGGGCCCATCTGTTTTTAAGTGAGAAAAATCTATACAGCTAGGATTTGTTATCTCGTGCCACTTGTCAAGGGAACAAAAAAGGGGACCGGCACGTTGCCGGCCCCCCCCTGCCGAATTCCTGAAACAAGAACTCGATCGGAACTTAGTGAACGGTAATCTGTTTTGGCGTCAGTTTCTCCGGTTTTGGCACTTCGATTGTGAGCACACCATCTTTGAATTCTGCGGTAATCTTTTCCGAGTCCACATTTTCGGGCAATGTAAAGGATCTTTCGAAACTGCCGTAAACACGTTCTCGGCGGTAATAATTGTCCTTCTTGACCTCATTGTCGCCGGACCGCTCGCCCCTCAGCGTCAGCACGCGCTCCTTGACGTCAACGGAGACACGATCTTTGTCCACGCCGGGGATTTCGGCCGTGATGGCGATATGGTCATCCTTGTCGAAGATATCCACCACCGGGCTCCAATGTGAAAGCGTCATGCCGTCATCGTTGCCCTCGACCGGATACAGCGAACGGTCAAACAGTCGGTCGAACCGATTTCTAAAAAAAAGCCTATCGTTCCAGGGATTCCATCTCACCAGGTTCATCTCAACACCTCCATGTCTGTTTCTTGTTCACAGAATACTTCGTGCGATTCTCTGTGTTTTGTGCCCTGAAGATAAAGCACATAATTATCTTGTCAAGAAAAATACTATTACTATATATATTATTATTTTAAAGTAATATCGGAAGGCCGCTTGGGTTCCCCGTTGGAAAGACGCCATGAGATACCCGGGTGAATCCGGGCATTTTAACCCAATCGCTGAAAAGATCTTATGGGATGCCAAGATTCAGAAGGTCACCTGCTGCTCCGGTGGCTCGACATCGGGTGGAAAATCGCTAAAGGGAAAAGGAATCGTACTTTCATTGAGACTGAGGTATCGGATCACGCGATAGGCATACGTCGCTATTCGGTTACTAAATACCCGTATGGGCTCGTTGGGGTCCGGAATATAAACAGATATGTATATTGAAAGATCACCGTCACATAGATGATGGCTTTCAGAATTTCCAGAACCACGACGTTAAGGATGGTGTAAAGCAGTCGTATGGCGATTTTCTTCCGTTCGATGGTGTATTTCTGAATGTCATTCATTTGGTGTCCTCCCGATGATCCGTTACCCTGAAATAGTCCCTCATCTCTGAATCACAGGCGGCCGGCGCAATCCGGAGACCCACGCTGTCCGGCCCAAAAGGCAGGGGATGAAAGATGCGTTTCTCCAGATCCAGCGTCTGTTTCCAGAGCCGGTTCAACCGCCCCAAAAGATCCGGCCGTTTCCCGTATTTTTCCATGATGTACGTCATTCGAGTCTCCAGCGGGACGATCCGGTCGTGGAGCACCCGCTTATCCGCATAGTTGACGATGGCCGCCTCCTTGATACCGTTCGTTTTTGAATAGTTATCCAAACGGACGTGCTGTCGGACGATGTCACCGACCTCAGAATACCCCATTCCGGCAAGTAGATCGGCTCCGGTCTGGGAGTGAAATTCACCGGTCTCGATGCTCCTCGTTTTGGTGATATCATGCAGCAAGGCGGATGCCTGGACCAACTCACGATTGAGCATGATTCCGGATGTTTCAAGATTCTCTTGTAACAATATGGCGACCCGGCAAACCTGGATGGAATGCGCCACGATATGCTCTATCATGTCCATCCTGAAAATTAACTCATAGCACTGCTGTTTGGAAGGGATCGTCATGTGCCCTTGTCTATCAGATCCTAAAATATTTTACCAGAAACACCCCTCATCAGAACCGGCAGGGTCCCTCGGACGTCATTGAGGCCTGTTTTGGACTGTGTTAGGGTTTGATTATGAATGTCTGCGCCCTCACACCATCAGGGGCAAAGGAGTTTACCGATGAAGCAACCGATCTATCTGGACTACAATGGAACAACACCCCATGACCCGCGGGTGATCGAGGCCATGCGGCCCTACCTGGAAGAGGTGTTCGGGAATCCTTCCAGCTCGAACTGGTATGGAAGAAGGCCAAAACAGGCCGTTGAGCAGTCCAGAGGGCAGGTTGCGGACTGTCTCGGCTGCCACCCGGAAGAGATTCTGTTTACCAGCGGCGGGACCGAATCCAACAACCATGCCATTAAGAGTATCGCCGGCAGTCTTTTTGCCAGGGGGAACCATATCATCACCAGCCAGATTGAACACCCGGCCATCCTGGAGGTGTGCCGTTTCATGGAAGGCCATGGATTCAAGGTGACATACCTTCCGGTCGATGCCCGGGGACGTGTCAGCGTTTCGGACGTGGAGGCGATCGTAACACCGAAAACCGTCATGATCTCAATCATGCACGCCAACAATGAAGTCGGTACCATTCAACCCATCCGGGAAATCGCAGCAATTGCCAGAGCCAATGGTGCTCTGATGCACACCGATGCCGCCCAGTCCATCGGCAAAATTCCCGCCGATGTAAACGATCTGATGGTGGACCTTCTCTCGCTAGCCGGACACAAGCTGTATGCGCCCAAAGGTATCGGGGCTCTTTTTATCCGCCGGAACATCAACGCCTCAAGATTCTGTCACGGCGCCGGCCAGGAGATGGGGCGGCGCGGGGGCACAGAAAATGTGCTCGAAATTGTGGGGCTGGGTACGGCCTGCAACATTGCCCGAAAAGATCTCGATGCGAACAGGGCTCACATGGAAAGAATGCGCAATCGGCTGGAATTGGGGTTGACCGGCGCCATTTCCGATGTGCGCATCAATGGCCACCCGGAATGGCGGCTACCCAATACGTTAAGCATCTCATTTCTCGGTCTCGAAGCGACCCGTATACTCGAAGACATCGGCCCCGATGTCGCCGCCTCAGCCGGTGCCGCCTGCCACGCAGACACCGTAACAATCTCCCATGTATTGAAGGCCATGAACGTACCGGAAGACTGGGCGAAGGGCACCCTCCGCTTGACAACCGGCCGAATGACCACGGAAAAGGACATAGACAGGGTCCTCGAGGTCATTTCAACGGCCGTACAAAAGCTGCGTGCCTAATCCGGGCACTAGCGTTTAACCCCGCCCCGTGATGTGTGGTTCGGTCAGGGGCGGATTGACAACCTGTCGCGTTAATATTAAATTTTGGGACAACACAAACGGTTCACATGCATCGATACACCGTATGTTCTCCGATGCGGCGTTCAGCCTGCCTCTGCGATCGGTCTGATTACGTGTCGACCCGATGGTTTCCTACGCACCCCCGGCTCAGTCCCTGACCCTCTGCGGCCATCTTTTCTTTCTCGCTGTCGAATTCAGACAAAAACGACATCCTCAAACTTTAAGGGAAAGGAGGCTGCCATGGCGGTAAAGGTTTTTATCAAAAGACATTTCATATCCGGAAATACCCCCAAGATCACTCGACTCCTCCGAAAGGCCCGGTTTGAAGCCATGGGCTTTGGTGGATATGTTTCATCCGAAACCTTGAGCGACTATCATGATCCGAACCGGGTAACGGTCATGTCCATGTGGCGGACCCTCGAGGACTGGGAGACGTGGAAGCAAAGCCCCGAACGCAAATCCAATGAGAGCAAAATGGAATCGATCCTGGAACGCCCCCCGGAATATGAGGTTTACAACCTGGGGATCGCGGAACCCTAAGGAAAGGGGGATGAATTCAAGCCGGCAATGCAACGGAAGCAAGGGCTCACTGCGTCAGTCTGCCGGAGGGCCAATTTCCAACCGAGGGAGACCTGCGCATTCAATGAATCGGCGTTTGCACGGATGCGTCTCCGAATTTCTTTCAAACGGTCCGGCAGCAAGGGCTCTTGAAACCCTGCTGGAGGCGCTGGAACCTGAAACGGATGTCTTTGTCGTCGGGGGAGTCTTGCGAAATCTGGCTGCGAAAATGCTGCACGGCGCCTCCCCACCCACAGAAGACATCGATATCTTTCTCAGCAATTGTGATTCACTCCCCACCCTGTCCCCGGTAACCGTCACAGACCTGGGCGGCATTCAATGGCTTCCCCGGACCTGTCCCATATCATTTGACATATGCCTGCTGAAAAATTTTGTCATCCTCCGGAAATACCGCATGTCACCCTCTTTGGAAAACCTGATGGCATCAATCGATTTTACAATGAATGCACTGGTCTACGATGTACGCCGGAAACATCTGCTCGACGGCGGAGCGACCGATGATATCGGGAAACATCTTATGGAATTCAACTCCCCGATGTTCTATAGCCGCCCCTTGACCGCATACCGGATTTTACTCTTGCGGCAAAAAACCGGCTTTATGCTATCGTCGGCGGTCTTCCAATACATCAAGCAGCAGATCGATATCGATACACTGCTGGCGTTGCAGAAGATTCTTTCGGCTCGATTCGATCGGGACGGCCGTGATGCCCTCTGGCAGGAATATGACCGGCTCTGCGCGTTCCCAGACTATGACGCATATCGCGCCAACGCCGCGGAAGCGGTGATGGTCAGAACATGCGGTTCTTCTCTAGATTAGTTGGAGAAGAGGATCACACTCACCCCAGCCGGATTTCCAGCGTTTATTTACTCAAAATCTATAACCAATCGGAGATGATCCCCGTTTTTAAATCCGAGGTGAATTGAATCGCTGCGCATTCTGTGATATTCACGCCAGGTATTGACACTCTTTACTAGTAGGGGTGGACCATGGAACAATTTAAAGACTACCGCAACATCCATCACATGCTTCGGGAAACGGTCGATCGGCGGGGCCCCCACCCGGCGTACAAGTGGTTTGTCGAGTCCGGTGAAACCGGATCCGTCTCCTGGGACCAGTTCTATGAAGAGGTCATTCAGGCCGCCAAAAGTTTCATGGCACTCGGTATCCGTAAAAACGACAAGGTGAGCATCGTCAGCTATTCCCGCTACCAATGGGTTCTGATCGATCTGGCATTGGCCACCATCGGGGCGGTTACGGTGGGCATCTACCATTCGCTGCCGGCTGGGGAATGCGGGTATATTATCGACCACGCCGACGCTATTCTGGTCTTTGCCGAAGACAATGATCAGCTAGAAAAATTGCTCACCGTGCGGAAGGACCTGCCGGAGATTAAAAAGATCGTTCTATTCAGCGGGGACCCCCCGGCTGACAATGGAATTTTGGATTTCACATCGTTCATGGGTCTTGGAAGGGATATTCCCGACTCCGATATTATCGCAATGGCAGACAACGTGCAGCCGGACGATGTTGCCGCTATCGTCTACACCTCCGGCACCACCGGCGTTCCCAAGGGGGCCATGCTCACCCATGACAACATTACCTTCACCGCCCAGTCCGTGGAAAAAAGTGTGTTTTGGAAGGAGGACGATAGCGTTTTTCTGTTTCTGCCGCTTGCCCATGTATTCGCCAGAACGTGCGTATACACGGCCCTTTTATCCGGGTGTACGATGACGTTCACCAGGAGCCTGGACACCCTTGCCGAGGACCTCAAGGCAACACAACCAGACTGGTTTCCCAGCGTTCCCCGTATTTATGAAAAAGTCTATACGAAAATCGTGGGCTCGGCCGAAGCCAAGGGTGGAATGACTTGGCACATCTTCAAATGGGCCGAGAAAACCGCCCTTCAGATGAGTTATCTCAAACGCCACAAACTGCCGGAACCCTTTCTGTTTATATTAAAATACAAACTGGCCGATCGCCTGGTGTTCCAAAAAATACGAGCCGCCCTGGGAGGCCGGGTCCGCTGGTGTATCAGCGGTGCCGCCCCTCTGAATCCGGACATCGGGAAGTTCTTCCACGGCGTCGGCGTTCTTATCGTCGAGGGGATCGGGATGACCGAAAACACGTCTTTCTCGAATCTGAATCGATACGACAATTACCGCTTTGGATGGGTGGGCCCCCCCGGACCCGGCGTCGAACAGAAGGCCAACCCGGACGGAGAGATCCTGTTTCGGGGCCGTAACGTGATGAAGGGCTATTACAAGATGCCTCAAGAGACGGCCGAGACAATCACCGAGGATGGCTGGCTTCATACAGGCGATATCGGGCAAATCGACGACAATGACTTTCTACGAATCACGGGAAGGAAAAAAGAGCTTATCGTCACCGCCGGTGGAAAGAACATTGCGCCGGCCAGAATTGAAGGCATCATGATCACGAGCAGGTACATCAACCAAATCAGTGTCATCGGCGATAGACGCCCGTACCTCACGGCGCTGGTTACCCTCAATAACGAAGCCATCGAAGAATATGCTCAAAAAAACAACATTCCGTATACACTCGTGGATGATTTGATGGAACACCCGGAAATTGTCCGCCTGATGGAAAGTGAAGTAAAGCAACGCAACCGCCAGTTGGCCTCTTTCGAGACCATTAAAAAAATCAGCATTGTTCCGGAGTTTACCGTTGACAACGGGATGATGACCCCAACCATGAAAGTGAAAAAAAGCCGCGCTGCCGATCGCTACCAGGATCGGATCGATGCGATGTACAACACTTAAATGGCCCGGCCTGGGACGCGTGGAGGAACACCGTGGAAGAAGACGGTGCGGGCCGCCCCTGTTGCCAGCCCATTCTCGATCATCCCGCCTGTATACTGCGATGGCAGAGGATCGGCCGGGCATTGCCAAATCGGTATGGGATACTTAAGTTGGCCTCTATCGATCCCAAAACGGAAATATTTTAACCTTACATGCAATGTTCGGGATAAACCATGAGGAGACAAGATGGCCTACCAGAAAAGCGACTACAAAGAGGATATCGAGCGGGCAACAGCCGTGTTTGAAACAAATCTCGGCACTTTCGAGGCAGAGTTGTATGCCAAGGAATGCCCTGAGACCGTGTGGAATTTCATCAATCTGGCCGAAGGTCGCCAGGAAACCGATCGCAAAAGCAACTTCTACGACGGGCTTACGTTTCACCGGGTTATCGATGGATTCGTAATCCAGGGTGGGTGTCCGGAAGGAAACGGGACGGGCGGCCCGGGCTATCGATTCGGCGATGAATTTGATCCGAGCCTGCGATACGACGACCTGGGCGTTTTGTCCATGGCCAACGCAGGGCCCGGCACAAACGGCAGTCAGTTTTTTGTTACCCTGGGACCGACGCCGCACTTGAACAATCGCCATTCAGTGTTTGGCAAGGTAACGAAAGGGATCGATGTCGTTCGCAAGATTGGTAACGTTCAGACCGGTCCGGGGGATCGACCGGTCTCCTCAGTGGTCATGGAAAAAGTCACCATCCGTCGATAACCAATCGATCTCAAGCGACCGGTACATGAATAGGCGCAGAATGGATTCACCTCGCTGCGCCTTTAATTTATAGAAAGTTCAGATTAGGGTGTGGCAGGGTCTTCCAGCAGGATCATCGATGGGGGCATCGATTGTTTCAGTTCTTCGCCTGATTTGCCGATAAATTTTCGGTACCCCGTCGAGGGTGCCCCCCTGTTTGGGAGCCCTGGACGCACCAGACCCTCGCCGGAATAGAAATATATGACATGGAGCACATCCATCTCAGCGACTCCGGTGTCCTGGATCACCTGCTGGACGGTCCGGCATCCGTCCAGGGCCGACAGCACCGTCCGATGGGTTTTTTCCGCAGAATCGTATCTGGCGTCCCTGGCGACCTCGAACACGGCATCATATCCGGATATGGTGTTATGGAAAATTTCCCAGACCTGATCGGCCTGCTTAAACAGATACAGCACTTCATCGGTGCTGAATCGGGTGCGCGTAATCTCTTCCGGGCCCCTGTCCGGGATAAACAGGGTCATCACGGCCTTGCGCTTGGCGATGGCCCGGATCGCCCGGACCCCGACCAGTTGTCCGCACTCCGCATGGAACACACACCCGACCCTCAGATATAATCTGGCCTTGAAGCCGAACCCGCCGTAAATCACCAGCATGCCGGTTTGACTGTCGTCTACCAGCGGTGAAAGGGTTTTCAGGAGTGACTTGTATTGAAACGCCACAGCTGTCTTGCTCCTATCCGGCGGTGTCGTATAACTCCCGACAGCTCATCCCGCCTGCCCAGGAGTGAAAATTTCGTCGCTCTTTGAGGTCCAGTCTGCTGTAAATGGCGCCAACCAGGGACGACAGTTGCCTGTCGGAAAGGCGTTCCGGCCTCGACTCTATGGCGTCAAATGCCTTGTCCAGTACCTTTTCACCGGACGGGCCGACAATCTCGGCCAACGTCTGCTTCATGTAATCCAGCAGCTGATCGCGAATATCGGTTTCCATCGGTTTTTCCAGGGGGACCATTCTGACCAGACCCCGACGTAAATACCTGTATATAGTTCGAAAAACATCCAAGTCAGGAAGTCCGGTGGCCCGGATGACCTGGCGGACCGAGCGCTGTCCATTCAACGCGTTGAGCACCCTCATCTGTATGGGCGTCACATTCTCTGTGGTCCAGTTCTCCTTTTCCAGGTTAAAAACGGCATCCCAGCTTGGGATGACGCTTCGGACGGTGTCCCATGTCTGTTCGGCTTTTCGCAACATGCTCAGAAAATCCTGCGTATTTATATTCATCGGCGATAGGAGTTCCGGGCTCATCCTCGGGAAAAACCGCGTCGATGTGATAGCCCGCTTGGCAATGGACCTGGCGGCGTTGGCCCCGGTTGACCCGTTGTGCTCACAGTGGACAACACATCCGGCCCACAGGTAAATATCTGCACTAAACCCGAATTCCCCATACACGGTCAGCAGGCCGGATCGATCCTGCAGCAGCAAGGGGGTTAACGATACGAGAAGTGACCGATGTGGATACATGATTATACCATGCCGTCCTGTATACGTCTAACGCCGTCGGTTTTTTCCGGGCCGGGTTGTCCCTACCGGAACCGGAATCACAGAAGGTCGCTCTTCCCGCAACGAAAACGCCGGAATCAGAATACCCGCGAAAATAAGACACGTGACGATCCATTCAGCGCTCATAGGGGCTCCTCTCCCCGGTCGTTTCCGGATGAAATGGCACCGGCCCGGGTCCTGTGTTGCAATCCGACAAAAAGTGGATAGTCCAGTCACTAGCAAGTTCAATGCCGGAATTCCGGTTCTGGCGTGTCACCATATTATTATGTTTATTTTCAGATTCTTATAAAGTGTCATGGGACCTGATGGGCGTTCACGGCAGGTAGTTGCGGGTGAAGAGACCACATATTGGTGCCGATGGGACACAATATTGTGGCGTTTTAGGGGACGGTACAAAACAAAGGCCGACATACCCCATACTCTCGAGATAGGATAATGCCGGCCCATGTTGAACCATCTGTCGTTACATCAGGTTATTTTGTATCACCGATTGCATCCGCCAGATCCGGCAGAAATTCGACAATGTCGGCAACCACTCCCACATCGGCCACCTGAAAAATGGGGGCTTTGGCGTTCTTGTTGATCGCCACGATGAACGGTGCCCCTTTGATACCGCCCATGTGCTGGAATGAGCCGCTGATGCCGCAGGCCAGGTACACTTTGGGTTTGACGGTTTGCCCGGACGTTCCGACCTGTCGGGCCTTTTCCAGCCATTTGGCATCGACAATGGGCCGTGAGCAGGACACGTCGGCCCCCATGGATTTGGCCAGATCAAACACGATTTCCAGATTGTCCTCGTCTTCAATGCCCCGCCCCACGGAAACCAGCACATCGGATTTGGTGATATCCACATCTCCGGTCTCGGCTTCCACAATTTCCAGGTAGCGCCGGTTGCCGCCCGGGATACCGCCATCCACAGCCTCATCGGTCTTGTCGAGGACCTGCCCCCCGGCGTCCCGGCTCTCGTCCGGCTGAAACGCACCCGGCCTTATGGTAATGACCGCCCCTTCGCGAATGTCGCAGGTCACGTGGGTACTGACCATGCCGGAGTATTCTTCCCGCACAGCCTTCAGCAGTCCTCCCTCGAGGCCTTCGAATGCAACGACGTCGGGGAGATAGGCGGCATCCAGTTTGACCGACAGCCCCGGCGACAGGTCCATGCCGAAATGCTCGTGGGGAACCAGCACGACCGGGTTTTTTGGTAATACGCGCACCAAAAGACCCCTGAGGACCTCGGCGTTGATGTAGACCAGCGCATCGCTGTCTATTTTCCACACTTCGGCGTATGTTTTTGCCATCTCGTCACACACCGCCTGAAGTTCATCGCCGGATCCGGCAACGACGGCAACGACACTGGCCTCCGGTGAGATGGCATTGGCCGCATGGATCAGTTCGGCCGCGGTATCGTCGACGTTTCCGTTTTTATGAAGAATATACGCAAAAATCTGTTCAGGCATTATTTGAACCCTCCTTTAGCCTTCAGAAGTTCGATCAGCTTCTCGACGATCTCGTCGGTGCTGCCTTCCAGCATTTCTGCACCTTCGCCAAGTTCCGGTACGAAGTAATCTTGCCGCTTGACCTTTGCCGCCGCCGCACCGATCGTTTCCGTGCCGACACCAAGGTCGCCGGCGCCCTTTATCGGTATATCGATGGAAGCTACTTTCCGAATGCCGCGAATGCCGACATACCGGGGTTCGTTGATACCCGTCTGGATGGACAGCACGCAGGGAAGATCGATTTCGTTCATTTCCTGATGGCCTCCGGCGATTTCACGACCGACCTTAATTCTCTTCCCATCGAGAACATCGATGAGATTCACCAGGGACGCATAGGGATAGTCGAGCAAGGCGGCAAGCATGCCCCCGACCTGTCCGGCGCCGTCGTCTGCCTGGGCTCCGGTAAGAATCAGATCGTAATTTCCCTGATCCACAACCGCCTTTAGAATGGTTGCAAATCCTCTCCCATCCGATCCTTCAAAAGACTCATCCGACAGGTGAATCCCGTTGTCTGCCCCCATCGCCATTTCCCGGCGAATAACCTCTTCGGCATCCTCGTCACCGATGGATACCACCGTGACACTTCCGCCGACCTTGTCCCGGATCTGAATGGCCTCCTCAACCGCGTAGTTGTCCCACTCGTTGACAGAGTAGACCAGATCGTCGCGCTCAATGTCGGTCCCGGACGGATTGACTTCAATCTCGTTTTCCGAGCTGTCCGGCACCCGTTTAACGCAGACCAGAATTTCCATTTGCTTCCTCCAGATTAAGTTGTTCAGTAAGAATCATGTGTTGAACGGTATCCATAATGCGGGCCGAACCGGTAAACGGATTCTGTTTATCCGTTCAGATGCGCCGCAATCAGTTCCGACAGATCCATGGCGACCATTTGGCCCTCGAGGCCGCTGGTCTTGATGGCATCCTCAATGTTGACCATACAGAACGGGCAGGCAGTCACAATCACATCGGCCCCCGCGGCTTTCGCCATTTCCACCCGGAGCTTGCCCATCCGCGTTTCCTCGACCGGCTCGTAGAAAAGCATCAGGCCCCCGCCGCCGCAACAAAAGGATCGGTCCCGGCATCGATCCATTTCTACACGACGCAATCCCGGGATGGCATCGATGACATCCCGTGGGGTGTCATACAGATTGTTATGCCGACCCAGATAACACGGGTCGTGATAGGTGTAGATCAATTCCGGATTCTCCACGGCCTTGAGGTTCAGCTTTCCCCGGGCAATGGCGCGTGCCATGACCTGGCTGATATGCTCCACCCGGGGGAGATCCTCGTAATCCTTGATCAATGCATTGAACGCATGGGGATCGGCGGTGACAATGCGCCGGACACCGGAGTTACGGATAGCATCGGTGTTCTCATCCCTCAAGGCTTGAAAGAGCATCTCCTCACCGAACCGACGCACCTCATGGCCGCTGTCTTTTTCCTGTCGGCCCAGAATACCGAAGTCCTCGCCGGCAGCAAACAGGACCCGTGCGGTGGCCCGGCCGATTTCCTGAATGCGATCGTCGTAGGAGGTAACGCTGTCGACAAAATATAACGTGTCCGCCGTCTCTTTTTTACCGAGGATCGTTACCTGAAGGTCCTCCGGAAACCCGTCACCCTTGATCCAGTCCGCCCGTTTTTTCTCCATCTTTCCGTAGGGATTGCCGCGTTTTTCAAGCGCCCGAAGTGGTTTCTGTAAAGACTGGGGGACGTTGCCCTCATCGACCATCCCCCGGCGCAGATCGACGATCTTATCGATGTATTCGATCATCAACGGGCACTCCTCTTCGCAGGCGCCGCAGGTGGTGCACGACCAGATCTCGTCGTCCTCGTAAGTTCCTTCCATCAGCGGCTCATGGGAGACAAAATCTCCCCGTAAGGGATAGTGTTTAAAACAGTAGTCTCTTCCTTTGATGGAGATAAACCGGGGGGATAACGGACGCCCGGCGGCATTTGCCGGGCAGTTGTCAGAACATCGGCCGCAGTCCGCACAGGAGTAAAAATCCAGAATATGCTTCCAGGTAAAATCCTCGAAATTTTTCACTCCGAAGGACTCCAGATCGTCCAGCTGTTCGTCGGAAACACCCCATTGTACGGGTTTTACGCTCCCTTTATTCAGTTTCATAAAGAATACATTAAACAGCGAGGTCACCACGTGAAAATGCTTGCCCATGGGCAAAAAGCACAGAAATAGAAAGAAGGTGACATCATGGATGAAATAGGACACGAGGTGAATGCTCTGAAGGCTCTCGAGGGGTGTCCATAACAAGGCAATCTTGAAAAACCAGGGCAACGACAACGGAGCGATGAATTCTGCTGCTGCGCCGGCCTGGGCCTGGGCGGCCGCTTGGCTGGCTTCGAACAGGCTCTCGCTGGCCATCAGGATGGCAATAAATCCGAGCACCAGAATCGCCTCTGCCGTGTGGTCTTTCCCGTATTTCTCGGGAACACGGTAGCGGGCGGGCATGAAAAAAAGCCGACGGATGGCGGCAACGACGACAACCACAAATACGATGGTCGCCATATAGTCCTTCAGCACGCTATAGACATGCCCAATCCAGCCATCCAAACCGGGAAACACAAATCCGTCGTAGAATCCAAGAATGACCAGTGATATCGAACGGATCCCCAGAATCAGAAACCCGGCAAACAGAAGAATGTGCAGCACCCCGGCAAGCCGATACCGGGGCTGCTTGTATTGCATCAGCCAATATTTGATGGTGTAAACACCCCGCTCGAAGAAGCGGTTCCATCGAAAATCGGGTTTCGAGCGGATCAGGGGAGCCGATCGCCTCGCGATAATGAAGGTAAATGTTCCAATCCCCAAAAGTGGGATGAGAAGATAGATAAGCGCCGCCGGTATGAACAAAAAGAATGAGTGAGCTGGGGATGTCAGTACAGGATCCATTTTTTTACTTTAATTCTCCATCCGCTTGGTGTAACAAGTCATGAAAACGTGTGATACCTTCCGCTGTTAATGAATGAATGTTCATTCATTTTAAAAGACAAACATTTTCCCGTCAAGAAAAAAATAACAGTTTGCCTGCGCATCGATAAACCAAATTTTCCTGAGTAGCAAGTTTCGATCACATTTCGTTCTATAAATATCGTCACCGGTAAGAGAACCGAGAATCCACTCGGAACTGCCGGGTGTTCTGAGGCTGAAGACCTTTTCGCGGACACCTGGCATTCAACCTTCAGCGACAGTGGGTTCGAAGGTGGAAGCGACTACCTCTATAACTGACAAAGGAGGACACAGTGGACGAGGTCACCTATCAGAGCAAGCCATGGGTCTCGAGTTACGAACCCGGCGTTCCCGAATCTGCAGAATACGAGGAAACCTGTCTTCCCGCATTCTTGGACCGTTCCGCAGAACAATTTCCGGAACAGATGGCGCTGTCGTTCCAGGGCTATTCAGTGACGTATCGACAGCTCAAGGAGATGATCGATCGATTCGCCGCGTACCTGAAAAGCGTCGGAATCGCCCGGGGGGACGCGGTAGCCATTCTCCTTCCGAACCTGATCCCCTGCGTGGCGGCCTATTACGCAACATTGAAAATCGGCGGGATCGCCGTCATGAACAATCCTCTGTACACGGACCGGGAGCTTGAACACCAGTTTGTCGACTCCGGCTCTAAGATATTGATAACACTCGATCTGCTTGGGAACCGGATGATAGACCTGCGACCACGCACCCATATTGAAAGGATCATATACACATCCATCGGGGATTATCTGCCATTTCCGAAAAACCTTTTGTTTCCCCTGGTGGGAAAGAAGAAAAAGTTGGCGGCAGATGTCAAACCCGCCGATAACGTCTATCGATGGAAAAACATTCTAAACCAGCACGCTCCGGATTCTGAATCCGTGCCGCTCAGCTTTGACGATGTGGCGATGTACCAGTATACGGGCGGCACCACCGGTGTATCCAAAGGGGTCATGCTCAGTCACGGCAACTTGAGCAAACAGGTCCAGCAGATCCGTGCCTGGTTCCCGGAACTCCCGCCGGCCGGGGAGGTGATGCTGGGAGCCCTCCCCTTTTTCCACGTGTTCGGTTTGTCCACGGCCATGAATCTTGCCGTTTATTTGGCCTGGGGCAATATCCTGGTTCCAAAACCCCAACCGGATCCCTTGCTTGAGGCCATCACCAAGTACAAACCGACCTTTGCGCCGCTGGTACCCACCATGTTCATCGGTCTGCTGAACCATCCGAACATCCAGACATCCGATTTAACCTCCATCAAAGGCTGCTTTTCCGGCAGTGCACCCCTTCCGGTGGAAGTGATACGCGAATTCGAGCAGAAGACCGGAGCGGTCATCGTTGAAGGGTACGGGCTGACGGAAACGACACCCGTCACCCACGTCAATCCGTTCAACCCGGCCAAACGCAAGGTCGGAAGTATCGGTGTTCCGATTACCGACACCACATGCCGGATAGTGGACCTGGAAGACGGCGTCACCGACGTACCGGTTGGAGAAACCGGGGAACTGCTCATCAAGGGGCCGCAGGTGATGCAGGGATACCTGAACAAGCCGGAGGAAACTGCCGCGACAATCACCGACGGCTGGCTGCACACCGGAGACATCGCTCAAATGGACGAAGACGGATATTTCTTTATCGTCGATCGGAAAAAGGACATGATCATATCCGGCGGGTTCAACATTTATCCACGGGATATCGAGGAAGTCTTTTTTGAACACCCCATGGTGATGGAGGCCACGGCCATCGGAATTTCACACCCGAGCCGGGGAGAATCCGTGAAGGTGTTTGTGGTTCCCGTTGAAGGCGAATCACCCACCGAAGAAGAATTGATGGAGTTTGCCAAAACCAAACTGGCCAAATACAAATGGCCCGCAGAGATCGAGTTCAGGGATGAGCTGCCGAAAACCAATGTGGGCAAGGTTCTGAAAAAAGAGCTGCGGGCGGAAGAACAGCAGAAGGACGGTTGACCGGTTGACCGGTTGACCGGTTTGCCCGTTGGCCCGTAGGAAGTCCATGAATTAATAAAGCCGGAAGTGATCCTGTCGCTTCCGGCTTTTATTTGGCTGATATAGCGAATGCTAAAAATATGTTCCCATTCAGAGCCGGATCAGGCCGGTGCGGTGCCCGGCCCTACTTTGCGCTCTTGTAAGGCGGGGCACTGTACCCGCCCATATCAACCGATAGATCCATGCCGTTCGAAACGGAACGGAATTAAGACATTGGCTATAGTACGAAGTATATCCGTGGATATACAAGTAGCGGGCAGACGGGCGAACGGGCAAACGGGCGAACGGGCGAACGGGTAACGGGCAAACCTGCTAAAATTAAAAGCGGCTTTAGAGGTTTAGGTCGGGTTCGAGAGCAAGGCGGCCGGTGAGTTGAAAGCGGAGCGTACACGGAAGTACGTGAGCATTTCAAGTTACCGGCCAACGCCGCTATCGGGTCCGAGATGAAACTCTAAAGCCGCTTTTTTATTTGCCGCCAAAGGCGTCTTCCTCTATCTCAATCGCCGCTTCATTCATTTTCAGAATCGCATCCATTTTTCCCTGGGTTATCGGAAGCACCTGCTGGGTAAAATATTCGGCACTTTTAATCTGCCCCTCATAGAACGCCGTATCTTTTTTCTTTGCTCCGGCGTCCAGTTTCTGCGCCGCAAGGGTTGCCCGCCATAGCAGCATCCAGGCCATCACCACATCCCCGGTGGCCATCATGAAGGGATGGGCAAAGGAAAAGGCGGCCATCACCTTCGGGGACATGGCGGTAGCGCCCATGTGCATGCCGACTTCGGCCAACCGGTTGACGGCATTCTCCGTGGCCGCGACGACAGCCTCCAACCCGGCAACGGCCTTAGCCTCTTTGATGGTGTTCTGCATTTGAACCAGCAGATCCATGACCGGTTTACCTTTATTCATCCCCAGCTTTCGACCAAGCAGATCCATCGCCTGAATACCGTTGGTCCCCTCGTATATCAGGGTAATCCGAACATCCCGCATCAGCTGTTCCATTGGGTAGTCTCGGATATATCCATATCCGCCATAGACCTGCAAACCGAGGTTGCACATTTCCAATGCGCGTTCCGTGACATACCCCTTGCAGATGGGAATCAGAACATCGATAATGCCCGACCATATGGCCTTTTCCTCGGCGCTGTCACTGATCTTGACCCGATCTTCACACAGTCCCGTATAGTAGAGGAGGCTGCGCATCCCCTCCACAAATGCTTTCATTCTCAGCAGCATGCGACGGATATCCGGATGCTGGATAATCGGCACCGCAGGGGCGTCTTTATCGAGCATCTGGAGCAGGTTCTTGCCCTGGATCCGTTCCCTGGCATAGTTGAGGGCATACAGGTAGGCATTGGACGCACAGGTAAATCCCTGGATACCGACGAGAAGACGGGCTTCGTTCATCATGAGAAACATGGCCCGCATCCCTTTGTTTTCCTCTCCAAGGAGAACACCCCGGCAGTTGCCTTTCCCGCCGAGGGTCAGCGAGCAGGTGACGTTGCCGTGAATTCCCATCTTTTCTTCGATCCCGGTACACACGACATCGTTGAATTCACCCAAACTTCCGTCTTCGTTCACCCAGAATTTAGGTACCAGAAACAGGGAAATACCTTTGGTCCCCTGGGGAGCCCCTTCGATGCGTGCCAGGACCGGATGAATGATGTTTTCAGACAGGTCATGCTCCCCGCTGGAGATAAAAATCTTGTTTCCCGAGATGCTGTAGGTGCCGTCATCCTTTTTGACAGCCATGGTCGTCAGGGCCCCGACATCCGATCCCGCCTCCGGTTCGGTCAGCAGCATGGTACCGGTCCACTCACCGGTATACATCTTCTCGAGATACAATTGTTTCTGCGCTTCTGTCCCAAAGGCATGAACCAGATTTGCCGCGCCGTGGGTCAGGCCTGCATACATCATGAATGCATAATTGGCTCCCACCAGGTAATCGCCGGCGGCAAGCGATACCACGACAGGCATACCCTGCCCACCAAATCCAGGATCTTCGGGCATGGCCAGCCACTCGCCGGCTTTTAGAAGCTCCCAGGCCCGATGAAAACTCTCGGGTACAGTGACCCGTCCACCGTCAAAAAGGCATCCTTCCCGGTCGCCAAGCTCACGGGTGGGCAAAATCTCTTTCACGGCCAGATTCCGTGCTTCCTTGATCACCATGTCGATCGTTTTTTGGGTGAACTCGGCATACCGCTCGGCGCGGCTCAGCTGCTCCACATCCAGCTGCTCGTGAAGCACGAAGTCGACGTCCCTTCTATCCGCGATAATCTGTGCCATATCAACACCTTTCTTTTAATTTCGTTTCCCAATTCGTGGGATTACCCGTGTCTTTCCATTCAACAACGACGACCCATCGGGAGATGAACCGCCTTTTATGGGTTCACTCAGTGGCATCAGCGCTGCCGATCCCCTGAATGAACAGATCGACCAACGGATCTGCCATGGAGGTAAGATCGTACGTCCCGTCGGAATGCAGCCATGTGTTGATGACCTCGTCAACCGCACCGATAATAAACCGTCGGACCAATCCCAGATACAGGTCTTTTCGAACGCATCCGTCTGCCTGTCCCTGCTCGACGATCTCAGAAATAAGATCCAGGTACAGCTTTGACATCTCACGGATTTGTTCTTCAGCCCGTCGGCTCGTCTGGTGGGTTTCCGATAGATAGACGATGGCCATAGACCGGTCTTTCTGGAACTCTTCCAGGTGCCGGCGCACCAGATTCCGAAGTTTCTCTACCGGATCCGCCACCCGGTCCACCTCTTCCCGAAAACCCTCGAATACCTGCTTGGTTTTAAATGAAAAAATTTGAACCAGGATGTCGTCCTTGTTTTTGAAGTAGAGATAAATCGTCCCGTCCGCCACGCCGGCAACTTTGGCGATTTGTGAAATCGTCGACTGAAAAAAACCTTGCTCGGCAAACACGTTGACCGCTGCCTCAAGGATCCGCCGGTACTTGTCGTTCTGTTTATGTCGTGTTTTGATGGCTGCCTCCATGACGAGTCATCGCCGATAGTTTATGAATGAATGTTCATTCATTATCAGATCTCTTTTTCCCCTGTCAAGAAAAATCAAATCAAGGCGAAAGAGCTTACATTGATATTGATATCAAAATGATATTTAATAGATGAATGCAACGAAGCACATTGACCGGGCCGCTCTCCCACCATGGACAGCATGAATGTACATTCATTTGACACCCGGTGATGTAACCGTTTCAAGATTAGACGGTCATCATTATTCTATTTCAAGATATTGCCAGTTCGGATAGAATGGGCAGATAGAAAGATAAGGCAATGGGAAACTGTAACGAACATCCGGACCGTGAGACCTCCTACATGTGCACAAAGCATGGCATCTACATGTGCGAGGAATGTATGACCTGCAGAGACCCTCAGCTCTACTGCAAGTTTCGGACATCCTGTACGATACACTTTATGGGAAAAAAAGATATCGACGGCGACGTTCAACATAAAGAGGTCGTCTTGCCAAGACGCGACACTGGCAAGAAAAATATAGATGGATCATCTCCCGATGAGGAGAAGAACCTTTTTGGCGTCTTTTCGATAAAATCATAAAAAAGCAGGGGCCGAAGCCCCTGCTTTTTTCGTGTACCCGTTGGTCAATCCGAACATGCCGATATCGGGCGCAACCGGGTCATCGGTGGATTTCGGATGCGATTCCCTCTGCTTCCACCCGTAAATGGTCAGACTGCCAGATATTGGTTTCGTTGGCATAGGTTTGAAGATTTTTGTGGCCAATCTGAACGGACATCTGCATGTCGGCCTGGGCGGCCTCGTCATGACCGAGAGCGCCATGGGCATTGGCCCGACCCAGGTAAGCCGCCCCATATTCCGGATCCAGATCGATTGCCCGGGTGAAGTCCTCCACGGCCCTTTCATGTTCGCCGGTGGCGGTATGAGCGACACCGCGCAGGTTATACGCCCTTCGGTTGGCAGGATTTATCTCGATAACCTTGTTGAAATCGGCTACAGCGTCGCTTGCTCTGCCGGCGCGGGTAAGGGCTGCACCTCGGCTCAAATACGCCATTTCAAACTCCGGGTCTGCGTCCACAGCCCGGGTGAAATCCTCGATGCTTTGCTCCCAATCGCCCTGGCTGAACGCCGCCATACCGGCTTCGAACGACTCTTTGGCTTTTGTATGTTGTGTCATATTCAGACCTCTTATGGTTCCAAGCGTTGAAACGTACCTGTTGATGTGAAACGTTATCGCCTCATACAAGTTAGGGTAAAACCGTGTGGTGACCCTGTCAATCAACGGCCCGGAGGGTGTCGGGAAATGAACGTTGCGCCTCGGCGTCGTTGTGGTGACTGAATATCAAGAGCTGGTTTTCCTGCCTGGGTTGAAGCTCAGGATCCAAGAATTCGAGGTTTACCGGCCCATGGCGGCGCCGGAGGCGGGTAAACCTCGAACCCTATTTCACAGCTGGACTTATGACCGGAAAAAATCGGGAACGACGGACTTCAGAAAGATTTCGGATAATTTTCGGTCACAAACGAAAATTACAAGGGGAACGGTTATTTGGTCTTTTTCTTGGGCGGTTTTTTCTCGGCGGCAGGAATTACCTCCCTCTCGCCCTTTACGGTGGTTGCCACCGTAGAGTAAATTTCCCGAAAGGTCTCGTGAAACCCGGTCGGTGACAAACGGCCTGTTTCTATAAACTTGACGACGATTTCTTTTACTGTTCGCAGAATCTGTTCATCCAGGGAAGCCATGGGCACATCCTCATTTGCTGAAAGATTCGAGAGGTTGTATCTGTACTCGGGAACCGCCTGCGGTGTCAAGTACCGGGGCAATTGACAGTCGTGCCGTTATTCTTTATACCACAGACCGTATCGTAACTTGAGGAGGCGTCTTCCGTGCCGAGTTTCTCCGATAAACAGGTGCCCAATAGGATTGAATCACCCGAAGTCGTAACAACAGAGGTATTGGACGCCATTGCGTATGCCTACCAGGGAAAACGGGATATTGAAATCCGGATCGAGAACCCCGAACATACCTCCGTCTGCCCGATGACAGGGCTACCGGATTTCGGTTCGCTCTCGATTATGTATGTGCCGGATCAGAAAATTGTCGAGCTCAAATCCCTCAAGTACTATCTGCTGCAATTTCGAAATGTCGGTATATTTTACGAGCACCTGGTGAACCGGATCCTGGATGATTTGGTGTCGGTTCTGAAACCGAAACAGATGACCGTGGTTGGCCGATTCACCGCGCGCGGGGGGATCACCACAGAGGTCACGGCAGTTTTCAAGGAGCGTTCATGACATTCAGGCAAAAATGGTGGTGGGCGACACTTGTCATTCTATGCGGCCTGTTGGCAGGATGCGGTTTCTATCGGGAACTGCGGGACGCCACACGGGATCTAAAAGTGATCGAGCGACGTCCGGACCGGCATCTCAAGAAAAAGATAGCGATGGCCGTCTTCACAGATCTCACTCCCTTCGAAAAAGCAGGTTTTAAAGCCACCTATCGCAAGGTACTCAGAGATTTACTCCAGGAAAAATGCGCCGGTAACACACTGTTCGAGTATCGGACCGCGGATTCGCCGCTCCCCTTAACCAAACTGCCACGGAACAAAGCCGGACTCGTCGATAATTTAGCGGTTGCCGAAACGGGACGACGTTTGGGGGCCAATGTTCTGCTTATCGGTGCTGTATTCGACATCAGCGGCAAAGAGGAGAAGCGGGGTATTTGGTGGTTTCGGGGATCACGCAGCTATATCCAGATCCAGCTCTTGGTTGAGGCCTATGAGATGGAAACCGGTGCCAAAATTTTGGATGAATCCGTATCGGGTGAAATCCGTGCAGACCCATACGATGTCGAACAGCTTGAACAAGTACAATTCACTCCAACTCCTGAACTGAAGGAAAAACTAGTCGACCTTGCCCGGCGGCTTGGCAAAAAGGTTTGCAAAGAAGTAAGTAAACTGCCATGGCGGGCGTTTGTTATATCGGTGGGCGAAGAGATTCGGATTTCTGCCGGAAAGGAAGCGGGCGTCAAGCAGGGCGCGCGCTTCGATGTGTACGAAAACACCCGGGTGATGGAATCCAGGATTGGTCAGCAGTTTTTCGTTCCCGGAGCCCATGTCGGGCGCATTGAAATTATCCGCGTTGATTCGAACAGTGCCACGGGGAAGTTAATCTCCGGCGAGCCTCCGTCCGTCGGCAATTCGCTCCGGGTGGCCTCCAAAAAGAAGAAATAACGACGTAATTCTGTTCGGGTTTATGCTCTGGAGCAATCCGACAATTGGCTCTTCGCCACGCGAATATGAGAGAAGGGGCCGAGGATTCGAGGGGTCAAGGGGTCAAGTGTTTGTTTTCCAGCAATTTAATAAGTGCCGTTAACATTCTTTCGATCTCTTCAATGTATCTTTTTGATGCCTCTTAATAACCACTCTAAACAAACTCCAGACTTCCTGCTTAGCATTTCGCTTGAATCCTTGACCACTCGGACCCTATTTGACGGCGGCAATGCAGAATTTGGCCGACTCGTTATGGAGGGTCCTCAAATCGATCGACCTGACGGGTGAACTCGATACGTTGATATGGGTGCTTCCAACCCCTTCACACACACCGGCGGCATCGGAGTGGCGGATATCTCTTTTTGAATCTTTTGAAAGGTCGACCGGCTGATGAGAATCTCGCCCGGACCGGCCAGCCCCTGCAATCGCGCCGCAATATTCACCGGCATTCCGATCGACGTAAATTCCTTCTTTCGCAGGGACCCGAGGACTCCCGAAAAGACCTCTCCACTGGATATGCCGATGCCGATGTGGAGCCGAAATGCCTTCCTGATCCGGAGTTTCTCATTGATTTCGGTAGCTTTTTGCTGCATTGCGACGCCGGCCCGAACCGCCCTCAGAGCATCGTTATCACGAGGTGCCGGAGATCCGAAGACGACCATGATGCTGTCCCCGATATGTTTGTCGACGGTCCCGTCAAACCCGTGGGCGATCTCCCCCAAGGGTGAAAAATAATGGTCATTTAAAAATGCGACCAGGCTCTCCGGTGATACCTGCTGAGACATGGCGGTAAATCCCCGAATGTCGCAGAAAAGAACCGTCACTTCGTGGTACTTGGGCGCCAGAATCCCCCGAGAGCTGTCTATTTCACGGTAGATCCGCTCTGAAATGAACTGCCGCAACCGCTTTCGTACGCTGATTTCCCGGATCTTTGCCCTGAGCTCGATATTGTCGAAGGGTTTTGTGAGGAAGCCGTCGATTCCCTCATTGGTTGCGGCAATCGCCGCTTCCATGGTGGCGTAACCTGTGAGAATAATCCGGGTGATCTCGGGATTAATCCTTCCGATGGCGCAAAGTGTCTCCAAACCATCCATATCCGGCATTTTAAAATCGGAAATCACCATGGCGATCTTTGAAACATGACGCTCTAAAAAGGCGATGGCCGTCCTTCCGTCTCCGGCTGTAAACATCTCGTAGGGCTCTTTCCGAAGAGCGCGGCTTACCGACCTTCGGACACCCTCTTCGTCATCGATAAACAGTAATCCATTCATAATCGCCATATTGCCCGACAATGCCTTAGGATCGTCGCCATGAATAGGTTCTATTTGAACATAGTGAGTTTCTGTTAACCGGATACCGTTTGGGGGGAGTCCGGATATGGACATGTTCGGTATCGGAATCGAGACAGAATGGCCAACTTCGACGTCGATACCGATGACTCGGCAACTTTCAACCGCGTCGACAATCCACAAATCGGAATGAAATTCTGACCGTTGTTCTAGCGTGTTCGAGCTGCATCTCCGTAGTTATCAATTTTCATGCCAGAATATCGTCGTGCAGGACACCGGGGAACAAGAACCGGAAGGTTCCGGATATATATCCGGAACCGTATGATTTCATTTTTATTAACCGCCGGAATAGAGGGCACAGAGGGTGCTTGAATGACCTTTACACGGAGATGGCATCTGCGGACATTGCACATATTCCAGTGTGTCCTGCACAGGAATATGTGCAACCTCCGGGATTTCCCGGGTACGCATGGACTATTTTCAGTTTTAACTATAATGACAGGGGCAGCCCATTGACGCTTTTTGTGCTCTGAGGAGCTCCTCATAGCGATCGACGGCGGCTGTCGCCTCGGCCTCGGTGGAGATCCGCTTGATCATCTCCCGGAACCGGCTGCCGAAGGGAAGTCCCTTTGAAAACCATCCCAATCGGCTACGCATCATTCGACAGGCATGGTGCTCTCCTAAATAATCAATGGATGCGGCGAGGTAGCATCTCATCAGATCCAGGCGCTGATTTGTATCCGTAACCGGCAATGGCTGATTCCGGAGGCGCGCCACAATCAGAGAAAAGATGCCCGGATTTCCGATAGCGGCACGGCCCACCATGACGGCATCGCACCCGGTTTCGGTCATCATGGCCAGGGCATCGTCCGGGAGGACGATGTCCCCGTTACCCACCACCGGGATGCCGACATTCCGTTTGACCGTTCGGATGACCCCCCAGTCGGCCCGCCCACAAAAACCTTGTCTGGCTGTCCTTGGATGAACGGCAACGGCATCGACGCCGCATTGCTCGGCGATTTTGCAGATCCGGACGGCCTCCTGACCCGAAGGTTCCCAGCCGCTGCGCACCTTGATGGTTATGGGAATGGACACTACACGACGCACGGCCGTCAGAACGGCCTCGGTTCGTTTGGAATCCCGCATCAGGGCCACCCCGGCACCGGTTTTGACCACCTTGCGAACCGAACAGCCGAAGTTAATGTCCAGGATGTCTGCTCCGGAAGATGCCGCCATGGCTGCGGCTTCGGCCATAACGTCCGGATCGGACCCGAAAATCTGTACGGATAGCGGCTTTTCTTCCGGCAAGCTGTCAAGCATCCGGAGGGTTTTCCGCGACCGGTGCACCAGCCCGTTGGCGCTGATCATTTCCGAGCACACCATACCGCATCCGGCCTCTTTGGCGATGAGACGAAACGGCAAATTCGTAATTCCTGCCAGGGGGGCCAGGATCGTAGGATTCTCAAGACGTATCGGTCCGATGTTCATGAGTAGACAGTATCGGGGATTTGAGCCTTGGCCGGGGCGGGGTTTGCGTAACAGAAGAGGCAGCGGTGAAAACAGGGATGCAGATCATAGGAGCCGATATCGCGGGATACCCGGCATCGACAGCCCTGGGACGTCCGTTGTCCTGAATCGCGTCTCATAGACAATTTCCCGCCATGGCAACGCACCAGATGTTCGCTGGGAATGCAGGCGCCCGCCGTGATATCGGTATCGGCAGAAAGCCGGTCCATGACCTCTTTTTCACAGCATGTCGACAGGTGAATGCCGCAATTCGACAGAGTTTGCCCCATCCGAAGCAATAAAGCGACCTTTTCTTCCATTTCGGGCTCGATGAAGGAGAAACGGCTTAGGGCCGACGTCCGTCGACGGATCTTTGGATAGTGGTCCATGAAACTGGTGACACACCGGTGCACCCCCAGTTCCCCCGCGGTCCGGGCAATGATCGGGAAGTCATGCAGATTATGCCGTCTCCGTCCCATGTGGCGATAAAAACATATCGGATCAAATCGCCATTGGATACTTTCCGGACCAAATGCGGCTGTGAGCCTCTTCAACTGTTCCAGCCGTTCAGGAAGGCTCGGCACCTGAGGCTCCAGAATCGGCGACTCCGAATTGATCGTAAAATTAAAATACAAGTGGTACCCCATGTCCTGGAGCCGCTCTCCGTAACCGCCATCGATGAAGGGTCCAAAGTTCTTCGACCAGAATACAACGGTATGGACACAATCGGGGCCGGCCGGAACGGATGAAACACGCCGGTTGAACGGATTGGTCACGTTGAATGACCCTGCGACCATCCGGTCCATGAACCACGGCATGTAGAAAGCAGGAATATCACTTCGGCGGGATGCGGAAAGGACGATTTTTTCCGCATCGTTCATTTTTTCTTCAAGTCCGTCAGGGAAATGACATTGGCAGAACGGATCGATTCGGGGTCATCGGTTTGGTTATTTTCTTCCGCACCGATGGTCTCGTCCGGGGGGCATACGACTTCTTCCAATCGAATCCGGTTTCCCCCCATGGTGAACTCCGTCCCGTTAATGTAGGCTGTCCGTAAGATCCAGGTCACGGGTTGCAGGGGCACCTGGAGCATGAGAAGTTTTATCTGGTACCAGTCCGGTTTAACATCCGGATGAATTGCTTCGATACGTGCAAATACGACCGGTTTGCCTTCAAAATGAATGAGTACGATATCGTTTTCAGCGGTCATTCGTTGCTTTCGTTTTGAATCAGAGTGTCAAGGATTTTCGGAATATAATCATCGGCCTTTCCGGCAGAAAAGGTGGTTGCCCCTGCCCCCCGGTGCCCGCCGCCCTCGAATCCTGCCAGCAACTGGCCGACGTTGACGTGACACCCCCAGTTGAAAATGCTGTGCCCAAGGTGAACCACAACCTTCCCCTTGTCGTCGTCATGGTGATGGATTTTAACATTGACCACGGATTCGGGGAACAAGGAAAAAACCAGAAAGCGATTGCCGGCAGGCGCTTCATCGAACGTGCGAAAATCGGTAACGGACACGTGGCCCTCCATTTTCGTGTGGGCCAGCAGCAGTTCCCGGTATTCGTCGTTTTCTTCAGTGGTTTCCCGGCATCGCTGCTGAACTTCAGGGTCCGCCATCACCGACGCGATATCCCCGGCACATAACAGGGTGACCAGGTGATTCCAGTAGGCCTCCTCCCGGCCGGGTATTTTCACAGTCATTGAAAGCAGCACATACGGATAGCGCTCCGGGTAATTGACCTCATCGATTGTCAAATCAGCCGCATCAATTTTGTCCGCCGCTTCCACCAGTTCGGAAAAGTCCTTGGTAAATTGTTTGCGATAATGATCATAGACAACCCGTGCCGCTGACGGGGCCATCTCAAAAGCACCTTCAAACGGCGTGTCGATTTCGTTGGTAAAATGATGATCGAACCAAAGGCTGCACCGTTTATCGAAGGGAAGATTCGCCAGCACATCGCCTTCCCCTATTTTTTCGTTGCCTTTCTGGATATCACTGGGCTCCACCCACTTCACCGGTGGTTGAATATCCAGCACATCAAACAGTAAGACCGCACAGACAATGCCGTCAAAGTCGGGTCGTGTGACAATTCTCATATTGAGTTACCCCTGTGGTATCCGATTGCGTCTGCCAATGGAAAGACCATGCAACGGTAAAACCTCGTCGGCCAGTGAGGCGACCCTCTGGTCGGAAACCCACAGGTCGCTTCAGCCCCATCCGGGACCATAAACTGCTCCAATCCGGTGTCGATCAGGATGTGCTTATGGCCGTCACCGAATGATGCCGGCGGATGCATACCGGCCGAATCGGGTTCCGGGGTTGATCTGTCGGGTATCACACCTATTTTCTACCGCGTTCGGACCGGCGTCGTCAACTACAGAAACCATTTCACACCCTGTTCGGTGTCATGAAACAATGAATCTCAATTCACAGCCTGAAATACCCCGTGAAAATGTCCGAAGCGGAGTTTACGGATCTCTTACATAAATCCATATAAGTTTATAAATAATCGTATTAAATATAATTTATGATATCTGAAGTGTCATTTTGAAATTTCATCGATTTTACTTGACATCGAATGCAGGCCCTTGTTAATGAATGAATATTCATTCATAAAACGCTGCGCGATTTCACGCAATTTAACAGTGTCACAAGGAGGGGATCATGAGACGTAAGATCCAGATGGCTGGAGTAATCGGCTCGGGAATCATGGGAGGGGGCATCGCCGCCCTTCTCGCAGCCGCCGGGGTGCAAACGCTCCTGCTGGACATTGTTCCGTTCGATCTGAACCAAGAAGAGAAAAACGATCCTGTTGCACGGAATCGCATCGTCAAGTCCGGCCTGGATGCCGCCCTGTTGTCGCAACCGCCGCTGTTCATGGAATTCAAGGATGCCGAACGGATCACCATTGGGAATCTCGAGGACGACCTGGAAAAGCTGACGGCCTGCGACTGGATCATCGAGGTGATCGTCGAAAACCTGAAGGTCAAGCAGGATCTCCTGAACCGCATCGAATCGGTGCGGCGCCCCGGGACTATCGTTTCTACAAACACCTCGGGAATTCCTCTAAAAGCCATGTCCGAAGGGTTGAGCAGAGATTTCAGGGAACATTTTCTGGGGACCCATTTTTTCAATCCGGTCCGCTACATGAAGCTGCTGGAAATCATACCCGGAGAGGAAACCCTGCCGGAGGTGCTGTCCTTTATGGCGGAGTATGGAGAAAAAAATCTCGGCAAGGGGATCGTCTGGGCCAAAGACACCCCAAACTTTGTCGGAAACCGGATCGGCGTGCACGGCATCGTCAAGGCCATGCAGCTGATGCTCGAAGACGGCCTTACCATCCCGGAGGTCGATGCGCTGTTCGGACCAGCCATGGGGCGCCCCAAAACCGCCATGTTCAAAACATCGGACCTCGTCGGACTCGACACCATGGCCCATGTGGCCAAAAACACCTACGATCTGGTCCCGGATGACGAACAGCGGGACAGCTTCGTCATACCCGGGTTTGTCGAAAAGATGATCGAACAGAAACTGCTCGGCAATAAAACAAAAGCCGGATTCTATAAAAAGGATCTGACTCCCGAATGGGAGATCATCCGGAAGGTGATCGATCCGCAAACCCTGGAGTACCAGAAATTCGCGTGGCCGACGTTTCCGTGCCTCGAAACCGCCAAAAAGGCAAAAACATTGGCGGATAAAATTCGGGCCGTTGTGTACGGTGACGACCAGGGGTCCAAATTCGCCTGGAAGGTCATTGCCAACGGTCTTATCTACGCCGCCAACAGGATTCCGGAGATATCCGACACCGTGGTCGAGATCGATAATGCCATGAAGTGGGGATACAATTTCGAGATGGGCCCCTTTGAAACCTGGGATGCCATCGGAGTGGCCGAATCCGTCGAGAAAATGGACGCCGAAGGATATCCGGTCCCGGACACTGTCCGGGAGATGCTCGCCGCCGGAAACACCCGCTTTTATAAATCCGAAGACGGCCAATTATTCTATTTCGACGTTGCCGGCAAGGCCTACACGCCGATTACCGTCTCCCCGAATATTATCTCTTTGCAATCGTTGAAGAGCACCGGAAAGGTCGTTAAATCCAACAGCTCCGCCTCCCTGATCGATCTGGGCGACGATGTGTTTTGCTGTGAGTTCCATACCCGATTGAACGCCATCAACGGCGAAATTGTCGATTTCATGACCGAGATCGCCGACTTTGTTGAAGAAAACGGCGCGGGGATGGTCATCGGCAACCAGGCCGGCGGTATGCCTGGAGCCTTTTCCGCCGGGGGGGATCTCCATTTCATGGGCGAACTGGCCAAGGCCGGCAAATATTCGGAGATTGACGCCTTTGTCGAGAAGGCACAAAACAGCATGCAGCGCGCCCGATATGCCCCTTTCCCCATCGTGGCGGCACCCTATGGAATGACCCTCGGCGGGGGCTGCGAGGTCTGTCTTGGAACAGCGGATAAAATCGTGGCCCACGCGGATCTCTACATGGGACTGGTCGAAATCGGCGTCGGCCTGCTTCCGGCAGGCGGCGGCTGTCTCAATCTCTGGAAGAAGTTTATCAGCAATGTTCCGGATGCCGTGACCGACACCGATCTCACAAAATTCTTTATTCCGGTGTTCATGAACATCGCCATGGCCAAGTTTTCCAACTCGGCAGCCGATGCCCGTGCCAACGGATTCCTCGGGCCCAAGGATCGGATCGTCATGAACCGGGATTATCTGATCGGTGAAGCCAAAAAGGAAGTGCTGAAACTGGTCGACGAAGGATACGCCCCGCCGGTCAAGCGCAACGTCAAGGTGGTCGGTGAAACCGCCCAGGGCATGATCAACAGCGAGATCCACAACATGCGCGAAGGCAAGTTTATCTCGGAATACGACGCATTTCTAGCCCGGCGGATCGCCTTTGTAATCAGCGGCGGGGATGTCCGGGCCAACAGCGAGATCCCTGAAGAGGTCATTCTCAAACTGGAGCGGGAGGCCTTCGTGGACTTCTGGAAGGAAGAGAAAACCCTCGCCCGGGTGGCGCATATGCTGAAGACGGGGAAACCGCTAAGGAATTAAGGTTCGCCGGTTTGCCGGTTTGCCGGTTTGCCGGTTAGCCCGTGGGAACGTTTGCCGGTTGGCCGGTTTCCCGGTTTGAATTCGGAGTAGAGTTTTTCGGTGTTTCGATAAAACGCGGAATAAATGATTTTGATCTATATGAAATAGAAAGCGTGGATGAGATCTTTCTGAGCAAATATTCTTTCAATTCATAAAATTTCGAAACGAAATTTTATAAGGAGATGAGTCATGAGAGATGCCTATATCGTCACGTCGGTGAGAACCCCCGGCTGCAAGCGGAACAAGGGTGCCTTCAAGGACACGCGGCCCGAGGATCTTCTTTCTTTCATCCTGGGCGCGGCGGTTGAGCAGACCCCGAACCTCGAGAAAGAGGCCGTGGAAGACATCATGGTGGGATGCGCCTTTCCGGAAGCCGAGCAGGGGCTGAACATCGGCCGGATCGCCTCCCAGATCGCGGGCTTTCCGATCGGCACCTCCGGGGCCACCATAAACCGGTTCTGCTCATCCGGGTTGGAAGCCATTGCCCAGTCGGCGCTGCGGGTGATGGCCGGTTGGGCCGACGTGGCCATCGGCGGGGGTGTCGAGTCGATGACCTACGTGCCCATGGGCGGGCATATGCCGAGGCCTCATCCGGAGTGGACCCAATTGCATGCGGATATGTATACCTCCATGGGGATTACTGCGGAGATCGTGGCCGAGCGCTACAATGTGTCCCGGGAAGAGCAGGACGAGTTCGCCTGCAACTCCCAGATGAAGGCGGCCGAGGCGAAATCAAAGGGGCTCTTTACCGAACTGGTGCCGACACCCGCCACCCGTTTCACCCAAACCCCGGACGGTACCTTTCAACGGGAAACGGTCATCCAGGATGTTGACGACGGCATCCGGGAATCGACCACCGTGGAAGCCCTTGCCGGCCTGAATCCGGTATTCAAGGCCAACGGTACCGTGACCGCCGGTAATTCTTCCCAAACCACAGACGGCGCGGCGGCGACGGTCATCATGAGTGAAGACAAGGTCCAGGAGCTGGGTGTGACGCCCATCGCCAAATTCAAATGCTACACCACCATCGGGGTCCACCCGGATGAAATGGGTGTCGGCCCACGGTTTGCCATCCCCAAACTGTTGAAACTGGCCGGCATGGATCTGGCGGATATCGGCCTGTTCGAGATCAACGAGGCATTTGCGGCTCAGGCCCTGTACAGCGTCCGCGAGCTGGGCATCGACATGGAAAAGGTGAACATCCACGGCGGCGCCATCGCCCTGGGTCATCCCCTGGGTTGCACCGGCGCCAAGCTCTGCGCCACCCTGCTGGCCAACATGCAGGCCACCGGGGCCAAATACGGCGTGGAGTCCATGTGCATCGGAGGCGGCATGGGGGCTGCGGCGCTGTTCGAACTCTGCGGGTAATTTTTGCAAGGCAAAAATTCCGAAGCGGGCCGCCCTTTCGGGCGGCCCTTTTTTATTGATTTCGCTTTTACCGCAGAGACGCGGAGGTCGCAGAGGAGAACTTTCATTTTGCTTTTCGCTGAGAGGGCGAAAAGCAAAATAATTCGCTCCTTCTTAAGATCCACATATCGCTCACCGCTAACATCGAGGGAGGCCTTAGAGGAGGGATACCATTATCAGAATCCCCCTCTCAGGGATTCTGATAATTGAAAAATCGCTTTGCGCGCTTTGCGTCTCTGCGGTGGGTCTTTCATTTACTTTTCAGCGTTGACGTTCACCACTCCGGCTTCGCCGTTCACATTCTCCGGCGGCCGGGACCAGTATAGGTCTCCGGTGGGTTGGCCGGCGGCGATCATCTCCGATTTGCTCACCCAGCCGCCACCCAGGGCCTTGTAGAGGTTGACGTACGCACTCAGATACTGCCGCATCAGATCGGACAGCTCCAGTTCCGCGTTGAACAGCTGTCGCTCGGTTTCGAGGACCTCGAGATAACTGGTCACACCCTGGTCATAGCGTTTCTTCGACAGCGCCCTGGCATTGGTAGCGGCATTTCGCTGGTTGGTCACCGCTGCGATCTGATTTCTGTAAGTTTCGATTTCCACCAGGGCGTCTTCCACCTCCCGGAACGCGGTCAACACCGTATTTTCATAGCGGAACAGGGCCTGCTGGGTCTTTTCCTTCTCGATGTCGACCCGCCGGGCATTCTGGCCGAAATTGAACACGGGTCCCAGCATTGTCCCCTGGACCCGCCACACGCCGCCCTCGGTGGAGATTCCCGCCAACTCGTTGCTGGCAGCCCCGAGCAGGCCGGTCAGGGTGAAGGACGGAATCCGCATGGCCACCGCAATGCCGATCTCCTCGGTCTGGGCCTTGAGCAGATACTCCGCCTGGGCGATGTCCGGCCGCCGTTCCAGGAGACTGGACGGCAGGCCTGTGGGAATCGCCGGTGGGGCCGTCTGGGCGGTCAGCTCCTTGCCGATTTGAACCGCCGCCGGGAGCTCCCCGATCAGAATACTCAGTCCATTTTCGGTCAGGGCGATGGATCGCTCGTAACGCGGAATCGACGCGGCCGCTATTTCTTTCTGGATCTGGGCCTGGTTGACATCGATTTCCGGGATGATGCCCTTGTCGAAGCGCTGCTGGATGATGTCCAGGCTCCCTTGTCGGGATTCGAGGGTCTTTTGGGAGACGGCCAGGCGTTGGTGAAAATCGAGCAACTGGTAGTAGGCGCCGACAACATCGGCGATCAGACTGATCTGTACGGCTCTCAGACCGTATCGCTGGCCAGCAATTCGGCCCGGGCGGCCTCGGTGGCCCGCCAGAACTTGCCCCAGAAATCGATTTCGTAGCTTAGCGGCAATGCGATATAGGCCGTGTTCTGGGTATCCTCGGTTTTGTTATTGGTCGCTGTGATGATATTCCCGGTGCTGGCCCCGGCGGCCACGTCCAGCGAGGGATACCGGTCGGCCCGGGTGAAACCGAGTGTGGCGCGGGCCTGTAGCACGCGGCTGGCCGCGATTTTCAGATCCCGGTTGTTGTCCAGTGCGGTGGTGACCAGCTCGTAGACGACGGGGTCGTCGAACTGCTCCCACCATTTCAGGTTGACCGTCTGGTCCACCGGTTCGGGATCCAGCCGGTAGCTTTCCGGGGTCTCGACTTCCGGTTTTTGATAATCCGGGCCGACAGCGCACCCGGCCAACAACATCAACCATCCCGCTATCAGGCATATAGTGGTTTTAATCACTCGGAACAAGTTCATCGCCTTTTTCTATTTGGTTGTTTTGACGATCCCGTTTCTTTTCGTAGCCGAAAATTTTCCCGATCATGACAAACAACATGGGGTAGAAGAAAACACCCAGCAGGGTGGCCAAAGTCATGCCCCCCAGCAGGGCCATTCCCATGACTTTTCGGGCTTCCGATCCGGTGCCCGTGGCGAAAACAAGGGGCAGCACGCCCAGGATGAACGAAAAGGCGGTCATCAATATGGGACGGAAGCGGGAACGGGCCGCTTCGATAGCCGCGTCGAAAAGGGTCATGCCCTCGTTGAACCGGATGTTGGCAAACTCCACGATCAAGATGGCATTTTTCGCCGCCATGCCGATGAGCATCACCAGGGAGATCTGGGCAAAGACGTTGTTTTCGTAGCTCAGGTCGAACTGCCGCATTACCAGCACCGCCGCCATGGCGCCCAGCAGCGCAAAGGGGGTTCCCAGCAGGATGCTGGCCGGAAGGGACCAGCTTTCATACTGGGCGGCCAGAATCAGAAAAACAAACGCCAGAGAGAAGGCAAATACAATGACCACGGAACCGGACGCCTGCTTCTCCTGGTAGGACATGTTGCTCCATGAATAGGTCATTTCCGGGGGAAGGGTTTCGGCGGCAACGGCTTCCAGCGCGGCCGTGGCCTGGGCCGATGTGTAGCCCCGGGCCGGGCCTCCCGAGAGCTCCACGGCCCGGAACAGATTGAAGCGGTTGGTGAAATCCGGTCCCGCCACATCGTGGATATCCACAAAGGCCGCCAGGGGAACGCTCACGCCCTGGCTGTTCTTGATAAAAAACAGGTTGACCTGCTCCTGGTTCTGTCGAAATTCGGGTTCGGCCTGGATGTAGGCCTTGTACAGCCGGCCGAACCGGTTGAAGTCGTTCACGTAGCTCCCGCCCAGGAAAGCGCCCACGGAGGTGTAGATGTCATTGAGCTTTATGCCGGCCTTGAGGATCTTGTCCCGGTTGATGTCGATAAATTTCTGGGGGACACTGGCGCTGAAGCTGGTAAACACCGATCCAATCTCCGGCCGTTTCATTGCGGCCTGAATAAAGCGGCCGGCCTGCTGGGCCAGATAGGCCGGCGGATTGCCGGCAGTATCCTGGAGCATCAGGCTAAATCCCGAAGCGCTGCCCAGGCCGGGAATGGCGGGCGGACCGAAGGCAAACACCCGGGCCTCGTTAATGCTGGACATGAACTCGATGTTGAGATCCCGGACCAGGTCCAGGGCCGTTTTTTCCCTCAGGCTCCAGTCCACCAGGGAAACAAAGAGAATTCCGGTGTTGGAGGCATTGGCGCTGGTGAGCATGTTGAAACCGGCCGCGGTGGTGACGAATTCGACCTCCGGGTGTTTTTCGACGATCTGCTCCAGCGTTTTGGCCACCGCATCCGTGCGCTGCAGGGAGGCCGCATCCGGCAACTGGAAATGGACGAACAGGTAGCCCATGTCCTCTTCCGGCATGAACCCGCCCGGCAGCACCTTACCCACAAGACCGGTTGCCCCCAGAATGACGCCGATGAACACCATCCCCAGGACGATTTTACGGGTCACCACCCGGGCGAAGGTCATGTAGCCGTCGGTGGACCGGTCGAACACCTTGTTGAAGAGCTTGAAAAATGCGCCCAGCGGACCCCGGTAGGGTTTGGGCTTTTTCAACAGCAGGGCGCACAGGGCCGGGCTAAGGGTCAGGGCGTTGACCGAGGAAAAGGCAACGGACACCGCAATCGTTATGGCAAACTGCTGGTAGAGGCGGCCGGTGATGCCGGCCATGCCGGCCACGGGAACGAACACGGCGATGAGCACCAGGGTGGTGGCGATGACCGGTCCGGTCACCTCCTTCATGGCCTGGATGGTGGCCTCTTTGGAATTCATCCCCTTGTCGATGTTGACCTGCACGGCCTCCACCACCACGATGGCGTCGTCCACGACGATGCCGATGGCCAGCACCAGGCCCAGCAGGGACAAAACGTTGATGGTGAACCCCAGCAGGGGAAAGAGCATGAACGAGCCGACCAGTGAGACCGGGATAGCGATTGTGGGAATCAGGGTGGCGCGCCAGTCCTGAATGAAAATAAACACCACGAAGATCACCAGGGCCAGGGCGATGAACAGGGTCTCGACGATCTCCTTGATGCCGGCCGTGATCGGCTTGGAGGTGTCCAGGGATATGTCGTAGCGCATGCCGCTGGGGAAGGCTTTGGAAAGCTCCTCCATCGTCGCGATGGATTGTTCAACCAGCTCGACAGCGTTGGAACCGGGGGACTGGTAGAGGCCGATGATGGCCGCTTTCCGGTTGTTCAGCCGGGTAAACCCGTTGTATGTTTCCGCGCCCAGTTCCACCTTGGCGATGTGCTTGATCTTCACCTGTGCCCCGCCTTCGGTGGTGCGCACCACAATTTCGCCAAACTCCTTTTCCTCCTGCAGCCGCTCGGGCAGGCGCACCGTGTAGGTGAACTCGGTGCCCGGCGGCGACGGTTCGGCGCCGAACTTGCCTCCGGGAACGATCACGCTCTGGGCCCGTATGGCATCGACGATTTCGGGTACGGTAATCCCCAGCCGGGCCAGGCGGTCGGGCTTGATCCAGATCCGCATGGAATAGTCGCTGGCCAGTATAACGCTCACCCGCCCGATGCCCCGGATACGCGCCAGCACGTCCTTGATGTTGATCAGGGCATAGTTGCCCAGAAAATCCTGGCTGTAACGGTCGTCCTCGGCGGTCAGGGTGATGATCGTAAGGATGTTGGGCAGGGATTTTTCCGTGGTGACCCCCAGGCGCTTGACCTCTTCGGGCAGCTTGGCCGTGGCGGCAGCCACCCGGTTCTGGGTAAAGACCGTGTTCATGTCCGGGTCGGTGCCCACCTCGAAGGAGACCTGGACGAGCATGGAGCCGTCGTTGGCGTTGGTGGACTTCATGTAGAGCATGTTTTCCACGCCGTTGATCTGTTGCTCAAGCGGCGTGGCCACCGACTGCTCTACGCTGACCGCGTTGGCGCCGGTATAGGTGGCGCGCACTTCCACCACGGGGGGAGTGATGTTGGGATACTGCTCCATGGGAAGCGAAAGGAGAGAAACGGTTCCCACGATAACGGTGACAATGGCGATGACCATGGCGACCACCGGCCGCCTGACAAAAAATGAGCCCATGGATGCCTATGACGTTTCTGTTTCCGAGGTTGGGGGAGTTACGGCTTTGGGGGTGACCACCGAACCGTCTGCGACTTTCTGGAGGCCTTCAAAGACGATCCGTTCGCCCGCCTTGAGACCCTCGCGAATCAGAAATCTGTTCCCGATCTGAGGCCCACGATCGATCCTGCGCTCCTCCACCTTGTTGTCGTTGCCGACCACAAAGACCCGCTGAATGCCCTGCAGGTCTGACACGCAGCGCTGGGGCACCAGGATGCCGCTTTCAATGGTCTCCGAGTAGGTCGTTATCCTGGCGAACTGGCCCGGGCGGAGGAGTTCCTCCGGGTTCGGAAATGATACCTGAATCAGTATCGAACCGGTGGTGGGATCGATACCCCGGTCGATAAAATCGAATGTTCCTGTTTCCGGATAGAGCGATCCGTCGGACAAATACATTTTAAGGGTCGACGGTTTCGCCTTTTGGGGGTCCACTTCCCCTTGTTTCTCTTTTTCGAGTTCCTGTATGTACCGGGCCACCTGCAAAAACTGGTTTTCCGTGAGGTAAAATTGAACCCGAACCGTTTCGATGTTCGACACCGTGTTCAGAATGACCGGGTTGGGTGAACGCCCAACGAAGTCCCCTACCTTGGCATGGGTCTTACCGATAATGCCGGTGATCGGGGCTTTTACGCGGGTGTAGCTCAGGTTGATTTTGGAGGCCCGGAGATTGGCTTCGGCCGCTTGCACAGACGCCTCGGCGGCTTCATATTCCGCCACAGCACTGTCAAGATCGCTCTCGCTGACTGCCTTGGCTTTCGCCAGGGGCCGGATCCGGTTCAGATCACTGGTGGCCTTGGCCAGCATGGTCTTGGCTTCAGCGACCCGGCTCATAAAGGCCGCCACGTCGGCTTCATAGGGCTGGCTCTCGATGGTATAGAGCAGTTGACCGGCCTCGACGTCCCCGCCTTCCTCGAAATGAATCCCTTCCAGAAATCCTTCAACCCGGGCCCGGATCGCAATGTCCTGGGCCCCCAAAATTTCGCCCACAAATTCAATGGGGACAAGAACTTCCTGGGCCTCAATGGTGACGACGCTGACTTCCGGAGGCGGCGGCGCCTGGGCCTGTTCTGCCTTTTTGCCGCAGCCGATCAGCAGGGCAACCATCCCCAGTAAACAACCTATCTTGAACAGATTCGTTCCGTGCATGAGAGCCTTTTTGCTTTTGGGTTGGTGGGTAATGATGCAATTGAACGGGGCTTTTTCAGTAGCGACCCATTGGATAGCATCACCCTTTACGAAGGGTCAAGGTGTAAGTTGATAGGGCAGATACAGGATGCAGAGGAAGGACGGATACAAGATCCAAGATGCAGGATGCAAGGATGTCGGGTTTCATGTTTCAGGTGTCAGGAATGAGTGGTTTCTGAAACCTGACACCCGACACCTGACACCCGACACCTGACACCTGACACCCGGCACCCGAAACCTGTCACCCCGAAATGTGTTACCTATGGTCCCGGTTTGTACCTTATGTCTTGTATCCTGAAACCTGTAACCTGTAACCTGAATCATTCATATCTCTTCAGGAACACCATCTCCAAAAACCGCCTGGCCGATATCGGCTCAAAGCCCTTTTCTGCATTGGCCGCTCCGATCTCAAAGGCGATCCTCCACTGGCGCATCAAGTCCCGCCAGGCCCGGAACAGGCGGTTCTTCGGATCATAGACGTGGGTGGCTTCTGAGGTCACCCCGTTGAGTTCCAGCACCGTAATGTGTTTCCCCTGCTGGAAATCTTCCACCGAAGGGACGCGCACATCGTAGCGGCCGAAGTAGAAGCCAGCGAAATGTCGGCTGATCGCATCGAAGGCGGCCGTCATCTCCGGCGTGATCAGCGCGCTGCCGTCGAGAAAGAGCGCTCCCCGGGCGTGGGTGCCCATTTCGACGAGCTCGATGTCCTCTCCAGCCGCCGGCACATCGAAAAGTCGGCTCCGATGCACCCGGAGGTGAAGCGGGGCTTTGCAGACGGCCCGGTCGTCCATGAGGATGAGTTCCTCCAGGGTGTGTGTGCCGTCACCGGTCAGAAACAGGCGCCGTTTGTCGGTGATCGAAAGGATGGCACCCTTTTTCTGTCCCGGATAGCGATAGTAAAACACGCCATACTCGATCCCCTCGATGTATTCTTGAACGATGGTGTCCTCTACTGCCCCTTCGAGATAGTGCTCGACGTGTTCTATGTTTTTGGCAACGGTGACACCCTGGCCCCGCTCTCCCACGTCGGGTTTTAAAATGATTGGAAATGTCAGGTGCTCCGACTCCATAAAGGCGCGAATTTGTGCCAACTGTCTGTTTCTCGGCGCCTTCCGTTTGACAATGGAAAAAGACGCCACGCTGCCTGAAGATGCCAGATGATCCAGGATGTCCGACTTCGATTCGCCGATGATCCCCCCGGCCGGCATCCCCGGATTAGCCGCTGTGAACACTGTAAAATTTCGGTGCCGAAGACCCAAAAACAAAATGTACCCAACTATGGGAATGTAGAACACCTGGACCGGCCAGAATTCCCATCTCGTCAGACGCCGGAATCTGGAAAGCAACAACCGCCGCCCACGGAAACTGGATAATGGTACCAGGATCCGGACACCCAGCCACAAAAAGAACACAGTGGCAAGAGCCACCCAGATCGCATACTGCTCGAAGACCGGGTAATAAGAAAGGATGCGGCTGCCAACCACTGTGGCCAACCCCACCAGAGCCGGAGTCCACAGCAAGGCCGCAATCCCGAAATAGACCGTAAAGGTCACCAGACTGCTGCCGAGCATTCCCGCGGTGAAATACGTCGGCAGGCGGCTGCCTGGCAGAAACCTACTGATTAAAATGATGGCCGGCCCACGGGCACGGAACCACTCGGTTGATCGCTCGATATCTTCTTTAGTCAACAACCATTTGAGCGGCGCCTTTCCAAGGGCGGGCCGGCCGATGAATCTGCCGGCCAGAAACAGCAGAATATCTCCTATCACGATTCCGATAAATGCGGCGGCGGCGGCCGGTACAAACCCGATAATGCCTCGCGCCGCCATCATTCCGGCACCGATACAGGCCAGATCCTCGCTGATCAGTGTGGCCAGGGCAATGAGCACCATGTACATGATCAGCAGTGGGCCTTCCGCAGGGGTCAGCATCACCGTCGGCATCAACTCGCCGGCGGCTTCCACCCGAACCGGATCTGCCGTCGCCCGAGTGTCGCCCTTTCCGGCTTCCACACGGGTGATAAACTCGGACACTTGGGCCGTTACGAGATCCGGCTGTTCGAACATCAGCAGGTGTCCGCCGTCGAAAAGAAGGAGCTCACTTTGTGGAACCAGCCGATAATGTTCCTTGGCGGCCACCGCCGGCACCAGGGTATCGGAAGCCCCGTGCCATATCAGTGTCGGCTGTTCCACCTGCCGCAACAGTCTGCGCAACGGACGCTGGTCGGTTTCGTAAAAATTACGCGCATAATTCGTGTTGAGGGGAAATCGATCAAGCCATCCGAAGTGCGGGACGCCTTCCTGAAGAAGCCACAAGGTGGCCAACTGGGTGCCGTGGAGCGCCCTGTTTAAGTGGTAATCACCGAGCAACTCCAGTTCCTGCACGCCGATGGATGAAAGCAGCGCCACGGAAAGCACCCGCTCCGGTGCCTCGGCCGCGAGGTGAATCGCGACGCCGCCACCCATGCTGTAAGCCACCATGTGTGCCTGCGCGATCCCGAGCTTGTCCATGAACAGGAGGAGATAATCGGCGTGGGCCTCTATGCTGTATTCCGGAATATCCTGGGTAGACGTACCGAATCCCGGAAGGTCCGGCGCCAGAATCCGCCAGGTCGCCGGCAGGTTTTTCATCAATTCGGGAAACACGTGGCTGGCGGCCATGGGACTGCCGTGGATCAGCAGCACCACTGGCGACTCATCCGGGTCTTGCGGCCTGGTTTCCAGGTATCGGATGGTGACGGGGTTCGATGCCGGTCGACTGTCATCGGAAGTGGAAATGGTGATCGAATATTGGGAAGGTGTGGGAGGCGGCGGGTCCGACAAAGACATCCGGTACAGGTGAGAAGCGAGCAAAAGAAGGCAATACCCAACAAGCAGCCAGAATAACGGTCTCCGGTACAGTGATGGTCGCTGAGACTGTCCTCGGTTATCATTAGAAGCTCTATGCTGTCGTTGTACCTCAAACATTCAGTAAGCGATTCGGATGTAGTAACAAGGCTTAGGATTTGGAGATCGGCCATTCTGAAACCCCAACCGAGCCCCCCCCATCAAGGGGGAGGACGTTATTATTTCCCTCCCCTGGTGGGAGGGATTAAAAGGGAGGGGGTAGGATGGGCTCATTCCTTGAGTTGGTTTTGTGTGCGGTTCAGTTAAGGCAATAAGAACAACGGAGGCGATCAAAGTCAGGTATAAAAAACCGAATCCGCCAGAGGCGGACAAGTTTCGAAATACGAAACAAATAACAAAACCCAATAACCAAATTCTTAAAAAATGAAAAGAAAGATGCGTTGGTTTGGAATTTTAAACTTTAGATTTTTGGTATTGCCCTTCGACTATGCTCAGGGTGGTGAGCTTGTCGAAACATTTCGGATTCTTGCCCGCCCTAGCATCGCGATGGCGGGTCGAGCGTCGTGCTTCGAATTTAATGGAAGCGTAAAACTGTTATTCAACACTTGAATACTGTAAAAGACGTCCCGCCACCTTTGTGGCATACATTTAGGTGGATTGTGTTCGCCAGTATGCGAGCGTGGACGGCGCGATACCGAAATCTTTGGGAATAGACACCCCTAAAGAATGCAGAATCATTGTCACGATAGCATAGTGATGAACGGTATGACTGGCCAGAAATTGCAGCTCGCGCCCAACTGATGAGGGGCTGTATTCGATAGCGGGATCTCTCTCCCCGCAGTCGTCATTTTTACTCACGAGCTTGGTGTCCGGGTGGGTCACGCGCTTGAGCGAGCCCATAGTCTCATGAATTTTATCGATGGCGGCTTTCCGGTTCGTTTCCACATCTGAAGATCGCTGCCGCGCGTCATAGTTAACCCGATCATCTTCCCCACCAAGGAAGGCCGCGTAGAAATCCAGGATATGACGAACATGCTTTCCCACCCCGCTTTTGAAAATGGGGTGGTCATTGCTGGTGTATTGATCGTCGGTAATCTGCTCGATCAGGTCGACGGCTTGTTGAAGGGCCGCCAGGTTTTCCTGAATCAATCCGTCTTGCGGTTTCAATTTTGGCCTCCTCCCATGCGCAAGTGTTATGATTCGGGACGGTTATGGGGATGCCTCTGCGGAATCTTCGATAACGGTCAACCCCATCTCCTCAAATTCGAATGAAAGCTCCCGGAGTTGTTCTATGTCAATGTTTCGGCCGTCTAATTTGGCCGCTTGACACCCATTCCAGAACTTAGTCGACCGACCTTCAAAAAACTGACACTTCGGCTGCCCGGAAATAATGATGCCCATTCCAAGAAAACCAGGACTCAATTCACGGGCAACCACATTAAACAGCTTAATCTTTACCCTGCCGTCCAATTCACAGGTTTCGTCTTCAGCCGCACAGGTGATGCTCCCTCGCATCGGTGCCAGGTGTCCGCCTTTTCGGAAGGTTGCACCGACCAACCCGGGCATGGCTGCAGAAAGAGTCAGGACCCCACCGTCCGGAACGATGGCCCGATCCACATCATCGACCGGTTTACCGTCTAAAAATAAGGTCTGCACCCGGTTGTCCAGATAATCATCAGCCACCCCCAGCTGTCGACAGAGAACGTCACGGATACTCAGCCCCACAGCCGCTTTTACCCAGAACCCGGCACCAAAAATCGGATTCAATTTACGCAGCCATCCCCGCTCTGTTTTCAAATCTAAGGTGATCATGGCCTGCCCATTTGGTTTTTGAAACAGGAGAAGAATCGCATATCATGAGTATCCGGATTTCAAATGACGTCATCATAATCTCTAACCTTCTGAAAACAGTCAAGAAAAAAAGGGAGCACGGTATCGTGCTCCCTTTTAAACCGCTTTCTATCCAATGTTACCAGTTAAAGACCTTATCCAGTTCGTCATCCGCGACTTCAAATGTAATGTTATGGGGCGGCAGTGCTTCACTCTTCATATAGGCCGGCAAACGATCGTCTTTGGGAGTGAATCCGGCCCGCGCATTGAAGTCCCGCTCCATGTCAAGAATCTGTTTGCCAAGAGCGGTAACATCATCACCGGTCATACTGGCTCCGGTAAATCCATTGATGATATCGAGCAGCGCCTGGAAGGTATCTTCCTGATCCAGGATGGCAAATGCAATAAACAGGCACATACCCGTGGCATCGATGGCGGCCGTGGCAATCTGGAGGTTGCGTGACAACTCCACTTGACCCTCCGGTTTCAGCGGATCCACGTCACCACCGACTTTCAGGATGTTGGTTGCGATCGCGTATCCGGCCGTGTGGTCCGCTCCCATGGGGGTCGTGGCATAGGTCACCCCGATGCCCATGACGGCCCGGGGATCGTATGCCGGCATGGCCTGCCCCTTCACTGTTGGGACCCGTTCCACACCGAATACCTTTCCGGTGACCTCGGAACCGCTGCCAAGTATCCGTCCAAGGGGGGACCCCTTCCCGACTTCCTTTACAAGGTTGATGGCCGCGTCGGCGTCACCGAATTCGGCAAGGCCACCTTCCATGGCAACAGCAATGGCGGCTCCCATCTCGATGGTATCCAGCCCGAAGTCATCGTCAAGCCGGTCGATCTGGGCGATGGCATCAAGGTCATCGATACCGCAGTTTCCGCCATGGGCCCACACGGTTTCGTACTCCGGCTGTTTGGTTAGGAATCGACCGTTTTTGTCGTAGAACGTTCCGGAGCACCGGATCACGCAGCCGCGATGGCAGCCATGGGTGTTCGCTCCTTTTCCGCCCCGTTCGATTTCCAGTTCGGCCTGGGTCTCACCGCTGATATTCGATGCGCCATCAAAGGAGCCCTTCTGAAAGTTGTTCGTCGGATAGGCGCCGGCCTCGCTGATCACGTTCGTCAGCACATTGGTGCCATAGGTTGGCAGGCCTTCACCGGTCACCGGGTGCTTGCGAAGCCCCTGGACAAATGCCTTGTTGGCTTCCTTGAAGGCGTCCGGATTTTTAGGGGCACGGGCCGGACAATCGGTGTCATCCACAACGATCACCTTAATGCCCTTGGATCCCATCACGGCACCGCTGCCCCCGCGGCCGGCGTGCCGGGTCGGTCGCTGCTCCATATCAGAGAAAGCCACGGAGGCCCCGGCCAGCTTCATTTCACCGGCTTGACCAATGGAAATGCAGCCGACTTTTTCGCCGTATTCGGCTTTCATTTTATCGACCACATCATAGTTCCCGAGCATCTTGAGGCCGTTATCGGCCTCTATCTTGACGCCGTCCTTGTTGATGAAAACCTTGTACAGGGCGTCATCGCTGGGTTGACCTTCAAGCACGATGGCCGCATAACCCAATCGGCCAAGCATCTGGGAGGGCTGCCCGCCCGCATTGGATTCTTTGATTCCCCCGGTCAGTGGGCTTTTGCACCCGACGGAAATCCGTCCGGACATGGCCGCCAGACTGCCGCTGAGCAATCCCGGGGCAATGACGAGTTTGTTATCCGCACCCAGGGGATGGCAGTCGGGGGGGACTTCTTTGGCAATGATAGAAGAGGTCATGCCGCGTCCGCCATGGCCTGCGTAGTCACCGAGCCCGTCAATGGTGAAGCTCGGGCCTCCATCAGCGCCGGTGTTGATCCTTAAAATTTTGTCCATGGGTGACCTCCTTTAGCTTGGGGGGTTCAATCGAAGCGGGTACCAACGGGGCAATCACCCTGTCGGGTGGAGAAAACCATACATGTAGTTATTGATATTGCCCGGTTATGTCAAGAAAAACCAGAACTGACAGCCGCCATGGCCGCAGACGGCAACGATTTGAATGCAACAGTTGTTTGTGCTCTATTGGGCAGATGTATGCTCATCATTTAAAGAAAAAAATTTACCCGGAACATAAATAAACTATCCGGGTAGTCCGACAATGACATTAACCCGATTCAGCGGCTGGTGACCATGAAAATCGCGACGTTCAATGCCAACGGAATCCGTGCACGCATGGCCGGCCTCCTGGAATGGCTCCAACAGGAGGCGCCGGACGTTCTGTGCATCCAGGAAACCAAGGTCCAGGATCCCGACTTTCCCTTAGCCGCCCTGGAAGAGACCGGCTACCATTGTGCCTTCAAGGGCCAGAAGTCCTATAATGGCGTTGCCGTACTCAGCCGCCAGGCGCCGGAAGATGCGGTCTCCGGATTCGGGCCGGATGATGCCACCGAGGGGCCCCGGCTGATCCGGGCCACCCTTTATGACTGTGTCATCGTCAATACTTACATCCCCCAGGGACAGGCCGTGGGCTCGGAAAAATTTGCATACAAGCTGAACTGGTATTCGCGACTGCGGGACTATTTTGAGACATATTTTACTCCCGACCAGCCGATTATCTGGGTTGGGGATTTTAACGTGGCGCCCACACCGCTGGACGTGTACGATCCGGAAAAACTGGCCGGCAGCGTCTGTTTCCATCCGGATGAGCACAAGGCACTGGCCCGGATCATGGACTGGGGATTCACGGATGTCTTTCGAAAACACAGACCCGAGGAAAAGGCATTTTCATTTTGGGACTACCGCATCCCGAATGCCGTGAAAAGAGGTCTGGGCTGGCGCATCGACCACATCTGCGCCACTAAACCCGCAGCAGACCGGTCCACCGATTGCTGGATCGACATCGCGCCCCGCATGAAACCCAAGCCGTCGGACCATACGTATGTGATCGCGGAATTCGATATTTAATTAATCGGATTCGCCAGCTTGGGCAACTAACTGCTTTTCACCGCAGAGGCGCTGAGATCGCAACGTATCAATATTGTTTTGCTTTTCGCTGAGAGGACGAAAAGCAAAATTGTTACTCACCCCAACAGATGGGCGTTTAATCCGTCTGTGAGATTCAATTCTTTCAGAATCCCCCTCTCAGGGATTCTGAAAAACTAATAATTTCTCTGCGAACTCCGCGCCTCTGCGGTAATCCTTTAATCTTACGAGGCAATATGTATCTGGCACGGAAAACCATCGAAAAAGACACCTATTATTCCATCCGGGAATCCTTTCAGGACGATGGCTGCTGGAAAAGCCGTGAGATTTTCGATCTGGGGAAAGACCCTTCTGAATTCATCGTTTACCCGGGTGGGAAGGGCTATTATTACGACCCGGCCATCGAGGACGCTCTCGATGAAGAGGGGGTACCCTTTGAATTGGACGAAATGGACCGTATTTTCTGGGATTTTCTCGATCCGGAAATACAGCGGGTCATCGTCGGATTCCAGAAAAACTGGACCCGGCAGAGTCCGGCCCGGGGGACTTCGGAACCGGCCGCAGGGGTGCACATCTTCGATAAACGACGCATCCATTTTCTCCGCTGCGGGCAAATGGACCAGCGCCACCTCAACCGGGTGCCGCCACGGTTTTTTCGGGGTGTCTGGCGCAGGTCACGGGACGAGATCGAACAGCTCCTCACCGAGCAGGAGCACATTCTGAAACCCCGCGAACGGGCGGCCTATGTCTACACTGTTTTCAACCTGCAGGACTTTTTCTCCGGCCCGTTGTACAGGCAGCATCCCAGTGTCATCGAAAAGGAGACCCTGGACGACTACTTCATTGAAACACTCTGCACATTGAACGAGGACGCCGAATTGTGGGCCGGCCTTCCCGACTCAAACGGCCTCCGGGAGTACCTGATCAAATACGTTATCATGTATTTCGACAATGACTTTCCCCGGCCCACATTCATGGAGGATTACTACCGTGATTTCATGAACCGCCACCGGCGGTACATCCCGCCCAAAAAAGTTCAGATCAAGATTGAAGAGGCGGCCAGGCTGTTCGGGGCGAGTTGGAAAACCCTGAAGAAAATGGACCGCAAGGCGTTGACCCGGCTGTACCGGCAAAAGGCCATGGAACATCACCCGGACGTGGGCGGCGACCAGAAAACCTTTGTCAAGCTGACCGACTACTTTCAGGTGCTGTTGAGTAAAAAATAGCAAAGCTCCAATTAGGAGTTCCGGTCCTGAGCTACTGCATCGATTGAGCGGAATTCTTATCCTCGGGGTCGGGATCGGTATCGGAATCGGTATCGAAGGATAAATAGCGATGACTTTCGGACATGAACAACTGGATGTCTATCGATTATTCCTCAAATATGTTGGTTGGGTCTATCGGTTCTGTGAAAACCTGAAGGGGCATCGAAGCGCTCGGGACCGGTTGCTCCGCGCGTCGCAGTCGATCCCCCTAAATATAGTCGAGGGCAATGGCAAGGCCACAGAGGCCAACCGGCGAAGGTTCTTCTAAATCGCTCGTGGTTCGGCGCTGGAATGTGCAGCTACGCAGGATGTCTTGGAAGTGTGCGGTGCTCTCGCTGCGGAGAAGAATGCTGAAGCCAAAGATATGATCGACCGAATCGTTGCTATGCTGACGAAGCTTGGACATCGTGGATACTCGGTTCGGGAGGAATTAGCAGAGTTCAGCGTAAAAATGACCGATACCGATACCGATTCCGATTCCGATAGCCCGTCCGGATCCTGAACGCCTATACGCACTCCGGCTATATCTTTACACCTTAAAAAAAAGGTTATCCGTAGCAATATATCAATCTTAGTCCGCACAATTATCCAGCAATAAAAAAGGACGGGCAGCCGATCAGGCTGCCCGTCTTTTTTACCTAAATCTTGAGGCCTTTCATCCGTTTGTCTTTTCAAACTCCTTCATGAAATCGATCAGGGCATCGATGGCGGCCATGGGGGTGGGATTGTAAATGGACGCCCGGCATCCGCCCACCGAGCGGTGGCCCTTGAGGCCGCCGAGATCGTTTTCGAGCGCTTCCGCCACAAACCTCGTTTCCAGGTCTTCGCTGGGCAGACGGAAGGTGACGTTCATCATCGACCGGCTGTCGGCATCGGCCGTCCCCCGATAGAATCCGCTGGTATCGAAAAAACTATAGAGCCGCTCGGCCTTCTCCCGGTTGAGGCGTTCCATGTTGTCCAGCCCCCCGATGGTCTCCTCCAGCCACTTGAGAACGAGCTGGACGGTGTAGATCGCAAAGCACGGCGGTGTGTTGTACATGGAATTCTTTTTTACAAAGGTGGTGTATTTCAGCATGGAGGGAAGATTCTCCGGCACCCGTTCGAGCAGGTCGTCCCGTACGATGACCATGCAGACCCCGGCCGGTCCGATGTTTTTCTGGGCACCGGCGTAGATCAGCCCGAACCGGTCGATGTCGAGCTTTCGGCTGAAAATGTCCGAGGACATGTCCGACACCAGCGGCACACCCGCCGTGTCCGGAAAATCCGCCCACTGGGTCCCCTTGATGGTGTTGTTCGATGTCACGTGCACATAGATGGCACCGGGGGTAAACCCGATATCTTTGGGTATGTAGGCGTAGTCCCGATCTGCCGAGGAGGCCACCATCTGGATCGGTTTGCCCAGGATCTCGGCCTCCTTGATGGCCTTGGTGGACCAGGTTCCGGTGTCCACATAATCGGCTGTGCTTCCGTCTGCCAGAAAGTTCATCGGCACCATGCAGAATTGCGTGCTGGCCCCCCCCTGGAGAAAAAGCACCTGGTACTCGTCCCCGAGCCCGAGGATGCGCTTGGTCCGGTCGATGGCATCGTTGATCACATCGTCGAACCACTTGGACCGGTGGCTGACTTCCGTGATGGACATGCCAGAGCCGTCGAAATTTAAAAATGAGCCCTGGATTTCTTCCAGGACCGGAAGGGGCAGTGCCGCAGGCCCCGCATTGAAATTGTAAATCCGCTTTTCCGTCATTCCGTTCCCCCTTATAAAATCGTTTCACGATTTTATGAACGCACCGCAGCATAAGCTGCCGTGCGAGTTTAAATTAGGAAAAAAAATAAAAATTCTGAATTCGTAAGCCGAGTCAATTTGTGCAAAACATCCGGGAGTTGTCAAATAATAAAATCGTGCAACGATTTTATGAAACGCGGCGATGCCGCTCCAAAGGTTTCGTGCTGGGGAAAGCTCTATTTGTCCGTGAAGGTCTGGGTTGGCCGTGACAAAAATGTATGGATGACGATATGGATAAAGTTGACAAACACCTCTACAGACCCTATCAACATTGCGTAAATATTGAACAACATAAGAGGTAAGGTGCTTGATGAAAATTTTTTCGTTCCCATCATCTACAGCGGAGAAACGGCTGGCCGCCATTGTCGATCGGGGTCTGACGTTCAGAAAAAAAGATATCACGGCCGTAGCCAGGATTCTGGAAGATGTCCGAAAAAACGGTGATACGGCGGTCATCAATTACGCCCGGCAATTTGATGCACCGAAAATGACTGTTGCGGCCGTACAGGCGACCCCCAAAGAAATCGCCGTCGCCACCAAACAGGTTGACCGCAAGTTCACCCGCGCCATGAATCGTGCAATAACCCAGATCACGGATTTTCATCAAAAGCAGCTGCCCAACTCCTGGATGCACACCCAGCGGCCGGGGACATTTCTCGGCCAGTTGGTGCATCCGGTGGAACGGGCCGGGATATATGTGCCCGGCGCCAAAGGGGGCAGCACACCGCTGGTCTCATCGGTGCTGATGGGGGCAATTCCGGCCAAAATCGCAGGCGTGGACCAGGTGGTCATGGTCACACCGTCTCGGAAAGACGGCTCCGTAGATCCCCATTTACTGGCGGCGGCCAAGAAGGTGGGCGTCGATGAAATCTACAAAATCGGCAGCGCCTGGGCCATCGCCGCAATGGCGTATGGGACAAAAACTATCCCCAAAGTGGATGTCATTGTCGGTCCAGGAAATATCTACGTTACCTTGGCCAAAAAACTGGTGGCCGGAACCGTCGGCATCGACATGATTGCCGGCCCGAGTGAAATTCTTGTTATTGCAGACGATACAGCTCGGCCGGAGTGTATTGCAGCAGACCTGCTGTCCCAGGCCGAACATGACGTCTTATCGTCGGCCATTTTAGTCACGCCTTCAAAGAAGTTGGCCGGTGACGTGTCGGCCGCTGTTGAGGAGCAGCTGATATCCCTATCGCGCCAGAAAATTGCCAGGGAATCGATCGACCGGTTCGGGGCCATCTTTGTCGTACCGTCCCTGGATGACGCGGTGGATCTGGCCAATCGCATTGCGCCGGAGCACCTGGAGCTTCAGATCGACAACCCGTTTGAGTGGGTCGGCAGGCTGCGACGTGCCGGTGCCGTATTTGTCGGAAATTTCACACCGGAGCCGGTGGGCGATTACATCGCCGGCCCCAACCATGTCCTCCCAACCTCCGGAACCGCCCGATGGGCATCCGCCTTATCCGTGGATCATTTTATGAAGAAGACCAGCCTGGTTCATTACTCCGAGGCGGCGTTTCGCCGGGAAGCCGCCGACATCATTAAACTGGCCGAGACCGAAGGGTTGACCGCCCACGCCAATTCCGTTCGGATCCGATTGAAAAAGTAGGGCCGGATTTGAACCACGAAAGCGATCAGGCGGGTACGGTGCCCCGCCCTACGCAAACAACCCTTCAAACCCATGAAACGTAGGGCCGGGCACCGTACCGGCCCACCTCGAGACACAAGCTAAGGCCCTCAGGCAGAGGACGCCTGTTGCGTTTCCTTGACATTGCACATATCTGCGTTGTACATTTTAGCGCAACGCAAACATGTGCAATAGAGGGCGCCATGAATCCATTCCGTTACGGCCAGGTTGTCAAAGGAAAAGATTTCTGCAGGCGGCCGGAACTTGTCACCGGTCTATCCGCTCAGATCCTGAGAGGGCAGAACGTATATATTCAAGGTGAACGGCGCACCGGCAAAACCTCACTAATATTCGAAACGGTAAGGAATCTACCGAAATTCCGAATGGTGTGGATCGATCTTCTGGGGTCCAAAACGTCCGACGACGTATTGAAGCGAATCCTCACGGCAGTGATGTCCATCGAAACAGGGTCCGGTTTTTTAGACACCATACTCCGGAAACTCTCCCACATGAAGCCGGTTGTGGGCGTCGATCCGATCACCGGCCTGCCGACCTTGTCGGTCGACGCCGCCGTGGAGCTAAAGCCCGACTCCATTGCGGGTATTCTGGACCTGATCGCATCCCAGCATTCAAAACGAAAACCGCTTGCGGTCGTTTTTGATGAATTTCAGGACATCATGAGTTTGAAGGATGCCCCTGAAACCCTGGCTCAGCTGAGAAGCAAAATACAGTTTCAGTCGGATATTTCCTACGTCTTTGCGGGCAGCATCCGAAAGAAAATGGACGCCATATTCAACGATCCGGACAGCGCGTTTTTCAAATCGGCAGTTCCCATTCACGTCGGGCCGCTAAACAGGGATATCTTTGAAACGTTCATCCGCGACAAATTTCGTATCGGGAAGCGGACCCTCACCCCCGAAACCCTGGGCGCTGTCTTTGACATCTGTTTCCACATTCCCGGGGATATTCAGCAGTTGTGCAGCGCCCTATGGGAGACAACAGACAGGGATGAGACCATTGCAGCGTCGAGCATTCCCGCTGCGCTGGATCTCATCTTCACCCAAGAACTCAAAGGCTATGAAACCATCCTTACGGTTGTTTCCAGCCAGCAGCTAAAACTGCTTACGGCCTTGGCCAGGCTGGGCGGAAAAGCTCCGATGGCAACAGCGTTTCTGAAAAATTCAGGGATCCCCCAGGCGTCCTCGGTTCGACGGGGGTTGGGAAGGTTAATGGCACTGAGAATTATTTTTCATTATGAAGCAGAATATAGATTCGTAAATCCATTTTTCAGAGCATGGCTTCTGCACAAAAAGCTGTAACGGTCCCAAGCAAAGGGGGGGCCCGATTGCCCGCCCTAAGTCAGCATGCTTCCAAGGCCTTAACCGGCCTATCCCAAACATGGCATGAAATCTTTTGGGGGAAAAGTTAACGAGCTGAGACATCGAAGTGTTCTGATAGATTCTCGTGACCCGGTTATGGTGCATTTTGTAAGGACCACCAACGGATAAACGGACCAAAAAGATTTCCCCCTTCGGGCCAGACGGAGACTTCCATGGCCCAGATTCGACAGCCCGCATCAAGGCTGGCGGATGACGAGGCTCGCGGTAGTTGGACTGCAGCTTCGCCTCGAAATGCCTTGGCCATGAAAGCCGCCATTTGTTGAAATGTCCGGGCTAGGCCGCTCGGCGCCCTGCCCCTCCGAGTGTGCCGGATTTCAACGCCCCATGAATGATTTTAACGGCCTGATCGATACTCAGCTTTTCCGTGTTGATCAACAGATCGTAATTGACGGGATCGGCGATGTCGGCATGAAAGTATTTTCGAATGAACGCCTGACGGTCGGATTCAGCCCGGATCACGCGCAGCATGGCCTTTTCCTTTGAGACGTGAAAATCCCGGGCGACATTCCGGACGCGGATTTTTCTCGGAGCCACCACCCGTACCCGAAGCGTCTTTTCGGGCGGCAGAATGAAATTCGCGCCCCGGCCGATGATCACGGCGCGACCGTGCTTGCCGATGGCGCCGATAATTCTCATCAAATGCTTCAGGTAGCGGTCCGGCCATAGATGGCGGGCGTTGACCAATGACTGAATCCAGTCCTCCACCATGGAAATCCCTTTTTCATCGAGTGTTTCTAGGACGGCCGAGTTCACGGACGCGCTCTTGGCCATCTCGTGGAGGACTTCCTGGTGAAACAAATCGAATTCCATCCGCCATGCCAGCCCTTTTCCCACCAGATTGCCGCCGCTGCCCGGATCTCTGGAAATGGTAATCACGGATACGGGCGGTTCTTTTTTCGTTTCTTCCTTGCCCATTATCTGCCAGTTCCGGATCTGCTCTTCGACGATTTTTTCGATCGATTTCATGGTACCTCCTTTCCCGGCCTTGCCGGTCGACCGTTTAGCCCAAATAATGCATGAAATCTTCTCAGCATTTAGCTGAAAAGAAGCAAAATCGAGGCATTCCTGTAAATATCAACCTTCTCGGCAAGCATACAATTCGTGATCTTCAAGATTTATAGCAAATGTCAGAATTCCGTTCCGATTGAAACAGTGGAGCAGTCTTTGGCTTTGCTGGCGGGTACGGTGCCCCGCCCTACGATAGATGTGCCAATACGGTGATGTAGGGTCGGGCACCGTACCGACCGTCTCCAGTCGTCAATCAGAACATATTTTTGGCAATGGCTATAGTTCAGTCCCGGATTAGGTTGGTTTACAGAAACCAACGGCGAATTACTGGAAATGGCAACTTGAGGGCAGCTCGAGTGGCGTCTCTTGAAAAATAGACTGATAGCGCGACACAGAAAAGAAAGGCTCAAATGCGGTCGTGAGTGAAGGTGCTACTCTTAGAAGCGGAAGAATGCGCCCAGGTCCCTATACTGCTCGATGGTAAGCGTCACTGCAAGGGCAAGCTCAATAATCGCTAAAATATTTAATAAACATAATTTGCGTATAAAACACGTCATGTCAAGGCTATAATCAAATCGAGAAAATTGTAACTCTATGTATTTTAATATTATTTTTAGCACCACATTCGATTTTGGGGTTCGATGGAATTTTATTTCGCTAAATTATTTTAGAGTGCACTGCTAAGAAAGCCTATTCAGCAACGAGTTGTTTGAGAGTGTGGATCGTTTCCCAGGAAAAGGGCTCTTTCTGACACGGAAAAATGGCGTTGTTGGTATAGATCGGATCGCTTTCCAGATCATAGCGGGAAGCCGCTTTTGCGGCCGCCCACAGCTCCGTGTGGGGAATCGGCGAGTAGTAGGCCGGAATCGGCGTAATGCCGCTGTGTTTCACGACACGGATCGATTCGGTGACTTCCGCAAGGGATTGCCCGGGCAACCCGGCCAGCAGGTAGGCACCGACCTGGTGCGGCGTGAAGCCGACATCGAGCAGCCAAAGAGCCGCCTGTTGAAACTCGCTGTAATCCACCTTCAGGTCCAGCGATTTTCGTTCACCCTCGGCAACCGTTTCCAGCCCGAGCCGCAGCGTCTTGAAACCGGCCCGAAAGAGCAGATTTGCCGTCTCTTTGGTGATCCCCCGGATGTGAAGTGCGTTGGGCGTATGAAACCGGATCTTCATGCCGGTTTGGATGATACCCTCGAGGATGGGGGCGGCATGCCGTTCGGAATCGACCAGAAACGCATCGTCATAGAGCACAAAATCCCTGACATGGTAGTTGTGATGCCAATACCGGATCTCTTCGATAACCCCGTTGGCGCTTCGGTGCATGCGTTTCGGCATCAGTAGACCGGAGGCACAGTAGGCACAGGAGAAGGGACACCCCCTGGACGTCAGGATGGGGATATAATCGACTTTGGTTTGAAGATCGAATGCCGGTGGCGGGTAGGTGTCCAGATCCTCCGGATCGAATCGCAGTGATTCCCCCTGTCCGGTCACATCTTCCAGGAGTTCGAGGAGTCCGGCTTCTCCGGGACCTGAAAAAATCCGGTCGATGCCCGGCAAGCGGCCCGCATGCTCGCCGCATAACGTGGCGTAGATCCCGCCCAGGATGATTGGGATATCTGGAAAGACGCGCCGCACCGTGGCCACTGTCTCCGCCACCCCCGGGTACCAGTAGGTCATCAGAGATCCGATCAGAACCACGTCCGGTCGGCTGCTTCGACGAAGATCTTCTTCAAACCATTCCGGCAAGATACCGTAACGGGAAAAGGTGCGCTCAACGTCTGCCAGAACTTTCGGCTTGGGAATCGGGGTCTTCAGATAGGGCCCCCTGCCATTTCGGGCCTCGGGATCAGTTGCCTCCGCCCTGGGATGATATCGATTCAGACAATCCAGGTAGGAAACTGAAAATCCGTGCTGCCGGCACACCGCCGCCAGGGTCAACAGGCCGAGCGGCTTGGCCCAGAAATCGTAAGCGGCAAAATCATGAATCCACGGATTTATAAACAGAAGATGAGGAACGTCGGGTTTCATCAAAGTGTGATTGACGGAAAAGCGGTATGTTAATCTTTAAGTTTCAGAAATTGTAATAAACGTTTTTTAAGCTTCACCGCCCGCTGCGCTCGAGGCGCAAAGAGCGCAGAGCTGAATGATTATTTCTATTGCCGTTGAGAGGACGGCAATAGAAATGAGCGCTTACATGATCATAGTGATGTGCTGCCGGTATTTAGGCGGTGTGATCTTTGTTCCACGGGGATGTGTATTTTAGCTTTCCGCCCTGTCAGCGGAAAGCTAAAAATAAATGAATCCTCAGCGATCTCTGCGTCTCTGCGGTAATATCGAATATGTTATTCATCTGTTACGCAACCGAGACTAGCCGACGCCACCGTTTTGATATATTTATACAGCGTCCCCCGCGTCGCTTTGAACGGGGGGGACGTCCATGCGTTTCGCCGCGCCGTCATCTCCTCTTCGCTAATATCGACAGCAAGGGTGTTGTTTTCCGCATCGATGGTAATCTGATCCCCGTTTTCAACCAGGGCAAGAGGCCCGCCCTCCTGGGCCTCGGGTGTAATGTGGCCCACGATGAAACCATGGGATCCCCCTGAAAAACGGCCGTCAGTGAGCAGGGCGACATCCTGCCCCAATCCCGCACCCACGATGGCCGAGGTCGGCGTCAGCATTTCCGGCATGCCGGGTCCGCCTTTCGGGCCTTCGAAGCGGATGATGATGACGTCGCCCTTTTTAATTCGCCCTTTCTCCAAAGCCGCGAGCATGTCTTCTTCGGAATCAAACACATTGGCCGGGCCGCGAAATGTCAAACCCTCTTTACCGGTGATCTTGGCGACCGCCCCTTCGGGAGCCAGGTTTCCCCACAGGATTTGGATATGTCCGCTGTCTTTAATCGGGCGGTTCAGAGGCCGGATGATTGTCTGGCCGTCGGAAAGCCCGGCCACATGTTCTAAATTTTCGGCAACGGTATCTCCGGTGACCGTCAGGCAGTCTCCGTTCAGCAATCCCTCGTTGATAAGGTATTTCATCAATCCTGGGACACCGCCCACCCCGTGGAGGTCTTCCTGGACAAAAGAGCCGCTGGGTTTCATGTCGGCCAGAAAAGGCACGCGGTCGCTCACTTTCTGGAAGTCGCCGAGGGAAAGAGGGATGTCCACAGAGCGGGCCATGGCGATCAAATGCAATACGGCGTTGGTCGAACCGCCCAGGGCGGTGATCACGACCATGGCGTTTTCAAAGGCCTCGCGGGTCATGATATCCTTTGGTGTGATATTCTTCTCCAGCAACCGCCGGATGGCCTCTCCGGCCTGGATGCACTCTTCCAGTTTCTCGGGGGATTCCGCCGGACGGGTGGCGCTGTAGGGCAGCGACATGCCCATGGCTTCAATGGCCGACGCCATGGTGTTGGCGGTATACATTCCGCCACAGGCCCCGGCACCGGGGCAGCTGTGTTTCACAATGGCTTTCCGCTGCTCGTCGTCAATGCTGCCGGCCAGGAATTCTCCGTAGCTCTGGAACGCCGACACGATGTCCAGTTTGGCCCCATCCAGATGCCCCGCCCGGATCGTTCCGCCGTAGATCATCAATGAAGGCCGATTGACACGTGCCATGGCGATGATGCAGCCGGGCATGTTTTTATCACACCCCGGAAGCGAGACATTGGCATCGTACCACTGGGCGCGCATCACTGTTTCGATGGAGTCGGCAATTAAATCGCGGGACTGCAACGAAAAACTCATCCCGTCGGTACCCATGGAAATGTCTCGCTTGACGCCGATGGTATTGAATCGGAGCCCCACCATACCGGTGTCATCAACGCCATTTTTGACTTTTTCAGCGAGAGCCAGGAGATGCATATTGCAGGTGTTGCCTTCGAACCATACGCTGCTGATACCCACCTGAGCCTTCTCCATGTCTGCATCGGTCAATCCGGCCCCGTACAACATGGCCTGGGATGCACCCTGGGACTTTGGCCCCGTGACCCGGGAACTGTGCCTGTTTAATGTTGAACCCATGGCAGCCTCCTTGTATCTAATAGGGTTATCTTTCCATTGCCGTGAATCCGGATCGGGCCGTTTCGATAAGACAGTCTTTCCCCAACTCCTCCATGAAATCATCAATCATCCTGGAGGTTCCCGCCAGCTGGACAATGTAGAGTTCGTTATTCTGGCAATCCAGAACCTCAAAAGGATACTTGTTCTGGAGATGCTCTATCTGGGAATCATTCGATTCAAATTTCAAAATGGCGACCTCACGCCAGAAACTCTGATCGATGTCCAGTTCTTTGGCGGAAATGACTTCCGTCACTTTTTCGATCTGGCGGATAACCTGGAGTGTCCGATCATCGTCGTCTTCGGTCAGGGTCAGTGTCATTCGGCTGATGCCCGGCCGATGGGTGGCGCACACCGTGAGCGTCTCGACATTGTACATCTTTCGACGGATCAGCATGGAGATTTTATTGAGCACCCCCGGCCTGTCGAGCATGAACAACAGGATGGCGCGTCGTTTCATCTGTGTGGGTGGTGTCATAGGGTCCTTTCAACCGGTCTGTTTCCGTCTTGAGGTTCGTCTTGAGGTTCTTCTTGAGGTTCCTCTTGAGGCTCCACGGACACGATCATGTCCGCGATGCTGCCTCCGGAGGGCACCATGGGCAACACGATTTCGGTGGGATCGCATATAAACTCCACCATATAAGGGCCTTTGTGCTCGGCCGCCGTCTGGAGGGCCTGTTCCACCTCCTCCGGCTCGGCCACCCTCCGGTAGGGAATACCGTAAGCGGACGCGATGGATTCGAATTTAGGATTCCTCATCGGGGTTCCGGCATAGCGCCCGTCATAAAACAGTGCCTGCCATTGTCTCACCATCCCCAGGTAACCATTGTTCATCAGGAGGATTTTGATGTCGATATCGTGCTCCATGATCGTGCCCAGCTCCTGGATATTCATCTGGAAGCCCCCGTCCCCGCTGACAGACCACACCCGCTCCCCTGGCCGGACCAACTTCACACCGATGGCCATGGGAAGCGAACATCCCATCGTTCCGGCACCACCCGAGGTAAACCAGCTATTGGGTGTTTGGAAATTGTAAAATCTGGCGCAGATCATCTGGTGCTGCCCCACATCGGAGACAACGATATCCTGGCCCCGGGTCAGGTCTGACAGCTTTTTGACAATACTCTTCATCAGGAGCTGTCCTTCTTTTCCCACTCCGGACTCGATCTCCGTACGCATCTCCTCGGCGATTTCTCCACGAGCTTTTTCGATCTGCTCAAACCACATCCGTTTGGGTCTGGGAATCAGCTCGGGATTACCTGCCAGCACCTTCAACACTTCGCCGATGTCGGCATTCATGGCAAGTGTGGTCTTGACATTCTTATCTATTTCAGAAGGATCGATTTCAACATGGATCACTTCGGCATTGACGCCGAATTCATCCAGCTTCCCGGTCACCCGGTCATCGAAACGCATGCCGAACGCCATAATCAGGTCTGTGTCGGCCAGCGCCCGATTGGCTTCAACAGTGCCGTGCATCCCCACCATGCCCAGGCTGAGGGGATGGTCCACCGGAATTGCGGACAAACCATGAAGGGTAAACGCGATGGGTAAATTTGCCTTTTCCGCGAATTGAATCAGATGATCGCCGGCATTGCTGGTCACCACCCCATGCCCGCACAGGATAATGGGGCGTTCACTCCGGTTGATCATCCCCACCGCCTGTCGGATACGATCCCGCTCCGGAGCCCACGAGAAAAAGAGGCCCGGCAAATCCGGTTCACAGTCCTGCGGGTCGAAACCGCAGACGGCATCGACTTCCTGTATCTGGACATCTTTTGGAATGTCGACAATCACCGGTCCCCCGCGGCCGTTTGATGCCAGACGCATCGCTTCGTAAATGGTTCTTTCGATTTCGTTCACCGACAGCGGCATGTAGGCCTGCTTGGTCAACGGCATCATCACGCCGACCACGTCGCTTTCCTGGAAGGCATCGGTGGCGATCACCCCGGTGGGCACTTGTCCTGTAATGGCGAGAACCGGAATGGAATCCATTCCGGCATCGGCAATTGCGGTGACCATGTTCATGGCACCGGGCCCGGAAGTCGCCATACAGACACCTACCTGGGGTGTGTCAGTGGAAATGGAGGCACGGGATATCCCCTGGGCCATGAACACCGCGCCCTGTTCGTGACGAGACATGATAAAACTGAATATATTTTGTTTCTCCATCTCGTCGAAAATCGGCATGATGGCGCCGCCGGTATACCCAAAAATATATCGTACGCCGTTATCTTTCAGCGCTTTGAGAACTAACTCCGTCCCTTTCATAGTGCCGCATTCCTTCCGTTGGCTTCCCCATCTATACGGAAAATACCGGGTCGGTACTCGGGGAAAATACTGTCCGGCCGCGGTGATCTTTTTAAATCAAAGAACCGAGCATTTAGAGTAAGACTTTTTTTGGGGTTTGCCCGTCGGCCCGTTGGCCCGTTGGCCGGTAGTTCCCAGCGTCCAGCATCAAGTATCCCAGTATCCAGTATCGAGCATCCAGCATCCAGAATCCAGAATCCAGAATCCAGAATCCAGAATCCCGTTGGCCGGTGGGCCGGTGGGCCGGTTTCTTTTAATAAAATAAAATTGACCTGTCGATCAGAGTCCGTCAAGAAGAAAGTCACAGGAAACCGATGCGGTGGTGATCAACACGTAATCAGCTGCCAGGCAAGGCTGCCCCTCGACAAGTTCGACTGGCCCACTGCAAGCAAGCTCGGGATCTACGTCAGGATGTTGACATTCAAATTACCCATCTGAATAGAATGATGTATTTCAAGAAGCGGTTCTATTCGTCGTCATCCGTCGGAAAGTACACCATTGACGTCTTCTTCAACTCTTCCCGGCTGAAAAGCAGTTCAAAGTCGGTGACACCGGTGGCTTCCGACATCCGCCGGGCGGTGTCCACACAAGAGTCTTCGTCGCCGGCATGGATCATGGTGTAGAGGTTATAGGGCCACCCGTCGGTGGGATTCCTGCGGTAACAGTGGGACACCTCGGGGAAAGCGGCCATTTGCTCCCCGACAGCGTCGATGAGAGATTCATCGACGATCCAGGCACCCATGGCATTGGCTGCGAAGCCCGACTTCTGATGCCTCAATGTCGCGCCGAAACGACGAATAATGCCCCGATCGCAAAGGGAGCGCAATACTTCCAATATGCGTTCTTCGGGAACACCGATATCCCGGGCAATCAAGCGATAGGGCCGGGAATCAATGGGAAGATCTTCCTGCAGGGAGGCAATAATCTTCTTTTCGAGGTCATTCAGCATCGAATCATGCTCCAACAATTTATCGCCCCGAATGTTGCATCGCTATTCGCACCGGCTGAAAAAGATATCATGCAATGTCCGGGGTGGCTTTTTCCGGGAACAAACGGCGTATATCCTCAGTCGTCGCGCGGCAGATACCGCGCTCGGTAATAAAACCGGTTACCAGACGCGCCGGGGTGACGTCAAAGGCATAGTTTACAGCAGGGCTGTCTGCAGGCGGCACAAGCACCCTTCGGGATACGGAATTGTCTCTTCCTTCCACGATACGGACTTCGTCCGGGTCCCGTTTTTCTATGGGAATCTGGCTCACCCCGTCGGTCAGATCCCAATCGAAAGTGCTCGACGGCAACGCCACATAGAAGGGGACGTCGTTGTCCCGGGCGGCCAATGCTTTCAAATAAGTACCGATCTTGTTGGCCACATCCCCCGTGCCCGTGGTTCGATCGGTTCCGACAATGACCAGGTCGACCATTCCGTGCTGCATCAGGTGGCCCCCGGCGTTGTCGGTTATCACTGTGTGGGCGATACCGCATTTTCCGAGCTCCCACGCGGTAAGGCGGGCCCCCTGATTCAACGGCCGGGTTTCATCGACCCACACGTGGATATCGATGCCTTTTTCGAACGCCATGTACATAGGTGCCGTGGCCGTTCCGCATTCGATACACGCCAGCCATCCGGCATTGCAGTGGGTCAAAATGTTGACGGGCGCTCCGCCTTTTTTCTCCCGGACTGTCTCAATCAGTGTAACACCGTGCTCTCCGATTTTTCGACAGTTATCCGCTTCTTCTTCTGCGATTCGTTCGGCCTCGGCGTTCGCCTGCCGGGCCCGGTATTTCGGATCGACAGCCGTCTCAACCGCACGGGCCACCCGGTCCACCGCCCAAGCCAGGTTCACCGCCGTCGGCCGCGCCGCCTTGATGCGCCGGCATTCCTTTTTGAAAAAGACATCCGGATCGGATTGGCTCACCGCCGTAAGCGCCGCCAGATACACGCCGTAGGCGGCGGTGACTCCGATCAGTGGCGCGCCGCGCACGACCATTTCCTCTATGGCATGAATGCAGTCATCCACACTGTTAATGTCGAGAACGACAAATTCATGGGGAAGCCGCCGTTGATCGATGACCTGGACCGTCACCTGATCCTCGTGGGGCCAGATGGGGCGCAGGTCCTTCCCGTCTACCTTCATTTTCGTTATCCCTTTGGGCCGTTCGCCCGTGGGCCCGTTAGCCCGTTGGCCCGTTGGCCCGTTGGCCGGTGGGCCCGGTTATCCGTTAGCCCGCCTGCCGGGTCGAAGCTCCGAAGGAGCGACTTGTGAGGTCGTAGCTCGAAGAGAGAAGCCCCAAGCCCGGTGGGCCCGTTTGCCGGTTTGCCGGTTTGCCGGTTGTTTTGGGATGCAAGATCCAAGATTCAGGATCCAGGATACGATGATCGGGCATTCAATGCGTGGCCTGCGAGGCCAGCAGCCTGTATCTTGAATCCTGAATCGTTTCCCTCCAGCAGCCAGTCCTGACACCCGACACCTGAATCCCTGACACCTTCTATCCAGATCCCGGCCACTTGTATCTTGTATCCTGAATCTTGGATCTTGAATCCGTGAATCCGTGAATCCAGAAGCATTCAGTATCGAGAACTTCTTCGATATTTGCCGCTATTCGAAAAGCGAAACGATCTCGAACCGGCCCACATCCACCAGGCCTTCGTCGGTCAGCTTGAGCTCCGGAATCACCGGCAGCGCCAGAAATGACAGGGCCATAAACGGATCATCGATCATTACCCCCATTTCCGTTGATGCGATCATCAACCGATCGAGTTCATCACGAATCCTGGCAAGCGGCATATCCGTCATCAGGCCGGCGATGGGCAGCGGCAGCAGTGCGCGAAGCGTGGTTTCGGAAACCGCCGCCAGCCCACCGCCCATCTCGACGACCGCCACCACGGCTGCCTTCATGTCGGCATCGTTGGTTCCCACGACAATGATGTTGTGCGAATCATGGGCAACGCTGGATGCCAGAGCCCCATGCTTCAGCCCGAAACCATTCACAAATCCCACCCCGATGTTTCCGGATCCGGCGTGCCGCTCGACAACCGCCATTTTAAGGATATCCCGGGCGGTGTCCGATACGGTGAAACCTTCCGCTACCGTGGGTTCGATGAGCAGTTGCCGGGTGACAATCTGCTGCGGTACGAGCTGTATCACCCGGAGGCGGCCGTCCTGAACCGGAACGGAAAAATCCAGTGCAGAAATATCGACCTTCATGGATCGGGGCACCGGGATGGAGGACGGTTTTTCGATTTCCGGAAGCAATTTCCCTTTGCGGGCCACAACGCGCCCGAAACTGTAAACCTCATCGATCTGCACCGATGTGAGATCCGAAAATACCACCATGTCGGCTCTCCGGCCGGGGGCTATGGCGCCCACGTCGGCAATGCGAAAATATTCGGCCGGATTGAGCGTTGCCATTTGAATGGCGATCAACGGATCCAGACCGCCCTGAATAGCGTCCCGTACGATAGAGTCGATGTGGCCGTGTCGGATCAGGTCATGGGGATGCCGATCATCGGTACACCACATCAACCGCCGGCAATTCCGTTCATTCACCAGCGGGAGCAGACCCGCCAGATTTTTAGCGCCCGTCCCCTCCCGGATCATCACATGCATGCCGGCATGCAATTTTTCACGGGCTTCTTCAAGTGCTGTACATTCGTGGTCGCTGGAAATCCCGGCCCCGATATATGCCTGTAGTTGTTTGTCGCCGAGCCCCGGCGAATGGCCGTCCACGGGTTTCCGGTATTTTTTGGCATAACTGATTTTTTTCAGAATATCCGGATCACCAAAAATGACCCCCGGGAAATTCATCATTTCGGCCACCGCCAGAATCCGCTCATGGGGTAGAAATTGCACCATGTCGTCCGCAGTGATCCGGGCTCCGGAAGTCTCCATGTCCGTGGCAGGGACGCACGAGGAGAGTGTAAAACAAACGTTCATTGGCTGGTTCTCACTGGACTGGAGCATGTATTCGATGCCGGCAGTGCCAAGTACGTTGGCTATTTCATGGGGATCGGCGACAACTGTGGTGGTTCCGGAGGGAAGGACGCCCCGTGCAAACTCCGAGACGCTGGCCATGGAACTCTCGATATGCAGATGGGGATCGATAAAGCCCGGTGCCAGGTAACGGCCGTCAAGATCTACGCTCTGTTCGGCTTCGTATTGACCGATGCCGGCGATATGGCCATCGACTATCGCGACGGAGCTCTCGACGATTTCCCGGGTAAAGACGTTGACGATACTCGCGTTCGCCACTAACAGATCTGCCGGCGCATCGCCCCGGGATACGCGTAGAAGACGATTTAAGTCCATATGTCTATCCGGATTGTCATATCCAACACGAATATGGTGCGTTCTGATTTGCTTTTCGGTTTGCCTGCTTGTCCTGCCTATCCCGAGCGTTGTCGAGAGAAGTTTGCCTGCGGTGAGCGTGTCGAATCCGCCGAAGGGTTAATCGTTTGGCCGATTTGCCGGTTTGCCGGTTTGCCGGATCTCTGTAGCGAGCCCATTCACCCGATCCATGATGTCATCGATGTCGATGGTCGTCAGACGCCTGTCCCGGACAAGAAACTGCCCGGACACCATGACATGCCGAACATCGGACCCTGAAGCGCTGTATACTATGTGGGAGATCGGATTGTACAGCGGAAACAGGTGCGGCCGGGAGACATCCATGATGATAAGATCCGCCTGCTTGCCGATCTCAATGGACCCGATGTCCCGATCCAGGCCGATGGCTCGGGCGCCGTCAATGGTGGCCATCTTTAGCACGGTAGCGGCATCCATCACAGTGGGGTCCCCGCTGTGAGCCTTGTGAAGTTTGGCCGCCATATCCATCTCCTTGAAGAGGTCCAGATCGTTATTGCTGGCACAACCGTCGGTGCCGATCCCAACGGTCAGGCCCTGGTCGATCCAACGGGGGGCAGAGGCCACACCCGAGGCCAGTTTCATGTTACTTTCCGGGCAATGGGCCATCGTTGCACCCTGCCCGGATATGATGGCAAGATCGCCCTCATCCAGCCACACGGCATGCACCAGTAACGTGTCCGGATCGAGAAGGCCGAGACGATTCAGATACGCCACCGGCGTCTCGTCTGTCTCGGATCGGATGCTGCGAAATTCAAGACGGGTTTCGGCCACATGGATCTGGAAGAGCAGGCCGCGATCTGAGGCGGCGGCTTTGGCCGCCTTCAGTGTTTTCGCCGAGCAGGTGTATGGCGAATGGGCGAAAATGGACGGTTTCAGTAGAGGATCGACGTTTTGCCACTTGTCGGCGAATGCCGCGGCATGGCGAACATTATCGTTGGGATCCGAAACACCCGAGGCCGGAAAATCGATCACCCCCTGGCCGAGCAACGCCCGCAGCCCGGTGGTGCGTGCAGCCTCCGCCACACTGTCTTCGAAAAAATAGCCGTCACAGCATGTGGTGGTGCCGGCAAGCAACAGTTCCCCGCAGGATAACAGTGTCCCCAACGCAACCGATTCCGGTGTGATATGGGTCGCCTCGGCCGGAAAGATATGTTCGTTCAGCCACATCGACAGCGGTAAATCATCGGCAAGGCCTCGAAACAGGGACATGGGCAGGTGGGTATGGGCATTCACCAAACCCGGCAAGACGATGCCGCCTTCGGCGTCAACGGTCTCCTTTGCATCCGGCAGCGACCCATCACCCTGTCTGGAGGCCACCTGAACAATCCGACCGTCCCGGATTCCGACACATCCATCGTTCAGAATGGAAAACGTCGTATCGAGGGTCAGTACCGTTCCGTTGTATACTAAGGTGTCGAGGGGCTGGGGCATGATATGACATCCAATGAAATCTCAGTTCGTCTGGCCGGTTGATGGAGTAATGGAGTGATGGGGTATTGGAGTGTTGGGATACAATATCGGGTGCTCCCTCTTTTTCATCACTCCAACACTCCGGCTTTTTTTACTCCATCACTCCACCACTCCGGTTTTGTTACTCCAACACTCCAATACTCCACCACTCCGGCTTTTTCACCATTAGGCAGCACTTAAATCGACTGCAGCCCCTTTCCACGGATCTCCTCGGCGATGTTCCCCACATCTCTGAAAATGTCATCAATATCCAGCGTCAGCAGACGGCCTTCTTCCATGAGGACCTGCCCGTTGACCACGCTGGCGGTGACATCGCTGCCCTTGGCGGCGTATACCAGGTGGGAAATCGGGTGATACATCGGGGTCAAGTGGGGCTTGCGGGTATCCAGGACGATCACATCCGCCTGTTTTCCGGGCTCGATGGACCCGATCTCACCATCCAGGCCGAGGGCCCTGGCCCCGTCAATGGTGGCCATCTTCAGCACGGTGTCAGCGGCCATCACTGTGGGATCGTGGGAATGGACCTTGTGGAGTTTTGCGGCCGTGTCCATTTCTGAAAACATGTCCAAATCGTTATTGCTCGCACAACCGTCGGTGCCGAGCCCGATACAGACCCCGGCCTTCTGCAGTTCCGGTACCGGGGCGATGCCGGATGCCAGCTTCATATTGCTCTCGGGGTTGTGGGCGACCTTGACATCGTGTTTCCGCAGCCGTTCGATGTCAGCGGGCTGGAGATGGACACAGTGGCAGGCGAGAAGGTTCGAGGACAGCACGCCGATGCTCTCCAGATATGCGACCGGCGTTCTACCATGATCGGTACGGCTTCTGGCCACTTCATCGGTGGTCTCCGCAACGTGGATGACCAGCGGGATGGCGTGCTGCCGGGACATGTCGGCGGCTTTTTTCAGGAGATCTGCCGAACACAGGTAGGGGGAATGGGGTTCCACGGCGATCGTTATCAGTGGATCGTCCCGCCATGTGTCGATGAGTTCCCGGGTATATTCGAAGCCCTTTTCGATGGGACCGTAGTTGGGTGACGGAAAATCGTAAAGGACTTCGCCCACCACTGCCCGCAAACCGGCCGTGTGTGCCGCCCGGGCCACGGCATCCTCGAAAAGGTACATGTCGCAAAAACAGGTCGTTCCGGAACGGATCATCTCCGCACACGCGAGGAGCGTTCCAAGATAGACTTTATTGTCATCGAGTGTGGCTTCGGCCGGAAAGATGTGATCGTTGAGCCAGGTCATCAACGGCAGATCGTCAGCAAGCCCTCTAAAACAGGTCATGGCGGCGTGGGTGTGGACGTTGACCAGCCCGGGCATGATGATTCCGCCGCCGGCGTCGATCACCTTTCCACCGTTCCAATGGCTAAGATCGCGCCCATGGCCAACGGCGACGATTCGGTCCCCGTCAATAGCGACGGCCCCACGATCGTACTGGGTCCCCTGATCGTCCATCGTAATGACCCAACCGTTTTCTATAAGTATATCTGCCTTTTGAAATTTGTTTTCCGTCATCTTCAAATTGGGTAGGTGGCTTGGAAGATTAACTCCCCTGGTTCATTCCAAAATCCAAAATCTAAAATTTATAGTCCCTTCAGGACTCCCCTGATCACTTTCTCCAGGTTCGGGACCGCTGCCGCTGCCACCTCTATGATTTCATCGACCGTGGCAGGCTCCGGTTCATCCGGATTGTGAACATTTGTGATGGTGGATAAACCGAGGACCTTCATCCGCCCGTGGACGGCGGCAATCACTTCCTGAACGGTGGAGAAGCCGACCGCATCGGCGCGAATCGTCTGAAGGAACCGGACTTCTGCCGGTGTCTCCAGGGACGGCCCGGCAAGCCCAACGTAAATGCCTTTCCGGATTCCAAAACCGCTATCCCTGGCTGATGTTTCCGCTAGCTCGATCATCTGTTTGTCATAGGCCGCCATCATATCCGGAAAGCGGATTCCCCAATCATCCACATTGGGGCCGATGAGAGGATTCGTGCCGGTCAAATTGATGTGATCGGCAATGATCATCAGATCGCCGGTTTGATATGCGGGATTCAGCCCACCAGCAGCGTTGGAAATGATCAGCTTCGAGACCCCCATCTGCTGCATGACCCGAATCGGAAAGGTCACCTCCTGCGGCGAATACCCCTCGTACAAGTGAAAACGGCCCTGCATTGCCAGTATGGTTTTACTCTCCAGGGTTCCCACCATCATCCTCCCACGGTGGGACTGTACCGTCGACATTGGGAAATGGGGAATGTCCCGGTAGTCGAGTTCGGCCTCGGCTGCTATGGCGGCCACAACGCCGCCCAGCCCGGTGCCGGTCAGTATGCCGATTTCGGGTGTCGCACCGACAATGCTTTGGATCCAATCTGCCGCCTCAACGGCGTGGTCGCGGATATCGGTCATGGTTGTTTCCTGCCTCCATGGTTGGTCTCGTGTTCAATGCCCAGCGCTCTTTGATCCGGGTCACCGATGACGGGCCGGGCATTATGGGAAAGCCATATTAGACGCTTCCTGGAGAGGCGTCAAGAAGCCGGATTTACCGCTTTTTAGACACTACAGACAGCGTTGACATTTTTAATCTATTGTGAAATGTTCCACCCGTTATCAGTGCCTCAACCGATAGTGGACCATCTAAAATCCAGGATCTGACAAGGAGAGTTCGTATGATTGACACCCCCAGGCCTGTGCATCCGGATATTACCGATGACATGTGGAAGCAGGTCGATGAGATCATCATCGCCCGTCGGGATATCCCGGGGTCTGTGATCACGGTATTGCGAGAGTGCCAGGATGTCGTCGGTTATTTGCCGGTGGAACTGATGGACTACATCAGCGGCGGTATGATTTTACCCCGCAGTGATGTTTTCGGCGTGGCGTCTTTTTACGCCCTCTTTTCCATGACGCCAAAAGGCCGGCATATGATCAAAGTCTGCATGGGGACGGCCTGCTATGTCAAAGGAATCAAAGAGGTTCTTGATCGTATCGGAAACGAATATCAGGTGGAGGAAGGCGGGACCACCGAGGACCGCCGATTTTCACTGGAGGCGGTACGATGCCTCGGCGCGTGCGGCCTGGCCCCGGTCGTGGTGATCAACCAGGACACCCATGGCGACGTCACGGCCAACAAGGTGCTTGACGTTTTACAACGTTATGAATGACGCCCATTAAATCATCATGAAAGTTTCAGAAATTAGGGATATCCTAAAAGCCGAATTAATCGTTGGGGAGGAGCAGCTCGACGAGGAAGTTGTCGGCGGCGGCGGCGCCGATCTGATGGAAGACATTCTCGCCGCTGTGGCCAAGGGGGCTGTGCTGTTAACCGGCTTGACATCCGATGATGTGATTCGGACCGCCAGGGTGGCGGGTGTCTTTACATGAACGGATTAAGAGGGCTGGACGGCTCCTGGTAATACCGGAGGAGAAGTAGATGTCGAAATTGACAGTTCAGGATCTGGAGCAGATAAAAGAAAACACGCAGAACGAGACCTCTTTTACGGACAAAACATACTGCATGATATGCGGCGGCACCGGCTGCCATGCCACCGGAAGCATCCCTATCATGGAGGCCCTCGAGAAAGAGATTTCCGAGAGAGGACTGGAAGAAAAACTGCAGGTTGTCGAAACCGGCTGCAACGGCTTCTGCGCCAAGGGACCGCTGTTGGTGGTTCAACCGGATGGTATTTTCTACCAGAAGTTGTCGCTCGAAGATGTACCGGAATTAGTCGATTCCCTGATGGACGGGGGCGAACCCCCGAAGAAGTTTCTCTACAAAGACCCGGTATCCAAAAAACTCATCCCCCAACAGGACGAGATCCCGTTCTTTGCCAATCAAATGCCCCGGGCCTTGCGCAACAAGGGCCTGATAGACCCGGAAAAAATCGACCACTACATTGCGACCAACGGTTACTTCGGGGCCGCCAAAGCCTTATTTGACATGTCTCCGGACGAAATTGTTGAAGAGGTGAAGACCTCCGGGCTGAGGGGCCGCGGTGGGGCGGGATTTCCTACCGGATTGAAATGGCAATTCTGCAAAGGCAGCCCCGGCGATATCAAGTACGTGTTGTGCAATGCCGATGAGGGAGACCCGGGAGCGTTCATGGACCGCAGTATTTTGGAAGCGGATCCCCACGCGGTGTTAGAAGGGATGATTATCGCCGCCAAAGCGATCAACGCCCATCAAGGCTATATCTATGCGCGGACCGAATACCCGCTGGCAATTCGCAGACTCGCTCTCGCCATTGAGCATGCCCTTGAATATGGGCTGCTGGGCGATGACATTCTGGGTTCCGGATTCAACTTTAACGTGGAAATCTACCAGGGTGCCGGGGCATTCGTATGCGGAGAGGAAACGGCGTTGATGCGTTCGATCGAGGGTCGGCGCGGCATGCCGCGTCCGCGACCGCCATTTCCGGCGGTCAAAGGATTATGGGACAGGCCGAGCGTGCTCAACAATGTCGAGAGCTTCGCCAACGTTCCCCAGATCATCCGCAAGGGTGGTGCCTGGTATGCATCGGTAGGCACCGACACCAGCAAAGGGACGAAGGTGTTTGCGATGTCGGGGGACGTCAACAACATCGGGCTTGTGGAAGTACCCATGGGAACAGGCCTGCGTGAGCTGATCTATGACATCGGCGGTGGCATCCCGCGAAAGAAAAAATTCAAGGCGGTTCAGCTGGGCGGGCCCTCCGGAGGCTGTGTCCCCGAGCAATACCTGGATACACCGGTCGACTATGAAGAGATCGCCAAAGTCGGTGCCATCATGGGTTCCGGCGGCGTGATCGTTATGGATGAGCGCACCTGCATGGTGGACATGGCCAGGTTCTTCATGGACTTCATTCAGGATGAATCCTGCGGTAAATGTACGCCATGCCGTGAGGGCACCCGTCGACTCCAGCAGACACTCATCAAGATTTGTGAAGGGCGTGGTGAAGCCGGAGACATCGCCACCATGGAAGACCTTTCATGGGTCGTCCAGGAAAGCGCCCTCTGCGGTCTCGGCCAGACGGGACCCAACCCGGTCCTGTCCACCCTGAGATATTTTCGGGATGAGTACGAAGCACACATCATTGAAAAACGATGCCCGGCCAAACGCTGTGCAGATTTGCTGGAGTTCCGGGTGGAGCCGGACGAGTGCACCAAGTGCGGCGCCTGTTTCCGCGCGTGCCCGGTGGAAGCCGTCGAGTGGAAGAAAAAAGAAGTGGCACGGATTGACATCGAAAAATGCATTAAATGCCTGACCTGCTTTGACAAGTGTCGATTCGACGCCATCTACTAAACGAACTAACCACTTAAGATCTATTGAAACAGGAGTTCTCTGATGGTTGGAGCTGTGATGATGTTGGGAGGCCTGGGGCTGATTGTCGGTATCGGGCTGGCTGTCGCCTCTAAGATTTTTTACGTATATGTCGATCCGGTGATTCTGGAGATCGACGACGCCCTGCCGGGAGCCAACTGCGGCGGCTGCGGACTCCCGGGATGCAGCGCCAACGCCGAGGCGATTGTCGCCGGAAAAGCCGCCCCCAACTCCTGTGTTGCCGCCGGACCCGATGTGGCTGAAGCCATAGCAGCCATAATGGGTGTGGTGGTCGAAGCCAAAGAGCCCGACATCGCCCGTGCCGGATGTTATTACGGTGTTCAGGATGCGGACCTCAAATATGTATACAACGGCCTGAACGACTGCCGGGCCGCTGCAGCTCTCAGCGGGGGCATGAAGGTCTGTACCATCGGTTGCCTTGGGCTGGGAACCTGTGCCGGGGCCTGCCCCTTTGACGCGATTGTCATGGGGCCGGACAATCTTCCGGTGGTGGACAACGATAAATGCACCGGCTGCGGAACGTGCGAAAAGGTCTGCCCCAAAAATATCATCAATCTGTCTTCGATTACCCGAAGGATTCTCAGGGAATACACTGTCGAAGAGTGCACCACGCCCTGTCAACGAGCCTGCCCTGCCGGCATCAACATCCGCGAATACATCCGGCAGATTAGTCTGGGAAATCCCCTGAACGCGGTTCAGGTCATCAAGGAACGAAATCCTTTCCCGACCGTTATCGGCAGAATCTGTCCCAGACCGTGCGAAAATGAATGCCGTCGCAAATTCTCCGACGAACCGGTGGCCATCAATTTTCTGAAACGTTACGCGGCCGATTATGAATTGGAACGGGGTGAACGTGTCCTGCCTTACAAGGCGCCGTCAAACGGCAAACGGGTTGCGGTAATCGGCGGCGGAGTTGAAGGGCTGTCAACAGCCTTCTTCTCGGCGCGGCTGGGATACGATGTCTCCCTTTACGAGGCGACGGGAAAACTGGGCGGCCTGCTCAGAAGTGCCATTGCGGCCAATCGCCTGCCTTCGGACATTCTTGATTGGGACATCGGGGGCGTTCTCGAGATGGGGGTAACGGCAGAGGTCGGTAAGATGCTCGGCAACGACATCACCGTCAACGGGTTGCTTCAAGAAGGGCACAAGGCTGTATTTGTGGCCACCGGCGGCTGGGACAGCCGGCTGGCCAGAGGGGGCAACCGGCAGATCGAGCAGACCTTACCCGGCGCCTATCTGATGGTGGATGTGTTACGAACGGCCGCCGAAGACACGACATCTTTTTCCTGTGGCGCTGATGTGGTGATCGCCGGCGGTGGTGCGATGGCTGCGGAGGCGGCCATGTTTGCGAGGAAAGCCGGGGCAACGATGGTCACCCTGGTGTTCCGAGAGATGGAAATTGAAAGCCCCATCAATCAAGAAGGACTGGATGCCCTCCGGTCCGAAGGCATCCAACTTCGATTTTCAACAGGGCTGGGCCGGTTTTACGGCGAGGAAACCCAGTTGAAAGAACTTGAAATCGTCGACCTTTTGACCAATGAGAAGGAAAAAATCCCGGCCCAAACGATAATCCTGGCCGCCGGACGTTTTCCCGAGCTGATTTTCCTGCCACATCAACGCGAGGATGATGAATCCGATGTGAATACCGCGCCGGAGTCCCCGGAAGCACAGACAGCGCCGGCAGCGCCGCTGCGGTGGCAAGCCGTGGCACCTTACAAGAAACCGGAAGACAAGGGAAAAGTGGGGCTGTTTGCCGAGGGCGATGTATTTAGCGACTTCAGCGCCGCGATTCGAGCCATCGGGGCCGGACGGCGTGGAGCCGCTTCCATGCATCAGTTGATATACGATATCCCGTTGTCGTTTCCGGAGCAGGTGCTGACCCCCAGATCGATCGTTCAGGATGTCGACCATGTGGAGAACGTGTCGAAGAACCGACGCCAGATTATGCCGCTGTGCCTCCCCGCGGAACAGGATCGCTGCCGGGAAATTGAGAAAGGTTTCTCGTCAGATACTGCCAAGATAGAGGCTGACCGATGCCTCCAGTGCGGTCTGATATGTTACCAGCATTCCCCGCAACCGGCGGCAGAAACATCCACCGGGCTGCAAAAAACAGCGTAACCAAATTTTTACTGAATTCTGAGGCTCGATGACACGGGGATCCGCAGGGGTTTCATTCATCGGGCCTTCGTCGTTTAATATAATGTGGATTCAAGATTCAAGGTTCAGGATACAGGATGTTGGTAATAGCAAGGCTGGAGTGATGGAGTAATGTTCCTCTGAAGACATTCCATAGGGTTCCAACGCTCCAGCACTCCAGCACTCCATATCATAACGAACACACGATCCCTCAGGTGCTCAGGCAAACCTTTCAACTCAATCACAGGAGCGCGATAACCACCATGGCCACAGAACGGGGAATTGTCATGCGGGTGACGCCGCCCACCGCCTGGGTAAAGGCCACCCGAACCGACGCCTGCAGACACTGCGAAGCCAGGGGCTCCTGCAATGTGATCGGTGAGGGAAAAGAGGTGGAAGTCGAGGCAATCAATGAAGCCGGTGCCAGGGTCGGTGACCGGATCATCCTTACCTTTGAAACCGCACCATTTCTGAAAGCGGCATTTCTGCTGTATGTACTTCCCATTATCGTCATGATCATCGGAGCGTTAGTGGGCAAACAGATTGCCGCGGACGTCAATGTCGACGAATCCTTTCTATCCATGGTTTTCGGTTTTATCTTTCTCGCCCTGGCGGTTCTTTTTGTCCGAAAAAAAGCCAATCAATTGGCGAAACGAAAATCCTACCGACCGAAGATTACACGGGTTATTCGCAGCTCCCTGTAACACGCCCATCACCCGAACTCGTTGCAGACCAAGTTTTCTGCTATTGAAAAGCGGTTGGCTTTCGTGGTTGGATTGTTTCTACGGATCGATTGTTCCCAGGCAAGCCCGAATACCTCAGTCGGTTCCGGAATAATTTGATATGGATTGGCCCAGGAGCCTGGTGAGATGCTGCACAGCATTCCGCAAGAAAAGCCATGGGTGGCGTGGCTGGTTGTCGCCGTCTGGTCATTTTCTATCTTTTTGACCATACCTCTGGCCCGCAGGATTCGAGAATTTGTTTCCGAGCAATGGGGAAGAGAGTTGTTTACATACGCGGTACTGGCAACGATAGCGGTTGCCTTTACAACCGCCGTCTACTATGTCGCCCGTTACCGGCCATCCGCTTCACGCAAGAGGTTACTGTGGTTGGCCGCATCCGCCGCAATTTTCACCGCATACACAATTTACCTCGGGAAGAGGAGCCCGGAAGAAGCCATACATTTTATTCAGTACGGCGTGCTGGGGATACTCGTATACCGCGCACTGTCCATAAAACGCCATGACTTCACCATCTATATCTCAGCAGCCGTCATCTGCGGCATCATCGGCACAGTAGACGAATTCATCCAGTGGCTTATTCCCCAACGGTTTTGGGACTTCAGGGATATCTGGATAAATTTTTTCGCGGCGGCGCTGGTGCAGGTGGCCATAGCGAAAGGATTGGAGCCAACATACATTGCCGGCCGCCCCAGCGTGGGCAACCTTCGTTTTCTATGCCGACTCCTGGCAGTGGCGGCAGCAATGATCGGCGCCAGCTTGATCAATACGCCTTTTCGGGTCGCCTGGTATGCCGATCGGATTCCGGGACTGGAATATCTAAAGAAAAATGAAAGTATCATGGTCGAGTATGCGTATCGCCATGATGATCCGGATATCGGCATGTTTTATTCCCGATTTTTGCCGAACGAGCTCCAAAAGACCGATTTGGAGAGGGGTACGGAGGCAGCTGCCATATTGAACATGTACCGAGACAGGTCCAGTTACTCAAAATTTCTCAAGATCTATACTTCGGCGATCGATCCTTTTTTGCATGAAGCCAGAGTCCATCTGTTCAGCCGTGACGCCAATTTCTCACGGGCCATGGAAATCGGCCCGAATTCAGACGGTTACGCATGGGCCCTTACCAAAGCCTTTCGCGAAAACCAAATCATGGAAAAATATTTCCCCAATACCCTTCACGCTTCCGCCTATGTCTGGAACGCAGACCAACTTGCCTTTGCTGAAAGACATCTCCGACACGACAAAGTGTTTAAGAGCTGGGTGTCGCGACATTTGATAACGAGTTTCACCGACGCCCAGGCCGCGTCCGTCTTCGTGTTGCTAGTTCTTGGCCTGGTCTTGCTGAATCAATTGCTGAAAAAGTATGAGAGCCCGTCTCAATAACGCCCCACGGGCGGCCCTGGATCCCCGGTTCACCATATGTGAGGCAAACCCCGATGTCTTCTTTTTGCAACCTGCCGGGGTGCCCAAGGAAATCCTCATTTGAGGTTGCCTTTCGTCGAGTCTGCTTTATAGAATGTACAAGAGGTTTTTTTTAGCACATCGGGATCAAAAAGATGACTCGCCTGATCACACGTAGAAATTTCATTTGCCAATCGGCGGCGTGGCTCGCCATGCTTGCAGGGGGTCGCACGGATAGGATCGCCTGGTCGGCAAGGGGTTCTGACAAAGGGGCGGTCCGGATCATTTTCTACACGGATGTTCATGCCAGGCAAGAGTGGGACACCCCGGCAGCATTGGATAAGGCCGCGACAGCCATTAACGCAGAAAATGCCGACCTCGTCATCGCGGGAGGAGATTTAATCACCGACGGCTTTCAATCTACGGGGGCATTGGCAGCACCTCGATGGGACGCTTACATGATGATGCATCGCAGGATTCGGGCCGACATCTATCCCGCCATCGGCAACCACGATCTGGTGGCGGCAAACCCCGCCGATGGATCCTTGCCGGCGAAAGACCCGCGGGCGGTTTTTCTGGCGCGAACCGGGCTGGAGAAGACCCATTATTCATTCGATGCCGTCGGGTATCACTTCGTCGTTCTCGATTCCATCCAGATAACGGGAGATCAATATAAATATCACGGTAATATAAATCGGGAACAAATCGAGTGGCTGAAGAGGGATATGGCAAATGTCTCAATGAATACTCCCACTGTGATCATCACCCACATTCCCCTTCTCACGGCGTTTTATTCCGCCTCCCAGAGTGCGACGTCCCCTGCCCCCATAAATCGGGTTGTTGCCAACAATATTGATGTGCTCAATATAATTAAGGACCGCAATGTCATTCTGGTTCTGCAAGGACACCTTCATGTCAAGGAGATGATCCGCTGGCAGGGCACCACCTTTATCGTCGGGGGAGCCATCTGCGGAAAGTGGTGGCGTGGCTCCTGGTTTGGTACACCCGAGGGATTCAATTCCATCACACTGACGGGAGACCATGTCGAATGGGAATACATCGATTATGGCTGGCAGGCTCGTCGCCCGAAACACAAATAATCCCTTTGTCTCTGAAAGCCGCAGCCGAAAAGGATCGCCTTTTTATGACCGACGACAGTACCTTAGAAGCTCATAAGGTTCCGCCCAGGGCAACCCGTGGCCGGTAACGAACCCTTGCAAGGCGGGCCCCGCAGGAAGTTTGGATCCGGGTTTCGGGAAGCCCTATCCGTTTATTGGGAACGACGCCTGATCATTGTCTTTTTGATGGGATTTGCCAGCGGCCTGCCGTTTCTTTTGACCGGGGCCACCCTGTCGATACGGCTCACAGAGGCCGGGATATCTCTCACGGCCATCGGGCTGTTTGCCCTGGTGGGCACCCCCTACAACCTGAAATTCCTGTGGGCACCATTGATCGACCGCGTGAACCTTCCGGTACTTTCCGGCCTGCTTGGTCGGCGACGTTCCTGGATGGTCCTCATTCAGTTGGGTTTGATGGCTTCCATTGTAGCCCTCGGTGTGAGCGACCCGCAATCATGGGCCGCATTGACGGCCGTCTTCGCCTTATTGGTAGCCTTTTTTTCAGCCAGTCAGGACATTGTCATAGATGCGTACCGCATCGAAATTCTCGATGAAAATCAGCAAGGTGCAGGTGCCGCCATGACCCAGGCCGGTTATCGTTTTGGTTTATTGGCCGCCGGCGCCGGCGCCCTTTACCTGGCATCTGCAATCGATTGGACTCTGGTCTATGTCATCATGGCCGCACTTATGTTGATCGGCTTGTTTACCGCCTTGTTTGCCCCGATTCCCAAAACCGATTCCGGTCTGAGTAAACCTACGGAAAAGCGGGACAACTGGTTACGGAAAACCGTCTTGGAGCCGTTTGTGGAATTTTTCCAACGCAACGGTACCGGTATGGCTGTCACGATCTTGGCCTTTATCCTGCTGTACAAATTCGGCGATGCATTTGCCGGCGTAATGGCCAATCCCTTCTATATCAAGATAGGCTTTACAAAGGTCGAAATTGCCAACGTCAGCAAGATCTTCGGTGTGCTTGCGACGTTAACGGGAGTGTTTGTCGGCGGCATCGTGGTCAAGCGATTCGGAATCCTACAGAGCCTGCTGTACTGCGGCATATTACAGATGCTCTCCAATTTGATGTTTGCCGCCCAGGCTGCCATCGGCTCGGATGTGGGATTTCTGATTCTCACCATTGGCATCGAGAACCTTTCCGGAGGGATGGGGTCGGCTGCCTTCGTCGCATACCTGTCACTGCTGTGCAACACCGCTTACACCGGCACTCAATACGCGCTGTTCACCTCCTTTATGGCCTTCGGCCGGACGTGGCTTTCGGCGGCATCCGGTTGGGTGGCGGATCAGACGGACTGGGTGACATTTTTTATTGCTTCCACCTTTGTGGCGTTACCGGGTCTGTTGATGTTGCTTTGGATGATGAGGCATTTGCCCATGGACGTGCAAAGAGGCTTAGACCGTTAACCTTCTCAGGATATGAATTTAATCGGCCTATCCCTTTAGCTGCTTTTAATGCTTGAAAGGGATTGGTGCCGTTCTCATTGCGATTCTTGAGTATGATCGGGATGGGGATCAACCTGCTCGACGCAGGCGAGCCGTGTCCCAATTATCGGCATCGCCCGATATCCGGCCGGAGGTGGTGTGACGCGGAACATATTTTTATAGCGGTTGCCATAAATATGTTCCCATCGAAGGTAGGGGTCCGGGGTCTGGATTTTGAGTGTGGTTTCGGAACGGAATTCTGACAATCGCTATAACAGCCATGAGCACCGTCGATCAATGATACTCACGGGGTATTTAGAGGGCTGCAGACGTATTGAAGGCAAAAAAAGGTTGGCGGGTGCAGGCTACTTTGGCTGCACCCGCCAACCAGCCGGTATGACCGGCCCGCAACAAGGGACGATCCGAAATTGCGGTGTACCGCAGCGGCGCCAGGGCTGAATCGAATAGAACCTACTGTCTGTGAGATACGCGCTGCCAGTAGACCGGGCACTTCGGACGCCACTATACATTAGCAAAAACTGTGCACAAGTTTCGAAAAAATTAAAAAATATTTGAATTCAGAAGGTTAGACAACATACCGCCGGGTTTCGGTCGCACCAGGGGGATGATTATTGGGAAAAAGGAGACGACTTTTCTGTAATCTATTACATATTCGGTGACAACATGGCATGCCCGGTTCGGGGTCGAAGCGGTTCCAAAGTCCAGGATGGCCCCGAATGCGACGTCGCCGGGGTAGGCCGCCTGCCGTGCCTGTTACGGAGAATCCCGGTGTCACCGGCGGTCATCCCAGAGCGACATCCAACGTCATCATTACCGCAAATCCAGACATCGCGCCGACGGTAGCCACATCGGTATGCTTTTGGAGCTGAGACTCAGGAATTAACTCTTCAACCACGACATATATCATTGCTCCTGCAGCAAATGCCAGGGCATAGGGAAGAAGGGGCCGCATGTATATAACGGCAATCGCTCCGAGAACGCCTGCTATCGGTTCCACGATCCCGGATAACTGACCATACCAAAAACTTTTCAGCCTTGAAAACCCTTCACGACGCAGTGGAACGGATACCGCCGTCCCTTCGGGAAAATTCTGTATGCCGATCCCCAACGCCAATGCGACGGCACCGCCCAGGGTGGCAGACGGTAAATCAGCGGCCAGGGCCCCGAATGCCACACCGACGGCCAGGCCTTCCGGAATATTATGGATGGTAATGGCCAATACCAGGAGGACGCTTCGTTGCCAGCTGGTGCTGATCCCCTCGGCTTCATCTTCGGGAAATCCCGGATGTAAGTGCGGCAGCGACTTGTCGATCAGCCATAGAAATGCGCCACCCAGGAGAAATCCAGAAGTTGCAGGTATCCAGGAAGGCAAATCGGATTCTTCTGCCATTTCGATGGCCGGTGCCAGCAAAGACCAATAAGACGCGGCAATCATCACGCCGGCAGCAAACCCGAGCATGGCATCCAGCACTTTTCGATTGATGCGCCTGAAAAAGAAAACCAGGCTCGCACCCAACGCTGTCATGAACCAGGTAAACAAGGTCGCAACCAACGCTTGGTAAATCGGACTCAACCCCGTAAAAAACTCGATCCACATAGTAACCTCTCAGATTTCCTCAGATTTCTTACAAGAGTTAGTAGAAACTGCATAGTCGTTTTACATCAAAGATGCAAGGTTTGTCTGCCGCCGGCACCGGGTTTTGGATGTTGCTCCGCCCCCCCCCCGGGGGTGACGACCGTTATGGTGATTTGAAACTATGTTTAGGGATTTTTTCAATGCGGGTGGGGTTCTGTTCCAAACGGGACGGAACAGACGTCTGGCAGGCCCTACAGATTTTCGTTTACCGTCATGTCATTACGGCATTTTTTCCGATTATCCGGGTAGAATTGGCAACGGCGACCAAGGCGGTACCCATATCCGCGAATACCGCTTCCCACATCGTTGCCATTCCCATGGCGCCAAACAGTATAAAGATTCCTTTGACGGCAAAAGCCAGAAAAATATTCTGCCAGACGATGCGGCGGGTCTGCTTGGCTATGGAAACAGCCTCCGCCATTTTCAGGGGGGAATCGTTCATCAACACCACATCCGCCGTCTCGACGGCGGCGTCGCTTCCGAGCGCCCCCATCGCCACCCCGACGTCGGCACGGGCAATAACCGGTGCATCGTTGATCCCGTCACCAATAAACGCGATTTTCCCTTCCCCGCCGCGCTCCCTGTTTAGCTGTTCAAAAATGCGGACCTTGTCCTCGGGAAGAAGGTCCGCATAAAAACTGTCGACCTGCAGGCTCTTTGCAATCTCGTTTGCGGCACGCGAATTATCCCCGGTCAACATGGAAATATGTTCGACGCCCTGCTGCCTGAGCATTTCCAGGGCCTTTTTCGCATCCGGCTTAATCTCATCGCCAATGGTGATGTAGCCTGCGTAGTTGCCGTCCACCACGATGTGGGCCACCGTGCCGTCGGATTCGCATTTCGGGTGATCGATGGATTCCAGGTGCAACAGGCGGTCGTTGCCGACCATGACCGAATGATCTCCGTAACGGGCTTCAACACCCTGGCCCGAGATTTCGGTATGGTCAAAAACCATCGAAGGGTTTACGCCCCGCCCATCTTTACGAGACGCGTTCATGATGGACGTTGCGATGGGATGGTTTGACTGCAGTTCTGCCGCCGCGGCATATTCCAACAGCTGATGTTCAGAAAATCCGTTCAAATTCACGACTTTCCTGACGCTGAACACGCCTCTGGTCAACGTTCCGGTTTTGTCGAAGACCACCGTTTTAACGGCTGCCAGGGCATCAATAAAGTTGGAGCCTTTTACCAATATCCCTCGGCGAGAAGCGTTACCGATCCCTCCAAAATAACCCAGTGGGATGCTGACAACCAACGCACAGGGGCATGAAATCACCAATATGACAAGTGCCCGATAGACCCAGGTGTGGAAAGAGGCTCCGGTTGCAACAGGGGGAATGACGGCAATTCCGGCTGCAATCAACACCACGGCCGGAGTATAATAACGGGCAAATGTGGTTATAAATTTTTCGGTTTTTGCTTTTCGTGCCGTGGCATTTTCAACAAGATCCATGACCTTGGAAATGGAAGATTCACTGAAAGGTCGAGACACCCGAACCGTTAACGCCCCCGTTTTATTAATTTGTCCGGCCAACACAATGCCCCCGGGCTTGGCATTGACGGGCACGAATTCACCGGTTAAGGCGGATGAATCCAATTGAGAGCTGCCGGTGATGATCCTGCCATCCAGGGGAACCTTTTCGCCGGGTTTGATGAGTATTTCATCACCGACGTCTACGGATTCCGGAGTAACCTCCTGATATCCATCAGGGGTTTTTATGAATGCGTTGTCCGGTTTCGCCGCTAACAGTGCTTGTATCGAACGGCGCGAGCGAGACACGGCCAAATTCTGGAGCAACTCCCCGACCTTATAGAAAATCATGACTCCGACGGCCTCGGAGTAGGCATGAATCGCCAGCGCCCCGCAGGTGGCAATCACCATGAGTACATTTTCATCGAATAGCGTCCCCTTGCGGACCGTTCTGAAAGCGCCAAGCAGGACATTCCAGCCTGCAAGAAGATATGCCGTGCCAACAATGACGAGTTCCAGTATTGAAAACGATGTCCCATGAAACCGGTTTTCAATAAACAGCTGCAGAACGAACAACGCTCCCGCCACAGTCAGGATGGCAAGCTCCATCTTAAATCTGAAACGTCCGGACGTTTCGCCGGACTCGAGGACCGGGGTTTTCCCCGATTTGGGGACCAGCTCGACTTCGGGTTCAATCTTACGGACTTCTTCTACAATCCGTGCGATATCCGTTGCTTTCACATGAAGTGTGAGGCTGGCAAAATCGAGTACCGCATCATCGACGCCATCGACCGCTTTCAACCCGGTCTCAATTTTCGCGGCACACGAGGCGCAATCGAGATTGTTGACGTTGAATCGTTCTGTTTTGAGTTCCGCCATTATGAAATTTCCTTCGACACCATCAGGACTCCTGTGTATGTTCCATTCCCAGATTAAGTAGCCTGCGGATGTGGTCATCATCCAGGCTGTAGTAAACGATCTTGCCGTCCCTCCGGGATTTGACAATTCGCGATTGTTTTAAATTTTTCAACTGATGGGAAACCGCCGGTTGTTTCATCCTCAATAAGGCGCAAAGGTCACAAACGCACATTTCCGATTCGCTCAGGGCCCAAAGAATGCCCAATCTTGTGCTATCCCCAAAAAGTTTAAAGAGATCGGCGAGTTCGTATATGGACACCGGATCAGGCATATTCCGGCTCACAGTGCGAATGATTTCTCTATGGATCCCCTTTGTGATGCATGTTTCAAGCGCGTCATTCGTTTGTCGCGGATCGGCAACCATGATTCATATCCCCCCTTAAATATATTTATTGTACATATGTACATATATTAATATATAGTTTATCTGTCAAGCCTCTTTTCAAGATCCGTATCCCGCTTAGGATTTGCCCTCTCCGAAACCAACAGTCCGCCGGAAAACAAGGATCAGGCGGATAGACAAGGCCGCAGGCGTTATAGTCGTTGCCATAAATATGTTCCGTTGGAACGCAGAGATTGGCCGTGTTACTCTGCCGGCTTCTCTCTTTCGGAGATGACACAGTATATCCCCTCCCCCTTCCTCGCCGGCACAAAGCAACGGCTATCGGAAAGACACGTGGCCTTTCGCCGATCCCCGGTTTTCCATCGGTTGACAAGATTCGGCTCCCGTATGAAGGGACGACTCATGGAGATATAATCGGCTGCGCCAGCTTCGACCAGCTGCTCTGCCACATGAAGAGACCGGACGCCGCCGACCAGGATTATCGGAGTGTCCATCCGTTCCCGGAATGCAACTGCCGCATCGCGGAAGTAGGCTTCATCGGATTCTTCCCGAATCCCGGTTCGGACCGGATTCAGTTTTCCGGAGAGCCCGGTACCGCCGCTCAGTTCAACGGCATCCAGCCCGTTGCCGGCCAGTTCAGCGGCGGCGGTTACCGCATCATCGAGTTCCTGGCCCCCCTCGATGAAATCCCGGGTGTTGATCTTGATTAGAACCGGATAGGCGTCACCGACCTGGCTGCGGATGCCTTCCAGAACCTCCAGAACAATCCGGACCCGCCCTTCGATGGGCCCACCATACCCGTCTTTTCGTTGGTTGAAGTATGGCGACAGGAATTGGCTCAACAGATAACCGTGGGCGGCGTGAAGCTGCACCCCGTCAAAGCCCGCCAGCATGGCCCGCTTTGCCGCCCGGCTGAAGTCCGATTTCACGTGCTCGATGTCCGAGGAGGTCATTTCTCGAATCTCATGCTTGCTGACACCGCGGATCGCCGATGGCCCGATCGGATTGGAGCCGGTCAGCGCCGGGTCTGCGAACACCCCCGAGTGGGCCAGTTGGGCAACGATTTTGCCGCCGGCGCCATGAACGGCATCGGTCATTTGATGAAGCCCGTTTAAAAGCCGATCGTCATAGATCCCAAGCTGCCAGGGTCCGGCCTGCCCCTCCCGGGTCACGTAGGCATGCCCGGTGATAATCAGCCCGACACCGCCTTCGGCCAGACGAACCATGGTCTCAATCAGTTTTGGCGTGCAACTGCCGTCATCCGTCGCCATGCCCTCCCAGGTTGCGGATCGGACGAAACGATTGTTAAGGTCCATGCCGTTGATCATTGTGGACTCAAAAACCTTGGACATCGGAATCTCCTTGAATTAATGTTTAAGAAAAAATAAAATCGGATTTCGATTTTATCAATTAAATAAATTACCATGATACACTGCCGGGTAAACACTTGGGACGGCCATATGCCAACGCCCTCCATCTGAAGCCCTAACTCAACGAATTGATTCATTTATATGGAATCTTAGGAATGAAAATCAACCTGTACAATACACTGACACGTCAAAAAGAAGCATTCAAACCGATCCGGGGCAATCAGGTCGGCCTCTACACCTGCGGACCGACCGTTTACAATTATGCCCATATCGGCAATCTGCGAACATACATCTTTGAAGATATCCTGAAACGGGTACTTGTCTACAACGGCTATGATGTCAAGCACATCATGAATATCACCGATGTGGGCCACCTGACCGGGGACCGGGATATGGGGGAAGACAAGCTGGAGGCCGGGGCCCGGAGGGAGGGAAAAACCGCCTGGGAGATTGCCGAATTTTACACGAAAGCGTTCCAGTCCGATCTCGAGAAACTCAACATCCTAGACCCGACCACATGGTGCAAAGCGACAGACACCATTCCGGAGCAGATCGCCCTTATCCAGGAACTGGAGGAAAAGGGATTCACGTATCGCACCAGCGACGGTATCTATTTCGACACATCGAAATTTCCCGGTTACACGAAACTGTCCCACCAGGACCTGGACGCGCTGCAGGAAGGGGCCCGGGTAGAGCGGAACCCGGAAAAACGAAATTCCACCGACTTTGCCCTCTGGAAGTTTTCACCGGAAGACGTCCGGCGCCAAATGGAATGGGAATCTCCCTGGGGAATCGGCTTTCCGGGATGGCATATCGAATGTTCGGCCATGAGCATGACATATCTGGGAGATCAGCTCGACATTCACGCCGGTGGTACGGATCACATCGATGTCCATCACACCAACGAGATCGCCCAGTCCGAAGCGGCCACGGGCAAACGGTTTTTTAATTTTTGGATGCACGGGGCCTTCCTTATTATTGCCGGCGGAAAGAAAATGGCCAAAAGCGAGGGAAACTTTCTGACCCTCGACGGTTCATTTACCGAGAGGGGAATCGATCCCCTGGTGTATCGATTTGCCGCATTTCTCACCCACTACCGAAAACCGATGGAATACAGCGAAGAAGCTGTGGCGGCAGCCAGAAACGGTTTGGCCCACCTGCGCAACCAGGTGCGGGCGATCAGAGAAAAATCCGGTGGCCGGACCGGAACCGTCGATACCGGGTCCAAAGACCGGTTCCTGTCGGAAATCAATGATGATCTGAACATGCCAAGGGCCATGGCCGCGGTACAGGAGATGCTCAAATCAAATCTGCCGCCTGCCGACAAACTCGCCACCATACTTGATTTCGAAAAGGTTTTAGGCCTCGAATTGGATCGTGTGGACGACACCGAAGGACTGCCGCCGGAGGTTCTCGAGAAAGTGGACGCCAGAAACAAGGCCAGAGCAGATAAGAACTGGGCCCTGTCCGACCAAATTCGAGATGAATTGCAGGCCATGGGGTTTGTGGTTCAGGACACGAAGGATGGGACAACGGTGTTTCCGTCGTGATACCGTCAATCTCATCCGCTTGAAATCTTTGGGATAGGGGTTGCAATGGGGGCTCCCCCTTGCTTTTCTACGGATATGGGAGCAAAAATGGAATGAACCATCGGCTCGATTTCAATGGGGTTTGTCCGGGATGCCAACAAACAGGAGCGGGCCGATGTTGACGCGTCACATGGTATGAGCCACAGGAAAACGAACCGAGCCGTTAAAAAAGGAGGTGATCCCTTGCCGGAAAAAAAATTCAAACAGGTCTGCGAGTGTAAAAATTGCGGAAACGAGGCGGAAATGATGGTGACCTGCAACCTGGAAGAAGTCGATGAAGCGGAACCGGTTGCGGCAGCACCGAAAGTGAAACCCAAAGAAGCCAAAAAGCAAGTTAAAGGGCATGCCGTGTGCAGTCATTGTGGGAATGAGGCGGATATGTGGGTCGATCTCTAAAACCGCACAGCGGTTTTAGAGCAGTTGCCATAAATATGTTCCGATTGAAGGCAGGGTCAGGTTTCGGAACGGAATTCTGAAAATCGCTATAGGAAACGCGGCGGAGCCGCCCAGACACATAAGACCACCGCCCCGGGGCGTGTCGGAAAGGTTGACGAAACCCTCCACCCTTATGAAATCCGGCAGGTGGAGGGTTTTATCCATGTTCGCATCACGCGAAGAACGCCCCGAACTGTGAGTCGATCTGCTTTTCGATAATGGATTTTAAGGGCTTGGCGAGAAGTCCGAGGGTAACCTGGATAGCCACCGTCGATTCAGAAATCCGGAGCGTGCCGTTTTTAATGCCTGTGCCCGACAGCCGGCACGTATTGCCTTCCCATGAGCTTTGGATGCCGTACTTTTGCTCCAGATCTTCGGCCACCGCCTGCAGCCGGCGTTTGGCCGTATCCACATCCAGTGTGTGATTTCTTGTAAAATCAATATCCGGCATGGCATTTCCCTTTCAGGTGGCCTGGAAAAAGAGAACCTCTCTGCGGACTCGGCGGCTTTTGATGGGCATTGAATCCGTTGCCCCCCTCCGGCGCGGTTGGGGCTTCGACCGGCCACCGAAAACTGGCGATCCCGATGATGCCGCTGCCGTTTTATCGCCATGAGTTCAGATTGTCGGCGATAAACTCAACGACCGTCTTGTGCTCCTTCTTTCCTGGACCTTCGATGGTTATCGGTTCTCCGAAACTGATGTGAACCGTCTTGGCCGGGTCGATCTTTCCAAAATCCTTGAATCTCCGCCCAACCCCCCAGGCATCTGTTTTGACGGCCACCGGTACGGCCGGCACCCGGTTGCGCGCCGCCAGCTTGATTCCCAAAGTGTTGAACTTCCTGGGATCAACGTCGAGACTGCGGGTGGTTTGTGGAAAAATGACAACCGACATACCGGATCCCAGTCGTTTTCGGCCGTCCTCCAAAACGGTTTTCAGGTCCTGGCGCGGGTTGTCCCGACCGACGACAATCGGGTTTCGGCTGTTGATGACGTGCCTGAAAAACGGATAGGTGGTCAGGCTCTCCTTCACCACAAAGGTGACGTCCCGTATGGGTCGTATCAGGCAAGGGAGTACAAACGTTTCCAGAATGCTCATGTGGTTGCTGATAAATACACAGGGCGACTGGATGCCGGCATGGCTTCGGATGTTGCGGATATCATAAGAGCCGCCGACCGACTCTATTCCAGAAATCACGTTAAGACTGCTCTGAATCCATCGATCGGGGGTGTATACGCCCCGTTTTCCGAAGTAGGAAGCCTGAAAGACGATCATGCAGATTTGGGCGTAAAATACGGACGTCGGATTCTCCCGGGCGAACCAGAATACCGGCCGCGCTGGCGATCGATAGCTATTTCCTGTTGTCAGGCACTTCATGAGTATCCGGTTGAGAATCGTTGAGCCATGCACTGTCGTGAGAGATCCGGGGCAACATTACTTCCGGGGAAAGCGTTCCAGGGCCTCGGGCAGCAACCGTCTGATGAACGACTCTCTGTCCCGAACCGTTAACTGCGCATACTCGCCATATCCCGGGTGATCTGAAGAGAGCCGCGGCGGGGTATCCCGGCTTTCCGTCTTCATTTTTTCGCAGTTCAGAACCAGCGCCATCAACGGCTGGTCACAGGTGATAAACGAGTCTATCCATCCGAGCCGGCGCATCATCTCGAACCGGGCCTGATCCGATAGAAACAGATGGATGTCCACGACCGACATCTGGGTTTTCTGGTCAAGATAGGAGAACTTGGTGCCCGGTCCGAGGTCGAGCACGCCCATAATCAGCTCGTAAAACGCCGCGGCGCTCTCCTCGCCGGGGGTTGCCAGAAACCGAAGGGTCCGATCGGAAAGACCGGCCAGTTTGGTGTGCCGATCATAAGCCTCTCCAAACCGTTTTTCCCAGGGGGAAAATCCCCGCACTTCGGCGCTGTCCATCCGGTAGGTGTTTAAATCGACAACCTTTGCCATGAATCGGAATTTATTCTGATTGATCATCCTTTTCAAGTAAAATAAAGGGCCCACAAGCTATGCTTATCGGCCCTTTATTTTACCAATATTGTTTCAGGCACAAGGGCTTTCCACTGCTGAGACGAAATCCTGCAGCAGATCAGGACACGGCATAGGCTTCCACCGGTTCTGCATCTTTTGAAGCGTCGGCAAAGGCCACGGGAAACGCCTCTTCGATGCGGTCCACCAGGACGAAGATCATGGCATTTCTCACCTCGTCGGGCACGTCCGCCAGATCCTTCTCGTTCCGTTTGGGCAGGATCACGGTGGTCAGCCCGGCCCTATGGGCGGCCAGTACCTTCATCTTAATGCCCCCCACCGGCAACACGCGTCCCCGGAGGGTCGCTTCACCGGTCATGCCGAGATCGCCCCGCAATGGACGGTCGCTGAACAGACTGGCCACCGCCATGACCATGGCCAGACCGGCCGACGGCCCATCCTTTGGAATCGCTCCCGCCGGAACATGGAGATGGAGATCGTCAACTTCGAACCTGTCGGCGGCAACACCCAGGTCCTCTGATTTCGACCGCACATAGCTGTGTGCAATCTGGGCGCTTTCCCGCATGACATCGCCCAACTGGCCGGTAAGGGTCAATTTCCCTTTGCCCTTCATGCCGGTGGCTTCGACAAACAGGATGTCTCCCCCGGTGGACGTCACGGCAAGGCCGGTAGCAATGCCCGGGATTTCGATGTTCTCCGATTGCTCAAATTCAAACTTTTCCTTTTTGAGATGTTCCCTCACCAGATCCGGCGTCACCATGACATGGGACCAGTCTTTTTCGGCAATCTTGACCACACTTTTTCGGCAAACCTTCCCGATGAGCCGCTCCAGATTTCTCACGCCGGCCTCCCGCGTGTAATCTTGAACGATTTTCTGCAGCGCATCTTCCGAAAATGTGACTTCACCCTCTTTAAGACCATGTGCTTTGCGCTGCCGGGCCACCAGGTGCCGGGAGGCAATCTGGACTTTCTCGAATTCCGTGTAGCCGTCCAGGGGTATGATTTCCATACGGTCCCGCAGCGCCGGTGGAATCGTCTCGAGCTGGTTGGCGGTGGTAATGAACATGACATCGCTCAGGTCAAAATCCACATCCAGATAATGGTCACGGAATGCGTGATTCTGGGCCGGGTCGAGAACTTCGAGAAGCGCGCTGCTCGGATCGCCCCGCCAGTCCATGCCGATCTTGTCGACTTCGTCGAGCATGAATACCGGATTGCGCGTGCGTGCCCGCTTGATTGCCTGGATGATGCGGCCCGGCATCGCCCCGATATAGGTCCGCCGGTGTCCCCTGATTTCGGCTTCATCCCGCATGCCGCCAAGGCTCATCCGGGTGAATTTGCGTCCGAGAGCCCTGGCAATACTCTGCCCGAGGCTGGTTTTTCCGACGCCCGGAGGTCCTGCAAAACAAAGAATCGCGCCCGTTCTTTCGGTCGGCTCATCGGTGTCCTTCTCCGTTTCAACCATGCGTTCCTGAACCAGGGTGCGTACGGCAAGGTATTCGATGATCCGTTCCTTGACCTCGTCCAGACCATAGTGGTCGTCATCCAGAACTTTCCGGGCACCTTCGATTTCGGTCCGATCCTCGCTCCTGTGATTCCAGGGCAGATCGACCAGCCAGTCCAGGTAGGATTTGATCACGGTATATTCGGCTGCCTGGGGAGACATCCCGGAAAGCCGTTTCAACTCCCGCCGGGCCTCCTTCATGGCCTCCTCCGGCAATCCGGCATCCTCCAGCTTGAGCTCGTAGGCCTCCACTTCGGTGGTATCTTCGTCGGTCTCCCCCAGTTCTTTGTTGATCGCCTTCAGCTGCTGGCGCAAAAAGTAATCACGCTGGGCCTTGCTCATCTCCTCTTTGGCTTCCGACTGTATCTTTTGGCCAAGGCTCAGCACTTCTTTCTCGTGGGTCAAATGGACAATCAGTTTCCGCATTTTCTCTTTCAGCGAATCTTCCTCGAGCACCTCCTGGGCACTCTTGGGGTCGAGGCCGGCATTGGTCGCAACAATGTTGACGAGTTGTCGTGAACTGTCGACCTGGTTTAAAAATTCACCGGCCTCCTGGGAGAAATTGGGGGAAAGCGTTACCACCTCTTTGGCGATGTCTCGCAGACTGCGCTGCAAGGCGTCCAACTCCAGGTCCGACTCGATCTGCACGGGAGCCGGTTTGACCCGGGCCTTGAGGTACGGTTCATCACCGGTCCAGTATTCAATGCGGAATCGCTCCAGGCCATGCACAAGGACCTGGAGGCTGTTGTCCGGCCCGCGCATCATGTGCTCCACACGGGCAAGGGTTCCCACTTCGAAAGTTTGCCCCGGTTTAGGCTCTTTGATTTTCGGGTTATTCATGGCCACAAGGCCGATCAGCCGATCCCCCTGGACCGAATCCTGTACCAGTTTGACCGACCGTTCAATGCCGACAGCCAGCGGCAAAACCGTGAAAGGAAACGCCACCGTATTGCGCAAGGGCAGAATCGGTAGTTCCTCCGGGATTTTGTAGTCTTTGACGCCGCTGGCTTCGGTCTCGATGGATTCGTCATGTCGTTCTGTTTCACTCATGGGATCACCTTTTCAACTCTCGATTTTATGGTCGTTCCAGCCCATTTTCAGGTCTGCAGGTTATGTCGGCCCATTACTTTTTTTGTGCCATAGTTATAATAATGCAAACCTTCCCCATGTAAAGCGCTCTGGGAAAACAACATGATATCGACACGCATCAACCGCTTGCAATCCAGGTGCATTGATTTTATGGTGAGCACATACAGCTGTGGTCGTTTTCATCATGATGTTCCGGTTGATTGGGGAAGTCGGGGTCCGGAATTAAATATGGACGATGACCTATAACGTGTCAGAAAAACGCTGGACCGCCGGGAGGCAGGGTATCGACATGGATACACCCATCGTAGACATCGAAAACCTTTGGTTTGCCTACAATGGGCGGAATGTGCTGGAGCAAATCTACTTTCGGATCCGGCAAAAGGATTTCATCGCGATGATCGGTCCAAACGGCGGGGGTAAGACCACGCTGCTGAAATTGATTCTCGGCCTTTACAAGCCGACCAAAGGCACGATTCGCGTCATGGGAAATACCACGGAAAAGGCATCCCATCACATCGGCTACGTACCTCAGAACGTGCACATCAACAATCATTTCCCCATCACGGCCCTGGACGTGGTGTTGATGGGTAAATTGCATCCACAAAAGCGCTGGGTCCGACGCACACGAGAGGACCGCCGGCAAGCGATGGATGCTCTCGAAAAGCTGGCCGTGGATCGATACGCGGCCCGCAAAATTACAGAGCTCTCCGGCGGCCAGCGCCAGCGGGTATTCATCGCCCGCGCCCTGGTCACGAATCCTGTGCTCCTGCTGCTGGATGAACCGACGGCCAGCATCGACACCAAAGGCCAGGCGGATTTTTTTCGGCTTTTAAGGGATTTAAACGCAGATGTGGCCATTCTGGTCGTCAGCCATGATCTCCTTGCGGTGTCCACCCACGTCAAATCCGTAGCATGCGTCAACAAGGGACTGCATCTCCACAACGAAGCGGAAATCACCGGAGAGATGCTGGAGGAAATGTACCCGTGTACGGAGGAAGAAATCTGCCCGGTGGAGCTGATCGCCCATGGAATGCCCCACAGGGTTCTGAGGAACCACAAATAGCTAATACCGAATACCCAATACCTGTCCCTATGATTGATGCGCTGCAATATGAATTCATGCGGAACGCCCTGGCTGCCGGGTTGCTCGCCAGTGTGATCTGCGGTGTGATGGGAACCCTGGTGGTCGTCAACCGGATCGCGTTCCTTTCCGGCGGGATCGCCCATGCGGCCTACGGCGGCATCGGGCTATCGTTTTTTTTAGGCGTGCCGTACCTTCTGGGAACCATCGGCTTTACCCTCGCAGCGTCCATGCTCATGGCCGCTATCACGATCAACGCGAAGCACCGCGCCGATACGGTTATCGGCGTTGTCTGGGCGGTCGGCATGGCCTTCGGGATTATCATGCTGGACCTGACCCCGGGATACAACGTCGACCTGATGAGCTACCTGTTCGGAAGCCTCCTGACGGTTCCCGGGTCGGATCTTCTGATCATGCTCGTTCAGGCGTTCCTGGTCGCCGGTCTGGTGACTTACTTCTATAACGATTTTCTGGCAATGTCCTATGATGAGGAGTTTGCACAAATTCGGGGGGTGCCCGTTCGAGGGCTGTATTTCCTTCTGATCGGCATGCTGGCGGTAACCATCGTGATGGTCATCCAGGTCGTGGGGTTGATACTGGTCATCGCCCTGTTGACGATTCCGCCGTTTATCGTTGAAAAACATGCCAAGTCCCTCTGGCAGATGATGGTGGGTTCCAGCCTTCTCGGCGCTCTATTTACGGTTTCCGGTTTATGGCTGTCGTACACCTTCGATGTGACCTCCGGCGCCGCCATCATCATGGTGGCCGGTACCGGATTTTTTCTGTCTCTGGGAATTCATGAAAAAAAAGAGCCACAACCACACGGGGTTGGCAACCCGGACAGGCTGCCGAAACACCCCTTATCGGGTGGATGAGATCATGTGCCGATTCTGCGACTACCCGAAAATGCTCGAAAAGGTCGATCTGCAGCCGACCCCGAAGCGTCTTAAGATTTTGGAGATCATCGGCGGCAACGACAAGCCTCTCAGCGCCCAGGACATTTTTAAAACCATCAACCGCACCGACGGCATCAACCGCGTGACGGTCTATCGGATTCTCGACCTGTTGGTGGAGAACGGCCTTGCAGAACGTATCAGCACCGGCGGCCGATCGTTCAATTACGGGATGGCCCCCAACGACCATCATAGTCCCCACCCCCATTTTTACTGCACACGGTGCGGTGGCATGGAGTGTCTCAATCCGGAAAGCTTGACGGTGGATCCGGTTCCACTGTTGCGAATGTTTCCCGGCCGTATCGACAGCGTGGAAGTCCGGGTCGACGGGATCTGCGACAACTGCCTGCGAACGGATCAAACGTCCGCCCCTTCCTGACCCGACCACCAAATTAAATGCCCCCTTGACCTGAACCTTGAGCCCTGAACCCGCCAGAGAAGCGCAAGCACCCAGCATCCAGCATCCAGTCCGCCAGAGGTTTATCCGCCTCAGGTGGACGGGCAAGCATCCTGCGTCTTGCGTCCCTAACGAAAAACGGTTCATACCACAATGTGGTATGAACCGATCAGCTTGTATCCGGCGAAACCTTGATAGGACCATATGATATCGTTTTGCCTAAAAAAAATATCCCCCCCTCAATGAGCGGGGGATACGAGGAGGAAGGAGGAGGGGTAAATCGGCTTACGTTGGAGTGACGATACCACTATGTGGTACATTCTGTCAAGCGATTTCTGAGAAATTTACGAACCGACCCGATTTTCTAAATTAAATAATAAATACAGTTGCTTTTGTATGAATTTTTGTGGGCACGGAATATTTTGAGAATATTTTTTTCCTGGTGATCCGTACGAAAACCCTTTTCATTGGAACCACGTTGTGGTATCTGCCGAAGGGTTTGGAAATGACACCATGGAAAGTAACGAATTCGCCAGAATCCGGGTTTACCTTGAAAAGACCCAGCGGCAAGTGGCCCAACTGCTCGGCATATCGGTCAAGGCCGTTCAGAGTTTCGAGCAGGGCTGGCGTAACATACCCGTGCACATCGAGCGGCAGATCCTGTTTATCCTTTCGATGAAGGAGGGAGGGGACAACCACCAGAAGCAGTGCTGGCAGCTCATGAAGTGCCCCATGGATCGGAAGCGTCAATGTCCTGCGTTTGAATTTCGGATGGGAAAATTCTGTTGGTTTGTGAACGGAACGATTTGCCAGGGCAAGGTTCACGAAAACTGGTCGGACAAAATGGCGGCCTGCCGCAGCTGTAAAGTGTTCAAGGAGAAATTTCCCCGTGGCGTGCTGGGGTCATAGCCAAATGTTGTAAAAATGGTGTACCGGACCACTCCCCTTTCCCAGCCGGTAATGTGCTCCCGCCGAAATGGCGTCCCCGATGTATGTCTTAGCAGAACGCACCGCTTCTTCCAGATCCTTTCCCTGGGCCAGAAACGAGGCAATCGCCGATGACAGGGTGCAGCCGGTGCCATGATTGTTGGCTGTGGCGATGCGCTTTCCCGTTAGAGACAGACAGCGTTGCGGCTCGCTCAGAAACAGCACATCGATGCTCTCTCCGAATTCCAGGTGGCCGCCCTTGACGAGAACGCTCCGGCTGCCGAACCTGGCGATGTCGCGCGCTGCCGACGCAATCTGATCCTCCCCGTCGATGTCACGGTTCAGCAACACCGATGCCTCGGGCAGATTCGGCGTCACGACATCTGCCAAGGGAAACAGGTGGGCCGTCAGCGCGTCGACGGCGTCGTCCTGAAGCAGCTTGTCTCCGCTCTGGGCCACCATCACCGGATCCAGTACAATATTTCGTGCCGCGTGTTTTTGAAGCTGACGCGCCACGGCGACAATGAGTTCCGGAGAAAACAGCATGCCGATTTTTACGGCATCGGCGCCCATATCTGAAAAAACCGCCTCGATCTGATTCTCGATGAACGCAGGGGGCACCGCGTGGATGCCGTGGACGCCAAGGGTGTTCTGCGCGGTGAGGGCCGTGATGGCAGTCATTCCAAAACAGCCGAGGGCAGACGTGGTTTTCAGGTCCGCCTGGATCCCCGCCCCTCCACCGCTGTCCGATCCGGCGATGGTGAGGACGGTCCGGTAGCGGCGCGTTTGGCTTTTCCGGTCGTCAGTGTTCGCTGCAGACATTTTGATCTCCTACAAGTATGGATTAGAGCAACTGCCGGACATCCGTTCCAATTTGTGGATTGTTGCCGCGGTTGAACGTTGCCGGGTCATCGGTATCGATATCGGGTTCGGAATCGGTATCGACTTGGAATAAAATCCGAAGCCCGACAGGAACATCTCGATGGGTTACCGAAAATGGTTCCATCCTGTGACGTCAAAGGGCTTGACCTCACCCGAAGGCTGCACGATCTCCATATTTTTTGCTTCGATGACTTCCCCGATACGATACAGGGGGGATGCGTATTTTTCTTTGTACCGGCGGCACACCGGCTCGATGCTGTCCGGAGTCACGGTGCACAGCAAGGTGTAGTCCTCACCTCCCGAAAGGGCCCAGTCGACGGGATCGCTGTTCATCCCCCTGCAAAAGGCCGTCAGGTGATCGGAGATTGGAATCCGATCGGCATAAAGCCGGACGCCCACGCCGCTCTCTTCCGCGATGTGCCGTATGTCGCTGCTGAGACCGTCACTGGTGTCGATGGCGGCGGTCACCGCCCCGGTTCCGGCAAGAAATCGACCTTCCCGAAGATACGGTTTCGGCAACACATGGGCCCGCCGGAGGGCCCGAAACGCCGGGGTCTCCGTCGCAATGTGGTTTAACACCAGGTGAAGCCCGGCGCGGCTGTCGCCAAGAAACCCCGTCGACACGATGATATCTCCGGGCGCAGCCCCGCTTCTCAACAGCATCTGGGGTTCGGGTACGGACCCGATCACCGCGATATTGACCACCAGGTCCTGTTTCGAGCGGGTGGTGTCTCCCCCGAGGATATTCACATCAAATTCCGCGGCAAGGGCCTTCATCCCGTCGTAAAACGCGTCCAGAAATTCTATCGAGCAATCCTCGGGAATCGCGAGACTGATAAAGGCGTCCCGGGCCGTTCCTCCCATGGCGGCAATATCGCTGAGATTCACGGCCAGGGATTTGTGGCCCAACTCGACCCCGGTGATGGACTCCCGCAAAAAATGGACCCGCTCCACCAGAAGATCGGTTGTCACCAGGGTCAGCTGCCCGGGATCGCCGGCCACCGCAGCGGCATCGTCGCCGATGGCGCGCACCACACCCGCCTCTCGAATCAGACATCCCCGACGGACTCTGCGAATAAAGCCGAACTCTCCGATGTCCGTTAATCCCATAATCCCCTTCACCTATGGTGCTTTCCTCGAAACGGGAACGATTTCCTGCAATGTTCGGGCTACCGGCTTTTCGCCACGATCCGGCGAAGCTCCCGGGCTGCCGACTCGGGGTTGTCCGCAGACACAATGGCCGAAACGACCGCCACGCCATCGGCGCCCGCGGCGATCACCTCCTGCGCGTTCGTGCGGTTCAGACCGCCGATGCCCACCAACGGAATGGCCACCGCGCGGCGAATTTGCCGGAGCCCTTCCAGACCCAGGGCAGGAGCCGTATCGGTCTTTGTCGGTGTGGCGAAAATGGGACTGACCCCAAGGTAGTCGGCCCCGGCCTCTTCAGCATCGACAGCGTCCCGGAGCGATTCCGCCGAGATACCGATGATCATACGATGGCCCACGATAGCACGGGCCATTTCAATCGGCATGTCGTGTTGCCCTAAATGAACGCCGTCGGCCCGGATCGCCTGGGCCACATCGAGCCGGTCGTTGATGATCAGCGGCACCCCCATTTTGTTGAGATAGGCTTTCAGTTGCAGCGCTTCTTGTATAAACTCCCTGGTGTTTGCCGACTTCTCCCGAAGCTGCACGACACTGGCACCGCCCGTTACAGCCGCTGCCACAATATCCAGGGTCCCGCGGCCCCTGGAGAGTCCCCGATCGGTCACCAGGTACACCGAATAATCGACTTCTTCCGGTTTCATAGCGCTATCCGTCGTATTGCCCGCCGTTTTTTAGCTGTTCCGGAGTAATCGTATAAAGCGCGTCGAGCACCGCAATCATGAAGCTCCCCGGGGCCGATGCAGATTTGGACGCGACTTCCCCGGCCAATCCGAAGTAGGCCAGGGCCGTCGCGGTTGCCTGCAGGGGGTCGCTGTCGACGGCCAGAAACGCCCCGATAATCGCCGTGGCCGTGCAACCGGTGCCGGTAACGGATCCCATCAGCGGATGGCCGTTCCTCACCCGGATTACCCGGGTCCCGTCTGTTACGAGATCCGTGGGTCCGGTGATCGCCAGCACGGTTTGCAGTTCTCCGGCCAGTGCTCTGGCCGAGTCCGCGGCATCCGCCACCGAATGGATCGAATCGACACCCTTGGTTGTCGACGACTCATCCCGGAGGGAAAGAACTTCCGAGGCGTTCCCACGGATCACGCTCAGTCTCGTCTTGTCGATAATTTCCTTGGCCGCCGATGTCCGCAGCCGTGTCGCTCCGGAACCCACGGGATCCAGGATAATGGGCGTCTGCAGATCGGTGGCTTTTCGCCCGGCGCTCACCATGGAGCCGACCCAGTCATCGGTCAATGTACCGATATTCAGCACGAGCGCGCCGGCAAAGCTCACCATCTCTTCTACCTCATTGGGAGCGTGGGCCATGACCGGCGAAGCCCCGGCCGCCAGCAGGGCGTTGGCGGTATAATTCATCACCACGAAGTTGGTGATATTGTGAACGAGCGGTTTCTGTTCCCTCAACTTCTTCAGGTTTTGTGCGGCGCGTTCCTGTAAATCCATCGCTGGTTCCCCCGTCTATATCCTGTTCACGTCACTTCTGAATAAAAAAACCGCTGCCTGTCGGCAACGGTTTTCGGATCGATTTCCTGGTCTTTCCACCTGTCATCCCTACGCTGGCATGATCCAGATCAGGTTCATCGGGTATGATCTCAGGCCGAAAACAGCCACCCCGGCAGATGATGCGCTACGGATGGTCCGATAGTAGAGGAACTGCCCGGGAAATGTCAAGACGTGCAGAGGTTTGAACTATCCCTTGCGCCATTGGGAAAGTTCATTTAAATAAAATCGTTACACCATTTTATGATACGCGACGATGTCGCTCAGAAACCAAACGGTGAAGGGCTTTTTTACCGTTACTTATGAAACACAGCAAAGAACAACGATGCCCGTGGGCCTGGACCGACCCGCTCTATATCCGGTATCACGACACCGAGTGGGGTGTTCCGATCCACGATGATCGCAAATTGTTCGAGTTTCTGATTCTGGAGGGGGCCCAGGCCGGACTGAGCTGGCTGACGATTCTAAAAAAACGCCCGGAATACCGCCGCGCCTTCGACAACTTCGATCCTTCCAAAGTCGCCCGATACCGGGCGGCAAAGATCGAACGCCTGCTTTCCAATCCGGGAATTGTCCGGAACCGGCTAAAAGTGGCGGCCGCCGTCAGCAATGCCGAATCCTGCCTGCACGTACAGAACGACTTTGGCAGTTTCGAGGGTTTTATCTGGCAGTTCGTCGATGGGCAGCCCGTCACGAATCACTGGTCGCGAATGGAAGACGTTCCCACTGAATCCGCGTCCTCCCGGGCCATGAGCCGGGAACTGAAACGCCGCGGCTTCAAATTTGTGGGGCCGACCATTTGCTATGCGTTCATGCAGGCCGTGGGCATGGTCAACGATCACCTCACCACGTGCTTCAGATATCGTGACGTGCAAGATATCCGAAGTGATCATGAATAATCTTTGCACCACAATATCGTATTTTTTAGCCGCCCGCTCACTCCGCTCGCTCGACAAACGCAGACGGAGACAGAAGTATATGCCTCCGCGACCTGCGGAGGCATAAGCTGCATCGCTGTGCGAAGCGATCCAAGCGCGTACCCGAACGGCGAAAGTGTGCCTGGCCAAAATTTTCATTCATCTGCGAACGTCTGCGTGTGTCTGCGGCGAATGATGTTTCATTTATAATTCAGGACTGGCAACGACGAGGAAAAACCCATGACGACGACATGTTCATTTTGCGGGGGAAGGCACAATGTTGGGTTTATATCCACCAGACTGGCCGGGACCGACGGCGTCTCCCTGGAGACCGCCAAGTGGGCAGAGGTGTTTGAAGGGGAGGGGTTTACCGCCTATTACTTTGCCGGGGAGATCGACCGGCCCGGTCCGGCGTCGGTCATGGCCGAAGAGGCCCATTTCAAGCATCCGGAAATCCGCAACATCTACCGAAAATGTTTCAACGTCACCACCCGAAGACGTACGACCACCCAGAAAATCCAGGAATTCAAGGAGATCCTGAAGGACAAATTATACCGGTTCATCCGGAAATTCGATATCGATCTGCTGGTACCGGAAAATGCCTTGACCATTCCGTTAAACATCCCCCTGGGGATCGCCCTGACCGAGGTTATTTCCGAAACCGGCATCTCTACCATTGCCCACCACCATGACTTTTTCTGGGAGCGGAAGCACTTCCTGCGCAATGCGGTATGGGACTATTTGAACATGGCATTCCCCCCCCACCTCCCGTCGATCAAACATGTGGTCATCAATTCATCCGCGGACAATCAGCTCAGTCTGAGAACCGGAATCTCCGGCCACATCATACCGAACGTTATGGATTTCGAAACGCCGGCGCCACCGCTGGACGACTACGCATCGGATGTGCGCCAGGCACTCGGTATTGCAGACGACGAACTGTTCATACTCCAGCCCACGCGGGTGGTGCAGCGGAAAGGCATCGAGCATGCCATCGAACTGGCCTACCGTCTCAAAAACAAAACCAAACTGGTCATCTCCCATGCGTCCGGCGATGAAGGGTACGGCTACGAACAACGGGTCAAAGAATATTCCAAGATGCTGGGCGTCGAAACCCTGTTTGTCTCCGATATCATCAACGAACGTCGCGGCACCACCGAGACAGGGCAAAAAATATACACGCTGTATGATATCTATCCCCATGCCGACCTGGTGACCTATCCGTCCACCTTTGAGGGATTTGGGAATGCGTTTTTGGAAGCCATCTACTTTCGAAAACCCATCGTTGTCAACACGTATTCCATTTACGACATGGACATTAAACCCAAAGGATTCGATGTCATTGAAATTGACGGGTATGTGAACCGGTGGGCAGTGAATTTGACGAAGAAGATCTTCGCCGATCCGGAACGGCGGAAGGCGATGATCAAGAAAAATTACGAGATCGCGACAACCTGCTTTTCTTACAGTGTGCTGCGTCAAAAGCTCAGAAACCTGATCTTCGACACCCTGGCCTGCCGGCCGAGGAATATTTAACGCAAATTTCCAATCTTTTCGGTTGACTTCTATTTTGCGATAGCATTCCTACTATGGGAAACCTGCTCAAAAGGGTCCAAGGGGTCCAGGATTCAAGGGGTCGAGGGAAATGTAAAAAGCATTACCATAGCTACCGTCATAATTCCTTTTCAATTAAACAGCTGCAAATCTATCGGCTGTTATAAGCGGGCGCGGTGCTCCCTTACAAAAGCCGTACCCTAGCCCGGACATTGCACCAAATGGAGCGGCCGGTGCGGACATTGGGGCGATTCGTCCCCTCGTCTCGCGGGATCGAAACCTCATATTCATTGAAACACCGGTTGCCACGCCGACGCTGAAGCTATGGAACGCAGGTCTGGCCGGCCTTGGGAGAGAATCGTAGGGCCGGCCACCGTGCCGGCCCCAAAATGCATGGCGCGATATGATCAGGCGGAAAAGGGGATGCTGGAAGGGACCTCCTTTGCGGATTTGCTGTAGAACATTGCGGGAATGGACTAATGAAGGGTATGGTCATACTAGCGATGTCGTGCAGGGTTTGAAGATCTAAAAACGATTCAACCCGGTCGAAGATATCGACCGGGTTGAATCGTTATTCATGCCATTTGAAACGCACGGTGGAAATGACTTGTGCCTGACGCTACTTGCCGAAATAAAACTTCAGGTACAGCATGGATCCTATGTAGTTGTAGTCGAACCGTCCGAGAAAATCGATTTCCGGATAGTCGTTTCCGTCGGCTTCCACAGCAATCTGGATGTTTTCCACATTGAGGCCGAATCCCACGTGCCGGAAGGCCATGTATTCCACACCGATCAGCGTGTCGGTGATCCCGCCGCGGAAGTCGCCGACTTCGAGGTAAAAGACCTGCGCCTTGGTCCGCAGGAACCATTTGGGCGTGATCGCGACATCCGCGCGCAGGTTGAAAACAGGAAGCGGGGCCGTGATGGATTCGGATGTGCTCGAAAAATTTCCTGTGAGATTGTCGGTAACATCCAATTTGAAGCTGATCGGCATAATAAACGCCCCGACACCGACAGCCAGGTCCAGGCGGTCGTCCTGGAAAAACGAGTAGCTGTAGCCCACCTGGTAAATGTCGACATTGAACTCCGTGTTCGTTCGGGCGTTCGGATTGATCGTTATACCGCCAATCTCGATAGGATTCTGAATACCCACAACGTTGTCGCCGCTGCGTCGTGTGAAGAACCATGAAAAATCCAGGCGGTGCTTGCGCCTTTTCGTGAACCGCCAGTACCCGTCCACCTTAAAGGAGGTCGTGTTCGTGTCCAAACCCAGGATTTCCTCCGCGTCCACGCTCACGCTGGCACCTTTGGTCCCTATACGGACATCGCTGTTGTTGGTGGCAAAGTTCGCCCCCATATTGATGGAAAACCGTTTCCAGGGCTTTTCCTTCTCGGGCTTTTCTTGGGCGAATGCACTCGGGGGCAAGGGTTACGGCCAGAAAGACAATCAGGATGGGCAGCACATACCGTTTACTCATCTCACCTGTCCTTTCCGCCGGGTCTCGGGCAGGAAGCGGCATGAAACCGCGGCGCCAGAATTGGAAATTCACGTAAACCGGGAGCTTTTGTAAATCTAATATTTTCATATCCTTGTTGATCGCCTGTGGCAATACCTTTTTTCCCTGGAGGCTTCCTTTTTTTGGATTCAAGGATGCCCGTTGGACGGTTGCCCATCCGATGCCCGGTGCACGACACGCTGTTTTGTGGTATGGAGCAGCTTTCGACTCACCATCGGGAATCGCATTCCGCCATGAACCTTACGCCGCCCACGATAAAAACCATTCTTCGGGACGGCCTGAAAAAAGGGCTGGACGGCTACCTGTGGCTGCTCAAGATACTGGTCCCCATCTCCTTTATCACCATGCTCCTGGTGATTCTCGAGGTGTTAAAGCAGTACCACGTGATCGGGAAAATCGTCCGTCCCTTGGGGTCGCTGCTATCGCTTATGGGAGTGGATCGGCGGATGGGGTTGCTGTGGCTGACAGCCGTTCTGTTCGGTCTGGCCTACGGCTCGGCGGTCATCGTCGAAGAGGCCAGGGAGGGAGACTTCTCCGGAAATGAACTGGAGCGGCTCCACGCGTCCATCGGCATCAACCACGCCGTCATCGAAGATCCGGTTCTCTTTATTCCTTTCGGGGTACACCCCTTCTGGCTCTGGGTTCCGCGATTGGCCGCGGCCAAGGTCGCGGTGCAATTTGTCAAATGCTGGCAGAGGCGTCACTCCAAAAAGAGATCCGAGCCGGCCGCCCGATGACGGAATTCACCATAGATTATCGGATTTACAAACAAATTTAAGGAATGAGCCCGTCATACCCCCTCCCTTTGAATCCCTCCCCCCAGGGGAGGGAAAATAACGTCCTCCCCCTTGATGGGGAGGTTCGGTGGGGGTGACAAAGAGGCCACTTTCCGCATTCTTAGTTTTGTTTATAGCTCCACAGATTATGGGCCTTCTTCTAGGATGATTCAGTATCCGAACTGTTTCTGAAAGATTTCAAGCCCTTTCTGAGGGAACCGGCTTCCAGCTTGACCCGTGGAGCTATTTCTCTTATGGTTGCCGTAAATTATGGAGGGTTCCATTTCCGGTTCCCGACTCGGGATGTCCCACATCCGGTGGCGCCGGACAATGCCGCCGTGACACCGTCGTCCCCGACATACACCCATCACACGGGTTGTCACCGACCCGTCGAAAGGACTTTCGATCCATGAAAACCCTCATCAAATGCGCCTTCATCTGCTGTCTGTGCATGATACCCGTTTTCTCCATAGCGCCAGTCACCCAAGCCTCGAAGACATCCGAAACCACTGTGGCAATCGTCAACGGTACGCCCATCTCTCGCGACATGCTCGATAAGGGGATTGACCAGCGCCGCTCCCGATTGGCGGCTCAAGGGCAGCAGGTCGACCCCAGTCAACTCTCAGCACTGGAAAAACAGGTACTCGAGGAATTGATCGATGGAGAAATCCTGTATCAGGAAAGCATTAAAAAAAGCATCACGATTTCAGATGCCGAGGTCAACGAGCAATGGGTGCAATTCAAAAGCCGATTCCCGGACCAGGCCACCTTCGACCAGGCGCTCACACAGCGCGGATTAACGGAATCATCGATCAAGGCGCAAATGCGTCGGCAAATGCAGGTCCAGAAATATGTGACCTCGGAGTTCGTACACCAAATATCCGTTCCCGACACGGAGACCCGGGCCTTCTACGATCAAAACAAACAACTGTTCCAAGAGCCGGAATCCGTCAAGGCGAGTCACATTCTGATCAACGTGGAACCCGCTGACGACACCGCGGCAGATGCCAAAGCCTTTAAAAAAATTCAGGACCTTAAAAAAAAGCTGGACGCCGGTGAAAATTTTGCGGCACTTGCCACGGCGGAATCGGAAGGGCCAAGCAGTGTCCGGGGGGGAAGCCTGGGATCTTTCCGCCGCGGCCAGATGGTCAAACCCTTCGAGGACAAAGCCTTTTCCCTGGAAGTGGGAGAAGTCAGCGACCCTGTCAAGACGCGATTCGGGTATCATCTGATCCTCGTGGAAGACCGCAGACCGCCGCGAACGGCGCCCTACGAAGAATCACAGGAGCGCATCCGCCAGGTCCTCAGCCAGCAAAAGCTTCAGGAAGTCGTTCTCAGCCATATCGAATCCGCAAAAAAGACATCCAAAATTGAAAGAATGTTAAAGTAAACGGGTCTGTCCTGAAAATTGCACCGAGCCATGTCATATTTGCTGGGATGGGCCGGGAGTTGCGCTGAATCCGGTGACCGTGTGGTGTTGAGATGGGTTGATGAACCCCACCGGCAGGCGCGATACCCGGGCGCGAGGGTCCATTTCAACTTGACCCGTTACCGGCATCCTGCCTATGCTCGTCGACATACCGCATCCAAAGAGAAGTATTTACGGCGTACCGATCGGTTCTGCTCGGCAGAAGAGATATATCGTGGACTTGAAAAGGCGTGCTGGTATTCGGGAAAGGAGGCTTATGTTGAAGGGGACGGTCAAATGGTTCAACAATCGGAAAGGTTACGGCTTTATCAGTAAAGAGGACGGCAGCGACATCTTTGTTCACTATTCATCCATCGATGCAACGGGATTCAAGACACTCGATCCGGGCGAAGAAGTTAATTTTGAAGTGGAAGATACCGACCGGGGGCCCGAGGCCAGAAACGTTAAACGACAGTAATCAAACGGAACCGATGGATCCGGGCATCTTGTGGAACCAAGGACAAGGTGCCCGTTCTATTTAAGCCATCGAGGAGACATGCATGAACCTTGACGACCTGATGCCATTGGCGAAGTGGGAGGACATCGAGAGAGACATCCATCAAAAATATGGCCTGGATGCCAATTTTTTCAACATCGACGGCATCCGGGTTACCGGCTTCCGGAAATGGGCAAATCGGCTCTGCCCCACAATCAAAGCCACGGACAAGGGACAGAGTTTTATCTGCGCCGTGGCCCACATGAGCGTTGCGGCGGAAGCAAAAAATGATCGCACGCCAATGATCGAAGAATGCGACGGCGGTCTGCTAAAGGTTGTCGTACCGATTTTTGTCGGTGACGAGTTTGTAGGGGCGTTTGGTGCTTGTGGGTTTGTTCTCGATGACGGTGAGGTCGACACCTTTCTGATCAACAAGGTGACCGAAATTTCCGAAGACGAATTGGAGGCCCTGTCCGAAGGGATCCGATCGATTTCCCGAAAGGAGGCCGAAACTCTGGTCACAGAGGTCCAGGAGAAAATCGGGGCGGTCGTGCGGAATTATCAACGCAATTCCGCGGCAACATAGTGTTTTAGCCCGGACATTGCACCAAATGGAGACATTCATGGGCAAGGCAGTTCCTGACGGGGTTACACAGGCACTGACGTGCGCCTTGGCGTGTAAATAACGCCAAGGCGCCTCGCTTTGCGGTGCGTTGCACTTATGAGTTGAATCTAAGATGCAATGTTCGGGTTAGAAGCCGAGAACCAGCCCCGGCTTTTTGACGAGCATGAATCGAAAGAGTTTGTTGAAGCTGGATCGAAGCGCCCGGAGTTCCTTGCGGACGGGGCGCGTGTTGCCGCAAAACGTGGCGATACATTTATGCGGTTTGGCGGCGGGCGGGAATATGCAGGGCCCGGTGCCGTTCTCGAGAAACACGCAATTGGCGGAAAACAGCGATTCGTTCTCCGCACATCGAAAAATGGTTTCTCCCATGGACCCGGTCCTCGACAAAATAAGAACCGCATCCGTCAACGTGATGAGTTCATCCGGATAGACATTTCGACAGCACAGGCCTCTGCACTTTGTACTGCAGAGTGTCAACAGATCTTCGGCGGCAGCCGAAAGATTCTCTTCGGCCATCTGGATCGATCTTCCGATCTCATTCAAGGAACCACCATTGACCGAATTCAGAACGTCGACAATCTTTTCGGCCTTTTTAAATTTGTATCGTAGACTCATAGATTCCGTCAGCCCGTCTGCCCGTCAGCCCGGTTTGCCCGCCATAGCTCTAAGCGGCGGCGGGTTGGATTTTGGAATGGAGGTATCGCTTTGCTCTAGCGATTCGCAGCCATCCTTTCTTCCACGGCACCCCGTATAATCAATTGTATTTGGTGTTTTGGAATTTGTTATCTCTAATTTTTAATTCAACTTTCAGCTTTCAACTTCGAACTTTCAGCCCATCCAGTATCCAGACACAGTCAACCCGCTAGGTAGCGAAAGGTATAATATTCAGAAGCCTCTCCACAAATTCCGCATGGTATACGTCCTCTGGCGGTTCACTGAAGAGGAAGTGGCCCGCCGGATTATCGAATGCATCGACGCTGTCTTCGGGAATATCAAAATCTGGATCGGTATCCCCCAGGTCGTCCCATAGCGCGGAGCCCGATATGGTGTCCAAAAAATTTTCAGCCCATTCCGGCCAGAACTCTACGGAACGCTCGACAAACTCCTCCCAATACCCTTCGGCGAATATATCCAGGGTGTCATTGGTGTCTAGAATGTCGGAGAGGCCCCCGGTTCCGGCGTCGGATCCGGTGTCCTCGACCTTCTTGATTTCCGTCTGCAGCGCGTTCTGTTCCGAGCCGGCAAGATAATCGCCGAAATATCCTTTTAAAAACAGAAGGGCATCAAGCTTGTGGGCAAAGGCGTAGACTTCGTCGGATTCCGACGTCGGACCCAGAAAGAAGGAGGTATCCGGATCCGGCGATGCAATGGCATTGCCCCTGGCGCGATGGATATCCTCCTTGCTGTAGGACCGGTCATTCATGGGGCGTCCTCTGGTAGGGCCATGGGTAACTTCATGGGGCTACCCATACGATAATGAATCCCCGATCAATTTGCAATACAAAAAAGGGGCGGATAGAATGCCCCCGGTTGGGGAACGTGCACGCTATGGTGTTGGATAATCCATCACGTTATAGATGATTTTGAGCGTCGTCAACGGTCTGCCGCAACGTCTTGGTCGGGTTGACGCCGTATGTTCAGTTGAAGGCAACCAGCTAGGTCCCGTATGAATCGAGGCCGCAAGGAAAGGCCACATGGTGGCGCCTTGACAGGGTTCGACCCAATCTAGTAGTCCATGCTGAGCTTGGACCGCCCACAGGTAAAAAAACATGGAAAACAAAAAGGTTCTGATCATCGGCGGCGGCGTCGCCGGCCTCTCGGTATCCCTCGCTCTGGCCCGGTACCGCATCGAGACGGTCGTCGTGGAAAAATCCGATTTTCTCGGAGGACATGGTATTCAGTTTTCCTGTAAGGCCGCTGATCAATGCGTGAAATGCGGGGCCTGCGTGGTGGAAGAAAAGCTGAAACTGGCGTTGGCCCACCCGGGCATTCACATGATGACCGGTTGCCGGGTCGATCGCATCCAGAGAAACCGCCGTTTCCATTACCGGGTCCATCGTTCACCACACTACATGGATCCGCAGAAATGTACCGACTGTGGCACGTGCAGGGAGATCTGCCCGGCCGACGGCGCCATTCGGAGAGGATACTCCGCACACCACTCACCCTTTTTCGCCATCCGGGAAACCGCCTGTCTCTACATGAAAGACAGGTCCTGTGCGAAGTGCCGGGATGCGTGTCCGGAGGGTGCCATCACCCTTGAGGCGGAACCGGAAACGGAGACCGGGGAGGTGGATGCGGTCGTCGTCGCCACCGGATTCAAGGCCTTTGATCCTGCAGACAAACCATACGGCTACGGGATGTTTCCGGACGTGGTGACCAACCTGGAGTTGGAACGGATGCTCCGCCGGGAAGGTCGTGTTATCCGGCCCTCCACCGGAGAGGCGCCCCACACCATGGCCTTTGTCCAATGTGTCGGGAGCCGGGATGGGAAGCTCAACCACCTGTGGTGTTCCAAAGTCTGCTGCGCTTCGGCCCTGCGCATGGCGATGAGAATCAAGCGGCAGCAGCCGGATACGGATATATCCGTGTTTTATATCGACATCCAGACCTTTGGCAGGGATTTCGAAAGCTTCTACAAGGAGTCCAGGGAAGAACTCCACTTTATACGGGCGATCCCCGGGGATATCGTTCGGAACGAACATCAAAACCTTCAGATGACGTTCTTCAATAATGAAGAACACCGGTCCATGGATGCTGAATTTGATCTGGTGGTCCTTTCCATCGGTATACAGCCCTGCGACGATTTCAGCAAATTCTCCCGGATCCTGGCCCTGCCCCTGTCGGAAAACGGCTTTGCCTTACCCGCCGAAGAAGGCGCCGGCATATTTACAGCCGGTGCTGTACAGGGGCCGATGGGCATTGCCGAATCCGTTGCCGGCGCCGGTGACACGGCCTGGGCGGTGTACTCATACCTTAGGGGCACCCACGCAACCTCGGGCAGTGAAGCGCCGGAATGATCTTCGAAGGGATTCGGCGCCATGTGATGTGACCGGTGTGATGGAGTACTGACGTGCAGAAACAAGTACATAATCCGGTATTGGTCCTGGGAGCCACCCGGTGCGCGGCGTACATCGCCAGGGATCTGTCCGCGGTGGGAAGAGATGTCGTCGTGGCGGCCGCTGAACCCCTAAGCGATCTGCAGCCGTTTGTTGAGACCATAGGCTCCGACAGGATCCTGGGCGATGCCCGGGTGCTCGATCTGGATGGTGCCCCAGGCACCTTTTCGGTCCGTATGAGCGTCCACGGTGAACATGTCACCCTGCAGCCGACGGCCATCGTGGTGGCTGAAAGGGATGTCCGCATACCGAACTTCGGGGAATACGATCTCTCTCCCGCCCCTTGTGTGTTCTCCCTCTCGGATCTTTGCGCGTCCCTCGACGGGGATGGTCCCGATCCCTTTGAACAGGTTCGGCATCTGGTCTTTCTGAACGGCCTGAACACTGAGAGCCATCCGGTGATCAGTGAAGAGATCATGCGCCGAAGCATCCTCCTCCAGAACGAACACGATGTGCAGACCTATATACTGACCCGGAATTTGAAAGTGGCTGCCGACGGCCTCGAAGCGCTGTACCGGGAATCCAAGGCGGCAGGAACCATCTATGTGAAGTTTGGGGACATCGGGCCGGAGATCCGCCAGGGTCGGGACGGCAGCGTTTCCATGGAATTCGACGATGACATCACCGGGATGCCCCTCACCCTGGCACCGGATGCCGTGGTCGTCGATGAGACCATCCGGCCCTCGGATGTGGCCATCGACATCGGGCGCCGCCTGGGAATAGAAACAGATTCAAACCGTTTTCTCCAGGGAGACAATGTCCACAGGCTGGCCGTGCAGACAAACCGCAAAGGGATATTCGTCGCCGGCCCCGCCCGGTCGATAGGGTCCGGCAGGGATCACCGGATGGATGCCGGCAATGCGGCCATTGCGGCAAATGAAATCCAGGGTGGTGCCTGCGAAACGGATGATCGTGCCGTAATCGATCGGTGGCAGTGTGTCCGGTGTTTGACCTGCTTTCGCATATGTCCCCATGGGGCCATACATGTGGAGGGCCGGGTGACGGTCATGCCGGACGCCTGCGAGCGCTGCGGTATTTGCACTGCCGAATGCCCCCGTCATGCCATCCGCATCACGGGCCTGGATGCGGTCGAACTGAGCCGGCACGTTACCATGGATAGAAGTTCGGATGCCCGGCAGCAGGACGTCGCGCCAACCATCGTCGCCTTCTGTTGCACCCGTTCGGGCACAGCGGCGGCGGATTTGGCCCGCTGCATGGGGTGTGCGCTGCCCGAGCGCCTCACCGTTGTCGAGGTGCCCTGTGCCGGCATCCTGTCCTATGATCATTTCTTCGCTGCGTTTCAGCGGGGTGCCGACGGCGTGCTGGCAATCACCTGCCACAGGGACAATTGCCATTCCAGCCGGGGCAACGAATATGCGAAACACCGGATGGAACAGCTATCGGAGGTTTTCCGACAAACGGGATTTTCAACGGAACGCCTGAAACGGTGTGCCCTGGCCTCCAACATGGGAAGAGAGTTTGCCGATATTCTCACCGGGTTTGAAACCACGTTGCGGGGACTGGGCCCCAGTCCGATAAAGCCATGGCATCATCTCCGGTAACGACCACACAGCGTCGCCGTCTCCGGCGGGAAGGGGATGCAAGCGATCCGGAGGACAAAAAAATGGATTCTGAAGATCGAATGGAAATGACGCAATTAGAATTCGGCCGGTGTCGATCCTGGCCGCATTCACAGGATTATTGCATCACATGCGGACTCTGTTCCAGTGCCTGCCCGGTATCCGGCGTGGATGGCTTCGACCCCCGGAAGATGATCCGCATGATCTCCTTCGGGCTCGATGATGACCTAGTGGTCTCCCGCTGGCCCTGGATATGCACCATGTGCGGTAAATGCGAGCACGTGTGCCCCATGGAGATCCACATCGCAGATGCCGTACGAAACGTCCGGTCCCTTCGACCGCGGGCGGACGTTCCCGGGGTTCTCCACAAAGGTCTCGAGGCTGCCCTGGACACCGGCAACAACCTCCGGCTGCCCAGGGAGGATTTTATCTTTATCCTGGAGGACGTGGCAGAGGAACTCGCCGAGGAAGAGGGTTATGGCGATTTCAAAGTGCCCATCGACAAGAAAGGCGCTCGACTGCTGACCACGATCCACAACAAGCTGGTCAATACCCACACCGACGATCTGAAACACTGGTGGAAGATCTTCCACGCGGCACAAGAGGACTGGACCGTGGCCTCGGAGAACTGGGAGGGCACCAGCTGGGGGTATTTTACAGGGGATAATGAGGCCATGAAGGTCATGGCGGGCCGCATCATCGAACAGATGGAGCGACTGGAGATCGACACGTTGCTCTGGCCCGAATGAGGCCATGCCTATCTGTCAACCCGGTCCGGGTTTGAAAAATACTACCCTGAAGCGCTGGAGAAATTTAACTTCGTGACCGTCTTTGATCTGCTCATCGACTATATCCAGAGCGGCCGTATCCACCTCGACAAATTCCGATTCACCCAGCCGACAGCCTATCACGATCCCTGCAATTACGGGCGAAAGGCCCAGATGCGCTTTGGGCACGGTTTCTTCGAAGAGCCGCGATGGATCCTTTCCCAGTGTATGAAAGATTGGAGGGAACTTCATCCGACCCGGATGGACCAGGTTTGTTGTGGCGGCGGCGGGGGCACCCTGACCACCGGATACAACGATGAACGCATCTTCTACGGCCGGAAAAAAATGGATCAAATCAAAGGTACCGGCGCCCGGATGCTGGTGGTTCCCTGCCATAGCTGCCACGGTCAGCTCAACAACATCAAAGAGCATTATGACATGGACGCTTTGCAGGTAAAATATCTCTGGGAGCTGGTAGCGGACTGCTTGGTCCTGTAGATCTATAGCGATGGCGGCATGGTCCTTCTTCAGCGTGGGACTGAAGATTCACTGTACGATACGGGGTGGCCACGCCGAACCTGCAGCATGCCAAGAGACACGGACATGTCCGAAAGCACTTTCACAACCCGAGTGAAGATTCCGGCCAGGGTCTGCCGGTGGTGGGTTACGGCGGTATTCCTGGCGACCGGTGTCCTCTTTTTCGGCTGCGCCGCGTCCCGGCAGGAGAAGATACTGTGGGAAGAACTGGGGAACCGCATGTTCCTCTCGGAATGGACCGATTCCGGGTATGCTCCCATGAAAGACGGCACCTACCGCGAACCGGCCGCACCGGGGGCCGCTTCCGAAGTCGTGGTTCGGCTAACCGACCACATCGTTGCCGGCAACCTGGCGGGACGGCAATCCGCGCCAGTCGTTCTGGTCACGGAGCCGGGTGGCAGCGGCAGCTTCTACGATCTGGCGGTGCTGCAGCGACCCAACGACGAGTGGGAGATGATCGATAGCGTCCTCCTGGGAGATCGTATCCGTGTGACCGATCTTGCTCTCGACGGAAACAGCATACGGATGGATATGATTACCCATGGCCCGGGCGATCCCATGTGTTGTCCGACCCGAAAGTCAAGCACGCGATTTCTGGTACAAAACGGGCGGCTCCGGAAAACACTTCCCCGGGCGGCCATGGCGCTCACCGGCAGGGTTTGGAAATGGCGTGGGACCCGGCATGACAACGCCGGCGATACGACCCCGCCCAATCCGGACCAGTATACCATTGAATTTGTGGAAGACGGCCAGATACGCGTGTTGGCCGACTGCAACACCGCCGGAGGCGTCTTCACGGTGCACCGGAACCGGATATCCGTAGAAATCACTTACGCCACAATGGCAGCCTGTTCGCCGACATCGCTGGAAAACATCTTCACACAGGATATTCTTGCCGCCGACACGTTTTACGTTCACGAAAATCAGTTACACCTCGAGTTAATCGACAGCTGGGTAAAAGGGGTCAAACCTTGATCTGTGATTAATATTGACAGCCACGTGTATTCCTTTTAGGTATTCGTATGGCACGGCCATGGCGTATTGAATTTGAAGGCGCTTTATACCATGTCTTCTCCCGGGGCAACGAAAGTCAGCGCATCTTTTTGACAGATGCGGACCGTCATTCCTTTCTGAATATCCTCGGCCGGATGTCGGAGCGTTTTAACACAGATATATTCGCCTTCGTGTTGATGGATACGCACTATCACCTCTTGATTCGAACACCGGAAGCCAATTTATCGAAAAGCATGCAGTGGTTCGGAACGACCTACACGATCCAATTCAATATAAGGCATTCACGGAAGGGTCATCTGTTCCAAGGCCGTTATAAAAGCATCCTGGTGGAAAACGACGCATACTTGTTAAGACTGTCCTACTACATCCACAGAAATCCCATGAGGGCGGGGTTGGTTTACAGGCTCGTGAATTATCGCTGGAGCAGTTATCCGGCATATGCTTATCAACTGAATCAGCCGACATGGCTCAACACAGAATTCATTTTGTCTCAAATAGGTGAGCCTGATAAACATCGCGGATATAGAAACCGTGCACAAAAGTATTCTGATGAAAAGAAAAGTGTTATAGAAGAAATCCGGTATGGTCTTCTTTTGGGAACGCCTAAGTTTGCAGAATACATTAAGAGTTCATTTATTGACGGCAAGGCGACTGCTGAAATACCTGCCCAAACGCGCTTAGTAAAGGACAGAGATCCTCAGGAAATTCTGAATTCAGCGGTTTCTATATTAGACTGTGACATTGACGGATTTAGAATCGCTCGTCGAATCAAGAAAGATGATGCAAGAAAAAGGGACCTGCTTATCTATTTGCTTTGGCAAACTGGAAACTACACAAACTCGGAAATCGGTCGACTGTTTGGGCTGTCCTACTCGTCCATTAGCCGCCGTATCCGATTGTTTGAAACCCAGCTATCAAAAAACGGTGAAGTAAAAAAGCTGTTGAACTCAATTAAATCACAGATCAAGGTTTGACCCTTTTTTTTGAAGGTGGGGTAGATAGATCAGGGAGGGGGGGCGTGGTCAAAGTACTGCTCATCGGCATGGGAGGATTTATTGGAGCGATATTGCGGTACGTTGTCGGTGGCGCGATTCAAGGACTATCGAAAAGCGCCCTGTTTCCGATCGGCACGTTGGGCGTCAACGTGATCGGCTGTCTCCTGATCGGTTTTTTGTCTTATCTTGTAGAGTACCGGGCCATGTTTTCGGTGGAAGCACGGGTGTTTTTGATGATCGGTCTTCTGGGCGCCTTTACCACCTATTCCACCTTCGGTAACGAAACATTTGAGCTGATGCGCGGATCCAGCTACCTGCCGGCGTTGATCAATGTGGGGGCCCACCTCGTACTCGGCCTGATGGCCGTTTGGCTGGGCCGGGTGATCGGATTCGCGATCTGGAGGTAGATCCCATGAAACTGCCCGAAGAAGGATCGCTGCTGCGGATATTCATCGGCGAGGCGCACAAGTACAAGGGGAAACCCCTCTATGAATGGATCGTCATGCAGGCACGCGAATACGGCCTGGCCGGTGCGACAGTCCTCCGCGGAATGATGGGATTCGGCGCCCACAGCGTCATCAAAACATCTAAAATTCTGAGGTTGTCGGAGGATATGCCCGTTATCATCGAATTGGTCGACGTGGAAGACAAACTGCATGATTTTTTGTCCACCATCGAATTTGCCATCTCAGAAGGGCTGGCCACCTATGAAAAGGCAAATATCATCTTCTACCGGGCCAGCAACTCCTGACCCGAATGTAATGTGAAATCTTTTCAGGGATGGGTACCGGCCCGGCTGCAGCGTCGCATGGGATATCGCAACCGGTTTCACCGAAGAACCCTGTAAGAGATGACGGCTGTCCGATGAGATGGTTTCAGAACCCCAACTCATCAGACCTGTTGCTCAGAAGGCCACCGGTCTGGCGTATACACCACTTGCGCCGCCCCCTGTAAAATAGCACCTGAAGGCCCATCATAAAAAGAAGGATATCCGGCATCAGGGTCTGCCAAACCGAAGCGGATCGATTGTCCCCGGTGGTCGAAAAGCACCCGCAGTCGAATTCAACGCCCCGAATCAGATTGATCGAGATGGCGATCATGAACCCTGCCAGCATGACCAGGGTAATCAGAACGGCCGCACGCGGGTAAAGGCCAAGTAGAAGTGCGGTCCCGGTGACCAGCTCGAAATACGGCACCATAATCGCGATGAGATTGATCGCAGCATCCGGAAAGAGAAGGTATCCATAGACAATTTTTGCAAACTCCGCCGGCGCGGCTATTTTGTGAAGACTGCTGTAGACAAACGTCAGGCCCAGCAGCCACCTCAGCGCCGTCTCGGTTGCCGGATGTTTTAGAAAATTCGCCACTGGGATGTAACCGATGGTGCTCGTTGGGAATGTCTCATGAATAAAAACCCTTTGCAGATCGTCGGCGGAATCGCCAGGGGTCATTCGATCGGGAATCCTGCCTCTTTCCATGCATCAAACCCGTCGATCAATACCCGGATATTTTGGTATCCCGCGTCCAGGAGGAGCTGCGCCAGATGATGGCTGTCCTCGCACAACCTGCCCGAACAGTAGATCACGAGGTTTGTCTCCATGGGATGGGCCTCCCAGAAGTCGCCGATGAGCGATTCAAACCGGTTCACCGGCAGCGACACCGCACGCCTGATGTGTCCCCCCAGATAGTCTGACTCTCGGCGAGCATCGACAAACAGCCGGTCCCCCTGGTCGAACATCGCTTTCGCGCTCTGGAGGTCCTTGATTTCCAGATCGCGCTGGACCACGTCATCTTTCGCCCTTGCCGAAACGACGCCATAACGCGTATCCCAATCGCCGAGCCACGCAATGCCTTTCGGCGACAACGCGTTGCCCACAAACGACAGCACAATGGCTGCCGCCAGGAGTGTTGCGACTTCACGGCTGATCGCCAACATCGGCATGGACGCTCCTTCAGCCCGATTCCGACCTGAGGTCCGGTAATTTTAAGATCGGTTATAGCAGTTTTGATACAAGGTTCCGTTTGTATATAGATTGTCCTGTCAACAGAACACCGTGCCCGGAAATTTCAGACATTGACACGTCCGGCATCAGGGTCACTATCGGAATCGGAATCGAGACAGAATGGCCATCTTCGAAACCGATACCGATTCCGATGATTCTGCGACGTTCATGGACGCAAAAAATCCACCAATTCCAAACCGAATTCTAACACGTGCTATAATATAGTCATACAATGCTTCAGATAAAGGCATGTTCATACCCAATCCGGTCACCAACCGTCAACCGGATCCACACCGGCCGCCCCCAACCGGAAAACGGGTCGCCCCGACGTCCGGCGCTGTAACCTTGGGGATTCTTCCGGGTCTATAGGGTTGAACTGTGAACGGGATCGGAATTTCGTGGACAACCTTAACAAATAGCCGTATAAAATGGTGAAAATTGTGAAAGAAATCATAGTGTTTTTGGTCTTCGTGGGGATCTGGTTCCTGGTACAGGGTTATATCTTGCCCAAACTGGGGGTCTCCACATGAATGCGTCAGTCTTGTCAGGTGACAAGAAAAGCGGACGATGCCGAAACAACAGAAGAAACCGATCAAGCGGGACGAGGATTACGATCTGATCCAAGCCATCAACGGGGGCCGACTGGATCTGTTTGAGGAACTGGTCAATCGGTACGAAAGACGCATTTTTAACTTCGGCATGCGAATGTGCGGCAATGTTCCGGATGCCGAGGACATGGTCCAGGACACTTTTCTAAACGTTTTTAAATATTTAAAATCTTTTCGGTACGAAACCAAGTTCAAAAACTGGGTCTACCGGATCGCATCCAGCGCGTGCATCAAAAAACGGCGGAAATCCAAATTCGCCCCGGACAAAGAACTTTCCCTGGATGAACTGGTTCCCGGCAAAAATGGCGGTATCCCGCGCGAAATACCCGATTGGGCCTCCGTTCCCCTGGATCAACTGCTCAACGAAGAGCTTTCCAGTCGGATCAAGGAGGAAATCCTGACCCTGCCGGATAAATATCGAATGGTGCTGCTGCTGAGGGATATCGAAGGATTCAGCACCGCGGAAACAGCCGAAATACTCGAATTGACAACATCAAACGTCAAAGTGAGGCTACACCGGGCACGGATGTTTCTACGGGACAAACTGAAACAATACTTTGACCATGACGAACCCGCATACAGATGAACACTGCCTGGCGATCTTCGAAAGGCTCTCGGAATACATCGACCACGAGTTGGATACGGTGACCTGCGAGGATATCGAAACGCATCTGAACGGTTGCCAGTGCTGTCATTCCTGCCTTGAAACCCTGAAACGGACGGTCGCCCTGTGTCGAGAAATGAAACCGGACCCGGTACCCGAGACGCTTTCCAGTCGTCTCAAAGACCTGATCCGTCGCCTTCAATGACCTCTTTCATGCCATAGCTGCCCCTCCACCGGCAGCTGATGCCCCCGCCGGCACGAATGCCTGTCCCGAAACGTTCCCCGATACCGGCGGCAGCTGAAAAATGGTTATGTCCTCCCCATTAAATTATCGTTGGCCCAACTTTTGCAATCTCTATCCAGGCAAGAATTCGGTACTTTTAAAAAAAATATAGCAAAATCAGTGTATTTTGTGGTATTTTACATGAGCAGTGGATTCCAAGAGACGGGCGGGATGCTCCAAGAGGATCCGTCAATGAGCACAGCCGTCCGTCAATCGTACAATTTTGTATGCCATTGAATGATGTCGATGGTTCTTGTAACCCAAAAATCGGGAGTTATCGATGGGTGACATGGAAAAAGTTTTGGACGGTGAGGCGTCTGAATTATACAAGCTCCTGCACGGAATAGATGAGGAGTATCAAAAAGATCTCCTGTCCGAAAATATTGAAGCTGAAAAAAAACGCACCGATAATGCCGCCTCCATTCTGATCGAATTGGTCCATCTCATCGCCGCGTATTTGTCCGATAAGCGCGTGCGCAACGATAAAAACAAAGAGAGCATATCGTTTCGCCGTATCGTCGATATGTATACCATACTGCACCAAACGGCCAGAACCAAACACTCTCTTCTGATCCGGTATCGTGGCTTTCCAAACGACAAAAATGCCGAGGTCTCCCCCGATTATGAAATTATTTATGGAAACACAACGATTGACTCCGCAGCCACTGCGGAAATAATGAAACGACTCGGGGTGGCCAAGACGTCTCTGGCGGACCACCTGCAGAGTGCGTTTCAGAATTTGTTTCGGAACAAGGTATACTCGTTATATTTACGTTATAGAGGTAAAAATAAGAGCGAAACACGCCGGTTCCATGATTCGATCCGGGCATTGGCCCATTTCCAGGACGCTGCCGCATCCGATCAGACAATCCGGTTTCGTAGCGATGCGGGCAAGGAAGTAATCTACCCCTTGATGCGAAACCACGACGATGTGCACGATGAAAATCTCACCCTCCTGGGTATCTGCAATAACATCAAATCCGACTCGCTGGCATCGATGATCAAGAAAATTTCGTCGACCAATTTGACCAGCCAGTACATGAGCGTCTACAACGCCATTTTTTCCGTGAAAAAATTAAGAGGACGGCTGATCCGTCCCTCGATTGAAATCAACAATGTGGTCTGGTTGCTGGCCGACCAGGAAAAAGAGGTCCTCACCCAGGAGAAGAGCGAGGTTGCCCAGTTTGCCATCAAGCACGCCGGTGGGTCCCCCCTTGAAGCGGCCAAAATCCTGAAAAGTGTCTACGGCAAAGACTACGAAAGAATCAATGCCACCGATCTTGGCGAACGGCTGCAGGTGTCGTCCGATTTCTTGACATCCGTCGACAAGGCTCCCAAATCCAAAGAAATGCGCCAGGAAATTCTCGGCAATATCGAACAGCGACTGGACAAGGTCAGCGATCACGTTATCGATGACCTGTTCAGCCAGGCGCAAGCCGATGCCTATGCATCGGATCAAAAATCAGGGTTTCTCGGCGCCATACATGGAAAACTGTCCAATGCGGTCACTTTTTATAAGAAACGCATCGACACAAAAAAGAAGATGCGGCAGATCGTCAACAACGCCGTAAAGTTCAACCTGAATGATTTTGAAACCCTCTCCAAGGATTTTGAGATCAGTGTCGAAGATGCCAAAGCACTGATTGAGATGCTGAAAACCTGCTTTGATGAGAATGGGAAGTTTATCCGAGGCGCATTCCGGGCGATCATGCCCGAATTCTCCCGTTATGAACGTAAAATATTCGAGTTTCTCTGGCACTATCTCCGGGAATATGTCCACCAGAGCGATCGAAGGGCGTTTTTAAGTTCTCTGCAGCTATTGCTGGCCCGCATGCAGAAGCCAAAAATGGCGGTGAAAACATTGCTGGAGGATTTTTACCAGGAACCGGAGCAGATCAGTTATTCAGATACAAAGGCGCTTATGCTCTGCAGTCTTCTGATCCGTAAATACAGCCAGGAGCTTGTCGATTTGGAATTCACCCCGGAAGATATCCTGAAGGTCAAAGAAGGTCTGGACAAAGGGGTGTGGATTACACGGCGTGGCGGATCAGCAAAGATCAAAACAACTTTTTCGATAAAATTAAAACCATTCATCGAACTGTGATCGAAGTTATTGATATCGGGGAAAATGAAAAATTCCCCCTGCCTCCGGAGTATCTCCTGAAGCTCGAGCGGGAGGTGTATATTTTCCTGTCCCTTGTGGGCGGTGTCACCGCCCGTTCCGTGGTTATCAGCGCACTAAAGGATTATAGCGACCCGGAATCCCCCCTCTACAAAGGAACACACAGCCACCAGTATATCAACGTGTTGCTTCAGAATCTAAGGATAACGGTCCGCGGGCTGGGACGGCTGGGTAGTGTGGAAGATCTGCACTATCTGGATACGCTGCGCACAAACGGGGAGCGCCTTGCCGCTTTGGGGAACTCGGCAACAACTAAAAAATTGATCAGCCGGATCAGCGATTGGGCGGAAGAATCCCGAAAAGCCATAGTGGATCTTGAAGCGTATCAGTCAGAGGAATCCAACGCCGCCAACGCGAGCGTGAATTAAATTTCAGTTCTTCTCTAAACTCGTTGGAGGCAAGGGCCCACGGTTTATCCGCATGTTTCCTTTAAACACGGCAACGAATCGGCTGCCGATCCTAAATGTAACATGCCGCACGGCTTCCTTACGGCCATATTTGTTTATATAGATTGTCATAAATACGTTCCGTTTGCAGAAATATGGAAAAGATAACCGCAGAGTCGCAGAGGGCGCAAAGGAACTGTATTTTTCCCAGAATCCCTGAGAGAGGGATTCTGGGAAAGGGCCTCAGCAACATCTTGAATTTCTATACATTGTGTCAGACTATCGTTTTGCATTTCGCCCTCTCAGCGAAATGCAAAATCAATATCTACTCTGCGACCTCTGCGCCTGTGCGGTAATACGTTGATCGTAAAAGGAATCGGAACGCAATTCTGGCAATCGCTATAGATGTCTTCCGATCGAACCGCAATCGGCCGTGCTAGGGCTGGAACATCTCAAACGGTAACTTCAGCGTTCGCTCCGTGATACCGATGAGCCCCCGTCCGACATTGCCTGGTGCCACGGTTTGAACGTCGGGATCGGATACCGGCCCGGTCACTTTAAGTGGAATGGTCAGCAGGTGCCCGTCGAGGATTTTGCCGAAGACAGGCAGCATTCCCACCGCCCGGTCCACCGTTTTCAACGGGGCGACGATCACGGTGAGATCCAGTTGCTGGTTCTCGAGGGCGACCCGCCCCTGGCCGGTTATCTTCATATTGTCTCTGTCGATGATCGCTTCTTTCAGGATCAGATTGGGGCCCTCAATGTCTGCGATGGCCCGGACCTGACGATATCCGAAGTCTGTAGAGGAAAAATCGGGTGCCGAGCCGGCAAACACCTCGGTCAGATTGACAAAGGCCAGGATGCGTTTAAGCACCCCGAAACTGCCCCGTCCATATACCCGTCCATCCCGGGCATGAAATTCCATACTTCCCTGCAGCGATTCCAGAAATGTGTCCGCCGCACCCTTTCCTTGCACAACGGCTTTGAAACGGTAATTGCCGTCAACCCGGTCGGCCGTTTTGAACAGGCACGAGGTGGTGCTCTCCAGATTCGGAGTTTTCGACGCGGCGCTGAAATCGGCCTGAATGACGGTGTTCGGGTCGATAACAATCCTGCCCGGTGTGGAGATTCCGCACAGGCTGGCCTCTGTGACCTCAACCTCGATTCGGCGATCCGCGATGGTTGCCTTTGCTTTGACCGACTGCCACTCGTATGATTCGTAAACAAATCGATCGGTTTCGATATCGATAACGGCGTTGACGGGCCAGCGGTCAACGCCGGCATTTTCGTTGTCTCCGGAAGCATCCCCTGGCCTGGATAGAACATATGTGCTGAGCCGATCCCAGCGGATACTGTCGGACCGGAGCTTCAGTTTCGCCGTGTACCGGTCTGGGGTGGCATCCAAGCGGCCGTTGATGCGGATCCGGGAGCCTCCCCAAAGGGCATCGATGGTCTGTATCGTGAGGGCGCTGCCGGTGCCCAGCGCCATGAATGATTCGATCTGAAGGGACCCCCCATCCTCGAGCGGAAGTACCAGTGCTTTTCCGCTCAGGATGCCCTTTATGTTCGATTGACTTGGAATGTTCTGATGGAAACGGGCGGAGAAGTCTCCGGAGATACTTCCCGCACTGACACGACGATGGTCCAGGAGTTTGGCTACGGTCGCCTTGTCCAGGTTTCCGGAAAATCCGAGCTGAAGTTCATGGCCCATGACGTGGACCCGGATCGTCGCATTGGATAGATCGTCCTCCAGTTTGAGCGTCCGGATCTCAATTCCGTCGGGCCCCTGTTCAAGGTCGGCAATGATGTGAAGATCCCCGCCACTTTTTATCGCCCCTTTCAGGGCCACAGATCCGGATCGTTCCCAGAAAACCTGCCCCCCCTGGATAGTTATGGGGGTCTGGATTGCCAACACCGGGGGTAACGCGGCAAGGTCCCGAAAACGGGTGTAGCTTTGGTCGCCGAGGGTACCGGTAAGCCCAACCCGGAGGCTGTCCACGTTCGGAAGCTGTCCCTTCAATTCTCCCTCGATATCCATAGATGCATCCGAGATGTCGATATGGGATTTTCGGACGGAAAAAGTGTTCGGGCTCGCTGAAAAGATCAGGCTGGTTATGTTCAAGGGGTCTGGCCCGGCAGGGGTTTGAAGGGTCATTCCTTCGGCCGCGCCGGAAAGCACGTAATCCCAACTTTGGGGCTTAAACAACGGCCCTTCCACAGAAACACGCTTCACGGCTAAACGGCCACTCCTGACGTTCACCGGAGCCAACACCTCCGCGGCTCCGTCCACCTTTGAAAACCATTCAAAAAGCTGGCGCAGATCCAGATCCGCAGTTCCGGAGATAATCCGCAGCATGGTCTCGTCACCCCAGATCATTTCGCCCGAAAGTTGCGTTATAGAGGAGTTTCGAATGCGTCCGACGAGATTCTCCACAGATAAAATTCGATTCCGGTAACTCAGCTTGCCGCTGTCAACGGACACGGGATAAGGCATAAAGTCGAGTTTCGCCTGCATCTTCAGCTTGTCGATCTGAAATGCCGTGTCAATGTCATCAAGGGCCTCTCCCAGGATCAACCGCCCTTGAGCCCGGCCGGAGCTCTCGGTGACCCGCTTCAGCCACGCTTGAAAATCCGTCGACGGTATGAGGCCTTTCAGATGACCGGGCAACTCAGCCAGATCGGTATCCAGATCCATCTCTAGATGAAAAGGTGCATCTGTTCCCCTGAAGCCCACGCGGAGCTGCCCCCTTTTCCCGAAGGTATTCCCGATGGTGCCGTTCAGCCGGGTGCCGTTCAGGAACCCATCGGCCATCAGGGCTTCTCCCTCGACACTGTCCAGGTCCAGGTTGACCGCCGGTATATGAACTCGCCCTTTTTCAAAGGTTCCCTGGATATGGATGTGCTCAATGATGGACAGGTCCTCCCATGTGTCACCAAACGAGGAGAGGGTTATTTCGGGGACATAACCGCCACGGAGGTAATCGAATATCTCGCGGACCACGGGGAGGTTCCCGGCCAGGAACAATACGGTACGACGAATGGCATCGCCATCCACTTCCGTTCCATGGACACGGAGCGTCTTGTTCGGTGATCCGCTGGACAGGATCAGTTCCCCATCGGCAGTGAGTTTCGGCGATTCCAGCGTCAATCGCTTCACGGTAAAGCGCTGTTCAGCGTCATCCAGAACAGCCTTTCCCTCGAACCGTTCTCCTAAGATCACCAGTTTTTCATCCTGGGAGATCAGCGTCAGTTTGGGTAGGGAGCCCTGAACTTTCGCGCTCATCCCCCGTTGGTGTGGGTGCTCTATCTGAATGTCCAGGTTGACCAGGGATTCGCCGAGCTGAACCGGAAGGTCGGAAGGAAGGAACGGGCGCAATCGGTGGGGCTCGAATTGAAACAGGCTCACCCTTCCGTTTCCCGGAAACAACTCCGGATCGAAAGTCCATCGAGTCGACAGACGCTGCCACAGATTGGAGTCACAGGCCAGGTCCGCCTGAAGCGAACGTACATCCACCCGCAGATCGATATCGTCGAGGGAAAACGCCTCGCTCCCCGACCTGGACAATCGCAATGTTCCGTCCTCGACACGAAGATTCAAGTTTGGTGCAGCCGCTTGCAGTTGAGCAATGATATCGGATAGTTTCGCCTGAATTCCGGCCGGTCGGGGAGAGGCATCCGGGGACCCCTGGGCCTGGGTGGCCTGCGGCAGCCGGATCTGGACGGCAGGTGACGTCAACAGCACCTTCGAGGGTTTGAATGTCGCCTGGAATATCGGCAATAATTCCGGAAAAACACTGAGGGACGCGACCGTTCCTTCGGCAACATCCCCGACGCTAAAGCGGCTGCCGCGAATAATAATGTGGGGCATCGGAAACAACCGGGCCTCCACCGGCCCCAGGATCACCTCACCGCCGATCTGTTTGGAAATTTCTGTCTGGGCCCGGTCGATAATCGGGTCGGCATCGATATACTGAAGTGCCACCAGCACCCCGCCCCCCAGCAGCAGCAGGAATGCAATTCCGGCCCCGATCATCCATGCAACAATGCGTTGTGTTTTTGTCATGCTCGATATGGACATCCAATTTTCGCTATAGATATGGGTGTCGGGTGTGAATAGTCGACGGTTCCGTTTCCGGGTAAGTCAGGTGTGCCGTTAGCCGGAACATCGCGTTTTCCGGGCTAGGGGTCCCCGGTGACCGATAAGTGGACGGTAATTTTTCTTCGAAAGTCTCTCTCTCCCTGTCGGACAACCAGATAAATGCCGTTTTCTCCGGCCGGAATCTTGCCAGCGGCGATACCTTTGGTGGCGATCCCGACACCCGGGTTGCCGAGGGGTGCGAAGGCGATGAGCCGAAAGGGGGCGATCCGCTTGCTCATGCGCCCTTTGGGGGGAATGATATCCGGCGGGACGGTTTCATTCCGGATCGTCTCCGGTTCAATCCCCTCGAATACAAAGGGGCCCCTTCCTCGCCCGTCGTGTATGTAGCGGCTCCGGTTCCAGTCGATTACCAGATCCTGTTCGGTCTTATTGATCACCGTGATATTGAATGCCACGAAAATGTTGTTTTCATTTTTCAACGGCTGGAACTGGGCGTCATAGATCGATGTTTCAATCACCTGTATCTCAGGGTCCGACAGCCACAGCTGCCTGGCTGTTCCTTGGGTCGACATCAACACCAAAACAATAGTGATGAATCCTGCAAATCCTTTCTTCACGATCATGCACCCCTTGTGCTGGGCCCCTGTCGGAGCGGCGGCCCCATCAACGGCGTTATCCTCACGGACATCATAGGATAGGAGCTATATGATAAATGGCAAGCCGATGCCTGCCATGTCTACCGGAGGTGGCATTTCGCTGTCAATACGGCCGTCCGCTTAAAGCTCCGGGCTTAACAGAGGCACTACCTGGTTCAGTCTCTATCTTCCGGGGAAGCGGCAGGCCCACTGGGCCGGCGGCTATAAACGCTGACCAGGCGGGCAATCAGGACCGCAATGTACAACTGACCGACCAGGGCCTCCATACTGGCCAGGGATCTTGCTTCCTTAGTGACCGGTGTGATCTCGCCGTATCCCAGGGTAGAGAGGGTGACAAAACTGAAATAATTAAAGGTATGATAAGAACTGGTATCCGCGCTGTCGGGAACTGCAAAACTGCCGGGCGCCAGGTATTCGAGGATGAAATAGAAATCCCCCCACAGAAGACCCAAGAACAGGTACACCGCGGCAGCAGCACTGACCACTTCCAGGTCGACCTCCGGGGACCTGAAGATGGCCTGAAGCAATAAGAACATGACATAAGCGGTGAAGAGAGCACTGAAAGCAGGGCCGAAAATGATGGTATCGGGCAATGGATCCACATATTTTTCCCACGTGCCGTAAAACACAGGTATCGCCAGGGCCAGAGCGATCAGGGTTTGGAGATGGTTTCTGCGGGCGGCATGAATGGCCGCAATTAAAATGCCGGTAAATAACAGATCGGTTGCGATCCTGACACGAAAAGTGCCCTCCACGAAGGGCGCCAAGATCCAATATACAATAAAGGATATCAGCAGAATCAGCATCCGGTTTTCATTGAATATCTTCCACACACCGAATCTCCCGAAAAAATAGATTTAGCGCTTTTCAGAGGTCATGATCGGTCGATCGTCCGGTTTGAGTCTTGTCCAGTGGACCTTGCTGGGTTCACGCGATGGGCGGATTATTTCGCCTCTTTAATGATTTGTCCCCTTGAGGTGAATGAAATCCCCTGCTGCATCCGGGTCGAAATCATGACCGTTTCGATGATCGGTGGATTTACGGCCTGTTGGGCGCTCCATTGAATGATGAAGTTCGCCCCGGAACCGCCGGTTTTCTCGGATTCGGGAACGACAAAGCGGGTGGAGGCCATGGCTCTGAGCTTCATGGGAAGATTGAGATATTTTCTGACGAGGTTGCCCGCCGTGTCATAATAATCCACCGTCTCTATCTGTATCCATTGATTCGGATCCGTGTTGCGGATACTGACGGTCACCGCCAGGAGTAAAGGGCGCTCCCGATCCCCGCTGTAGATGTGGGAATATCCCGGCACATAGACGGTCTGCCCCCTGGAAAGCGCCGGCTCATCGCCGGCCGCATGCGGGGCAGCCGCCATCACCGCCAAAAAAACAACGACAAAAAACGCCGACCCTTTCCTTCTCCGTTTGACATGTTCCATCAGATCCCTCCAAAATGGTGTGCATCCACTTGTCGTGCTGCATCCCATATGTCATGTGTAAAACCGTGACTCGAGTAGAACGTTATGTCTGCCCGGTGCCGATCGCAGTTTGGATGCCGCCGGATTCGTCATCCCGGATGGCCTGCCGGAGGCAGGTAATATCCGGCATCCAGGGCATTTTGTGTTCACTGGATGCCGGTCTGTGTGGCTGTTTAAGCCATAACACGTTTATAGGATCATCTCCCGATTAGATCCGTTTACAGAATTCCGTTCCGATTTGTGGGTTGTTTGCCGACTGAACGTTGCAGAATCATCGGAATCGGTATCGACTTCGAATGTGGCCATACTGTCTCGATTTCGATAGCGATACCGAACATGTCCAAATTCGGAATCCCCCGATACGGTGCCCGTTTGACAGAAACCCGATATGTTCAAACGGAACATATTTATGGCATCGACCATGGTTCGTGTGTGACGGGACACTAGGTGAACAGACAGATCTCGCAGTCTTTGGCGAATTTGAGAAATTCTTCGGCGGTCCACACGATAACGCCCTCGATAAGTTTTTCCTCCTCGATTTCCATCATGTCCACAGTCATTTTACAGGCGATCAGTTCCACACCCTCGATCTGAGCCACCTCCTGCAAGTCGGCGAGGCTGGGAATGTTGGCCTTTTCAATCTTTCGTTTCATCATCCCGGTGGCGATCGTACTCATGCCGGGAATCGCCCCCATGACCCCCGGAGGGAAGAACTTGGCCCGCTCAGCACCCCCCTCGAGAACCAGGTTGAGTCCCATAAATGAGTAAAACACCTTGCTCTCCATCCCCTGCCGGGCTGCATTGATACCCAGCACCAAAGACGGGTATGCACCGTCGATAGTGTCTTTGACGCAGATAAATGCAGCTTTTTCTTTTTCTTCGGCCATGGCGGCTCCTCCTTTATATTGATATTGGGTGTCCGAGTCATCCTTTTCTGTAGATCCATCAATAAAGCCAGTGGTGTTCCAGCATGAATGCTTTGAGCCGACGGCGCAACACGGCATCCGAATAATAGTCTACTCCAAGTCGATAGTTCTTCTCAACCATTTCATCGCGAAGGTCGGGATTATCCAATACTTTCAAAGTTTTTTCCACCGCCGCCGTGGTCACGTAGCCGTCCAGTTCGATCACGGAAAACCCTTTCGGTTTGATGTCCCTGGTGTAAATGGAGTAGGCATTCACTGCGATGGGCTTTTTGAAGTAGATCGCCTCCAGAAACGCATTGCCGAATCCTTCTACGGTGGACGGATAGGTCACCAGATCGGCATGGGGATACACATCTTCAAGAGTGTAGATTTTCCGGCCATTCCTTGTGGTTCCACGCTTTTCGCCGATGATGTTCGCAACGAATACGGTATCCACCTGCATCAGCTCGGAATACTCCCGAAGCCGCTGCTCGTAGTCCTGCCCTTCGTCGCCGGCGGCATGGGAAATGACGAGCTTGGCCCTTCTCCCAAGCCGCTTCACCAGTTCGATGGCATGCTCGATGCCTTTGCGCTTCACCACGCGGGTGGGCTGAAGGACAAAGAGCTCATCCGGTCCGACGCCGAGAGCCTCTCGTACATCCGATGCATATGTATCAACGGGCGGAGGATGATTTTCGAAATCCATCACGTTGGGGATGATGGAAGCTGAAATACCGGTTCGGTAACTGAGCTGTTCATCCTGAAAGGAATTCAAAACCGTGTGATGAATCGAGGGAAGGTCCGGTGGGAAGGCCATGTTCAGGTAGTCTCCAATGGCATTGACCGTAAACCGGTCCCGCTCCCAGAAAAAATCGTGGTGATGGGCCACGGTTTCGATGCCCATCTCTGCAATCACCTGGGTAATGGCCACACCCAAAGGTAGATTCATCGGGATGGTCAAGGCATTTTCCGGAACAATGATACCGATATCGAATTTTTCGATGAACCGGTATAGATGATCCTTGAGGTGGGATTTGAGTTTCCGGATGTCCGTTGTAAGACCCCGATTACGGGTGGTGACACCGAAGGTGAGATCATGGATACGTTGGATATCCGGATGGGCAAAATACGCTTCGTCCACTTGGTATGATCGTTCCGGAGGCCGCTCCAGTTCACCGGCAAAATAAAAACATGTGGCCCCTTGCTGCTCCAGAACAGTTGCCCACTTTTCCGATTCCAGGGACACCCCGTCGGTTCCGGCCAACCGGGTAGAAATAATCCCCACGTGGGTCGGGTTACCACCGTGTTGACATCGAATCATGTTCACTGCTCCCTCGGACAGGTCTTTGCGGGTTTGCGTTCAGGCCTTAGATTGGCTATGAGGATGGTCCCGGGATCGGCCCTATTTGTCGGATTCTTCGCTGCTGGGCTGGACCTCCGATCCGCGGGCATCGGCCTCGATTTGACGCTCGGAAAGCGGTGTTTCAGTTTCAGGGGGTGCCTCTGCAGGTTTGTCCGCACTTGGCTCTACAGGGATTCCTTCCCGGGGGTTGTAGACTTCGAAATTTCCGGTGGCATAGTACCGAATCGGTTCATCCCGATCGTCCACCACCGTGAGATTAATGAGTTCTTCCTCTCCAGGCCGGCTGTCCTGGAACAGTTTCCAGGCAGATCGCCAGGCGACCACATCCGAATCAAAGGCGGCTTCTACAGGGTCGGGCATATAGTCCTGGACCCATTTGCTGTCCTCCCGCTTCTGGAAACGCACACGAAAGCCGCTTGGCTTCCGCACCCAGTTCTTGTCCGTCAGTTTCAGCATTTCAGATATCTTCATGCTCTCGCTCCATATGTGTTTGGTCTAAGCCAAGGGCAGCCACATTACATCTCGTCTTCTTCGGGCGTCGCAGACCGACGTTTGCGGACCGCTACGGCTTTTTCTTCCAGTGCGGCATCCTCCGCCGCCGCATCGAACTGGTGAACTCCCAAATGGGGATAGGAAATAACGATGCCTTCATTGTCAAATTGAAGTTTGGCCTTTTCCAGAAGATCGACCCGGGTGGCCCAGTACTTGAGATTATCCGCCCAGCAGCGCCCCCCGAGCTTGATGCACCCGTTGGACATATCCAGTACCCAGACCGACGGGCGCGGGGTCTTCTTCACCCGGGGGTCCTCGATCATCACGGCTTCCAGGACCTGTTTGGCTTTCATCAAATCCTGGTCGTAGCGGATCGGGATGTCGATTTTCATGCGCCGGGTCGGGGTAAAGTGATAGTTGATGACAATGTCGTTGAGAATGATTCTGTTCGGTACGAAAAAGACCTTCCCATCAAAGGTGCGGATCCGGGTGTTCAAAAACGTCGTCGCCTCCACCTTGCCCAGCAGGCCGGCGGCTTTGACGGTTTGCCCCACTTTAAAGGGAAGGGTCGGAAGGTACGGCCGAAAAAACACCATCAGCCCGATGACGCACAGCAAAACAATCATAAAGAGGCGAAATACGGGCAACACTTCAAGACCGGCCTCGATGGCCGCGCTGATGGCGACCCCCGCCAGCAAAAAAATATGGATCACATTGGCGATGGTTGCGGCTGTTGAGGCATTTCTGACGATCCTGGCCAATCCCGAGCGGACCAGCTTCATGGCCCAACGGACGAGGAGCAGGCCGCCAATGAGAACCACCAGGCTCAGGATCAGTTCCCGGCCATGGGTTGTCATAAGCTCCTGAAAGCGTTCTATCCGCATAATCTCGACGTCCACAGGTAGGGTTGGTTGAGCCATATCGTCTCCTATATCATCAATTTAAGGGTGTTGTATTTATCCGGTATCGAACGAATTTCGTCAAGTCCTTGTGAAAAGAAACATGGCCCGTGACGGGAGCGATGTCACCGAAGGTGACGGAATTAAAAAATGGCCTGGGGATTGAAACGTTGCAGGTCTTAGCGGTCGGTCGTGGAGCCGTGGGTTTTCCGTTTTGGTGATTTTTTCCGGGCGGCCTTGGCCGCTTTCTTTTTCATGGCCTGCATGGCCGAAAGACAGGGATTGTCACCGGTGGAGGAGAAGTCGGTCAGGGCGGCGGCCAGGCCGAAGGGCCCGGCAATGAAAAATCCGCCAACGGCCTTGCCGATGGTAATCGCCGTCCCGCCGGGGTTCATCGTCAGGTAGGGTTCGGCCAGGGTGCCGCCGAGTTTCATGGGATTGGCCAGCTCCCCGAGACTGAAGCTGAACTTTGCCACCCCTTTGATACCGATACCATGTTTCGGCGAGGGGTCGAATACAAAATCGATTTCCTCGGTTTTCAGGTTGACCTTTCCTCTTCCGGCAATGGTCGTCTGGGGATTGTCCACAACAATCCAGTCGGAACCGGCCATACCGTTGTGGATATGAAACTCGCACAGGCCGCAGTTGACCTCTGTGTAATTCTTCTTCTTTGCTGCATTCATCCACCGGAAAAGGGCAGACATAAGCTCCCCGCCGAAGAGTCCCAGGTTCTTGTAGTAAAGCTTTCCTTTGCCCATGACCAGCAGCGCACTCCCGTTCAATGAACCCATCAGGCCGGCAATGGAACGGCCACTGGCTTTAAGGTGAAATTCAGAATCCACCTGGCCGTCGATCGGGGATTCAACACCCAGTTTGGCCAGCATGGAACCGACATTTATTCGGCGGGACCGCAGGTTCAGCTCGATATAGGCCCCCTTTTTTCCTTTATCGCGTATAAACAGGCTTCCGCCGCCGGTTCCCCGACCGATCCGAAAATTCACCGGTTTAACATGCAGGCGCCCCTTTTTCAGCGAGGCTTTCAGCTGGATATTGTCAAAGGCGAATCTGTAGAGCAGCAGCCGGTCGGCATTGAGGTCCAGTTCGGCTTCGATCTCCCGCAGCAATGCAAAGGACATCGGTTTTTTCGAGAACACCTTGGTGGAGGCGCCGCCGGTTCTTGAAAAGGGAGCCGCCCCCTTGGGCAGCAGGGGTCTCATATCAAACCGCCCGGAGGACAGCTTCGCAACCAGATGGGGTCTTCGCCCGCTGGCAAAGGTCAACGTCATGGACCCGGATACGACATCCTTTCGGTGGCGAATTTGAAGCGTTTTGGCGATGGCCTTCAACCGTTTGCGCTTGAGGTGCGCGGACAAGCTTATGTTTTCGATGGAGACCTTTGGAATCAATACACGCTGTGCATCCAGGGTAATATCGGCGTCGAGAAAGCCGAGATGATCCGGCGAGATGAATTCGGTGAGTCCCCGTTGTAAGGACATCGTCCTGTTGGCGGCGTTCTTGGATGTCGAGCCCGTATCCTCTATCAGAGGGCGTAAATCCATGTTTTTGGCGCTCAATACCGCAGAGAGACGCGGACGTTTTCCTCCGTAATCAAACGTGAACGATCCGGAAACGACACCCTTTGCATAGCGCATGCGCAGTGTTTCGACCGTAGCCTTCAACCGGCCGTTGTCAATGCGTGCCACCCCTTTTCCGCTATCGACTTCGATCCCCGGAAGGCGCAGCTTCCGAGCCTCGATGGCCATATCGGCATCGATTTTGCCCAGGACCCCGGGTGAAAGGGATTCGGCCAGGATCATTCGAAGCGGCTTCTTGTCGACCTGTTTGCCCGATTTTACCGGCTCGGACGACAGAACGGTGCGAAGATCCACATTCCTCGCCACGAAATTTGCCGCCACGTAGGGCCGTTTCCGGCGGGTGTGGAGTTCCATCGCTCCGGACATCTGCTGCTTGCCGCTCTGGACCAGGAGGTTGTCGAACCGGAGCCGCCCGGGGCCCGGATCACTGAGCCAAAACGTCACCGCCAGAGGACGGATCCTTGGAATTCCCCGAATGCCCAGGACCCGTTCGAATTCGGCGGCCGATTTCCCTTTGGCATGGATGTTGAGTCTGTAGTCGTGAAACGCAGCGACATCCCGGATGTGGCCCTTGACGGTAAAGGTAACGCCGCCTGTTTTCCCCGAAAGATTCACCGGCCATGCAGCCTTGTCATCGACCAGAGTGGACAGGGCACCCACCGCACCTTTCAGGGAGATGATCCGGTGCTGGAATTTCACCCTGCCGTCCAGTGACACGGGGCTGTCCAGACCGGGTATGGCGGCACGGAGCTGTTCGATACGGCCCGAGTAGGACTCCCTGGCAGGGGCATCCGTGTAACGAAACACACCGTTTTGGACGATGACGGAATCGAACGTGATGCGCGGCATGGCCAGGGGGGGGACACCCGGGGTCTCTGAAGTCGACCGCGTGTCAAATTCCAGATTGGAGCGTCCGGAGGGGTCGATCTCGATAAACAGATCCGGTTCCACCAGCACCAGCCGTTTGACGCGAAGTTGCATGAACACGAGGGGCGCCAACGCCAACCGGATCTCGAACCGTTTCACCGTCAGCATGTCCGGGCGGGTGCCCCAATCTGCGTTCCGAAGTGCGACGCCCTCGACATACAGGGTTGGTTTTAAGCTGAACTTGGGTCGGATATCCCCGGTCAGAACGAGTTCCCGGCCGGTCATCCATTTCACGGCCGCGATAACTTCCGGCTTGAAGCGGTTGAAATCGTAGGTGGCCAGAACGATGGTTCCGGCGATGACCGCTCCCAAAAAGAGGGTAACTGCAATGACAAGGACCCATTTCCAGCGCATGGGGATTCCTTACGGCGCAGGGTTGCGACACATGGTGTTCCGGGCCGGCGGCTTCGGATGCGTCGACGGGCTCGAACTACTGTAACAAACCGGATTCTCTGAGGTTTTTAAAAATCACCCGGCTGAGCCCCGTAACCGCGTTTGCCAGATTGTCCGGATCCACTGTTTCGGTTGCAGCAGACCAGATGAGCGTTTCGGTATCCGCATCATATAAACCGCTCTCCAGTTTCACAAATTCGTGCTGGGTGGTGTAACCGGGCTGATGGGTGTAATTATATACTGTGTGGTAATAATTACCGTAAGTGTAAGTGTACGCCGGTGAGCTGACCGGCGGATGATAAACTTCTTTTTTCTCGACCCCCACAAGGTGGGTCATCAGGACTTTATCAATATTTCTCTCCCTGGCCGCGGCCTTGATCTCGGCTGCGGCAATTTCCCGATCTTCGGGGAAAATGGAGTAGCTGGTAAACGCCTGCACCCCGGCGACTTTGAATTCCTTGACGAAAACATCTTCGAATATCCGCCGGTTGTGGGCCTTATCCGATATTCCCATCACCAGGACCGTTTGAATGGGACCGCCGTCGTAATTCTCATCCCTCCAGGTGGATGTAATTCGGGACGAGGCACAGGACAGGAGAAATGAAAACAATAGGATCACCGATACGGTGGGGAAGAGCCTGTTCACGATAATACCTCCAGTGTTGGTGAATGTATCCGAATTATATCGATTCCCCCGGGAATTCGCAAATATCCCCCTGCATCGTTAGAACAGCAACGGCCTCAGCGCCGTCCGGGGTTAGGGCTTAGCGGTCCAATTTGACGGCCATCAAGTTCGGCACGGCGTCCACCACCTGTCCGGTGACGGTGATAAATTGCAGGGACGCGCGATCGCCGCTGACACGGATGAGCGTGTATCCGCTTTGGGAGGAGAAAATCGCCGGGCGCCACGGGGTCGGCTCCCGGTTATGAAACGGCGCACCGGCGGCTCCGCAGGTGACGTGCCACGTCGGGTGGATAAACGCCGGATTGGGTGATGCCCGGTCCAGTTTACCGTCACCGTCGAGATCATCTTCCGGGTAGCGCCCTACGGGCGTCGTCGCATCGATCAGGGTTCGATGATAGGCATGCTCGTCACTGGTCAATACAGCCGCCACCTTGGAAGACCCGGCCACCGCCCGCCACAGGCGATTGCGGACTTCGATGATGCCCAATGTCTCCGGAAGCACACGTGTCGAATCACGGCTTTTGGTATACGCCCGGATCCGATTGTTGCCGTGCCACCACATGGCATCCGTGACGTGCCCGCCGGCCGGAAACACCGGCTCCTGGGCGAAGAGAAAGATAAACCGAACCGAAGCATCCAGTTCCGCCTGTTCCAGCGCGGACTCGATCCAGTTCAATTGATCCTCGAGTATGTATCCCTCTGGAGAGCCCCCGTACTCCCGGCATCGGCACGTATCCGGTAAATGGGGATCGCAGGAGGTCCACCAGTAGTTGTTGTTAAAGGCAATAAACAGGACAGGACCGTACTGGAAGCGATAGACGTTCTCCCGGTAGGACGGGCGCCGGGGGTCGGAAGGGGTGGGACCATTCGTGGGATTGACAAATTCCCGGGCAAAAAGGGCCTCTGCACTATCCGTCGCATAGGGCCATTTGTCTAGAGATATTCCATAATAACTGCCGTCCTCGTAGACGTTGAGCACAGTCTCGTGATTGCCCATGGCGGTATAGACCGACCGTGTTCTCCAGAATCCCTCGAACGCCTGTTTCCATCCTTTGAGCTGGAGTTTGAAATCTTCGACCTGTGACGTGTATCCGTTCACCAGATCTCCGCCAAATAGAAACAGACGCGCATCCCGACGGAAGGCATCCCGGACAATGGTATTCAGCACATGTCGATTGGAGCCCATATATGTCCGCTCACCCCCGCCGGGGCCCTCCCGACTGTCACTGGAAAATCCGAATATCAGATCTCCGTTCCCTTTTGCCGGCGCCGTTTGGAACGAATATCGCCGGGTAATCGCCACATTGTCCTGTCCATCTTTGACGCGAACACGGTAGAGATAATCCGACCCGGCCTTGAGGCCCCCCACGGAAATCTCATGTCGCTTTTTGGGCTGCCCGCTCTCGACACGTTGGACGGGTATTCCATTGGTAGAGGTCACGGAAACGAGGGCGGTGGTTACGCGATCGGTTTCCAGGGATATAATCGCCTGAGACGGGTCATCACTCGACACATTCAGAAAGGGCCCTTCGGTTATCGTCACGGTTCGCATCGGGCCGTGTTCCGGGTTCCAATCGAAATTGATCCGGGCATCGTAGAAGCCGATCTGTCGGCTGTTTTTCTCATCCCGCAGATCCAGTCGATATCCGATCGCGTAGGTCGGGATCGGCTCCGGGTCGTCTTTGGCCCAGTCGTTGACATTGTACTTGGGATTAAAGAAAAAGGACACGGGTATGGTGCCTCTTCCGTTGCGAAGCATCTCCTCGGCACGATACCACGGGTAGTCGAAATCAGATTCAGACACTTCCATGGGATAGGGTGCCGAGAATATCCTTCCGCTAAATCGATTTTTCTGAAGATCAATACGGAGACCCGTCGCCGGGGAATCCGATCCAATGACCCGGTGAAGGTCTTCCCAGGTCAACGGGTTACGGACTGCCCCCTCCCGGGGCGGGAGATCAGGTATGTTGCCGGGCAGGTCCGTTGCGAAACCGGCCCGACCTAAGAGTGACGTCCACACACAGCAGAGGACAAAGCGCCGGAGAAGGAAGTATACTTTCATAGACGGCTCCGTTCCTGATGATGAGCGTGCGCTTGGCAGGTTATGTATGGGATTTCCAAGCGTGTGTCGCTATTTAGAAGCGACAGGTGTAAAGGTTCTACTTGAATGAATCCAAAATTAAGCATAAATTGACCTAATTTAAAACCTCCATGGAGATATAATGACCACAGCGCGCCCGCGAACCACGGTTTCGCAAATGCTCCTGACCGTTGCCGCATTCATTATCATTGTGGCCGGCATGCAGGCCGCCAGCCCCCTGCTGGTGCCGTTTCTTCTGGCCGCATTTATCACCATCATCTGTACACCGATCATGGTCTGGTTGAAACGGAGAGGGTCGCCATCCTGGCTGGCGCTGATCGTCGTCATTGTCGGGGTTCTCCTGATCGGATTTCTGGTATCGGCATTTATCGCCTCCTCCGTGAGCAACTTTACCCGGGACCTGCCCGCCTACCAGGCAGCACTCGGTCGGCAAGTCACAGACCTGGTTCGATTTCTGAATGAGGTCGGCATTGAAATATCCGCTGCCGCCCTGACGGATTTTCTGGACCCCGGCGCCGCCATGAATATCGTGGCATCCGGGCTGAACAGCCTGCGTTCGGTGTTGACCAATGCCTTTTTGATTTTCATGACGGTGGTCTTCATGCTCATGGAAGCCTCGGGTCTTCCGTCAAAGCTTCAGGCGATTCTGGGCGACTCGAAGGACGCCCTCAAGCCCTTTGAAGGTTTCATCGAAAACGTGAAGCAATACATGGCCATCAAAACGTGGATCAGCCTCGGCACGGGTACCCTCGCCGCAGCCTGGTTGATGCTGATGGGCGTGCCCTATGCCCTGCTCTGGGGGATGCTGGCTTTCTTTATGAACTATATACCGACGATCGGATCAATTTTGGCGGCCATTCCCGCAGTCATTTTGGCCCTGGTTCAGTTTGGCGTCATCAAGGCAGCCATTGTCGGCATCGGCTATCTGGTCATCAACATCCTGATGGGCAGCATCATCGAACCCCGCTTCATGGGCAAGGAACTGGGTCTGTCCACCCTGGTGGTGTTTTTGTCCCTGCTGTTCTGGGGCTGGGTCCTGGGACCGGTCGGGATGCTGCTTTCCGTCCCCCTGACCATGATGGCCAAAATCGCCCTGGGCACCCGTGAGGAAACCCGTTGGCTATCAATCCTTTTAGGTCCGGACCTTTATTCGAAGAAACCGGAAAAGGTGCGCCAGGCGCATGACACCACCGCTTGAAACAGACAACCTCACAAATTCATGTGAACGGGGCGAGCCTGTCCGGTGATCATCATCACGGCGTTAAAGCCGACCGTCAACCCTTACGCGGCCCTCAGCAATGCGCGTTTTACTGATCAATCCGTATTATCCCATTTCTGAATCCCCGTCGCCCCCGTTGGGCCTGGCATTTCTGGCCGGTGCCCTCGAACGGGCCGGCATTGCGGTCAGAATTCTCGACTTCGTGGTCACGCCCTATTCCCCTGCGGTATTGGCGGAAGCCCTCGAATCCTTTGCTCCGGCGTTGGTAGGGGCCACTTCCGTGACGATGTCCTTTGACGACGCCGTTTCCATCATCCAGGAGGTCAAAAAGATTTCGGCCCAGGTGCGCACCGTCATGGGAGGCCCCATGTCTCCTTTCGGGCGGAGGCAACGATGGATCAGTTCCCGGAATTGGATTTTATTGTCTGCGGCGAAGGCGAAGAGGCCCTCGTGAAGCTGGCCGAGACCGCCCCGGCGGGTGGTGGTTGGCAGAACATCCACGGGCTGGTGTACCGCGAGGGAACCGGCATCGTATCCAATCCCAAAAACAGCCACCCACCAGAATTGGATGCCCTGCCGACTCCGGCACGGCATCTCATCAGGCTGGGCCGCTATCGCGCCCTGGGGCTTCCGGTCAGCATGACCACCAGTCGCGGGTGTCCGTATCACTGCATATTCTGCGCCGGCCGCCGGATGGGTGGCAACGGGGTGCGCTACCGCAGTCCTGTAGCCGTCGTCGATGAACTGGAAGCGCTCACCGGTCTTGGATTTCACCAGATCAACATCGCCGACGATCTCTTTACGGCCAACCCTGTCCATTGCCTGGCGGTATGCCGGGAAATCGTCCGAAGAGGGCTGACGCCGTCCTGGACCGCGTTTGCCCGGGTGGACACGGTGACCCGGGAGATCTTGAAGGAAATGAAATCCGCCGGCTGTCATACCGTCAGTTTCGGCGCGGAATCGGCAAATCCGGAGATTTTGAAAACCGTGGGTAAAGGGATCACGCGGAGTCAGGTGTGCCGGGCTGTTCAGGCATGCGTGGATTCGGGGATAACGCCACAGGTCTCTTTTATTTTAGGGCTTCCCGGGGAAACCCCGGAGACGATGCGCCAGACCATTGATTTTGGCAAAGAGCTCAAGTCCTCGGGCGCTCTGCATGGGTTCCATCTCCTGGCCCCGTTTCCCGGAACCGACGTGCGCAAACGGGCCCGAGACTACGGCATCCGGATTCTCCATAACAATTGGCGGGATTACCATGCCAATCGGGCCGTTGCGGAAACCCGGGCAGTGTCACAAGCCACGCTGGATGAGTTTATCATCCGCTGGGAGCAGAAATTCGACGAATACCTTGGCAACATCCGGGAAGGGATGGCCACCGGCGACGCATCTGCAGAAGAAGCGTGGCAGCTCACCCGCCTGGAACATACGGTCACCATCTACGAGCTTATGATGGCCCGTATCATTGAAAATCACGGCGTATGGCGAAACGGTAAAGGCCCGATCTCTTCTGAGGATGCGCTTGCCGGTCTTGCCGAACGCATTGGGCCTGGTAGCAAGATCGCGACAGACCAGCTTGTGAACACCCTCTCGTTTGCCTATCAAAGCGGGAATCTCAGATATCGGGTCGATGCCGACGTAATCCGTTGGGAATGGGTGGAGTATTTATAAGATGAATGGTGCACCTTTGATGTCATCATCAAAGAGTATGGGTTAACCGACAAAGTATTGTTGCGCATGGCCAATATTATTAACGCCGCAGACACCGACCACCTGGAGGCCGATCCGCTGGCAGCCGGGTTCGAGGCGATTGCGGCGGGCTACGGCCTGCGCTATCCTGAGGATCTCGAAAACATCCATCGCCAGTTCGAAGTGTACGATGCACTGTATGCATGGTGCCGGCTGGATGTGGCGAAGCATCAAACCTGACGGAAGGTGGGTGTAGAAAGTTAACCGTCATTAACGCAAGTGCCGGCAGGCAGGATCGCGAGGGATCTTCTGTCCAAACTCTGAGGTGGTCCGCTATGTTATGGCTGCTTTCTCTGACCTCGTGGAAGCTCCGGGCCGAAATCCTGCTCGGCCGTCTGCAGGACCACAAAAACAGGGTAATTTAGCCGCTTTTGAAGTTCTTTCTGTAGAGTCGACCCGTTTGCTGAAATCTGATGCAGGGAATCATCGGACGATGTCACAAAGCTGACATGGATTTTCCCCGCCTCTTTTATAACCCTGACTTCAGTCCCGGGAGAAGGGAATCCTTGAGCATAAAACGGACTTCGTTCTTCCCGCTAAGGCTGGAATCCGATATCAATATGCGGTCGACAATCTCTTGGACGATGTCCATGACCGGAACCGTTTCCGTCATACCTGGGCCTTGCCGACCGGGAGTGCTCTCTGCCGCAGCGGTAGCGATGAAAATGAACAGACACAGGCATGAAAGAAAAAGATACCGTGACATACGGCCCCTTCCCTTCGTTTGAAAGAGAGTGATTGGTGCGAGGGGATTCAAATTTATCCACTATACGCAAAAGGTATCCAACAAGGCCAGTGGAGTCAAATTAAAACATATTCCTGCGACATACCATTGCCTTGGCCGCCGGCTTGACTGCCGTGTCTTCGGACACCTGACTGCCTGCAAAGTTCACCATCATCTTGGTTGCCAGTTTCGCAGCCGCAAGCTCGGACACCTGGGTCCCCTCGATTTTAGCCAGTTCGGTAATATCCGACGCCACCACACGGCGATCCCTTCCGAGACGCTGAATCAGCCGCACCGCCTGACGATAGGAAAGCCCTCCGGGCTCCGGCGTTCCGGTACCCGGGATCACCGACGGATCCAAACCGTCCAGATCGAGCGTCAGGTAGACCGTCTCCGGGAGCCGGTCGATGACTCGATCGATCCATGTATCGTCGAGGGGGTCGATCTCATGAGCATACACCGGATGGAGTCCGCAATGTTGCATGACCTCGTAATCCTCCGGAGAGAACGAGCGGATCCCAACCGGGACGACGTCTCCCCGCACCATCTCGACGACCCGGCGCATCGCGCAGGCATGATTGAATCGGCTGCCGTTCCATTCGTTTCGAAGATCGGCGTGGGCGTCTATTTGAAGGACCCCCAGATTTTCATATATCTCTGCGGCGGCACGAACCAAGCCGATGGACACCGCATGATCCCCGCCCAGAGAGAGAAGAAATTTTCCCGTTTCCAGGACCTTCCGGGCCTGGGTGTGAATCTGGTCGACGGCGGTCTGCGGATCATGGGAGAGAAATGGCGGTGTTCGGGTATGCAGACCCAGCGTCGTCCAATCGATGAGTGTCTCTTCGTCTAATCTTTCGAGTTGGGCCGACGCCTGAAGAAGGTATTCGGGTCCCTCTTGACTTCCAGTGCCATAAGATGGCGCCCGTTCATAGGGTAGCGGGAGTATGACGATCCGGGCCGCTTCGAATCCCACATCCGGCACATCGACCCCCCCAAAGTGAAGGCTGCGTTTATCTGTCATCTGTTTCCACGTAAAAACCTGCTGTGCAAATTTTTACTATTTCACAAACACGGCCGCTGCAAGCACGGTTGTCCAGAGGCCGCCTTCCGACCCCAGGGTTGCCTGGGCGAAGTGATCCGACTCGACAACCTTTCCGCTCATATCGTATACCTCGCGGCGCTCGTCATAGTGTTTATCCGGATCAAAATTAATCCCGAGGGTATTGGCCAGCATCGAAGCCGCCAGATCCTCGGCATATTCACCTGCCTCAGTCTGGGTCTGGCCGAACCCGTGGTGTTCGGACAGGTAGCCGTAGTGGCCCGTTTCCGACGGCAGGGCAAGACCCACTGCCGCCACAAGCCGCCGCCCCGGCTCGTTGCTCTGCTCTTTGGCGATGACACAGTGGGTGATTTCCCCCGGTTCCAGCATTTCAAGCCCTTGATCAATGTCGATGATCCGGCAGTTGGGCGGGTAAATGGATGACACGGAAACGATGTTCAGGTGGGCGATGCGTGCACTTCGCAGGGCAATCTCGAAGGAGGACAGCTTTTCCTTGTCAATGCCGATGCCTTTGGTAAAAAACAGGTGCCGGGGTACATACATGGGCCTGTCCTCCGGGATGGTTGTTGGGCGGAATCATCGGTATCGGGATCGGGTTCGGGATCGGGATCGGTATCGGGCCCAGATGGCCAGCCTGTTTCGATTCCGATTCCGATAGCGACCCCGACGCCGAGCATGTCCAGGGCTGAATTCCCGGGTCACGGGGTACGGTCAGGAAACGACAAAGCAAAAGAGATTAAGCCGGATCGTTTCTGCCTTCGATCACCTTGATGATGTGAAACACGGTTTCATTGACCGGCGTTGGCACATGAACCTCTTCTCCCATGGCGACAACTTTGCCGGCGAAAATTTCCACCTCGGTTTTTCTCCCGGCCTCGACGTCCTGGAGCATGGACGTTTTTCCCGATGGAGACAATTCGCTGAGGATGCTAAACCATTCGTCCAGGTCGTTGGGGGTGAGCCGGATATTGACGGCCTGGGCGAGTGAGATGACCTCCTGCATCAGGGCTTTCATCAACGCCCGGGCATCCGACGAGGATTGAAAGACACCGTAGGGGGCCCGCAACACGGCCGAGGCCTGATTGATCCCGACATTGATCATGAACTTCCACCACATGGCCCGGCTCATGTCTTCCGGCACCTCATGGGGGATACCGGCCCGGTCAAGCGTCGCCTTGAGGCGTTCTACCCGTTTATGGTTGCCGGTCTGAGGCCCGGGCCCGAAAACGATCCTGCCAGGACTGGCATACGTAAACCGATCTCCTTCCCGGAGGGCATCGATACCAACGGCGATGGCATAGACCATTTTTTCCGGACCGCAAACCCCTCCGATAATCTCCTCGCTCTCAAGACCGTTCATGACAGAGAGGATCGTGGTCTCGCTGCCGCATAGAGATTGGATATCGGGCAGAGCTTCGGGCAGATGATGGTGCTTCAGCGCCACGAGGATAAGATCGGCCGGTTCCGCAATCTTATCCGGGTGAATTACCGGAATACCATAGGATTTGCCGTTGATGCGAAGGGCCCCCTGGCTGAGCCGGCGGTGTCGATTGCCGCGCGCCGCGAAGGATACCGAAAACCCCTCTGCCTCGGAAAACATGGCGGCATAGGCAGCCCCCATGGCGCCGGCCCCGATTATGGAAATGTTTCGAATGTCCATCAGGTGTTCATCAAAAATTGGACGGTTACTCGCCGATCCTGAGCACCTTCGCTCCGCGGATCTTTCTCTTCTTTAGCTCCATCAACGCCCGGTTGGCGTCTTCCAGCGCATACTCCTGGAATTCCGGCTTGATGGGGATTTCGGCGGCCAGGGTCACAAATTCCGTCAGGTCCTGACGTGCCACGTTTGCCACGGTTTTGATCTCTTTTTCAAGCCAGAGATGCTCGGGATAATCTATTTGTGTGAGATAGTCCTTGTCTTTATCTTCCTTTCGGATCGCGTTGATGACAAGACGCCCACCCGGACAGAGGTTTTTGAGGGCCTCGACAACCGGTTTCCAGACCGGGGTCGTGTCGATAATGGCATCGAGTTTCTCCGGGGATGCTTCCGTTGTATCTCCGGCCCAGGCAGCACCCAGTTCAATGGCAAACTCCCGCTCTGTGCCGCTGCGGGCAAAGACGTATACCTCCGTATGCGGCATCCGATGTCGAACCATCTTGAGCACCAGGTGAGCCGAAGCGCCGAACCCGGTAAGCCCGAGTGTCATTCCGTCAGACACATTGGCCAGGCGGAGGGATCTGTATCCGATGGCTCCGGCACACATCAGCGGGGCGGCCTCGGAATCGGAGAAAACCTTCGGGATCGGAACGGCATACCTTTCAGGGATCGTCATCCATTCCGCGTAGCCCCCATGAACGTCTCTGCCGGTTGCCTTGAATTGCGAACACAGGTTTTCATTTCCCGCCCGGCACTGACGGCACGAACCGCATGCCGAGTATATCCAGCCGATACCGACGCGGTCCCCCAAACGAAACCGATGGGCGCCGGGGCCAAGTTGCGCCACCCGACCGATGATCTCATGGCCGAGAACCACGGGAAATTTCGGTGGCGGTGTGCGTCCCTCGATTTCATCCAATTCAGTGTGGCAGACGCCGCACCGGGATATGTCAACGAGGAGTTCAGTGTTCCCGGGAACCGGATCCGGAAGGGTAACGAGACGCAGCGGCTCCGGCGTTTCAGACAATCTGCAGATGTCTTCCAGTACCATCGCCTTCATGGCATCCCTCCAGCCAGACGGGCCCATGTATGGGAACCCTCATTGGACGGCATTATCCTGAACAGTTCAACGCTATGCGGTTAAACCCGGATATATATTGGAACGTCCGGGTTACCCAGCGAGAAGACTCCGGGCGAGGTTTCGAACGGACAGGGTAATTTGTGAAATAGCCAGCCGGTAATGGTAAGAGGTTCTGCCAAACGGATCGAATATTTCATGATCATCGCCCCCGACAGCGGCGTACCGACCCAGCATATCGACCTTATCTGTCTCCTCCGGACTGATATCATGAATATACTGCATGTGCATCGGGGACATGACAAGAATCTTGTCCGCCCATTCCAGATCTTCCAGTTCAAACTGCCGCGACGCATGATCCCCTATGGCAATACTTTTTTCCATCAAATGCGCCACCATGCGCGGATCCGGCGGATTGCCGGACAAGGCGGACATGCCGGCAGACGCCGCCTGCACATGGGAAAGGCCAAGTTGTTCGGCTTCGTGGAGAAACAGCCGCTCGGCCAGAAAACTTCGACAAATGTTGGCGGTGCAAACAAATTAGGATATTCATGAGTTCCTGGTGGTCGTATTTTGTGTTTCGTGTTTGGTGTTTCGTGTTTCGTGTTTGGTGTTTGGTGTTTGGTGCCGGTCCGACAACGTGTCCTACTCAAATCGACAGAAGCCAAGCAATATATAAATAGTGTGAAAAATGCAACCGATTCTAAAACGCTCGAGACAGAACAAAATGCTCACACTGGCAAACTTTCACATGCCATGGAAACAAAAAATCCCGCCGGAGCAGATGGCCCCGGAAGGGCTTATGTTTGTGTGGAGGTGTTGGTTCCCTTGACCGGAAATACGTTCAAAACCTTCAATCGCGTCCAAGATCGAGGCGGACAGGGCGGTTCAACCGCAGGAATATATGGAATATTTCGAGGATTGAACCACCCTGACCTCAAAAGAGTTTAGGCGGGAGGTAAGTTTTTAAACCCACTTCTATTACGGGCGGTGCTGCTCAGGCAATACGGCCTTCTCTCCCCACTCCGGCGGAAGCTTTTGACCTGCCGGTTCTCCCAATTTGTCTTTAAGCCGTTTCAGGCCCGGTCGGGCAAACTTGGGATGGCCCTCTTTCAGCGTCCGGCCGTTGATTGCCGCCTCGCTTCTCAGGCGATGACCAACGGTACGTTCCATCTGGCGCCCCAGCCAAAGCACCCGATCCACATCCCAGCCATGTTCGATGCCCATTTCATCAATCTGCACCACCAGATCTTCGAGGCAGATCAGTCCCACATAACTGGGATCGTCATAGTAATATTCACCGGTCCCGGGCACCGGGCAGTCGTCGAGAAAATTCGCCGGCTGGCCGCCCATACCGCCGAGGGTCGCCTCGAACTGCGTGATTCCGGCCTGCAACGCCGCAAGAACCGATGCCGAGGATACCCGTTTGGTTTCATGGAAGTGGGCGATATGGAGATCCGTGTTCGGAATGGCATCGAGCACCATGGAATAATACCGGTAAACATCCGGCGCCGATGCGCTGCCGTCATGATCCGCATGCTCGATATCGTGTGCGCCGATCTCCAGCCACCGTTTGGCAAACTCTACCGCGTCAGCCATGTCCGTAGCGCCGCCAATGGGGCTTCCCCAGATGGTGCTGACGGTCCCGCACATCATCATGCCGGCGTCATTGCACTTTTTGATGCTCCGCTCCGCCTCCTTCCAGTACTCCGGCAGGGTAGTCCCCGAATTGGCAAAATGGTGCTCCTCTTCGGTGGACACCATCATCAGCAGCCGGTCCGGTCCAATCCCCTGCTCCCGAAGCCGAATGGCGCGGTCCACGGACGGCTCACGGATGGTGATGGCGGTAAGAACCAGATCGTCGTAGTCGATACCCCGTTTTTCGCAACGCTTTTTGAACCGGTCGTGTCTCAAATGGCTCAGAAGCTCCTCGGCATCACCGAACTGGGGCATGAGATACGGATTCCCCAGGTTGGTCACCTCGATGTTTCGGCATCCGGCGAATATCAACTGCTCCAGGTAGTAGATCTTCGCCCGGGTGGAGACAAATTTCTCAAGATGCTGGAATCCGTCCCTGATGGTGATATCGCCAATGGATACTTTTTTCGGCATCCTCGGAAAGATTTCCCAGTAGTCGTACTCGGTCATGGCAACCCCTCTTTTTGTTGTGTACGTTTGTTAAGTTGTCTGGTTTTATGGCAAATGTCAGAACTCCGTCACTGCCGGTCGGCTTGTTTTTATGAAAAAGTTGCGGACTCATCGGAATCGGTATCGGGTTCGGTATCGGTATCGACGGTAAAAATGACGGTGCTGTCTCGATTCCGATCCCGATAGCGATCCCGACCCCGAGCGTTTCAGGGTCCGGATTAACATGGCACGGTTCTTCTGATGGGAGATAGGATCTTGAAACCTCTTCTATTATTTGCCTTTGTATACCGGCTTCCTCTTCTCTCTAAATGCAGCCAGCCCCTCTATTCGATCCTCCGTTGGGATGCATACCCAGTATGCGTTCGACTCGATAGCCATGCCCGTATGAAGATCTGTTTCCATTCCATAGTTGATGGCGTACTTTGCCTGTTCGATGGCAATCGGCCCGGTTTCGCAAATCATGGCGGCCACGTTTCCGGCTTCCGCCATGAGATCTTCAGGATCGCAGACCGTGTTGACAAGCCCGATCCGCAGGGCCTCCTCCGCCCCCACGCGACGTCCTGTAAATATCATCTCCTTGGCAACGCCCTTGCCGACCAGCCGGGGCAGGCGCTGGGTGCCTCCGGCTCCCGGGATGATGGCGAGCCGGGTTTCCGTCTGGCCCATGGTCGCGGTGCCGGCGGCGATACGGATATCGCACGCCATAGCCAATTCCGTCCCCCCGCCCAGTGCCACGCCGTTGACAGCGGCAATCGCCGGTTTTCTCATGTACTCGATACGGGTAAACAGGTTGCGTATCGTATAAATGAACTCTTTGACCTGTTCGGGCGTGTAGGATCGGCGTTCCTTCAAATCCGCCCCGGCAGAAAAGGCTTTATCGCCGGAACCGATGATGATGACGACCCGGATATCCGGATCCGCGTCGATGGCCTCGATTTCCGCCTGCAAGGCATGAAGAAGCGCAAAGTTGAACGAGTTCATCACATCGGGCCGATTCAACGTGAGAACGGCGACCTGGTTGTCCACGGATTTCAAAAGAACGTTATCGGTTGTGCTCATCGCCACCTCCATTCCTTTCCCCTGAGAAATCCGAACCCTTGTTCCAAGCTAGTTGTGTACCAAATATGTCGGATGAGAGTCCATAGTCCAGGCGGTTCACTAAAAAAATTTCTGGAAATTCATGAAATCACGCGTCACCTTCGAGCGGTTGGGTCGAGCCGTTGGCTGCCCTCTCCGGCAGGTGCCTGGCGCCTCGGGAAATCGGCCGGTAACAGTTATTAGTATTCTGAGCGAGCGCTCAGTCATGGAAGTAGCTATTTTATAACTAACGCTCCAGCTTGTCAAATTATTTTCCAAGAGCATTCTGAATATTATTTTTAAAATAGTATTTTCAATTATTTATATTCAAAACAGACGTTGTATCAGATTTTATATTGACATAAAAATAATCGGATGATAATTTCGACTGAGCGCTTGTTCGGATTTTTTCCATCAAGCCGCTGAGAGGCTGCCGGACCCTCCAACGTCCATCAGGGCCAATATCGTGGTGGTTTAACATCAGGACTGACGGAAGTAACCACACCCTTCGTCCGACGAAACGATAATGATTCTAAAAGCAGAAAGAACCAAGGACGTCCAGACACAGATCAAGAATCCGGATCTTGTCGAACGCAGACGGCGCCAGATCGTGGATGCCTCGGTTCAGCTTTTCATTGAAAACGGATTCCACAAAACCACCACGAGGCAAATCGCCAAGGCGGCAGGGCTTTCCATCGGTTCTCTGTATGAATATGTCGCCTCCAAAGAAGATGTTCTCTACCTGGTGTGTGAGGCGATTCATGCCGAAGTGGAAAAAGGCGTTGCCGAAGCCCTGGCAAGGGCAGCCGGGGGGCAGAACACCCTTTCGGAGGTGATCCGGGAATACTTCCTCGTCTGCCACCGGATGAGTGATCATATCCTGTTGATCTACCAGGAGACCCAATCCCTGCCCCGGCAGTGGCAGGACCGGGTATTGGAAAACGAGGTCCGGATTACCGGTCTCTTCGTAGAAGTCCTTGCCCGGTTGACGGCATTTGGCGACCTCCCGAACCTGGACGACAGCACCATCGAACTCATCGCCCACAATATTTCGGTTCTTGGGCATATGTGGACCTTTCGAAGGTGGTTTCTATCTCGCCATTACAGCATTGACGACTATATCGAACTGCAAACCGGATTTGTACTACGGTTATGCAAAACATAAAGACCCGTTAGTCAGCAAGGAGGTAGCATGGAGACCGAGCCGGATACATACACGCCGCAACACATGATTCGGGTTGTCACCGCAACTTCTCTATTTGACGGGCATGATGCGTCCATTAACATCATGCGTAGAATCCTCCAGGACACCGGTGTGGAGGTGATCCATCTCGGCCACAACCGTTCGGTCCGGGAAATCGTGGATGCGGCGATTGAGGAGGATGCAAACGGCATTGCCGTTTCGAGCTACCAGGGCGGCCATGTGGAATTCTTCAAATACATGGTGGATCTCATCAAAGAAAACGGGGCGCCTCACATCCGGATATTTGGCGGCGGGGGCGGTGTCATCGTGCCGGATGAGGTCACCGGATTGGAGGCCTACGGCGTTACCAAAATATATTCGCCCGAAGACGGTGCCCGGATGGGGCTCCAGGGCATTGTAAATCATATGGTGGAAAAGATGGATTTTTCCACCTGTGATCCGACGACCATCGATATCCAAAACCTGGCGCCGGACAACAAGCTTCTGGTGGCCAGAGCGATTACCGCTGTGGAACAGGCCACGGCCATGGGAAACGGTCACCTGGAGCGGCTTCGCGGTCAACTCGTGGAAAAGCTCGGATCCCACCGGGTACCGGTGCTCGGCATCACCGGTACCGGCGGCGCCGGAAAGTCCTCCCTGACAGACGAGCTGATCATTCGATTTCTTCACGATTTTAAGGAGTTGCGGATAGCGATCATCAGTACGGATCCGTCCCGTCGCAAAACCGGCGGGGCACTTCTGGGCGATCGCATCCGGATGAACGCGATTGACGACGAGCGGATTTACATGCGCTCCCTGGCCACCCGCCGGTCCCAGACCGAACTGCCGACGGTGCTTCCGGAAGCACTGCTGGTAGCCAGAGCCGCCGGCTTCGATTTGATCTTCGCGGAAACAGCCGGCATCGGTCAGGGGGATTCGCAAATTACGGAATATGTCGATGTGTCGATGTACGTCATGACCAGTGAATTCGGCGCCGCATCCCAACTGGAAAAAATCGACATGCTCGATTTTGCGGACATCATCGCTGTCAACAAATACGAAAAGCGGGGCGGTGAAGATGCGGTTCGCGACGTGCGCAAGCAGGTTCAGCGCAATCGGAAGGCTTGGGAACTTGCTCCGGAGGAAATGCCCGTATACGGGACCATTGCCTCTAAATTCAACGACGACGGGGTTACCGCTCTGTATCACGGGATCCTCGATGCCCTGGAGGAAAAGACAGCAACCCGATATGCCTCGAGCCTCCCGCGGTTGGAAAACAAGACCTCCACGTCCAAGACCATCATCATTCCGCCGGAACGGGTTCGTTACCTGGCCGAAATTGCCGCGACCGTCCGTGCCTATCACCAAAAAACAGCCGCCCAGACAGAGGCCGTCCGGCAGATATGGCATCTGAAGAGGAGCGCCGAGACCTTGGCCGGCACCCGGATCGACGGCGATACATCCGAATTGATCGCCCGGTTGATGGAAGAAATCACCGCGGCAGAGGCCGCCGTTGAACCGGAAACGCGGGCGTGGCTCGACCAATGGGAGGAGATCAAGGAAACCTACTCCAAGGAGGAACTGGTTTACGAGGTCCGGAACCGGGAAATCCATTTGCCCCTGGTGACCGAATCTTTGAGCCGTCAGCGCCTGCCCAAAATAGCCCTGCCGAAATTCAGGGATCCGGGAGAAATTTATCGTTGGCTCCGTGAGGAAAATGTGCCGGGGCGCTTTCCGTTTACAGCCGGTGTCTTCCCCCTGAAGCGGGTCGACGAGGATCCGACGCGCATGTTCGCCGGTGAAGGGGATCCCGCCCGGACCAATCGCCGGTTCAAGCTGCTGTCGGAAAACTATGACGCCAAACGGCTTTCCACGGCATTTGACTCGGTGACCCTGTACGGATGGGACCCGGATATCCGGCCCGACATCTACGGGAAGGTGGGCACGTCGGGAGTCAGCATCTGCACCCTGGACGATGTCAAGGTGCTTTACAGCGGATTCGACCTGTGCGCGCCGAGCACCTCCGTCTCCATGACCATCAACGGCCCGGCGCCGATTATTCTGGCCATGTTTATGAACACGGCCATCGACCAGCAGGTGGATGCATTCTCGGAAGAACAGGGCAGAGAACCGACAGAATCCGAATACCGGGAGATTCGAGCCCGCGCGTTGTCCGCGGTTCGCGGAACGGTGCAGGCCGACATTCTCAAGGAGGATCAGGGACAGAACACCTGCATTTTCTCAATTGATTTCGCCCTGAAAATGATGGGGGATATCCAGGGGTTTTTCATCGAAAACAATGTTCGCAATTTTTACTCGGTTTCCATTTCCGGATACCATATCGCCGAAGCCGGCGCCAACCCGATTTCCCAGCTGGCCTTCACCCTGGCAAACGGATTTACCTATGTGGAGTATTATCTGTCCCGGGGAATGGACATTAATCGATTCGGACCGAACCTGTCCTTTTTCTTCTCCAACGGCCTGGATCCCGAATACAATGTCATCGGGCGCGTGGCCAGAAGGATATGGGCCATTGCCATGCGTGATTTGTATGGCGCCAACGAACGGTCCCAGATGCTCAAATATCACATCCAGACATCCGGTCGCTCCCTCCACAGCCAGGATATCCAATTCAACGACATCCGCACCACCCTCCAGGCCCTGTGCGCCATCTACGACAACTGCAACAGCCTTCACACCAATGCGTTCGATGAAGCCATCACCACGCCCAGCCGGGAATCCGTCCGGCGAGCCCTGGCCATTCAGCTGATTACCAACCGCGAGTGGGGACTGACGAAAACCGAAAACCCGCTCCAGGGGAGTTTCATCATCGAAGAGTTGACCCGACTGGTGGAAAACGCCGTTCTCCTGGAGTTTGACCGGATCGCCGAACGCGGCGGCGTACTGGGTGCCATGGAAACCGGCTACCAGCGGAGCAAGATTCAGGAAGAATCCATGTACTACGAGGTTCTCAAGCACACCGGGAACTTGCCGATTATCGGTGTGAATACGTTTCGCGACCCGGATGCCAATGACGACGATCTGTTCGAAGATGCATTTACCCTGGAACTGTCACGGGCCACCGAAGCTGAAAAACAGTCCCAGCTTCGTCGGCTGGCGGATTTCGAAAAACGGAATGAGGCAGAGGCGCCGCCGGCCCTTGAAAAGCTTCAGAAAGTGGTCCTTTCCGGGGGAAACATTTTCGAAGAGCTCATGGATACGGTGCGACACGCCAGCCTGGGGCAGATTACCCGGGCGCTGTATGATGTGGGCGGAAAGTATCGCCGCAATATGTAACGGATCGTTGTCCACCATCGGAGCGATCCGGCCGGTTGGCATCGTTATCGAAGAGGCCGCAGCGATGATAGTGAAACGACAAATACGATATTGGGTATTTGGTATTCCGTCCAGCCGGAGCCAAAGGTTGATGCCGAGTACCCAATACCCGGTACCCAATACCTATAATGGTTAAACGTTGGCAGCAACGCTCAAAAAGTCATTAACGGGGGAGGATAGAATGCCAGTCAAAACATTCGGTGTCATCGGCGCCGGGCAGATGGGAAACGGGATCGCTCAGGTAGCAGCGACGTCCGGCCTGAACGTCATTATAAATGATATTGCCGAGGAATTTGTGGCACGCGGACACAGCCACATAACCAAAATCCTCTCCCGCAACGTGGAAAAAGAAAAAATTACCCTCGAAGAAAAAGAGGCCATCCTGGGGAGGATCAACACCAGCATCGATCTGGAAGATATGGCGACGGCCGATTTTGTGGTCGAGGCGGCCATCGAAAAAGAAGAGATTAAATTTCAGATTTTCAAAGACCTGGATCGTATCTGCGTTCCCGATGCCATTCTGGCCACCAACACCTCTTCGATCCCCATCGGCCGGATTGCGTCCCAGACAGGCCGGCCGGACAAAGTGATCGGCATGCACTTTATGAATCCGGTGCCGGTCATGGCGCTTGTGGAGATCATCCGCGGGCTGGCCACTTCTGACGACACGTTTCAGGCCACCTGGGGCCTGGCCTTGAAATTCGGCAAGACACCGGCTGAAGCAAACGACTATCCCGGGTTTATCGCCAACCGGATTCTCATGCCGATGATCAATGAAGCCGTTTACTGCGTGTACCACGGGGTGGGTTCCCTGGAGGACATCGACACGGTCATGAAACTGGGCATGAACCATCCCATGGGCCCGCTGGCCCTGGCCGACCTGATCGGTTTGGATACCTGCCTGGCAATCATGGAGACCCTTTACGAAGGCTTCAAGGACTCGAAGTACCGTCCCTGCCCCCTGCTGAGAAAATACGTCGAGGCAGGATGGCTGGGGCGTAAAACCAAGCACGGATTTTACACGTACGAATAGGACGGAGGCACATATGCCACGAAAAAAGAAAGAAGCCATAACGCCCATCGGGAAGCGGATCAAGAGGGCCAGGCTCGACAAGAAAATGACCTTCGAGATGATGGCCAACGAAACCGGCTATTCCATCGCTTATATAAAAGGAATCGAAGCCGGCAAGGAGACGCCGCCGGTCGGGACATTGCTTCAGATTGCCCGGGCGCTTGAAATGGACTCCGGCTTCTTCCTCCGTGAGCAGGAATCCCAGCTTCGGAAACGCATCAAGGCCTATAAAAAACGGACCGAAAACTATGCCTATGCCAGCCTTACACCGGGTGCCGAGAACAAGCATCTGAAGGCGTTTCGTGTCGAGATCGAAGGCATGACCGATCACAAGGGCGTCGGGTACCAGCACGAGGGCGAAGAATTTGTGTATGTTCTGAAAGGGGATATCGAAGTGGTGGTCGGCGACCACGTGAACCGTCTGGGAAAGGACAACTCGCTGCACTTCAATTCCGGGATACGGCATCAGATGAGAAATGTCGGAAAGGAAACGGCGGAATTGATTGTCGTATTATATAATCCATAATAAATCTCGAAATGGACCACACCGAAAATCGTTTAACGAATCGGGAACATTCATGTTCCGCCACCCAGGAAGCCATCGGCACGTGTGATAAGGAGATTTTATGTTGTTCAAGCTGACGGACGAGCAACTCATGATCCAGGCAATGGTCCGGGAGTTCGCCCGAAAGGAGCTGGCGCCGACCGCCGCCGAGAGAGACCGGACCAAAGACTTTCCTGCCGCAAATTTGAAGAAGATGGCCGAGCTCGGCCTCCTGGGGATGGCCATCCCTCCCGAGCACGGGGGTGAAGGGGCCGACACCATCAGTTACGTGTTGGCGCTCTCTGAAATTGCCTATTCCTGCGCGGCCACGGCGGTGGTCATGTCCGTTCACAATTCCATCGTTTGTGAAAGCATCGATCGCTTCGGCAGTGACGCACAAAAGAAAAGATACTTGAAGCCCTTGGCCCAGGGGAGAATTATCGGCGCGTTCGGCCTCACAGAGCCCCATGCCGGTTCAGATCCTTCGGCCCAGGCCACGACGGCGACGCGTGACGGAGATGTCTACTTTCTAAACGGCAGCAAACGCTTTACCACGACGGGCCGGAACTCCGGGCTCGTCATCGTAACGGCAAAGACCGACGAGAGCGTGGGACATCGGGGAATCAGCGCATTCATCCTCGAGAAAGACTTCCCGGGTTTTACCGTGGGACAGGATGAAGACAAAATGGGGCTCCGGGCGTCGGACACCACCGACCTGCTCTTCGATAATTGCCGGGTGCCGGCGGAGAACCTCCTGGGCAGCGAGGGGGACGGCTTCAAGCTCGCCATGACCGCCCTCGATTCCGGTCGCATCGGGATTGCCGCTCAGTCTGTCGGAGTCGCCCAGGCGGCGTTCGACGCGGCGGTGAAATATGCCAAATCCCGGGACCAGTTCGGTCGAAAGATATCGAAGTTCCAGGGGCTACGCTGGATGATTGCCGATATGGCAACGGAAATCGAAGCCGCCAAACAGCTGATGCTCTCTGCGGCCGCCATGAAGGACAGGGGCGAAAATTATACCAAACAAGCGTCCATGGCCAAATTGTTTGCCTCTGAAATGGTCAACCGCGTTACGGCTCAGGCCCTCCAGATCCATGGGGGATACGGGTTTACCAAAGACTACCCTGTGGAGCGTTTCTACCGGGACGCCAGGGTGTTTACCATTTACGAGGGAACATCGGAGATACAGCGGGTGGTGATTTCGAATCAGATACTTAAAGACAAGCGCAAGCCATAAGGATAACATTACGGCTGCTATGGGCGGGTACTGTGCCCCGCCCTGCGAAAGCCGTAACGTAGGGCCGGTCACCGTACCGGCCTGATGCTCTTCTGAATCGGAACATATTTTTAACAATCGCTATAACCGTCTTTTAGGATAGCATCAGGGCTCTGACAACTCGATACTTGTTTTTCAGCAGCCTGTAGGATAACGATCTAAAATAAATGCGATTCAAGCCGATTGGAGAAGCGTCATGGTACGAACGGAAATATCCCTATTTATGAGGAATCAACCCGGCGAACTGGGCAAGCTGGCGACATTATGCGGGGAGAACGGCATCAACATCGACGCCCTCACGATCCAGGACGCCTCGGCATATGTGCAGGAGTTGTTCAAGGCCCGGGGGAAGTCGTTGAAACGGATCGCCTCGGTGGCCAGTTACAATTCCATGAGGAAGGACTCATCGGAGTTTGCCCTGGTGCGGATTCTGATGGAAGACGGCAAAATCAACAAGGCCATCGATCTGTTGTCCCGCAACGAGTACATCTTCGATATCATGCCGGTCATCGCACTGGAGTTGGAGAACCGGCCGGGAGAACTGGCCCGGATCACCTCGAAATTCGGAGAAGAAGGCATAAACATCAATTACGTCTACGGATCGGTCGCCGGCCCGGACGCCAGGTGCCTGTTCGTGTTCTGCCCGGAGGACATCGATCAGGCCACCAAGATATTTGCAGACTACTAGAACCGATGCTAAGGATTACAGCGACGGCGACTCACAGGTCGTTGCCAGAACGTCGATGTACTCACTCTGGCCCTTGATCAGCCGGCTCAGCTCAATCAAGATCCCCGCAATCTGGGCAAGGGCCTGGACAAAATTCACATCATCCAGCGTAAACTCCCATTTTTCCGCCGTATAGGCCCGGATGGCGCCGATGGCGTCATCGCCCACCAGGATAGGCACCGACAGGATGGAAGCGATGCCTTCTTTTTCAGCAGCCTCCGGATACTGGATACGCGGATCGTCGCTGACATCGTAGACGGCCACGGGGCCTTCACTGCTCAGGGAGTCGGCAATGGATCGCAGGGCGCTCACGGTCCCTTTGTTGAGATACTCATCGCTCAAGCCCGTTGATGCCGCTACTTCCAGTTCCTCGCTGTCACGATTCATAAGAAAAAGGGCGCATCCCTTGATACCCAGAGCGGACGTAATGCTATCCACCGCCATCTGGATGATCTCTTCCGGATCCTTTGACCGGGACAGGGATCGTGTGATCTTGATCAGGGTTTCGTAATTCAGTCGAATGTTCCTCATGGCCACCTCCTTTTGCTACACAAGCCAACGTTTCTATGATGGTATGACATAAAAAATGTTCTTTGAAGATCTTACCTGAGTCATACACGAATCAAATAGAATACAGCAAGAGAGAAAAGAGTCCATCCAGAAAATGGTCGCCACACCATAATGTCGCTGACGCGGATGGAATCACCCCTATCGGGGGATCAGAGACATCACGACCGGCACCGTTCCTTCCGATTCCGGATCCCGGATCGCAGATGCCACCACGAACAGTCTTTTCGGATCGATACCGCCCTCCTGGAGCAGATAGCTTTCGACGGCTTCAGCGCGGCGTTTTGCGAGTTGACGCAAGTCCGTATCGGAGATCTCGATCTCGGCAATCAAGGTTTTTTCAAGTTCCCGGTTGCTTTCAGGCCCCGGTTCCCGGAGTGTCGGGGGGAGCGTTCCAATCTCCTTGCGATAGAGTTCCACGAGAACCCGATGCATTTTTTCGTCGGTCATACCGGCATCGCCGGTCACGTCACCCGCTTTTTGACCGGCGATCAGGTCCTTTCTGACTTTCTTCTGTAATCGTTCCCGGGCGATTGACGCCCGGTCGACCTTCGGACTGGCCGTTCCCATGATTTCCATGCCTACCCCTGGGCGTTCCTGAAATCCGGTCGCCAGCTTTGACAGTTTTTGTTTCTCCGCCTCGTCAAGATCGTCAGCCCCGGGGCTAAAGTTCACCATACGGAGCTCGTCGGGTGAAGCGGTTCCGGCAATACCCCCGAGAAGCCTGAACGGACTCGTCACCACGGCACCCACCATCCCGACCATGGTGGACGCCACAACCGACTCGATGCGAAAATTAGGATCCTTGGTATCACCTTCGACCGGCACCTTCAGGTGGATGTTGCCCTGTCTATCTTTCAGCAGCGCCACGCCCATCTCCACCGGTACGTCGACGGCATCCGGGCTGTCTGTTTTCTCACCCAGTTCCAACCGACGGATGAAAAATTCATTCTTTCCGGTGACGTAATTATTCGTTACCGAATAGTCGAGATCCACCCTGACTTTACCCCGGTTCACGCCGTATCCCACATATTGCTTCGCATAGGGATTGGCGTTGACAAGATTGTAATTCTTCAATGATATCGTCATCTCGGTACCCACCTCATCGCCGAATGGATCCACCCGTCCTTTGGCCTCAAACGGGGCCTTGTCATCGATGCGACCCCGCAGCTCCACATCCACCATGTTGTCGGAATCGGTATCGATATTCCCGAGCCGGCCAAAGATCTGATCGGCTTTCATGTCAAACGCCCCTCGGGGCAGTTTGTGGGTGACAAGGACGGTTCCCTCTTCTATTCCGGCCGAATCCACCCGGATCGGCATGGGACCCTGGATCTGCAGTAAAATGGCGTCAACCATCTGGCCCAACACACTTCTCCCGATCGCCTGGACGTTTTCATCCTCCAGTTTAAGTGCGTTTTCCAGATTGGTCGAACCGTCTTCTTCGATGACCAGATGAACGTATGGCCGGCGATCGACCACTTCGGCGGCGAACAGGCGGTTGGGCGCCACATCAAGACGGATGCCGTTGATCTGCAGTTCCGTCTGACGCAATATGGGCTTGCCCGTTCCGGTATCGAGCAGTTCCATTTCCGACACCATGAGTTCTCCATCAAAACGAAACTTCGGGCCGTCAGTGCCCCCGGGTGCGGCCACCCGCCCAATCACATCCAGAGATCCGCTGGCTATCTTCAGACGGCTTGCGGTATCGGCAATCGCCTGGAGTTTTTCCAGGGGGAATCGATTCAGGCTGACGTTCAGATCGGCATTCAGAGGCTGGATTCCGGCGGCCCCGGACACGGCAAGGACTCCCCCGCCTTCACCAACGATGTCCAGGGACACGGAAGCCGGCATTCCTTGGGGATAGGAGAATCCGGACACTTTGCCGGTAACCGGATAAACGGCTAACTTCATCGGTGTTTTTAATGTGCGATCTTCATAGACAATCGTAGCGTCCCGGAGTTCTGCACGGTTCAGCTGTGCCTGCCAGCCTCCTGTGACGGACCGCCCATTTAGTGCTGTAGAAGGTTCGGAATCCGCCGTGGACACCGAAGATGTCAAACCGAGAACCTGACTCAGCCCGATCGTGCCATCCGGATTCAACCAGCCGGAAGCGTGCATCTCCGAAGCAACAACCTCCTGGATGTCGAGACGTTTCGTTCCGGTATCGACGGAGACGCCGGCAAGGGTAAACGACGGCATGGAAACAACGTCCGCGGTTATGGCGGGCTCGCTGCGCTGGTCTTCGAAACGAAGCAGCGTCTCTAGAATCGTGGCCTTTTCCAATCGGGCCTGCCAGCCGTCGATAAAAGCGGGCAGACCTTTATTCCTCCTTTTGGTCTGCGCCTCCGGATCGCGGGAGGTATTCATGGTCAATACATCGAGAATACCCGACTCCCCGTCCGGCCTCAGCCATAGGGTCAGATCTGCGCCGGACACCTCGACCTCCTCCAGACTCGCCGTTTTTTCGGAGATATTAACACGAAGACCCCGAACGGTCATCTCGGAGAGGGAACCGAATGTGAAGGCTTGGTCCTTATCGTTGAGTTTGAGGTCCTCCAGTGCGAGTTCACCTCCCCGGATCTCAAATGCGTACCCGTCGCTTTTAAGTTCGGCCGTGTAGGTCACGTCCATGCGAATCGATCCATTGAGGATATCAAAGCGGAAACGGTCGCCCGTAAGAGCCCACAACGGGGGCAGCTTGAACGGACCCGCTTCGTAATGCCCGTCGATGCGAAGGGGATCCAGGGACACCTTACCGCTATCGCGTATGCTGCCGATGTCGACGATGGTCCCACGCAAGTCATAGGACGCGATATGCCCCTTGGCGGTACCCAGGTCGGTAAACTCGCCGTTAACCGGATATATGGTGATCACCGGGGTTTTGGAGCGGACAGGGTCCGTGACGGTTATCCTTGCCGATTCAACGACCCAGCGTTCGACCAGCACTTCGGGCAGTACCCCCCCGCCGCCGCTGTTTTTCACCTGTTCCGCGATTGTTTCAAGAAGCGGAGCGAAATCAAACCGCCCATCCGGCAGGATGTTCAGCCGTTCTTCAGCTGAGACCATGCGGATCAGCCTGAACCGGTACGGGCGCGCCAGGAGCGACCACACGTCGAAATCGGTGTAAAATTCCGCCATGGTCAAAAACGGTTCTTCCGCGGCCTGGCCCAGAGACAGATCCTCGAACACGGCGGTGAATGTAAACGGATTCAAGCGGACATTGGCGAACGTCAAATTCAGCCCGGTTTTTTCGGCGATCAGTTTGGTCCCCCTGGATTGTACGAATTTCGGCGCCACCCAGAAGCCGAGCACCGCATACAGGGCTACCAGGACGACGACAGCAATGCCGGCAAACAACAACCCCTTTGATTTTTTAGTGGAAACATCTTTCATAAAGCCGCCTTGTATGATTGGCGAAAAAATAGGCTGTGCGGCAGGCGAAAATTATATCGTCCAGTAGGATTTATCGTGTTAGGCAGACATTAAGAATGCGGATAGAAATTTCAAGAATCTTTGTGACTCGCCGGTGCAGGCCGTCATCGAAATGCCCAAAGGGAAACATGCCGGTGTCGTGCAGGGTCGGTTAAACGAAGAGATGTTTAATGTCGCGTTGGATATCGCCACCACCCGTACTGAAAAAAAGGGTTTGCGATGGGAGTTACTGCTCTCCGCCGTACAGCTCTTTGACCTTCTGCCGGTCGGGAGTCCCGTCGTCCTGAAGTGGAAGTGCCCCACAAATTCGACGTACTGGGGTTTTTTAAAGCGTGCAATCCGCTTTCCGACAAATTCGATGAGCTCCGCGGCGTCCAGCTGTTCCCCGGCCCTGAGCCGGCACACCGCTTTGATCCCTTCTTTCCACCTGGGATCGGGCACGCCGAACACCACGGTCGATTCAACCGCCGGATGCTGGAGGATGGCCTTCTCCACTTCGGCCGGATAGACGTTTTCACCACCCGGTTTGATCAGCTCCTTTTCGGCGCTCCGGCCGGCGTAAAACAGGTACCCATCTTCGTCAAAGCGGGCCAGGTCGCCGGTGTGATGCCAACCCTCACGAAACGTGTATGCGTTATCTTCCGGCAGGTTCCAGTATCCATTGAACACCATGGGGCCCCGCATGCAGATTTCACCGACCTGTCCGACCGGCACGGGTTGATCATAGTCGTCGAACAGACGGACTTCGGCCAATTCGATGGTCTTTCCGGCCGAGCCGGGCCGATCGTTGTACCTGCCCAGGGTGGCCAGACAGGACGTTTCGGTCTGCCCGTACATGCAGTAAAACGTGCCGCCGGTGACGTTCTGATATTTTTCTATGGTTTCGGGTGCTTCCAGCCCCAGCACCCCCCGAAGTGGCGTGATGTCCCGCCCTGTTTTTTCGGCCTCCTCCAGAATCGACCCTAAAATCGGAGAAAAATCGAACATCAGGGATGCCTTCTTTTCTGCGATGAGCTGAACGGCCCGGCTGGCATCGAATCGCGACATGTTCAGATTCATGGCGCCCACGTGAAAACTGCTGAATGCCATGACCAGCCCGGCAATGTGAAACAGCGGCAGCAGGTTCAGGTGGACATCCCGGGGCGTCGTTCCGAACAGATAGACCAGATGCATGTCGGAACAGAGCAGATTGCTGTGGCTGAGGAGTGCCCCCCGGGGCCGGCCGGCCACCGCAGCGGTGTGGATAATGACAAAACCGTCATTTCCGGACACGTCTTCACGGTTCCGGGCGGTGCCTTCTTCCAGGAGACTTTCAAAGGGTACATATCCGCCGATTCCGGGCTTGAGGTTTATAAATTCCTGGACGGAAGGGAGCGCAGCCCTGTTTGCGTCAATCAACTCCTGGTATTCCCCGTCCACAAACACCAGCGTCGGCTCGCCGTCATTCAAGTTGAAGCAGACCTCCTCGGCCGACAACCGCCAATTGATCGGGAGGCTAATCGCCCCGAGCGCAGCCGCCGCACCATAGACGAGGAAATATTCCAGGCTGTTTTGCCCGAGGATACCGATACGATCGCCCTTTCCAATACCTTTTTTCCGGAGTCCGGCAGCCAGCCGGTCCACGTGCTCCCGGAGCTCGGCAAACGTCACGGTTCGACCATCGTCCGCCTCGAACCAGGCCGGTGCATTACCGAAGGTATCTGCATTTCGACGGATAAGATCGTAAACGGTAAAGTCATGGAGCGCCATGGTTCCCTCCTGAAAGATGCCGGGTCATTGGTAGAGTCATTTCTCTGGCACAAAACCGGCTAAAAGGCAATACACCCTGCGGGTCGTTGACTGGTATATGGTTGATTGGTTTTTGGTAACAGGGGAACATGCCAGGAAGAATACGAAACGCAGAGCATTCAAGGAATCGCTGGATCGAAAAAAGCCCTATCCAGAAGTTTTTCTGGATAGGGCTTTCCATCGTTTCTCAAAAAGTGGTTTCAGAGCCTTGAATCAGTTCCGAGGGCAAGGCGCGGGACGGCGCGAAAGCGGAGCGTACACGGAAGTACGTACGCAGGAGCGCGGGGAAAGGGCCCTGAGGTCCTGCCACGGGTCGGTCCGCAACACCGCCATCGGAGCTGAGGCTGGGACTATTAAACCGCTTTTTAGGGGAACATGGCGTTAAAAGCAACCGACTTCGTCATACCTCCCGCTGAGAAAATGGCCCCTCCCTGCTGAACATAGATCGGATACGACGCATCCGGGGCCTCGGTCCACCATTTTTCCAGAGCATCCCATGGAGACATGCCGGCTTCTTTTAGCTTGAAGCCGCCGGTGACCAAGAGGCTCAGCAGGGCCGAGCGGGCATCCATAATTGCATTGACCCGGAGATAGTTGGTTTTTCCGGCCGGAATCCATTGGGTTTCATTGGAACTGACCGTATTGAGCTCGAACTCCTCGAAAGCGATCGAAAATTTAAAGCCCTCCAGCTGAACCGGGAATTTGTTGGGGTTTTCAATGTCGAACACAAAGCCAAGGCCCATGGGGGCACCATAATTGCCCGCCGACCCCTTGGTTGGTTTTACTTTTTTTGAAAAGTACCAGTATCCCGTATAGTACGGAACCTCAACGTGGCTCAGAGTGATTTTGGGATCCTGGAAATTGCTCTCGGTCGGCTTGACTGTCATACCGGCACAGGCGGCCAGCATGAAAGCGACCAGAACACAACTCAGGATTGCGAATATGATCGGTTTTCTCTTCATTGTTGGGTCCCCCTCTTCTTGATTTACGTGAGCCATCGTTTTCTTCGCTTATAGTGCTTCACATCCCGAAAGCTTTTGCGCCCCCCCAGATCGGTCATGCCAAGGTAAAAATCCTTGATATCCGGATTTTCCCGGAGTCTCTCGGCGGTGTCGTCCATCACGATACGGCCGTTCTCCAGGACATAGGCATGGGGGGCTACATTGAGGGCCAGTTTGGCATTCTGTTCAACCAGAAGGATGGATATCTTCTCTTCTTCATTGAGCTTCATGATGATGTCGAAGATCTCGTGGATCAGCAATGGCGCCAGACCCATGGAGGGTTCATCCAACAGCATCAATTTTGGGCTGGTCATCAGTGCCCGCCCGACGACGGTCATCTGCTGCTCGCCGCCGCTGATAAAGCCGGCCGTCTCGCTGCGCTTCTCTTTCAGTCTCGGAAAGTAGTGATAGACCATCTCCAGGCCTTCTTTCATGGACCGGCCGAATTTACGCATGTGTGCGCCGACTTTCAGATTCTGCTCCACGGTAAGGTGCTCGAATACCCGGCGGCCTTCAATGACCTGGACAATACCCAATTTGGCAATCTTTTCCGGGCCCATCCGGTCGATCCGCTCGCCCATGAATTCGATGGAACCGTCGGTCACGTGTCCGTCTTCATGCTTCAGAAGTCCGGAAATCGCTTTCAGGGTCGTACTCTTGCCGGCCCCGTTGGCACCCAGCAGCGCAACGACGCCGCCTTCCGGAACCTCGATGGACACCCCTTTGATGACCAGAATGACTTCGTGGTACTTGACCTCAATATTATTGATTTTCAGTATGGATTCACTATCTGCCAAGATGATTCAGTCTCCTTCATTAACGTCGTTGGGTTGAATGGTTGAACGGGTAAACAGGCCGTTTGGCCTATTCCATATTCCGTTTCGACCCTTCCGCTGTTTAGCGTATTACCAACCCAGCCATGCATTGGCCCATAGATCCGGCCAGCGATTCTTCAGATCAACCGTTTTGACAAAGGTGATTTTTCCGTCCTGGATGGTATAGATCGGGACCTGACCGGAAATACGGTGATCGGTGGCCGTGTAGGTCAGGGGAGCCCCGCCCAGACCGAGTTCGAACGATCTCATGGTTTCAAAACCGTTTTTCAGAATGCTTTCCCCGCTCAGGTCACCGGCCTTGTCGGCGCGCTTGAGCGCCTCCCACAGGGCGAGCGCATTGGACCACCCCTGGATGGTGCGCACCAGCCGTTTTTCCACCGGCACCCCGGGATTGAACTTTTTCCCATATTCCATGACGGTTTTCATAAGCGCTGTATCTTCGCCGTAAAAGGCGCAAACGGTAGCCCCCATGACACCCTCGGCGGCCTTGCCGGCAAGACGTGGGAGATTCTCGTCGAATCCCCAGTTGTTGACGATGTGATCGGCGCCAAGGCCCAGGGAGTAAGCATCCCGAACCGTAGCGGCCACCGACATGGTGGTGTTGCCGTGCCAGACGACGTCGGGTTTGAAGTCCTTCATGGCAAGAACCTGGCTCTTGGTGTCGATGGCAAAGAGGGAAACGTCCTGGTCCGGTCCGACTTCAAAACCGAGCAGCTTGGCCTGGTCCTTGATCGCCTTGATCGGCGCGCTGGAATAGGGTGACGCAAACATGTAGGAGCATTGGAAACGCGGTTTCCGTTTCCCGTTATCCATATGTTTCGACCATTTGACATCGTACCAGGCCGTCAGAGCGGCACGGGCATTGGAGGAATAGTCGGTTGCTGCAAACAGATTGAACGGCGTCTTTTTCGGGTTGGTCAGATGGGCCGAATAGGACGCGGACACATAGGGCATTTGCTCCTTGGTCACTGTGGGTGAGAGCGCTTCGGTGTCACCGGTTCCCCACCCCAGCACCGCCACAGCGCCGAGACGCTTGAACAGCTTGTATTTTGTCAACGCTTCGGGAACCCGGTAGCCATAATCAAACTGATACAGCTTGATTTTTTTACCGTTCACTCCCCCCATGTCATTGATGTAGTGAATGGCCTCGGCGATGCCCATGGCGTAGTCTTTACCGACATCGGACGTCGCACCGGTCATGTCGTTCAGAGCGCCGATCTTGATCTGCGCGGCCCCCGCCGTCGCAGAAAAGCCGAATATCAGAGCCAGCGAAATGCAGAAGATGCCTAGTTTAATCCAGATACTTTTACCTTGCATGATGTCTCCCCCTTTTTCAGAGAGGTTCCAAGTCCTCGGGTGTCTGCCAGTAGTTCGCGCCCCTATCACCTCCCCCCCTGATAGTGCGGTTAAGAATTAGGTCAACGATAAATCGAACACGTCAAATCAGAATGTACACGCCATTTAGGTCCAATGCCTGAAATTCAAATTGCCTAAAATGCCTAAAGTTATAAAAATGATTTGTTCATCATGAATTTTAGGCATTTTAGCGCATTTCAGGCATTTTAGGCATTCGGGTCATAGAATCACCACATCAAAGATACGGGCTCAACGAACTAGCCACTTAGTAGGAGAACGGCCAGAGGTTGAAATAATTCTTAATCTGCCACCACCGGTAGGATAGACCGTTGGGCTCGAAAATCATAAAGGCGCAGATGGCCAAACCGAATGCGGCCTCTTTGACAAACAGAAAGTCCATGAACAGCGGTTGGGCCCACGCAAACCCCAGCTCCATAAACCAAAAGATGATCAACTGGAGAGCCTCCATGACCACCACCATGAAAATGGAGCCGAAAATCACGCCGTGAATGGAGCCGACGCCGCCGATTAGAATAACGCCGACGAGCCACAACGACCAGAACCAGGGAAAATGCTCGGGGCTGATGGCCGCCAGATTGCTGATCCAGAAAGCCCCGGCAATCCCCCCGATAAACCCGGCCACGAAAAAGGCAAAGAGTTTATACTGGATAACATTGATGCCCATGACTTCGGCGGAGATGTCGTTGTCCCGAATGGCCACCCAGGCTCTGCCCACCCGGGACCGCAGCAGGTTGACCACGAGCGATACGCATAGAATCGCCAGTACGAGCATGAGATAGTAGACTTTCAGGTCGCTGTCGATGACCCATGGCCCGATTTTGATGGTCCCCGGCGGCAGAGAAAATGCCTGGCCGCGGCCTCCGATCTGGCTCACATATTGTGTGATGATAAAATCGACGGTGATGAACTGGGCGGCCATAGTGGTCAAAATAAGATAGAAGCCTTTCACTCTTGCAGACGGCAGCCCAAACAGCACGCACCAGATTCCGGCCACCAGCGCCGCAACAAAAATGCTGATGGGATACGCCAAACCGGCGTCCAGCAATACCTGTGGCCAGGGAAACTCCAGAATCAGCAGGGTGCTGGTGTAGGCCCCCACCGCCAGGAATGCGGCATGGCCAAGGGTGACCTGTCCGCAAAATCCGATGAGCAGCTGCACGCCCAAAGCCCCCAGAACCGTGTATCCGATTTGGTTGCAGACGCTGAGGACGTAATCGTCGGCGACCAGGGGAATCCCGATGAAAAGGATCGCAAAAAGAAGAATCATCTTCCCCCGGATAAAGTTGGTTTGGAACCAGGCCTGATCCTGAGAGTAATTTTGGTGATAGACACCACAGGGGAGCCACGTTGTCGACATTCAAAACTCCGTTAATCGTTTAGGTAGTTCATCCGCTCATCGGGTGCATTGAAACCGGGGGTTCCATCACACCCTTTCGATGCGTTCCCACCCCCACAAGCCATACGGTTTGAAAAGCAGAAAAACGGCCATGAACACAAAGGGGGCTATCTCCTTGACGCCGCCGGGAAAATAGCGATCCAGGTAGGTACCGCAAAGATTTTGAAGTATCCCGATCGCAATACCCCCGACAATCGCCCCGGGTACCGAATTGAGTCCGCCGAGCACGACCGCCGGCAACACCAGAAGCCCCAGGTAGCTGACCGAGATGTTCAATCCGTTGATGTTGCCAAGCAGGGTTCCGCCGACACCGGCCGCCATGAAGGCGATGGCCCAGGCAGCCGCATAGACAAACCGTGCGCTGACGCCCACCGACAGGGCTGCCATCTCATCATCGGCCGTGGCCTGCATGGCCAGGCCCCACCGAGTGTATTTGAAAAAGGAGACAAACACCACCAGCAGAACCAGGGCTGCGATGAAACTCCAGAGGTACACCTGCCCGATGATCAGGGGGCCGATGCGAATCGGCTCCAGGGCAAACACCGCCGGCTCGAACACCCGGGTGTCGGTTCCCCATATCAGTTCCACCACCCCTTTGAAGAAAAAGGAAAGCCCCACGGTGACCATGATCACCGTCAGAACCGGTTCACCGATGAGCCGGTCGAGGAAGATCCGCTCGGTCAGGACTCCCAGAATGAATCCGATGACCAGAGATATGGCCAATGCAACGATAAACGGGAACCCCATGGAATAAAAACTCAGGGAAACATACGCCCCGATCAGCGTCATCTCTCCCATGGCCAGGTTCAATACCCCCGAGCATTTATAGATAAGCACCCAGCCGAGGGCAACCAGTGCATAAATGCCGCCCACCATCACACCGGTGGTCACGGTCATGAGAAAAAGATCCATTCGGGGTCTCCTTATAAAATCGTGGAACGATTTTACGAAACGCGACGATGTCGCTCAAAGGGCGCGCTGCCCGAGGGCGGCGCCGGCTTATTCTGTCAACGTCGTGATCTGAAGATCGGTCTTGATGTGGGCTTCCCGCCCGTCCTCGTATTTAATGACGGTGTCGATATGGACCGTATCCACATCCCCGTAAAGGGCATTGATAATATCCTCGTAGCGCTTTTCGACAAACGCCCGCCGAAGCTTACGGGTACGGGTCAGTTCGTCGTCATCCGCATCCAGCTCTTTATAGAGGTTGATGAATTTGAACACTCGTGCGGATTCCGGCAGGTCCTGGTTGGCCTGTCGGATCTGCTGCTCGACCAGCTCGTAGACTTCCGGTTTCTGGGACAATTCCGTGTAGCTGGTATAGGTGAGCTTCTTTTGGTCCGCCCAATTGCCGACCACGGCATAATCGATGCACAGGACCGCGGTCACGTAGTCCCGCTTGTCTCCGATGACCCAGGAATCCTTGACATAGGGGCTGAACTTGAGCCGGGTCTCGAGATATTGGGGGGAAAATGGTCTCCCGTCCCGCAGGGTGAAGACATCCTTGGTGCGGTCGAACACCACCAGGTGCCCGTCGTCATCGATAAAACCCTTGTCGTCTGAGTGAAGCCATCCCTTCCGGAGGGCCTCTTCGGTGGCCTCCGGGTTTTTGTAGTACCCGAGAAACACCGAGGGGCTTTTGGTGATGATCTCCCCGTCTTCCGTGATTTGGATTTCGGTGCCCGGAATCGGGTGGCCCACCGTATCGAACTTGATATCGCCGTCCCTGTGAACCACGGAAATACCGGCAACTTCGGTCTGGCCGTAGATCTGCTTGAGATTGACACCCAGGGCGTGAAAAAACCGGAAGTGGTCCGGTCCCATGGCCGCCCCCCCGGTGTAGGCGTGCCGCACACGGGAAAGCCCCAGGTGGTCTTTGACTTTATAGTGTACCGTCGCGTAGGCGAACCCGTGAAGCAGCTTCAAGTGGATGGGGGTCGGCTTTTTATCGAACTTCAGGTTGGCGACCTTGTATCCGATCCAGTTGGCGAATTCATATAACTTGCGCTTGAGCCATCCGGCGTCCAGGTATTTGACCTGCACCGTCCGGGTCATCTGCTCGTACATCCGGGGCGGCGCAAACATGACATGGGGGCCGATTTCACGGATATTATGCTGGGCGGTATCCGGTTCTTCCGGAAAGTTGATGGTATATCCGATCTGAAGCCCGCAGGATATGGACATCATCTGTTCCCCGATCCAGGCAAAGGGCAGGTAGGAGACATAGTCATCTCCGTCGTAACAGGGATCGACCGTCATCAGGTGTTTCCCCATGGTCAGCATGTTGTGATGGGAGAGCAGCGCCCCTTTTGGGAGAGATGTGGTGCCGGAGGTATAAAACAGCAGGGCCACATCGCTGCCGGTGCCCTGGTTCACCAGCTCCTCGAAGCGACCCGGGTGTTCCTTTTCCTCTTCCCGCCCGAGGGCTATAACTTCCTCCATGCTGATCAGACAATCCTGATCATAGTGGCGAAGCCCCTTGGGGTCGTCCCAGATGATCTTTTCCAGCTTCGGGCACTCGTCGAAAATGGACAGCGCCTTGTCCACCTCTTCCTGACCTTCTCCGAACAGAAAACGGGTATCGGAATGATCGATGATATAGCGGACTTCATCGATGAGGCAATCCTGGAACAGCCAGACGGCGACACCCCCGGAGCAGAGTGCGGCCATTTCAGCCCAGAGGCCTTCGGGCCGGTTGTCTCCGATGATGGAAATTTTGTCGCCTTTGACCAAACCGAGCCGGATCAGGCCCAGCGTCAGGTATTTGACGTTGTCCAGGTACTCTTGCCAGGAGATCGGCCGCCAGATGCCGAACTCCTTCTCACGCATGGCCACCCGGTCTTTCCCGTACTCCTGGGACTTCTGATAAAACAGCTTCGGAATGGTCAGGTCTGCGGGGATGTCAAGGCCGTCCGCAGCATGATTACTTTCGTGTGGCATACAGGTCCTCTTCACCCAGATATGCTTTGATGACCTCGGGATTCTGTTGCACGTCATCGGGAGTGCCGTCCATGATCATGTTCCCAAAGTTGAGCACGAACACACGGTCGGACAGATCCATGACAACGCCCATGTCGTGCTCCACCAGGAGACAGGTGACCTGCCAGCGCGGTTCCTCGTTGACGTCGATAATAAAACGGGCCATGTCCTCAACCTCTTCGAGGTTCAGACCGGCCAGCGGCTCGTCGAGAATGAGCAGTTCAGGCTCTAGGGCAAGTGCACGTCCCAGTTCGACCCGTTTTTGAAGGCCATAGGGAAGCATGCCCACCGGTTTGTCGCGGATGTGTTCGATTTCAAGAAGGTCGATGATCTCTTCTTCGATGAACTGGCGATGCTCGAGTTCCTCCCGCTTGGCTTTGCCGATGTACACAGCACCACTGAAAATGCCGGAGCGGTAATGATTGTGCCGCCCGAGCCGAATGTTGTCCATGACCGTCATCCCGCCGAACACCTCGACTTTCTGAAACGTTCGGGCCATACCCATCCGTGCCCGCTCGTGAGGCTTGAGGTGATTGATCCGGTCCCCTTTGTACAGGACAATCCCCTGTTGGGGTTTGTATAGGCCGTTGATACAATTCATCATGACCGTTTTACCGGCCCCGTTGGGACCGATCACCGAATGGATTTCCCCCTTTCGGATTTTCAGGCTGACTCCGGCAAGGGCTGCCACCTTTCCGAAATACATGTGCACATCTTCCAGTTCCAGGAGGATGTCACCCGCCATGATCTCTTTTTTGACAATCAAATCCTATAGTCCCCTTTCGCAGATAGTGCCGGTCTCCCAGGTGGATCGGAAAAGACAACATCTCGAAGCACCGATAAATAGAATATGAAAAGATATAAGATAGTTAGTCGACACTTCGGAAAATGAAGGGCGTTCAGTTTATGGCAAGGGATGTACAAAATTGTTCGCATTTATTCACGTTGGGAAAAAAAATATTTTACCGCCCACCGGCAATAAAATATGGGAATCACGACGAAATCTCAAATGTAGTCACATTATAGCTATGCGACCAGAAAAGTCAATTGTTTTTTAGCCCTAAAACTGCCGAAGATCGTGAATCCAGGACGATTGCCGCCACGCCGGTAAAGGATGGTCCATTCGGAGTGTTCCCCGAAATGTTCCGATACGGTCTGGGGATGGATCGTTACACCGGTCGGCCGCTCAGACGATAACGGTTTTTTTGACGGTTTTGACGATCTCCTCCGGATCGTCCATGATCTGAAAGATGTCGATATCCTCGGGAGAAATGCGTCCCGTATCCAGAAGTTTTTCGAGAATCCAGTCTTTAAGGCCGCCCCAGAAATCGGAGTCCACAAGAATAATCGGCAGGGGCTTGATGCGCCGGGTTTGGACAAGGGTGAGCGATTCGAACACCTCGTCGAGTGTACCGAATCCACCGGGCAGGCCGATGTACGCCTGTGCGTATTTGACGAACATCACTTTTCGGATGAAAAAATAATTGAATTCAAGCTCCACATTGGCATAGGGATTCGGCTGCTGTTCGAAGGGCAGTGATATGTTCAACCCGACGGACGTACCCCCCTCGCCGGCGGCCCCTTTGTTTGCGGCTTCCATCACGCCACCGCCGCCGCCGGTGATGACGGCAAAATCGTTCTTGGCAAACAGGGCGGCAATCTTCTCGGCTTTCTGATAGACGGGATCATCCGGTCTGCTGCGGGCCGATCCGAATATGCTGACCGCCGGCCCGATGTCGTGCAGTGCTTCCACACCGTCGACAAACTCTCCCATGATTTTAAACAGACGCCAGGACTCCCCCAGCCGGATATCATCGATCAGATATTGCCGTTCCATAATCCGCTCCGCTGATTGGGTATTGGGTATTGGGCATTGGGTATTGGTAACTGGACTTCATGAGTCGACCATGTGGTTAGCAGCGAATACCTAATACCTAATACCCAGTATGAAGTGTTTAAAAAATGGCATCCTGCCATTTTTTAAACACTTCACGCCTTCCCCTCAAAACCGACCGTCACCGTTTCACCATCCACGATGACCGGCACTTTTCGATAGCCCCCCGAAAGTTTGAGCATATCATCGAGTTTGGCCGGATCTTTCACCACATTAACGTAGGTAACGTCGATCCCCTGGTTCCGGTACGCTTCCCGAGCGGCCCGCGTAAACGGTCAGGCATCCCTGCCGTATATCACGATCGGATTCGTCATCTTCGAGGCTTCTTTTGGCGCAAAAAGCGATAAAAGTTAAAAATTATTATAAAATCAATTAGATACAAAAGTTTCGCCGCACATATCTATCAGCTGGGGTATCCATCTGTCAATGATTTCCCATTTGACAACCCCAGGCAGTGTTGTTAGAAATTTTCACTTTTATTTGGTAATCTTTCTGGCCTGACCATTGCGTAATTGTTTCAGACGCCATTCGCGGAAACGGGTTGTGCGATGTTCGGGTAGACAACTTGATGGATGAATTGCTCAGGGAAATTGAAATTGTCAATGAATTGGGACTTCACGCCCGGGCTGCCGCGAAGCTGGCCGGCCTCGCGCAGAAGGCTTCTGCCCGGGTCTGGATCATCAAGGGAGATGAGCAGGCCGACGCCTCGAGCGTTATCGACATCCTCACGCTGGCTTGCCCCAAAGGCTCGATAATCACTGTCAAGATCGAAAAAAAATCAGATCTGAACGTGCTTGAGGACATTGCCAAATTAGCCGAAAACGGTTTCAATGAAGACGAGCTGTGTTAAGCCATGAACTTAGCGAAACCCAACATAGAACCGAACCCGGGGGCACGGGAAATAATCCTGGAGGGTATCGGCGGATCACCCGGTATCTGCATCGGAAAAGCCTACCTTGTCGACAAGGAGGGTGTCGACATCGTCGAACGCTACTATCTTGGCAAAAACGAATTGGCCAAGGAAAAAAAACGGTTCAAAACTGCAGTGAAGAAGGCAAAAGACGAGCTGCAGGCGATCATCGAGAACATGCCCGAGGATTTCCAGGATCAGGCCAGTATCCTGGAAACCCATGTGGTGCTTCTCAAAGATAAGATGCTCTACAACAGGGCCATCGACACCATCGAGAGGGACCAGGTCAATGCCGAATGGGCATTGAAAATGGTTGTCGGCCGACTCAAAGCCATGTTCCGGGGGATGGATGACACCTACCTGAAAGAACGGGCCGAGGATGTATTGCATGTGTCGGACCGCATCATGAGAAACCTTGTGGGCGCCGGCAACGTGGACATTCGCCACATCAACAAGCGTGTCATCCTGGTCGCCAACGATCTGTCACCAGCGGACGCCAGCCAGATCCAGCTTGAGCGGATTATGGGGTTTGTCACCGATCGCGGCGGAAAGGCGTCCCATACCAGTATCATTGCCCGGACCCTGGAAATTCCGGCTGTTTTAGGGGTCACCCATGGCACGAAACTGATTCAAAACGATGACATTATCATTGTGGACGGCACCCAGGGGCGGGTCATTCTCAGCCCGACCGAAGAGACCCTGGTCGCGTACCAGGAACGCCAGGTCCGCTTTGTGCAATACCGGGCCGTGGTCACCCGGGACAGTGCACTGCCGGCCATAACCCGGGACGGTGTTCAGCTTCGGGTCATGGGAAACATCGAACTGCCCGAGGAGGTGGTCTCGGTGTTGGACAACGGCGGGGAGGGGATCGGCCTGTACCGCACGGAGTTTGATTATGTCCGTCGCCGCCAGCACCCCACCGAGGACGAGCTTTTTGAGAAATACCAGGACGTGGTGGAAGTTATGGGAACGCGTCCGGTCACTATCCGTACATTGGACATCAACGGCGACAAAGCCATCGGCTACGAGTCCCAGCCGGATCAAGCCAACCCGGCCCTCGGTTTACGGGCCATCCGCTACTGCCTGAAACGACCGGATATTTTTAGGACCCAGCTTCGGGCGATCCTCCGGGCGGCCGTTTACGGAAATGTGCGTATTTTGTTCCCCATGATTTCCGGATGCAAAGAGATCCGGGAGGCCAAAATGTCCCTGGATAACGCGGCCGAAAGTCTTGACAAGGACGGAATTCCCTATAACCGGGATATCGATGTGGGGATCATGATCGAAGTCCCTTCGGCGGTGATCCTGGCAGACCAGCTGGCCGAAGAGTCCGACTTTTTCAGCATCGGCACCAACGACCTGATCCAGTATTCACTGGCCATAGACCGAACCGACCAGGAGGTGGCCCAATATTTCAACCCGCTTCATCCGGCAATCATCCGCATGGTCAAGCAGGTGGCCGACGTGGCCGGAGAAAAACAGATTCCCATCTTTATGTGCGGTGAGATGGCGGCCGAACCGGTTCATTTGCCCATCCTGCTCGGCATCGGCATGGATGAGCTCAGCATGAATCCCCAGTCGATTCCGGAGGTGAAGCGCATGATCCGTTCACTGAAGGTGGCGGGATCCAAGGATTTCTTGGCAGAGATACTGAAGCAATCCACCGTTGACGGGGTTTCCCGGCTGCTGGAGGACACCTACGCCGGTATCTTTTCAGAGAGCCTGTTTTGGAATGACCAGCCTTGAACGAGAGCCACATTAAAATTGTCACGGTAAACCGTAAAGCCCGGCACGAATATTTTATCGAGGATGAATTCGAAGCCGGGATTTCGCTGCTGGGAACGGAGGTCAAGTCCCTCCGCATGGGAAGGGCCAACCTGAAAGACGCCTACGGAAGGATCCACCAGGGCGAAGTTTATGTCTATCAAATGCACATCGGCCAGTATCCCTTTGCCCACCACGGGAATCACGATCCGCTTCGGCCACGGAAACTGCTCCTGCACAAGTACGAGATAAAACGCCTCTATGGAAAGGTCAATGAGAAGGGCTACGCCCTGGTTCCGCTGAAAGTGTATTTCAAGAGGGGCAAGGTAAAAATTACCCTGGCATTGGCCAGGGGAAAGCGAAAGCATGACAAGCGGGAAGCGATTCGCCAAAAGGATCAGAAGCGGGAGTTGGATAGAATCAAAAAAGGAAAGGAAGAATAAAATCGCGCAGCGATTTTATGAAAGGCTGCGATACCGCTCAAAGATCGAATTCCAAGACTCTCCCATCCACCAAACCACCAAACCGGCAAACCGGCGAACGGGCTAACCGGCAAACCCTTATACCAATTCTTAGCTCCTAAGGTTTCTTGCCTGAGAAAATGCCGCGGAATGCCTTGGATGTCCATTTCAGCGGTATAAACATCGACACCCGCTGCTGATAATCCGTGTATTCCTGCCCGAACTGGGCCACCAGTTTTCTCTCCTCCAGGTAGGTCCCGATTAAAAAATAGAGGGTGAGGACCAGGTTGGTCACAAGGCCTGCCATGTCCAGGTTTCTGGCCCAGATAATGATCATCCCTCCGGTGTACCAGGGATGCCGGACAACGCCGAGAATCCCGGACGTATCCAGTGAACAATCTTCGGTCAGCACGCTGCAGGTATTGTCGTGTCGGGTCTGGCGGAAGCCCAGGAATTGGGGAATGTCGTAAACTTTAGCACCGGCGATAAAGAACACGTGCGCGATTAAAAATAGCAGCACCTGGTAGATTCGGCCCGCACCTTCATACCGGACGATCGGTGGACCCGAGATGGACATGGAATACAGGACCACCGGAACAAGGGTGATCACGGAAACAATATTGAATGTGAGGCGGTAATAGCGATAGCCTTCCCGAGAACGCCGTTTCAGGTATCCGGTTATCGGCGTGCTGATGAGAAGGCTGTGCAGCGCGCACCAGAACACCCAGAGAAGGACTAAAATCAGATATTTCATCGTTTGGCGGGTCCAAGCTGTGTGAAAACGTTGTCATGGATGTACCGCGGGGGTATTGTTCCGGACAACAGTCTGAGCAATCGTTCAGTTGACTGAAATTAGCAATGAAAAATATCAAAGCAAGCCATGTGCAGGTAATTATTGGCTTAACGGTGTGAGGACGTACGGAGAGAAAAACAAGGGCAAACGGCGGCCGGCACCCCGGCCGCCGTTTACGTTTACTTCGCCTCGGCGCCCGCCGTTCCGGATCCGGTCACCGGAGGCGGCTTGGAATGGTCAGCGCGTTGTTCGATGGCGGCGCCTTGGTCATGGTTCTTGGCGTTGTGGGCTTTAATGCCGACACCGGCCAATCCAAAAGCTGCTGCCAGGGGAAGTGCAATGACAATCGGATGGATGATGGCATGGGATGCCGGGGCCAGACAAAACGAAAGCATGAGCACGCCGACAAGGGTGACGACAAACGTTCTGTTCTTCATGTTAATCTCCTTTCCAGTGGTCTTCATGGTTATCTCCTTTCCTATAGATTGTTCCGGCACTGTTTTTGTTTGTCATCTATAGAGCAATTCAGATGCCAAAGATAAAAAAAGAATAATTTCTGAATTATTACAGTATTTTATTATATTAGACGGTGTTTATCTGGAGATTCTGCTGGACTAAACGACGATATATCGTATATATTAATGTGATATATCGTATCATATGAAATGTCGTATAATCTCCGGTATGGAACGACATTTCAAGGCCCGATCATGCCGGGGGATCCACCTGGGAGATCAAACATGGTTCACATCGACGCGAATGAATTTTTTCGGGAGTTCACGCTCCGAATCTGCAGCAGTCTCGATATTGAAAAAGCCCTTGGGCACTGCCTGGAGTATATCCGTGGCATCATGCCGGCCGACAAATTGCTGCTGTCGGTCTACAAACCCGACATCGGCGCTATCGAGGTCGTGGCCAAAGCCGCCGCCGTCAATGAGGAACCTGCGCATTTAATAACCGCCCTTCCTCCCCCCTTGAGACATGTGATTGAAAACTCGGATCCCCATCCACGTGTCCGCATTGTGGAAAACATCGTGGAGGATGAAATGATCGGTTTCGTCACAAAAAAATTCGATCTTGGCGAATCCTCGGCGATGATCAGCCGACTGATGATTGAGGGAAACCTCGTCGGATTTTTGTGTGTCTGCGCCAAGGGGAGAGATCATTATCCGGAAGCGCTTGGAGAGCTTTGGAAGCTGGTGAATGAGCCGGCAGCCATCGCGCTGGCCAACAGTCTCCGCTACCGGGAGTTGCTGACCCTCAAAGAATTACTGGACGATGACAACCGGTATTTCCAGGCGCGCCTCAGGGAAGTTTCCGGGAGCGAGATCGTCGGCGGTCATAGCGGATTGAAAGCAGTGGTAGAAAAGGTCCGAAAGGTGGCCACCCTGGACAGCCCGGTGCTCATGCTGGGGGAAACCGGTGTCGGTAAGGAAGTCATCGCCAACATGATACACGACCTGTCGGACCGACGGAGCAAACCGCTGATCACGGTCAATTGCGGAGCCATCCCCGACACACTTCTGGATAGCGAGCTTTTCGGCCACGAACGGGGTGCCTTCACAGGAGCCCTTTCCCAAAAAAGGGGCCGATTTGAGCGGGCCGACCAGGGCACCATCTTCCTGGACGAAATCGGCGAACTGCCGCTTCAGGCCCAGACACGCCTGTTGAGGGTGCTCCAGTCCCATGAAATCGAACGGGTCGGCGGTATGAGAACAATACCCCTGGACATCCGGATCATTGCCGCCACCCACAGAAACCTGGAAAAAATGGTCACCTCCGGCCGGTTTCGCGAGGATCTATGGTTCCGGCTCAATGTCTTCCCCATCACCATCCCACCGCTCCGTGAGCGCAGAGAAGACATCCCCTTGCTGCTCGATCATTTTCTAAGGAAGAAATCCCGGGAATTGAAAATCACGAATCCGCCTCATCTGTCTCCTGACGTCATCGACCGGCTCACGGGATACTACTGGCCGGGAAATGTCCGGGAACTTGAGAATGTCGTAGAGCGGGCATTGATCGAGCAGCGGGGGCGGGGGGATGATGGCTCTTTCCGGTTTGCTGGATGGCTTGCCGGAAAGACCCCGGATGCACATCATACGTCAGAGACGGCACCGAACAACATCGTGCCACTGGATGCGGCCATGGCAACACATATCCGCGGGGCACTCGAGTTTTCCGACGGTAAAATCCAGGGCCCGGGAGGCGCAGCGGAACTGCTCGGCGTGAATCCGACCACGTTGCGATCCCGAATGGACAGACTGGGCATTCAGTTTAAAAAACGCAGGGCGTAAGGAGGAATTATGGATTTGGGTATCAACGGGAAAATTGCTCTGGTCACGGCGGCAACCCGCGGCCTGGGGCGCGGGTGTGCGGATCAACTGGCCGCAGAAAAGTGCCGGGTGGCCATATGTGCCCGCGATGTAAACGCGGCGCACCAGGCGGCCGAAGAGATGGCGACGCAATACGGAACCGAAGTCAAAGGTTTCGGCGCCGACGTCAGCCGGGAAGATGACATCGACCGCCTGCTGGACGATGTCCGACAGTCCCTGGGAGACCCGGAGATTCTTGTGACAAATGCCGGAGGGCCGCCGCCAGGGACGTATGCCAGCACGCCGGTGGTCGAATACGAAAAGGCCCTCAATCTCAATCTGATGAGCGCCGTGCGCGTGATTCATGGCGTCACCCCGGCGATGAAGGCCGCGGGATGGGGCCGTATCATCGCCATCACCTCGATTTCGGTCAAACAGCCCATCGGCAATCTGCTGCTGTCCAACATGGCCCGGGCAGGCCTCACCGGTTTCCTGAAAACGATTGCCACGGAACTGGCGCCCGCCGGCATCACGGTCAATGCCCTGCTCCCGGGAACCCACAAAACCTCGCGCATCGATGAGCTGGTACAGGACCGGGCGACCCGTGAGAACAAACCCGCCAACGACGTATACCGGGAGATGATGGCCGCTTCCCCGACCAACACCATCGGCGACCCGTCGGACTTTGGCGCCGCCGCCGCGTTTTTGGCAAGCGTCCAGGCCCGGTACATCACGGGGCACAATTTGCTGGTCGACGGAGGAAAATACAGTGGGTTGCTTTAGGAAGGGGCCAAGGGTTCGAGGGGTCAAGGGGTCAAGTGAACTGCTTAAAATTTTCAATGTATTTGAACCTCTGAACCTCGTACCTCGTACCTCGAACCTCGAACCTTGAACCCTTGAACCCTTGAACCCTTTTTCCCAACTTATTGGGAAAGGATATGATTTAAATGCAACGGGAGGACAACCAATATGTTTCAGAGAGCACGTAATGGAAAATATCGTCAGCTTTTGGAGGGCGTTCATTTAAAAACCCTGGTCCACGGCGAGCTCACGCTGATGGACCAATTCAAGCTGCAGAAAGGGGCCGTGGTGCCTGCCCACGGGCATGTGCACGAGCAGATCGGCATGCTGATTTCGGGCAAACTCCGGTTCCGGGTCGGAGACGAAACCTTCGACGCGGAGGCCGGGGACAGCTGGTGCATCCCCGGAGAGGTGGAACATTCCGCCGAAGCCCTGGAGGATTCGGTCGCCGTGGAGGTATTCTCCCCGGTGCGTGAGGAATACCTTGGAAAATAAAGGCCATGCCCACGGAGATGAGAACCAGGGATTGTAGAGCCTGCCAGAAATATGTTTTTGGACCGACTAAACAAAACTAGGGACGCGGAAATCGGCCATTCTATCACCCCCACTGCGCCTCCCCCATCAAGAGGGAGGACTTTTATCTTCCTCCCCTGGGGGGAGGGATTCAAAGTGATGGGGTATAATTGGCTCATTCCTTCTTATTGTATAGAGGTCCGTATATTTTAGTTAAGACGAATGGGATTATGAGCAGGCCTGCCCTCGGGCGGGCACAGTTTGTCTGGGCGCAGCCTTGGTGAAGTGCCGTGCCCCCTAATTTGCTAATATCCCTGGCCGAATGTAGTAGGGCCGGGCACTGTCCCGGCTGTTTTCTGTCAACCCCGAAACTGATCGGATCTAACATATGGAACTGACCCCAAACCTGCATGCGTTTCTGTGGACATCCCCCAGTGCAAACAACTGCAACACCTATCTGCTCCGTTCCTTGGATAAGAACATCCTGATCGATCCTGGCCACGCCCCCTTTTTCGACCATGTCGAGAGGGACCTAAGGCGGCTGGACCTGTCCACCGAAGACATCGATCTGGTTATCTGCACCCATGCCCATCCGGATCACATGGAGGCCGTCCGATTGTTCGACACGGGTCCCGCCATGTTCGCGTTGCATGAAGCCGAATGGCAGCTGGTTGAAGACATGGCACCGCATCTGAACGTCGACCTGGGCCCGTTCACGCCGGATTTCTTTTTGAAGGAAGGCGAATTAACAGTCGGGGATCTTGCGCTGGAGGTCTATCACACGCCCGGGCATTCCCCCGGCGGAGTGAGCCTTTATTGGCCGACGGAAAGCGCCCTGGTCACCGGCGACCTGATCTTCAACGGCGGGTTGGGGCGCACCGATCTTCCCGGCGGCAGCGGGGAGCAACTCAAAGAGAGTATCCGCCGCATGGCCGTTCTCGATGCAGAATGGATGCTGTCGGGTCACGGCGCTGTAGTCTCGGGCGCCGACGCGGTCAAAGCCAATTTCAGGCAGGTCGAACAGACGTACTTCAGTTTTATCTAATCGTTAAACGCCCTGTGAAGGCATTATCACCACATACTTAGTACTTAGGGGACGTTGAGTACTTAGGGGACGTTGTTGATTATTACGACTTTATGCACTTCTGCGAGATCGAATCGATCTGCGTTTGAGTTTCACGCCTCAGGCTGATCAGATTCTTTTGATACCCGGGATCCTGCGTTGCATTGGGCTTGACCGCTGCCCCCTGGATACCGTGATGCTCGGCAAGTTGCCCCAGCAGCTTTTTCTCAACGATTACCTTCAAAACCGCCCGCTGTTGATCATACGCCGCCAAAGCTTCCTGCAGGGGATCGGTGGCAGCCGGCACCATGCTCTCCAGAAGCACCAGCCAGCGACGGTTGTCCCGATCGGGATCGATGCGTTTGAACACGGCTTCTATCTGAAGCGTCGCGTCGGTGACATCCATCTCCGCCCCCAGCTTCACTATGCCGTCTTGAAGCATTTCAAGGGACTCGGTATCATCTGCGTATCGCTGCAACAGGCCCTGGAGCCGTTTTCCAAACTCAACCCTCTTCTGGCTCGCTTTTTCTTCTGCCGACAGCGACAGATTCCTGGTCTTCTCCATGACCAGATCTAACGTGCTTCTGATTTCACCCATTTGGGCTCCCTCGGTACGAGTTTATACACGTATATTGAATGACAATCCATGATGTTTGGACGATTGTGTGCGCATGTTTATGTGAGCAGCGGCGGCAATTCCATGAGGCTCCTTATTTCGGCATCCGGCCGCCCCGGAAGCCGTTCCGCGCTCTGGTCGAACCGGTTTATCCAGGCCACCTTAAATCCAAAGGCGGATGCTCCCGAAGCATCCCAGGCATTGGAAGACTGAAACACGATTTCTCCGGATGTTACATCCAACCCATCGACGGCAAGCTGGTAGACCCGGGGGTCGGGTTTGAATATGCCCACCTCTTCAACAGAGAAATTTTGCTCGATCAATCCGCCCAGCCCGGAATTCGTGACCGCGGCCTCGAGCATGGCCGGCGTACCGTTGGATAGTATGGCAATCTTGAATCCTCGGGCCTTTAGCGTTGACAACGCTTCAGGCACTTCCGGGTAGCAATCCAGGTGAAGATACGCGTCGATGAGATCCTTCCGAAGTTCCGGATCCTTCAGGTGGTGCATGTCGAATGCGAAGTCCAGTGCATCCCGGGTCACCTGCCAGAAATCGGCGTGATGTCCCATCAGACTCCGCAACCAGGTGTATTCCAGTTGTTTGGTGCGCCAGAGCAACGACACCGGATCGGCGAGATCCCCCAACCGCTGTCGATATTTTCCCACCGCAGAATGCACATCGAAAAGCGTGCCGTAGGCATCGAAGACACACGCTCTTATGCCGTCAATGGCTGTAGGTTGGGGCATGGAGCCTCCCTTTCATGTCAAATGCTGGAGTTTGGTTTCGATCGGTTCATAGTATACTGGTATAAACCTATCGGCACCATCGAAATCGGTATCGGCTTTGTATATGGCCTTCCAATCTCGATTCCGATACCGATACCGATGCCGACTCCGAACGTGTCCGGGTCCGGACTCATTCAATACGGTAAGCCGCCGATAGTCAAACACCATATCCAAACAGAACAGATCACGATAGCAATCATAAGATCCCATCCGAAAAAAGAAAAGGCCAACGCCGGAACACCGGCCTCGGCCAATTTAGGATAGGTTTGATCCTCTTTTGGTTAGGCGTCTTGCGATGCCGCTGTCACCTTTTTCCTGGGCAGGACAAGATTGAGAAATACACCCAGGAGGCCGGCCAACCCGATCCCCTGGATCGTGAATTCTCCGGCCGAAAAACTCATGCCGCCGATGCCGAAGACCAGGATGAGGGCTACAATGGTCAGGTTTCTGGGCTCCATGAGATCCTCACGGGCCCCTACGAGAGTGTTCAGTCCGACATGGCGCCGAAAAGGAGCAGCATGATGCCGCCCATGACCGGCGTCGGAATGGTTTGAAGTATAGCACCGACTTTGCCGACAAAGGCCAGGAATATTGCAAAGATAGCCGCCCAGGTCATGATCACCGGATTAAAGACCTTGATCAGGGCCACGGCCCCGGTGACCTCCGAGTAGGTCGTGTTGGGCGGCCCGCCCAAAAAGGATGCAAACGATGTCGCCAAACCGTCCCCCAGCATGGTGTTCTGAATACCGGGATCCTCCAGATAATTTTTCCCTGTGATCGATCCGATGGCCAGAACGTCGCCGAAGTGCTCGATGGCCGGAGCGATGGCCACCGGGACGATGAACAACACCGCCTGAAAGTTCCACTCCGGCAAAACGAAATTCGGAAGAGCGATCCATGGTGCTTTGGCCACCGGAGAGAGACTGATCAGCCCGAAGGGTATCGATACGATATATCCCACAATGATCCCGCAAAGAATCGGGATCAAACGAAGCATCCCTTTTCCCAACAGAGACACCAGGATGACGGTCAACAAGGATATCATCGAAATGACCAGGGCTGTGGGCTCTGGGACGAGCACCGCAGCGCCGTCGCCGGTTCGGCCCATGGCCAGATGAACGGCCACCGGTGCCAGAATCAACCCGATGACCATGATCACAGGACCTGTGACCACCGGTGGAAGAATACGAATCAGAATCCCGCTGCCGCGCCAGCGGATCAGGAGGCTGAGTACGATGTAAAGTCCGCCGGCCGCAACCAGGCCGCACATCGTGGCTGGAATTCCCCACGTCTGCACGCCGTAAATGATCGGTGCGATAAACGCAAAGGAAGATGCCAGAAAGACCGGTACTTTGCGCTTTGTGACAACTTGGAAAATCAGGGTGCCGGCCCCTGCGGTAAACAGGGCCACATTCGGATCGAGCCCAGTTAGTAGAGGCACCAAGACCAGGGCGCCAAAGGCCACGAAGAGCATTTGGGCACCAACCAAGACCTGCTTCACACCCGACGGCGCGACTTCGTTAACTGCGTTTTCAGGCATCCATCCTCCTGGTGGTTTATGGTTGAATTCTATCTGCGCACGACACAACCGGCGAAACGATGGCTCACTCATCCACGCATTACTTGGTGCCGAATATCTTATCTCCCGCATCCCCCAACCCGGGAAGAATATATCCGACATCATTCAGCTTTTCGTCGATAGCGGCAGTGTAGACGTCCACGTCCGGGTGGGTGCTCTCCAATCGCTCGATCCCTTCCGGTGAGGCCACGATAAAGAGCCCTTTGATCTGCTGGCAGCCAGCTTTTTTGAGCAGATTCACGCTGGCAATGAGAGTTCCTCCGGTAGCCAACATGGGATCGAGGATCAGGGCGATCCGCTCTTCCATTTTTCCGGTCATTTTCACGTAATATTCAACCGGTTCCAGGGTTTCCTCGTTTCGATAGAGCCCGACAACGCTAACCTTCGCAGAGGGGATCATGTCGAGCACGCCGTCCATCATACCCAGACCGGCCCTCAACACGGGCACAATGGTGATTTTCTTTCCCTTGATCCCCTCGACTTCCACAGAACCGGCCCACCCCTGGATGACTTTCTTTTCGGTTTCCAGATCCTTGGTCGCCTCATAGGTCAGCAGGCGGGCCACCTCATTGGAAAGATCCCGGAAATCTTTCGTGGAGATGTCGTGCTTTCGCATGAGACCGAGTTTGTGTTTCACCCGCGGATGGGTCACCAAATGAACGGCCATTCTTCCCTCCTGTGGACAGCCTCGCAACCGGGCGATGCACTGATCCCGGCCTGTCGGATTCCTGAAACACCATCAATTGTGTCGATTTAAAAAAACCATACATGTAGTTGCTGTCCAACCGCACATACACAAAATGTAGGAGTCTGTCAACAAATGACATATCTCCCCAGGGAGCAGGACACAGCAACGCGAACAGAGCACATTATCCCCGCCCCGAATATCCCTGAAATCAGATTTGTACCGGCGCGACCGAGTGCTAAATCTATCGTTGCAAGAGCGAAAAACAGCACTTTGTCATCAAAAGCTACAACTAATCGGGAGATGATCCATTTTTTTAAAAAGGAGGTGGCTGTGGTCCCTCAGGATTATTATCATCGGATTTTCCATCGCCTGGAAACATGTTTCAGCCACTACGATTATTTTATTGCGACCGGGAACGAATTGGTTGCCGAAGGATGCGATCCGGCGGAAGAAAACGCGAATTACCGGGCCAGAGTTTACAGCGCCGTTGCCCTTTGGCAGACCGGCCGATTGGCGATGCCGGACATGGGCAACGATGTATGAGTGGATTCTCGATGCCCCTTTTCACGTCCGGCCCGGTTATCGACAGCCCGCCGTTTCCTTAATTCGCCGTTTTTACTCTGAGCCGGAGGGCAGCAGGATACAGCAAATGAGGCATACCACCGATGCCGCAACGACTGCTGCGAAGACCGTAAGCACCCCCTCACTGACGGCGTGTCGAAAGGTGACTTGCAGGCTTTCGGCCAGACGGGTTTGCATTTCCGGCTGGAAAAAGGCTTCCAGGTTCTTGGACAGCTCTGCGGTGAGTTCCGGTGACGTGTTGACGCTATCAGCGGTTTTGTAAAGATAATCCAGGGCGCCGTTCAAGCGAGCGGCCACCAGCCCGCCACAAATCCCAACGCCCACCGTTCCGCCCAGGGTTCGAAAAAACTGGTGGGAAGCGGTCGCCACCCCCAGATCTGCCGGATCCAGACTGTCTTGAACCACCAGCAGGGTAGACAGGGTAACAAAACCCATACCGACGCCAACGATAAAAAAGGCGCTGAAACAGGTAATTAAACCGGTCGCCGACGAGAAAAACAGGGTCCAGCCGCTCCCTATGATCAGAAAAAGCCCCCCTATCCCTGCCGCGGTTTTCTTCCCCATCCGGTGCAACACCTGTCCCAATCCCAGGGATCCCAGAGACCAACCCAGGCTCAGGGACAGCATGGCCATACCGACCTCCATGGGTGTCTTGCTCAACACGCCCTGAATGTAAAGCGGTGCATAGGCAAACAGGGAAAAAATGGCGAAACTACTCCAGAAAACGGCGCCATTTCCGGTTCTGAATCCACGGATACGGAAAAAATCCACAGATAAGATGGGATCTTCAGCCCGCTTCTCGATATAATAGAAAGCCGGAATCAGAAGCGCGCTGACGGCAAATAGAGAGAGAATTTGTGGAGATGACCAGGTATATATGCGCCCACCGATCAGAAATGCCGTCAGCAACGTCAGAATCATTGTCGACAAAGCAGCTGCACCGGCCAAATCGAGGGGCGCTCCCCGCCGCTTTTCCCGTACGTCCACCAGGAACAGGGTAATGCCTGCAAAAGACAACAGTCCCAGCGGAATGTTAATCCAAAAAATCCATCGCCAGGACAGGTACGTGACGATAAAGCCGCCCATGCTGGGCCCCAATACGCTGGCGATACCCCAGATGGAGCTGCCAATGGAGATAACGCGCCCCCGGGCTGCGGGATCGGCAATGTCCGATAAGACAATATAAACGAGGGCGAAAATACCGCCGGAACCGATTCCCTGAACCGCCCTGGCAAAAATCAAAAACGCCATGGTTTCGGCCGCGCCCGCCAGAATTGACGATAGGATAAAGAGCCCGATGGCGAAGTTGAACAGAGCCTTGCTGGGGTACCTGTCGGCCAGCTTGCCGAAGAGGGGTAAAGAGACCGCACGGGCGAGAAAATAGGCGGAATAAACCCAGCTGTACAGGCTCAATCCACCCAGTTCGGACGCAATGGTGGGCATGGCCGCCGTGACGATCAGTGCATCCAGGGCCCCTAAAAAAAGTGCGAGCAAGGCGGCAGATACAACGGCCGTTCTGGTTTTCATGGATATCATCCTGTTTGATGTTCCCCGGTTCCCCATGCCGTTACCACCGTCTTATATAGACATAAGAGGAGAAGATAAATCGATATTTCCGACAAATCCTGGAAGATTCTTTATTTCGGAGAAAGGGCCGAGAGCCCCGGGAAAGAATGCAGGTGGGCAACGTTCTAAAATTTGGATAATGCCGAATGCTGAACAAGCGCGTGTTGGCGTTGTCCTTCGATGACCCGGTCGCCGCCAGGATCAGGCACCGTGATGCAGAACGCATTGAATCACATGGCAAGATCTTTCGGCCGTTATCCCGCCGACCCCACACCACCGATGATGTCGTTCGTGTATGTGCTGATGCGGCCGAGAATATCCTGCACATCCTGGTCATCGATCCCGCGGGTTTTGAGTGTGTCGAGCAGGTGACCGACATACAGACCAAAATGATGCCGGGTGATGCCTCTTCCATGGTGGACATGACTAAGCGGTCTGCCGCTGTAAGTGATGGGACCATCCATGGCGGCACTAAAAAATTCACGCTGCATTCGGTGCAGCTTGTCTAAAGACGTTTGTTCGAAAAAAGGCTGCAATTCAGGGTCGGCCAACACACGGTCATAAAAATCGTGGACGAGTTCAGTGACGGCCGGTTCGCCACCGACGCGCTCATACAATGTCTGCTGTGTATCGATCATTTTAGACCTCCGGAAGCGTTATTAAGGGGCAAGACCGGAAATAAAGGGTTGAGCGGTCAATCAGCGGCGACGTCTGTGATGGGAAATACCGTTATCGTCCGCGGTTGGGATTGGCTTGCCTGCAAGTTTAAAAGATAGTGAGGGATTCCGCCGTGTAAATACTATAGGAGTTGCCAAAAATATGTTCCGATTGAAGGTAGGGTCCAGGGTGTGGATCCTCCCGAGGCGGATCATCGAAACGATACTACCCGCCAAACTCACTTGCCGAAAGACCACATGAAGGCGATAAGCACAAGGTGCTGGTCCGGAACCAGCCGGTTATCTGGTCCTTCGTAGAATCCCCCCCCGAGCCGGTTGAATTGTCAAAGCGATACTCCAGAGTGGCCTGCATGGTATTGAATGGAAACGGGGAAAATTCATATTTGAGTGTCGCGGTGTACGCCTGGATGAACTGTATTGATCCCGTGAGCAGGCCGTCCGGGTCCCAATAAAATTCCGGCCGCAATGCCACGCTCCACGGCTCGCCAAATTGCCACCCGGCCCAAAGTGCGCCGGACATCCAATTATTCTGTGGGGTCCCTACCTGATCCGCCTGGGTTTCAGTGCCCACATCGAATGAGGCCGCCAAAAGGAACGGGCCACGCTTCCACTCCAGGATCGAATCCGAGAAAAATCGCCAGAACTCCAAAGCCGTGTCCTTCTGGTCCGGGCCGTAGTACAGATTTTGCGTAAAGGTGATATCAGAAGACGCTTCCCACACCAGTTGGAGGCCGTAGCTGGGCTGGTCGTTGGGGTTGGCGAGATAGTTGTATCCGGTAACAGCGAAAAAGGTTAGATCCAGCCGGTCATTCACCGGGTAGGCCGCTTTTGCCCCGACAAGAAAGTACGGTACAAAGTCCGTGAGGTATCCGCGCGTATAGTTCGGATTTTCGATGGCGTGATACGATTCGTAAGCGGGGTAGCCTTTGATCAGGCCGCCGGTAACCTTAAGCCCGTTTCCCAAAGGTACCAGATAGGACAGGTTGGCGTCGGAAAAGTGCCGATACAGATCGGCGTCTGCGACGGGTTCGTTGGCAGCGGGAGGCGGTGCGGGAACCAGTCCATCGACATCGACGCCGGCCTGCAAGCCGAAGGCCATTCCCCACCGGGATTGGGGAGAGGTTTCCTTTCTTACATACCCCATCGCCATATTCACCTTAGGTTCGCCCAGCTTGAAGGTCGTGGACTTACTGCGCCAAAGCCCATTTTCCGGGATGTTGGAGTCGAGGGCATATCCAACATCCAGGTATGCGCCATAATGCCAGTTGCTGAGCTCAGGTCCAGGCGTTTCCGACGAGCCGGTCTCAGGCCGAGCATACCCGCTTTCGATCTCCGTGTCGGATGTTAGGTTTTCGTCAGCTTCGGCCACTGAAACCATCAACATCGAAAGGCAAAACAACACGACACCACCCAGTATTGGTGGCATGCCGGTTGTCAGAAAATTTCGTTTCATGAAATCATTCCGAAAATATCGGGAAGGGGATGTCAGTACGTGTTCCTAACATATTGAAGTACAGACGACTACCAATATTTCCCCGATGTGCCGCTGTATTGCGCCAGTAGGTTAACTTGAACAATCCATGCACACATCCGACGTATGAAATGAAACATATTGAAGACTCGTAAATATTTCGGTAGAACGCTGACAAAATTATAAATATTGCCGGTACCGCAAAGATTCGAAACCAGGGTATGAAGGAGCCATGATAGATCTGCACCATCGAAGAGAATGCCCGATATGCAATAGTCCAAAAAGTCTCATCTTGCATGACGCAGTGTCTACTATCAACGAAGAGTCGAACCTGACCACCGAGTTGAGAGAGTGCGACGAATGTAGCCACTGGTGGAATACCCCCAGTCCGAGACAGGCGGAGTTGATCGATCTGTACAAGTCGGGATCGCTATATGTGATCGGTAAAAACTGGGACGTTGAAACCCGCAAGCCTCGAGAAGAAGGGGTGTTCCATACTATGATTACCAACTTCAAGACAGACATGTCTGACATGAATTATCTCGAGGTGGGTTGCGGCGGGGGCCAGCTGTTCCGCTCGATGCGTGAGAAGGTCGGCTTGTGCTACGGCATCGAACCCGGAGACTGGGCATCCGATATCGAAGATATCGTGGTCGACATTAATATGATTCCGGAAAACCTCTCTTTTGATCTGCTGGTGTTTCAGGATGTCATCGAACACACCGAGGACCCCATCGACACGCTGAGTATGTACACAGATAGAATGCGTCCCGGAGCGACCCTCTTTGTTGCATTCCCCAATAAGGATGCCCCCAACGCGCAGCGAGAGAGGGAACAATGGGACATGATTCGCCCCTTCGGTCACCTTCAGTATTTCTCTAAAAAATCGCTTTCCCTTTTGATGGAGAACACCGGCTGGGAAATCACGACATTAAGAAAAGGGCCGAACACCTTCCCGTTGACCGCTCTCAAAACGTACAACCCGTTTAGAACCCTGAAACGCCTCCGGGGCAACGATCAGTGGTATGTGCAGGCCGGGAAGTTGTAGGCTTTTCCCGAGTATCGGCCGTCATTCGATTTCGATAGTTACCACGTTTCCGGCAGCCCCACCTTGCGCAGTGCATTCATGCGCAAGCCCCTGTCTTATTTCCTGTTGTACGGCCACGACTATTATAGCCGTTGCCGTAAATATGTTCCGTTTGCAGAATGATGGAAACGATGACCGCAGAGTCGCAGAGAGCGCAAAGGAACTGTATTTTCCCCAGAACCCCTGAGAGGGGGATTCTGGGAAAGGGCGCCAGCAACATATTGAACTTCTATACATTTTGTCAGACGATCGTGTTGCATTTCGCCCTCTCAGCGAAATGCAAAATCACTATCTACTCTGCGAACTCTGCGCCTCTGCGGTAATACGTTGATTGTAAAATGAACCGGAACGCAATTCTGACAATCGCTCTAAGTGATGGATTTCTGGCAGGCAAATCACCGGCTGAGGATATGCGGAATCCCGTCTTAGATCACCGGCGATAGCGTTTTATCATGGCTTCTTTCTTTGGTTTTGGCCAGCGCTTTATCTGAAATTCTCTCTTTAATGCCGCTTCTTTCGATTCGGCCGGTTCGTGATAGACGATGTTGACAGGGCGGCGGGATGCCGTGTATTTCGCGCCTTTTCCGGCATTGTGGGCGGCAAGACGTACATCGAGATCATTCGTTACTCCGGTGTAAAGCGATCCATCGGCGCAGCGAAGCATATATACGAGCCAGTTTGTCATGGGTTGCTGTGACGGTAATCTCAGAATGAATTAGATGTCTCGAAGAGATATTCAATAGATTCGATTCATTAACGCTACGGTTGTGTCGAAGAGCAGGCTTCCGAGGCGCTTTTTAATGTATTCAGAAATTCCACTGTCAGCCGGTGCAGCCGCTTGGGCACGCTGAGCAGATACCCCACCCAGACCATGGGCCCCTGGAAACTCTCGACACTCAGGAGCTTGACTTTCCCGTCTTCCTCGCGGAATTGCCATGTATGGGAAGCGTTGATGCCCATTTTTCCGCCTTCCCATACCACCTCCCGGCCCGGGTCGCATTTGACGATTTTGGGTTAAACCTTCATCGGAAACGCCAGAGGACAAATGACAAAGGAAAAGCATGTGCCGGCGGACAGGTCGTCCTCCCCTGAAATAATGCAGCAACTGCGACAGGCGGTGTTCCAGTTGTCTCAGTCTTCCATGTGGGAGAACGTCCGCCACACCACACTCAAGGGAGCGTTGATTTCGATCTCTTCTTTGATCACCATAGTCGGGGCTCCGATTCGACAAAATGATTGCATTTATTTTACAAAATATAGTTTAGAGTAACCACCTTTGCCGGTGAGTAAAGATTCTCCTAAAGGCAATACCGGCACATGCTTCACATTTGTATATTTGTCATTTTGAATTATTATCGATTGTATAGATCAACAAGAATCTCGAAATACTTCCATACTGCCACCGGCTCGAGTAAAAGGCGAGAGTTATGGAAAGTTATGAATGGCGAAGAGAGGCCGCCCGAAGCTCATTGGGCCGTTTGCTGCCTCGACTCGAAGACACCTATGCAACATCACTTGCCGACATCCCGGTGCAGTGGAACCAATTAAAAACCGACTCAACCGCGCGTGGGAGCGCTTGTTTACGTATCTGCACGAGCTTTATGGATGGCAGTACGACTTTTTTTATACCCTGGAACAGATTCTCGACATGCTCATCCGCTATTGGCTGGATCGCCCGGAGGGGATGCGTTAAGACAACAAAGACGACCCTCACTGGCCTCATACCCTGCTAAATATCTTGCCTGGATTTAAAATATGATTTGGATCCAGGGCGCTTTTAATCTTCCGCATCATGTTAATTTGGGCGTCGCTCATGACAAGGCCCATGTAATCCCGGCGTTTGTGGCCGATACCATGTTCTCCGCTGATGGTTCCTCCCAGCTCGGCTGTCATGATATACATATCGTTTAACAGATCCGGCAGAACTTCTTCCCAGTGCGCCACCGAATCGTCGGGGTGTTTCAGCGGCACAGCATGCAGATTGCCATCCCCGGCATGACCGAGTACGGGTATCCCAACACCATATTTTTCACCGAGTTGTTTCAGCCTGGAAAGCGCCAAAGGGATGTTTGCAATCGGAACTGAAATATCTTCGATGGACTGATGGGATGTGTATCGCATGATATCCCAGGGTATTTGCTTGCGGATTCTCCAGAAACGTTCGATCTCCCGGTCCGTGACAGCCGGATATTCTGCGATCGCCCCGCGTTCCCGGCATATTCTTCGAATGGTTGCCGCATCTTCTGCGACGACGGACACGTGGTTGCCATCAACCTCAAAGAGCAGCGCAGCGCCTATGCTTTCGTAGGGAAACGATTCCTTTCGCGCCTTTGCCGTCATGGAAAACGTAAACCCATCCATAAATTCAATCGACGTCGGTACCAACCCGCCGGAGGTCATCACTTCGGGGACGACGGCGATGGCCGTTTCCGGATCCTCGAACAGCACCAGAATGGCTTGCCGAACCGTGGGACGCGGCAGGAGTCTGATAAAAATCTTGGTAAAAATCCCTAAGGTCCCCTCGGATCCGACCATCAACTGAACCATATCGTAGCCGGTGACATCCTTGATCCGCTTGCCGCCGAGCTGAATCCTGTCGCCGGTGGGCGTGACGACCTCCAGTCCCTTAATGTATTGCCCGGTGACGCCGTATTTGACGGCCCTGCCCCCGCCCGCATTTTCTGCGACATTGCCGCCGATGAAACAGAATTCCTCGCTCATTGGATACCCGGCAAAAAACAAGCCGTGATCAAGCAGCCTCTCATCCAGCGTATTGGTCACGACGCCGGGCTCCACCACGGCCATCAGGTTCCGATCGTCAATTTCGATGATCGTGTTCATCCGCTCAATGGACAGCAGAATACCGCCAAAAATCGGAACGGCGCCCCCGGAAAGCCCGCTACCGGCAGCACGCGGCGTAATGGGAATCATTTCCCGGTTGGCCAGTTTGACGATCTCGACAATTTCTTGGGCGGTTTTCGGCAGTACGACAACTTCGGGCATATGGCCATACGTTTCGGGCACCTTGTCGCGCGAGTATTTCTCGAGGATTCGTTCGTCATCGAAGTGAACAAACGCATCGCCGCAAATCGTCTTCAATGCTGTAACAATTTCGGCGGTCACCGGGCAGTAATCCGAAGCGTTCATGGTGCTGTCTCCGAACCCAATTGAGTTAACGGCAATTGGGAGCATTTGGTTTGTGGTTATTGAATTTTACTGTTTGCAGTGAAAAATCCAGACCCCGGACCCGTACCTTCAATCGGACCATATGTATGACAACGGCTATAATTAGGAAAGGGGGAAATCGCCCATGGAGAAAATTTCAAACAGATCGATGGTCACCGTTAATGCATCGGATTGAATAACAAATCGTTTTCAAAATAGGTGCGTTCTATTTCCTCCTGATGGTTTTTCAGCGAACTGCCGATCTGGTTTGCCACTTCGTGGACCAGATAATTGATCAGACAGGAAATGCTGGTCGGGCTGCCTAAAAACGGGATGTGTTGGGAAGGCGCCACGAGGGAGAGTTGGGAGAAAGGAATTACGGGGCAGTTCGCCCCATCGGTGATAACCAGCAGGTCCATATTTTTACGACGCGCCCAGCGTCCCACGCGAATCAGTTCGTTGGGGTAGCGGGATGTGGCCACCACCACCACCAGACTGTCATCGGGCGCAATGGTCAGCCAGTCAAATGTCGTGCTGTCACTTCCTTTTAGTATATGGATGCGTTTTCTCACTTTTGTCAGCGACCACCCCATGTAATAGGCCATGGTGTAGGAAAGCCGTGAACCGATGACATACACATCGCTCTTTTCACACAGCATGCGAACGGCTGGTTCCAGGTCTTCCAACTGCATCGTGTTATAGAGATAGGTGAGATTGTCGATCTCTTCAGCCACCGTTTTCCGGAAACCCTCCACACCATATCCTCTTCGACGCATTAGATCCCGCCGGTCCAGGAGTGTCATTTCCGTATCCACGTAGTCACGCAAGGCCTGCTGCATGTCGCTGTATCCGTTGTATCCCAACTGGGCAACGAGACGAACCACCGTAGCCTCGCTGATGCCGCAGGCCGCCGCCAATTCGCGGGCCGTCATAAACACCGCTTTTCGTGGATTTTCGATGAGATAATCACTGATAAGTCTGCCTTTGGGGGTCAGTTTATCCGGAAGTGTTTCAATTTTTTGAGCGATTGGGTGGGGTGTTTTTCCTGTCATTCCGGCTCCCTTTGATTTGTAGGTTTAGCCCGAATATTGCATGAAATCTTTTCAGCGAGTGGATAGAAAAACACCATACTGAGGCGTTCGTGTGAATCCCGAGTTTTTTGACCGGGTCGCAATATGTAACACCTATAACTGATGACGACCTGAAAAGATTTCCCCCTTTGGGCCAAACGGAGACTTCCATGACCGGCGTTATTCGAGGCTCGCGGTAGATGGACTACAGCTTCACCTCCAAGTGCCTTGGTCATGAAAGCCTCCGTTTGGTGCAATATCCGGGTGAATTTACAATGCCAATAAATGTTTTTTTAATCAAGATTTTGTTTACGAGCAAATCATTTTGAATTAAATAATTTCATTTTATTATAAAATAAAATGATGTATTTTTATCCCACCTATTCCTATACTACCAGTATAATTGTATAAATAATTTTTTTTACTGTGCATTAAGAAAAAAACTCCAGAAAAACACCCATTATTCTTTTGACATTTTTTATTTCATCTGCAATTGAAAAATATCATATCTTGGGATTTTACATTCACAAGTTTAAATACGGAGAAACCCATGTTGTCCACAGAATGCCACCCGGTTGGGAACCATGTAATGATGTGCTAAACACCATTGGAATCCCCGCCACCCAAAAAAGTGAGGACGAATGAATATAGATCAGATGAAAGCATCCAAGGCGCTGTTAGGTAACGCGACAGTGGACATGCTCATGAAGGTTCACGAAGATGCACTCTGGATGCTTGAAAATGTCGGCGTCGGCTGCAAGCAGCCGGATATGCTGGATGTCTACCGGCAATTTGAAGCGGATGGAAAGGCCGTTGTCTATGACAACCGCGTCTATATCACCTCAGATCTGGTCAACGAATGCCTGAACAAGGTCCCCGGAATCGATCGGTTTTTCGTGCCGCTCAACAGCTTTTTCATCGGGGGAACAGCGCCCTACGTATATGATGACAGCGCCGGCGTGGGCGGCGTGCTGCCGACCCAGGACCATGTCAAACGGATTGCCCAGATTGCCGAAACCAATCCGGTGGTTGCCGGCATGGGGCGGGGGGTCAAACTCAAGGATGAAGTTTCCCAGATCGATGTCATGGTCGAAAACTGCACCAAGCCGCTTTACTATGCCGTGACTTCTGAGCGCACCCTGGAGCACGCCAAAAATATTTTCCAGCAGCGCGGCAAGGAGATGATCGTCTTTTGCCTTACCCGTCCTCCCCTGCAAGTGAATGAAAATTTCTCGGAAAACTTCGTGCAGGTCGTCCGGGCCGGTTTACCGGTATTCATCTCCGCCATGCCCATGGCCGGCATCAGCGCGCCCTATTGCTACAACGGTGTATTGACCATGACCCATGCGGAAGTGCTGTTTGGAATCTGCACGGCTCAGCTCCTCCGGCCGGGGCACACATGCATCCATGCCGGATTCCCGACGATTGCGGACCCGCGCTTCGAGTACAATCCCAATTACGGCCTGAAAAGTCATTTTGTACTCAACCTCCTGATGGCCCATTTAAACATGATACTGGACCTTCCCACGTTTCAAAGCGGATGCACCACCAATGAAGAACACCTGACAGAACGCGCCCTGGCCGATGCCCGCACGGGGCAAGCCCTGTGTAAAAAGTATGGTTTCCATATGATCCGGCACAGCTTCGGTTTTCTGCGGCATCTGGTTGATTTTTCGTTTGCAAAGCTGGAGGCGGCCATTCATATTGCGGAAGAGGTCACCGCCGATGAGGCCCCGGATGTGGACATGCCGGTATACGACGATCGCGGAATGGAATCCATTCAGCGCGTCGGTCTGGGCATGTATATGGACGATCCTTTGACAACGGCCAATATCGGCAAGGTGTTTGTGGAATAAAATCTTAGCATGATTTTAGGCGGCCTTGAAGGAGATCACCCATGGTCGATGACGCGTTGGACCATCTGGAGCTTTTAGATCAGATCCACCTGGACGCCCTGCGGGTGTTGGAGGAGGTGGGGGTCCTCTGTAACGTCACCGAAGTCCAGTCCATTTTCGAGGAAACCGGCCTGGCGGCCTTTGATGAAACCACGGGTCATCTGCACGTCATGCCGGATCTGATCTCCCAAGCCCTGGCCACCACCCCTACACGGGACCAATACTGGATTCCAGAAAACAGCTTCGGTATCGGCGGCACTGCCCCGTTTGTTTTCGATGACATGTCGGGTGATCTGGTTCAACCGACCTTTGCCCATCTGGAGCGGATCGCCAAAATCGCCAATGAGGCAGAATCGGTTGCTTTCATGGCGCGCGGCGTATTGCTGCCCAATCAGGAAGTTCCGGTACTGGATACGATGGCCGCCCATTGCCAAAAACCGCTGTATGCCGCCGTGGTGACCGAGGCAGGCATTGCCCGCGCGGCCGAATTGTTCCATTCACGCGGCCGGTTGACCATTCAGTTTTCGCTGATCAACAGCCCCTTGAATGTTATTGCCAGCATGATTCCGCCCTTTCTGGATTGTGTTCGTAAAAATCTGCCGGTCTATGTCTCCACCATGCCGATGGCCGGCCTGTCGGCCCCGTATTCCATGTCGGGTCTGCTGACCCTGACCCACGCCGAAGCGCTGTTCAGCATTGCTCTGGCCCAGTTGGTCAATCCCGGAATCACTGTGGTTCATGCCGGGCTCCCATCCATTGCCAATATCGAAAAAAACTACGCGGTTGATCTGGGTTTGACGGCCCATCATGTGGCAAATCTGTTGCTCGAGAAAGTCAACAAGCGGCTGGACCTACCGTCATTGCACAGTGCCTGCACCACCGGTGCCGAGAGGCCGGGGCCCGAAGCGGAGGCGGATGCCGTCGAGGGATATGCCCTTTTAAAAAAGTACGGATTCCACCACATGCGCCATTGCTTCGGCATGCTCAAAGAATTGGTGGCCTTTTCCATCGCCAAACTGGAGCGCCATGTCGATTTGTGCCGCGACACCACTTCGGCCCAAGCGCCCGAGGTGGCCATCGATCCCTACGATCCGGAAGGGTTTACGGCCATCGCGCGCAACGGCAGCCGGCCCAATTATATGCAGGATGAACATACATTGAAAAATACGGGCAAATGCTTCTTGCATTAACACGTGCCCTGTCGATACTGTAGATTATCTTCAGAGCAACATTCACAAGATCGACTTCGAAACCGATATTGCCGGGCACCACCCAGACCGGCGACAATCAATCCATCGCGCACTGTGGCCTTGCCGTCGATGTTGCACCCGCCCCGGATAAAATCAGACCCGGTGGGACCAAAATGGACGTGCCGGTCGTCATGGTTGCCCGGAATATAGCAAAGGGGTACATTTAATCCATTCAGCAGCAGTTCCAGATAATAAGGTGGGAGATCACCGCAGGCAAGGATCAGCTTTACGCCTCGCCTGTAACTACGCAGGGCAGACGGTTCCAGGAAAAACGATACTACCGTATCGCTGACAGCACGTATTTTCAGTCGATGCCCCTACTGTCGTCCGGATACCAGGTATAGACATAACATTAAAGGAATGAGCAATGGAAAGGGAGAAATCCAATCCAAGCGCAACCGGCGGGTGTCTCTGCGGCAAAGTTCGCTATGAAATCGTCGGCGAGCTGATGCCCGTCATCAACTGTCACTGCAGCAAGTGCCGCCGTTTTCACGGACATGTGGGCGCTTATACGGCCACCCGGCGGGAGCTCCTGGTCCTTACCGAAGAATCGGGACTTAAGTGGTACCGCTCCATTCAGGACGAGACGCCGGATGTCTATCGGGGATTTTGCAAGGAGTGCGGATCGAGCCTGTTCTGGGATCCCAGGGGAAAAGAGCGGATCTCGGTTGCGGCCGGATCCATCGATCCGCCCACCGGACTCAATACCGAACGACATGTCTGGCTCTCCCAAAAGACCGACTATTACACCATCACCGATGATCTGCCATGTCATGAAGAACGCCTTGCGCGGGCAGACAGAGGGAAAGCATAGAAATGGACAAAAACGCGACCGACCGTGTTATCCAATTTACCCGGTCACTGAACTGGAGGGATCTCCCGCCGGACCTCCGGCACCAGTCGAAGCGTTGCCTACTCGACACATTGGGCGCTTTGATTGCAGGGGCCGGAACGCCTCCGGCTCACATTGTGGCGACGATCGCCGAGAGCCAGTTCGGCGGTTCCGAAGGCACGATTCTCGTTCGGGGTTCCAGGGCCTCCGCAAGCGGTGCTGTCCTGGCCAACGGTTTTGCAGCCAATGCACTGGATATCGATGACGGGTATCGTCTGGTCAAAGGGCATCCCGGCGCCTGCGTGCTGCCGGTTCTTCTGACCGCCGCCGAACTCACGCCGTCATGCGACGGGGCCGAATTCTTAACCGCGCTGATCATCGGCTACGAGCTGGGCATCCGGGCGGGGCGCATCCGTCATGCCTGTTATGACACCTACCATGCTTCGGGAAGTTGGGGGGCCGTCGCTGGAGCGGCGGCCGCCGGTCGGATCATGGGATTGAGAGGGGTATCCCTGCGTCACGCCATGGGTGCTGCCGAATACCACGCACCCATTGCCCCGATGATGAAGGGAATCGAAATCCCTTCGATGGGCAAGGACGGTATCGGTTGGGGCGCCATGGTGGCCATGCTCTCCGTGTTGATGGCCCGGGAGGGATTCACGGGCGTCGAACCGCTGTTTTCCGATGCTCCGACTCCCGAATGGATAGAGAGTCTCGGAAGCGACTGGCACATCTTCTCTCTCTATTTCAAACCCTATGCCGCCTGCCGCTGGGCCCAGCCCGCTGTTGACGGTGCCCTGAAAATCAAAGGGGAGCAGAATCTCACGACCGACAATATCCAAGCGATCCGGATTCGCACCTTTGATGCGGCATGTGCATTGAGCACCCGGCCCCCCGACAACACCGAAGAGGCCCAGTACAACATCGCATACCCCGTTGCCGCTGCTCTCATCGACGGCGAAATCGGCCCCCCTCAAGTGCTGCCCCCGAGGATCTTCGACGACGACATCCGGGGCTTACTGTCGAAGGTAACGACTGAAGTGGAACCGGCTTACGAGGACGCGTTTCCGGCCAACACCTATGCGGAAGTCGTCGTCGAGACCATCCATGGGAAGACGTTCTCCTCGGGGCGGATGGAGCCCCGATGGGAGCCGCCCGACACACTGCCCACCGATGAGGAACTGGAAGACAAATTTCACGGGCTCGTGAGCCCGGTGCTCGGTGAGGCTCGCTGCGAAGAGCTGGAACGTGTGATATGGAACTTTGACCAGAAACACTGCGCCGATGTCCTGATCCACCTGTGCGGCAAGAGCGGTGAACCCGTGACCAGCATATAGGAAAGACCAGCCATGTGCGGCATCGTGACCTATTTCGGAGGCGCCGGCAACAACTTGACCCGGCTGTTGACGGGCATGAGTTCGATTATCTATCGGGCACCGGACAGCACCGGAATCGCTGCGTTCGGCGATGACACGGAACCGATCCGTCTTCGCAAAGCCGTCGGCTCGATGACGCAACTGCTTGACCGGCTCCATCAGAGAGGAATATATCCTTGTCCGGAACGGCACCTGGCGACCTTTCGGACAGACGAGGGCGAGGCCGACGATACCTCCAGGCAGCAAAAACAGCTGCTTCTCTTTGAAGGGGTGACGCTGGAATACTTTGACGGGATACAGGATGGCTCGTTGTCCTATCTGAATTTTGACGATCTCGTGAATCCGGATCCCGGTCAGCAAAAACGTCTCTGCCCGGGTTGGCCCGGGGCACCGTTGTCGCACCCGCGATTCGTCATCCGTACCAAAAAAGACCTGGTCACCCTGATTCAACATCTGATTACCGAATTCGATCTCTCCCCAACCGTGATTCAGTTCATCATCCGTCATGCATTGCAGCGAACCATCGATGGGCACGCAGCCCGGGATTCTCTGGAGATCCGGGCAGAAGACATTCTCAGAACCTTTGATGAGATATATGAAAAAATCATTACCCGGGAGCGGATTTCTCCGCCGCGCCGACTCAACTATGGATTCCCCGCCAAAAGCCTGTTCCCGCATCGATACGTCTGGCGTTATCTGATCGAAAGCCCCATTGAGATTCCCTCCGACTATGACCGGGACGGTGTGCGATGCGTCTTCCGGCTGCTCGACGCGGCCTTGCTGAGTCGTCTGCCTTTCGATTCCGTACTTTCAGAACGGGTGCAGAAGATTCTCGATACCTTCTGGCCGGAATCCCAAAGAACTGTCCCTGTCGAATGGCGGAGCCTCTATGCCGCCGAAAAGGGAATCAACGTCTTCGGCTGGGCGGCAGCCACGGCCCTGACGTACCTTCAGAGAGAAGAGTTTCTACCGGCTTTCCTTAACAGTCATCCCAACAGGCAACTGATCAGCGCCGAAGCCATTGTCGCCGGACAGACGGACCCGGTCTCCCTGCGTTATTTTTCGCAACCGGTGATGGCACACGGACGCTGGGCGATCCAGTCTGCGGTCACGGAAAAGAACGCACATCCCTTTACGGATGAGCGCCGGCAGCGGGTGATCGTTTTAAACGGTCAGTTCGACAGCCAGGTCGAAGAGCAAACCCGTCGTTTTCTGGAAGAGGTTGCCGGGGTTTCCTTCCGCAGTGAAAACTCCGCCGAGTATTTTGCGTTGCTGTGGGGGTATTACGCAGATCTTTTACACAGAGAGCAGCGGCACAGTAACTCCGTCCGGTCCCATGTGGAAACCGGTCTGGAGAACTACGCCATCGGTTCCCAGGCCATGGATTATGGCGTTTACCGACAGGTGGAGGGCAAATCCACCGATCAGATTGATCAAATGGCATTGATTGAAGCCGCTATCCGGATGTGTCGAAACGGCGGGCAGCTGGCTGCAGCCGCGATGAGTTTGCGTTCTCCCCGAAAAATGTATGTCGTCAGTCACAACCGGCCGGTGTATGTCGTCCATCGTCTGGACAATGATGATTTTATGGTGGTTTCCGACATCAATGCGGCCATGGGGCTATTTCCCCAGGAACTCATCCAGGAGAAGACGCGGGAATTTCAGGAAAAAGAGACCGAATTCAAAGCCGCGACAGCATTGCTGGATTCCGATAACGCGTCCCCGGACAAGTTTGAGGCTCTCGAGTCCAAGCTCCGTGAAGAGAAGGAAGCCTTCCTGGAAGCATTCAGGGTTGCCGTTTACCCCCTGGAAGGAGAGAGGCTGTTTGCATGTATCGAATCGGTGTTGGCAGAGGATAGCCTCAGCCGCAGATTGTCCCTCACCGATTTCGACGGTCGCCCCCTGACCGGGATCGAACCGTTTATCACGTTACTGAATCCGGTCCAATTTCGTAAGGATTTCCAAAGGTCATTTTACGAGACCCATTTATCCGAAATTCCGGAACGATTGAATGAGATTCTCCGGTTCTATCAAACCGATACCGATAGACTGTTGGATTTCGGGATTCGATCCAAACTGTTGCGCCGTCGGTTCGGCCGTACCTTCGGCGCCCTGAAACGGATTGTTCTCATAGGGACCGGCAGTTCATACAATATGGGCTGGATCGCCCAGCCCTTCATCCGATCCCTACTGCCGGAAACGGATATCCTTCTGCTCCGGCCGGGAGAAACAGAGGACCTGTCCAGCGTGATTGTCCCTGAAAAGGACCTGGTTCTGTTGCTGAGCTGGTCTTCGACCACGGCAGATATGGTCAAGACCGCCAGGCAATTGCTGGATCTGAACGTGATCATGGTGGGCATCACCGAGAAAACATTCGCCGATATGGCTCTGATCGCCTACAAAAGCGGTGGCGTCGTACCGATTCTCAGTGGCGAGGAGGTGACCGTTTCCGGTGTAAAGAGCACGATCTGCATGCTTTTCTGCCTGGAGCTGTTCTGCACATGGCTGGCTGCGGTCAAAGGCCGGCGGACCGATGCTCAGTGGGCGATGGAGAATTTAAAATATATACCGACAGTTATCGAAGAGGTGCTGCGGGACGAAAACCTGAAAGCGGTTTCCGAGGAGCTTGCGCGACGCTATGCCGATGGTCCGGCCGCGGTTGTCATCGATGCTCAACAGTCCAGCGGGGCAGGTCAGGAAATTGCCTTGAAATTGGAAGAAAACAGCTGGTCCGCCATCGGCAAAACACTTGATTATAGTGAAGCGTTGCCGTTTATCGAAAATGAATCCCCGACAGGGTCGCTGGTCATTGTCAATGCCACCTGTGAGCGACGTCTTGATGAAGCCGTGGCCATCATGGAGAAGCTTCATCATCGTAGGATGAAATTTTTAGCCGTCAGCATTTCCCATCGTCAACAGGAGCTGGTGGACAGATACAGCGATGGAAACAGCATTTATCTGAAGCGTCTGGGGGAGGATTTGCAGCCTTTCGTGAACCTTGTCTTTTACTATCAGTTTGCCTTTTACTTCGGACTTGCTCGAGGGCGTGAAATCGGTGTTCCACCTCGAAACCGGGCAAAATCCCTCACCGTCAGCCGCAGCCTGAAGATGAATCATCATACGCCGGTTGAGCGGGTAGAAATGTTACAAGAGGTGAATCAGGCGAGCTCGCCAACAGAAACAGTTATTGAAAGGGCCGGAAAGAAGAGTGAATGGGAAGATTGCGCTCTCAATGACACGGAACGCCTGTACTATCGAAACATGCGCCGGCTATCGGAATCGATGGCCCGGCCGGTGAGGGGATTCAGCCGGTTGGAAGGCCTTGATGCCGATGCGGCGGAACGCCTTCACGGTATCCTGTTTTCCGACACGTCCGATATTGAGGAGATTGTATCGGTACCGTTGGACCGAAGTGCAGAAGCTGCAGTGAGAGTGGTCACCGACCAATGGCGGACTCTCATCGAACTGCCTTTTTCTGTGATGACCCCCTGGGAGGTAGCAGCGCATGTTCCCGACGGGGCACTGTTGATCATTGCGGCAGCAGCGCCTCCATCCGTTGGAATCCTGGACATGCTTTTGGCGAATACAAACGCTCCCTTTGTTTGGGTGGGACCCGAGGCTTCCGGAGCGTTTTTATCCGGAAGCGATAATTGCATCGGCCTTTTCAGCGATACCGCGGTTTCCGGCTTTCATAACGTTGATCTGCTGTACAGTCGAATGAATGAATTGCTTATCCGGGTTTGGGGAACGGTTGCACCGGATAAGGCCGCCGTGGTGGGAAGGCATGTTCAGATGAGTGCCCAGATAATTCTCTCGGTCCTGAATAATGCGGACCTCCTCCACGACATCCGCAGGGCCATAACAGCCAATACTGCCTACACAACGGCATTTTTCATCGGACCGCCGAACGGCACCGGTCTCGCCTGGGTGGAATGCTTCGATCAATTCAGCCCGGTCATTTTGGAACACCACCCTTACGGTCATAGTGCCCATGGTCCACTGGTAACCGTCGATCCCCGGGTGGAGCACAAGTTTATAAAGCTTGAATCACGGGATATCATGTCGTCTCGATACGGCACGTCCAGGGTGTTGGAATGGGAAAAAACCTATCTCGATGGGAACCACATTGATGCGTTTTTAAATCAACGTATGATGTCCTTGCACAAGGACCCTCAACGGCCGTTTTTCGCAGAAGAAAGTTGGTACCTGCCGATTTTACAACCGGACTACCAAACGATGGAAGACAATCTGATCATCCTGGATACGACCAGTAGCATGTATTTTCATCAAGCCGTCGATGAACTGGCCACCTTTGGTTGTCGATATCCGCGAATGATCGTTCTTTCCCAGGCAGCATTTGAAAGTGCACTTAAGGAGGCCGATATATTCAAGTTTCCCATTAGCGACGTAATTTTATTACCGGGTATTCCATCTGGTCAGAAGGTTCTTTCCGTGTCCGGACTCCAGCTGCCGTACTGTCTGAACCTGGTGGCGATGGCAATGGCCAGTGCGACGCGGCAAGCTTTCTGAGACCATAGCCATTGCCGGAATTCCGCTTGCATTGAAAAAATCTGGACTCCGGATATCCCCTCCTATCGAAACATATTACCGCACTCCGAAATCAATTTTTTTCTTACCCAACCGCTGAAAAAACCTATTGCAATGTTCAGGGTATAGCCTTTGTCAGAATTCCTTTCCGATTGAGAGACGGTATACGAATGCCAATGCACCGGAGTCATCGGAATCGGTATCGGGTTCGGAATCGGTATCGACTTCGAAGATAACCGTCCTGTCTCGATTCCGAACCCGATAGCGATCCCGACGCCGAGCATCTATCAGTGCGCATTCTCTCAACACGGTGTTGTGTTGACTGAAACACGCTTTACTTAAACGGAACATATTTTTGGCAATTGCTCTATAACTGAGAATACAGATTACTCCTGCATTTGTGAGGGAGCTCTTTTCCAGAATCCCCCTCTCAGGGATTCTGGAAAAATCAGGGATCTTCTCTGCGCGCTTTGCGCCTCCGCGGTGGATTTTTCTCCCAATTCGGTAACTCTTTTTTCCAAACCCATCGGAACGGAAGATTGTCATTCCCTATTGAGCGCCGCTATCCACGAACCAAACCGCTTTTCCCCTGCCGGCCGTAAACCGATTTCGGCGCCGGCTTCCAGAATGGCATGAACCATGCTGTCCCCATAACCCCGGCTGCAGGTCAACAAAAACCCTCCGTCGACACCGCTATCCAGGACGACAATCTGGCAGGGCACGTGGCAAAAAGGGCCTTGGAGCAGAAACGGCGCGGTGTTGCCCGGCTCCATGAAGTCCAAGCGGGTCAGTTTTTCGGCCACAGAGAAGATGTTGGGTCCGAACAGGGCCAGAAATACCGAGGATTCGCTGACATCCGTATAGCCCTGAAAATCGGGTATCGGCGGCGCTTCCGACCCGAGATGATAGATCGATGCCTGGGTGCGGTTCATGCGGTTGATCAGCATATCGCCGGAAAACGTACACTGACCGGGTATTTCGGGTATGATCAGATCGCAGGGGGTGATGTCCTCAAGTCCACCGTCCTGGAGATCCCACCGGGCTTTATGGGCCAGGTCGCCAATCCAGGGGCCGTGGCCTTCATTTTCGTATTCCAGGGCCACCGTCCAGTGGTCCCGTTCTTCCGTCTCGATAGGGCTGGCGGTGAATCTTACTGGTGATTGTCGTTTGAATTCAGCCATGATGGTTTCCTTTTTTGGGAATGTCTATCTCGGACATTGCACCACGATGTTATTCTTTTTCGGGCCTATGAGCAAAAATAAGGAATAAGCCGATCATACCCCCGCCCTCTAACTCCCTCCCACCAAGGGAGGGAGAAAAAAAGTCCTCCCCCTTGATGGGGGAGGATCGGTGGGGGTGATGGAGTGGCCGATTGCAACATCCTTGAGTTAGGTTATAGGCCCGTTCTTTTTATGCAAATCGCTGAAAAGATCTCATGCAGTGTTCGAGCTATAATTTCATCCGTTCACCCTCGGGATCATAAAAGGGCATGGGAACGACCCGGGCATCCAGGAGTTCGCCGTTGCATTCGTCCTCGAATATCTGCAGCCGGGTATCGATACCGGCCAGTTGGGATTCCACCAGAGCCATCCCAACGGCTTCGCCGGTAGTAAAACTCTTTCGCATGGTAGCCACATAACCGCGGACCTTGGTATCGACGATGATGGCGCCGTCCCGGGCGGCCCGGGTGTCGTCCGCCATGCGGATGCCCACCAGGGTCAAACGGCCGGGATCGTTTTCGGCCTGGCGCAGGGCCACGGCCCCCACTGTCTTGGCGTCTGATTTGGTGCGGTCCCACAAGAACCCGAGGCCGACATCCAGCAGGTTCGTGCGCTGCTCGGATTCCTGGCCGAGGATGATGTGGCACTTTTCCATGCGGAGCACGTTCTGCGTTTCGACACCGAAATTTCGGATGCCGAATTCGGCGCCCGCCTCCTTGAGCATGTCCCATACCGTCTGCATGTATGATGCGGGTACGTGAAGCTCGTAGGAAAGTTCGCCGACAAACCCCAGGCGCATCGCGCGAACAGGGATCGTCTCCCGGATGAAAAACTCCCGATAGCCGGAAAAGGGAAAGGCCTCGTTGGAGACGTCGATATTGACCGCCTTGGCCAGCACCTTCCGGGCGTTGGGCCCCGAGAGATTGATGACCCCCATGGAATCGGTGAGATTGACAATGTGAAAGTCCCAGTTGTCGAAACGGGTGTGGTAGCGGATCCATTCCGACGCCTGCCCGGCCCGACCTGTGGACGTGGTGAAGCAGTAGTCGTTCTCTCCCAGCTTGGTCACCACGCCGTCGTCGATAACGCAGCCATCGTCGTTGCACATGGCCGAGTATTTGATGCGGCCTTCCGTGACCTTGCTCATGTCCGAGACGTACACCCGCTGCAGGGCCTTGAGGGCATCGGGACCGTGGATGCGGAACTTGCCCAGGGTGGAACCGTCCAGCATGCCGACGTTATTGCGCACGTTGAGGATTTCTTCCTTGCAGTCGAAATCTTCGCTGAAATAGCGGGCCCGCTGCCAGACGCCGATGTTGCGGAAAATGCCACCGTCGGCCTTCTGGGAATCGTGCAGCGGGGTGCGCTTGAACATGTGGTGGTTGTAGCCGGCATAGGTGGCAATATATGTCGGCACCAGCGGGGGCCGCACCGTGGTGGGTTTCGGCGTGCCCGTGGAGGCGGTGTATTTCGCCACAAACAGGGGAAGATTGTGACCGGGGATACCGCTTTGGCCGGGCCCCAGCCCCACTGCGGCATACCGTTTGACCAGCTCCGGAACATCAAACCCCGCGTCGATGGCCTGTTTCACCGATTTGACGGTGGCGTCTTCATCGAAGCAGATAAAACTCTTGCGGCCTTTCACCGGAGCGGTGACCAGTTTGCAGCCCCGTTCGGGGCCGGGAAGCGCCGCGACGGCCTGACGGGCCGCGGCAGCCGCCTGAGTCACATCAGCGCCCGCGGCCGCCGCCGCCTCCAGGCCGGCCAGGCGGCCCGATGCTTCGATGGCATCGGGGTCGTTGATGCCGGTGATCCGTCCGGCGGGGAACATCTTTTCGGGCAATCCGGTGGGTAGAAAATAACCGGTCCGACGATCGTAGCCCATCCCGGCCTGGGCCAGGATAAAGGGACCGCTCACCGGTGTCAGACCGGCCGAGGCCACCAGCAAGTCGCAGGGAAATTGTCGCCGGACAGTGCCCTCCACGGTGGAGAGGGTGGCTTTCTTCACGGTTTTGCCGCCGTGGGCGTGGGTCGCCACCCAACCTCCGAGCACCGGAATGTCACGCTCGGCGAGGGCCTCCAGCAGGTCGGGACGCTGGCCGTCCTCACGGATGTCGGCCACGCAGGCGATCTTCACCCCGAGATCGGAGAGGTCGACGGCCGCCTCCAGGCCCAGGTCGTGTCCCACCGAAAACACCGCTTCCTTGCCCGGCGGGATACCGTAAGTGCGGGCGAGGCGGTGGGCACAGCCCACCTGCATGACACCGGGGCGTTCGTTGTGCTCGAAGAGCAGGGGGCGTTCGATGCAGCCGGTGGCCACAACGACGCTGGCTGAACGGATCTCGATGTAGCGCTCGGTGAACCCGTCGCCCGCTTTGCCCACCTGGAATGCGGTAATCAGATTGTTGTTGTACGCCCCCACCATGGCGGCGTGCTCGAAGCGCCGGATGTTGGCGGTCTGTTTTACTTGTTCGGCCAGCTCCCGGGCCCGCTCGTAAAGGTGCGTGCCCTGGCCGTTGGTGGTGACGCGATAGTCGAAGCACCCGCCCAGATGGGGGCGTGATTCCAGCAGGACCACCCGATGCCCGGACTCGGCGGCCGCAAGGGCCGCGGCCATTCCGGCGGGGCCGCCGCCGATAACCGTGACTTCCGCCGTCAGGTATTGCTCGTCATAGCGGCCCTTCATCTCATCGTCGGGGGAAATCACCCCCAGTCCGGCGGCCTTTCGGATTTGCTTCATGGCCACCGGCCACACGGCCGCCGGCTTGTGCATGGTTTTGTAATAGAATCCGGCCGGCATCATCCAGTCGAGTTTATCGATGAACCCGAGCCAGTCGAAGTTCGCCGATCCCTTTACATTCTGCGCATCGACGACCATGCCGTCTTTGAGCAGTGTGTTTTCAGTGCGGACGTTGGGGATGCCGTCCACCGCCATGCACGTGTTGCTGCACTCGCCGTCGAGGCTGTAAAGCCCCCGAGGGCGGTGATACTTCAGACTGCGGCCGAATATCCGGACACCGCCGGCATACAGTGCCGTTGCCACGGTATCTCCGGCCGCCCCGCGATAGGTTTTTCTCCTGTATTTCAGAGTCAACGGTTCATCCGTGTTGATCCGGAGGGTGGGGAGTTGCTTAAGCCTGTCCATTTTCGGCCTCCGGTGGTTTTACTTCGAGGTTTTTGGTGGTGTCGCGGAAGGTGGTGAACCAGGCCCCGCACCCGTCGCGATGGCACCACCACTCCTTCTGGATCCCGACCGTACAGGTGTTCATATGGACATAGTCGCACCAGGCCCGGGGTGTCAGACCCTCCTCTGCCGGCCGGGGTCCTTTGTCTTCACCGCCGTATCGGAACTCGTAGCCGTTGCGTTTGCCGCAGACGGGGCACGTAAGTGTCAACGCCATGATGTTATCTCCTTGGGCTAGTTGTCCGGCGTATAGTTGACCAATGCCGCGGTCTCTCCCATCAACCGGTGGTTTTCGTAACGGCGCAGGTGAAACGGTTTGAGCATCTCCGGGCAGTTGCCGGTGGCCATGTATTCGGCCATGTATTTGCCCACGGCGCTGCAGGATTTGAACCCGAAGTATCCCCAGCCGCAGTCCATGTAGAGGCCATCGATGGGATCGTTGCCGTCCATGACGGGGGCCATGTCGGGGGTCATGTCCGCCAGGCCGCCCCAGATCCGCATGAATTTCACGCCGCGCAGACAGGGGAGCCAGTCCGACAGAGCCTCGGCCTGGTGTTTGATGTAATGCGCCGTGTTCTGGGTGGTGTAATTGGGCCACGGGTCCATGTGGGCACCGGTGGCGATTTCGCCCTTCAGCGTCTGGTTCGCATAGCAGTGGTAGGCGCCCGAGGACACCACGTGGTCCAGAATCGGTTTGAGCGGCTGGGTCACCATGGCCTGGATGGTGAGGACACTGATGGGCAGCTTGATGCCGAGCATGTGGTACATGATACCGGCGCTGTACCCGCCGGCGCTCACCAGCACCCGCGGGGTCTGGATGCGTCCGCGGGCGGTGTCGACTCCGGTGATCCTGCCGCCGGCAGATAGGATGCCGGTGGCTTCGGTCTGCTGGTGGATGTGCACGCCGTGTTTGGCGCACCCTTTGGCCAGGCCCCACACGACGGCGTCATGACGGACGATGCCGCCCGGGGGATGGTACATGGCGCCGTGGATCGGAAAGGTGATGTCTTCGGAAATGTTCAGCGCGGGCACCAGCGCCTTGGCTTCCTTGGCGTCGATGAGATGGCTCTCCACGCCATGAAACTGGGCGGTGGCAATGGTCATCCGGGCCGCTTTCATGGCCGCCTCGCTGTGCATGAGATTGAGATTGCCGCAGTTGTTGAACATCAGGTTGAAGTTGAGCTCTTTGGTGAGGACCGGCCACAGGTCCAGGGCCTCTTTGTAAAGCGGCACATTCTCCTGGGTCCGCTGGTTGGCCCGGACGATGGCGGTATTGCGGCCGGCGCCGCCAAAGCCGATGTATCGCTTTTCGAGAATCGCCACATCGGTCAAACCGTGTTCTTTGGCCAGATAGTACGCTGCCGCAAGACCGTGCAGACCGCCGCCGATGATGACCGCATCGTAGCTGGATTTGAGCCGTTTTTTAGTTCCCCACAGGGGCTTGCGTTTGCCGAACATGAGAACACCTTTCGCTGTCAGGATGTTCGAGGTTGTCTCCAAACCACCCGCCCGGCAGGAAGCCCTGGCAACCATCGATCACGTGCCGTGAATGCTCCCCGGGCGGCACACCTCTATCCTAAATGAAAGAAATAATGTCAAATAAAATTTATAATGTAAGAAATATTTTATTTCAGGTCGATTTTTTCTTGCCAAACCGCATCATTTTATTATGAGATATGGCAGGTTTAAGCCAATCCAAGCCAAGTGAAAGGTTTCTTTCATGCCATTGTCCGGACATTGCACCATAACACTCTGAATTAAAGTCTTTTTTACCAACCCACCGAACAAATCTCATGCAATGTTGGGGATGGAGAAATAGATAAAAGGTGGCAAATATGAACCATGTAGACAATCCGGTGGTCCAGCACATTGTAGACCACATGCCGACGTTGACGCCAAAAGGACGGATCCTGGGAAACTATGTCGTGCAGCACCCGCAACAGGCGGTCTTCATGACCACCAAAGAGCTGGCCAAGGCCTGCGCGGTCAGTGAGGCCACCGTGGTGCGTTTCGTCGGCCAGTTGGGGTATGGGACCTATGGCACCTTTCTTCAGGCCCTGCGGGATTTGGTCAATACCGGCATGACCCTGCAGGAGCGTGTCGATCTGCCCGGCCTGAAGGGGGCGGAAGGGGATCTTCTCGGCCAGGTCATGACCGAAGAAATGGAAAATATGCGTCAGCTTTACCAGACCATCGACCGGGAGACACTGAACACGTTTATCGATCAGTTAGGGAAAGCCCCGTCAGTGTATGTCGCCGGCTCCCGGCTGTCATACACCTTTGCCTATTATTTCGGCTGGTCCCTGTCCAAAGTCCGCAAGGGGGTAAACATTCTAAAAGGCAGCGACAGCACCGTCTTCGATCGACTCAACAGCGCCCCTGCGGATGCACTGATAGTGATTGTGGCCACGTCACGCTACCCGAATGAACTCATCCGGCTGGCGAAGCTTGTCCGCCGCCTCGATCAAACCCTTCTGGTCATGGCCGACAGTCCGTTGTGCCCGCTGCTTCCCTTTGCCCACAGAACAGTGGTGGTGCCGTCCCAGTCCATCCCGTACATCGGCTACATTGCCGCCATGTCCGGTGTCATCAGCTACCTGGTTCTGGAGTTGGCCGCCAAACAGCGGGATGACGTCCGCCCCCACCAGGAAAAGCTGGAGCAGATTTACCTGGAGAACGATATCCTGTTTAACCTGCCGATGACGAGCGATCCGAAAAAGTAGGATTTTAGGATCGGGCTACTTCCTGACTCCGGAATATAACGATCCCTCACGACATCGAAGAAGACGCCCTCCGGCATGTCCTTCTAATGGTTGCTGCTGAAAAACGATGGCGCCTGCCAATCACCGTAACTCCAATGGTGACAATGCGAACGGTTGAGGGGTCTCTATAATTGCTTTTCAGGAACGATTTTCATAAACCACGCTTTGAATCGGAGCCACCAATTCGTCAAGGGTTCTGTTGTCTCGATCACTTTTTGATTATCAATGCGGCTATGCCATTCGAGCCTCCCCCTGTCGTTTACACGTACCCGATAAGCGATGGTTGCCAGGATTTCTTCCATGTCCTGTGTCAAGCGTTTAACAATTGCTTCAGAGTCAATTAACAGGCCCATTTCGGCGTTGATTTCAATCGAGCGAGGGTCGAGATTCAGTGAACCGACAAACAGTTGTCTGTGATCTATAAAAAAGGCCTTGGTATGCAGGGTTAGCGTGTCCGGGCCTTCCTTGTCGTTGCTCAATTCACGCGCCGCGTTGGCGCGTGCTTCATATAACTCGCCACCAGCCTCAATGACATCCTTTCGGTAGCTCGCATAAGCGGAATGCACCGGCACATGATTATTGGACGCCAGTGAATTGGTGAGGATGACGACGCGCACCCCCCTATCGACCAGATCGCGGACCAGCTGTACACCCCCATCGCCCGGCACATAGTATGGTGAAATAAACACCACTTCTGTTTCGGCACTCAGTATGACGTCGCGCAAGTCCATGGCGAGCCGCATATGCGCTTCGTCGACCTTGCTGATCAGCTTGTCCGGGCTGTCACTGAGGACACGGGCCCGCCCGGCATACAGCGATCGCCGGCCTTCGATGAGATCTTGCAGCAGCCGGCTGTCGAGTGCCTGTCTGTATACGCCGTCATAGATGCCATCGAACTCTTCGGCGATGTCCGCTCGAACCGTTTCCAGATCCTCTTTTCGGGGATCGTGGGTGAATTGCTCGATGGGCACAGCCCGCGAATGGTTCCAGAATTCGTCGAAGGACTCGGATATTTCGGCTGCGATGGGTCCCACGGCCAGAACATCGAAGTCGATAAAGACCGAGTCGATTTTCAGCTGAAAGTACTCATCAGCGATATTTCGGCCGCCGACAATGGCAATCGCATTGTCCACGGTAAATGATTTGTTGTGCATGCGCCGGTTCGCCTGACCGAATGAGCCGACAAAGTTCACCGCGTAAATGCCGACCCGGGAAACCGGGTTGAAGATCCGAATTTCGATATTGGGGTGCTGATTCATCAGCAGGAAAGTTCGATCGGGAGCTGTGGTAAATAAATCATCCAGAAGAAACCGAACTCGAACACCCCGGTCCGCTGCTTTGAGCAGCGCGTTTGCCATCACGGCGCCGGCTGTATCGTTCTTCATTAAAAAATACTGCAAATCGATACTCTTGGTTGCCCGTTCTGCCAGCCTGAGTCTGGCACCCAACGCGTCCATACCCTGATTCAGGGGATAAAACCCGGAGGCCCCGCCGAACCGGGCGGCCATGTCGGCAGCATATTGGCCGAACGCCGTATCGCTTGTGTCGGTGATCGCTGTGCTGTAAGGTTTTGGTTTCTCAAAGGATACTGTCGCACAGCCGGCTAAAAGCACGCTGCATATCACGATTGCCGAAATTTTATATAGCCTGGTGGTCATCCTTTTGGTTATCCTTCAAGGATATCGGGGACGGATTCTATCCTGCTCTTTTCACTACCCGGGTTGCCGATCAGTATACATTTGGTCGCGCGACCGAAGCTGGCGATGACTTCATCTGTCAGCCGACAGCGATTGACCATTCCGGCTCTTATAAAATCGGACGAAATATGCAACTGTGATGAGCGTTATGTCCTGAAATACCTTGGATTCATAGACGCCAGGCCTGGGTCGAGGTACAGGCTTCGGAAGCCTGCTTCAACGTACTCAGAAATTCCACTGTCAATCGGTGCAGCCGTTTGGGGACGCTTAGCAGATGCCCCATCCAGACCATGGGCCCTTGGAAGCTCTCGACACTCAACAGTTTGACCTTGCCCTCTTCTTCGCGAAATTTCCACGTGTGAGACGCATGGATGCCGAGTTTGCCGCCCTCCCAGACAACCTCCCGGCCCGGATCGCATTTAACGATTTTAGGTTGAACCTTCATGGGAAATGCCAGGGGGCGAATCACGAAGGAAAAGCAGGTACCGGCGGACAGGTCCTCGTCCCCCGAAATGATACAGCAACTCCGGCAGGCCGTGTTCCAGCTGTCCCAGTCCTCCATTTGGGAGAAGGTCCGCCACACCACACTCAAGGGTGCATTTATTTCGATCTCTTCTTTGATCACCATGGATGCGACTCCGATGCGATACGATGATTGCAAGTAATGTCAGAAAGCAGCTTTAAGGATAACCACCCTTGCCGGTGAGTAAAGGTCTCCTAAAGTATCGATCTTTCATCTTTTTATCAATATTTATCGCAAATGCGAAGCACAAAATTCTGCTATCCTTCTTGCGAAAAGGGGGTATGTGCGATACAGTACTAAACACTACGTTTCGGAGCTGAATACAGGAGCACTCAGGCTCTCTCTCCCGCACTCACGTGCTGATGTCTGATCTACAAGCTGCAATTTTAACTACCCAAAAATGAGTGAAATTATAGATTGCGTTTAGATCAGTCCTTCTAATTCCCACCGGAGTAGGGATCGAATGCCCGTGCCAAACGAAAATAGGGCTTCTCCCCGGATTCGTAAGCAGGCGAATCTCACCATTGCCTTGGGTGGCGGCCGAAACCATCACGATGGGCAAATGCAAAACTATAACGAAGACGGGCTGTTTTTTGTATGCTCGGAGGACTACGAGCCGGGTGACCAGCTACAGCTTACCATGGACACGTATGATCCCGGGGCGCAGGGGCCCGAGGAATTCCGGTCCTACGTGGTGGAGGTAAAAAGCTGTAGAAAACTGGAAATCGATAAGGAAACCCGTTTTGGGGTCGGTGTCTGTTATTTGTACAAGTCAAAAGAGGACATCCCCCGTTTGACACCTGTCCGCCAGAACAATGTCCCCGCAAATGCACTGCGCAAAAGGGCGGAACAATTTCTTGCCGAACATGCGGACGCCATCCCGGAAATAGCAGACACCGATACCAGACAAATTCTGCATGAGTTGCAGGTCCATCAAATCGAACTTGAAATGCAAAACGATGAACTGCGCCGGGCACAAATCGAAACGGGGACCGCTCTGGCGAAATACACCGATCTTTATGATTTCGCTCCGGTCAGCTATTTTACAATCGATTCGAAGGGGCTGATCCAGAAGGTAAACCTGACCGGAACGGCCCTTCTGGGTTTTGAGCGCCAACACCTGATCGGCAAGCCTTTCAGGTACTTTGTAGCCCAAGAAGATAAGGATTCCTTCTGGCGTCACCGTCGATCGGTCATCGAATCCCGCAGCCGAAAATCGATTGAACTAAAACTAGATTGCAAAAATGGTGCGCAGGTTTTTGTTAGCTTGGAAAGCAGCCTGATTCCCCAGGTCGAACCGTTTAAGAACGAAGTTTTTTCGGCTGTGATCGATATTACCGAGCGTAAGAAAGCTGAAGAGGAATGCAGGCGACTCGAAGAGCATTTAAACGAAGCAAAGAAAATGGAAGCGATCGGAACCCTGGCCGGAGGGGTGGCTCACGACTTTAACAACCTTCTTATGAGTATCCAAGGCTATGTATCGCTGATGCGGGAAGACCCCGGCTTGAACCAGCCCTATGCCGGCTATTTAAAAAGTATCAGTGCGATGCTCCGAAGTGCCGCCGAGTTGACCGGACAGTTGCTTGGCTTTGCACAGGGCGGAAAGTATGATGTCCGTCCAATCAGCATCAACACCAGCATTCTAAACAGCGTGGATATATTTAAGCGCACGCACAGGGACGTCCAGGTCATAACCGACCTGCAGGATGATCTTTGGGCGGTGAAGGCTGATCGATCCCAGATCGAACAGGTGCTGTTGAACGTTTTTATTAATGCCGGTGATGCCATGCCGGATGGCGGCCGTCTGAGAGTCCAGACGGCTAATTTGGATCTGGAAGAAAATCCCGGTGGTCCCCCTCAACTGCCGGCGGGCAGCTATGTACGGATAACACTCAGCGACACGGGAAGCGGGATGGACCAGGCGACCCGTGAAAGGATATTCGAACCTTTTTATACCACGAAGCGCGGCGGACAAGGCACTGGTTTAGGATTGGCCTCCGTCTACGGTATCATTCGCAACCACAAGGGGCGTATTCAGGTCTCCAGCGAACCGTCTGAAGGCAGCACATTTATCATCTACCTTCCGGCAACAACCGATAGCATCGCCCCCATAGCCCGCCTCCCCCAGGAGATGCCCTCCGGCACCGAAACCGTTCTGCTGGTGGACGATGAACTGCATGTCAGAGATGTGGGCGTCATTATGCTCAAACGTTTGGGCTATCGCGTGTTACTTGCAGAGAGCGGAAAAGAGGCGATCGAACAATATGGTCGGTACCACAACCAAATCGATTTGGTGGTGCTGGACATGACAATGCCCGGAATGAGCGGCCGTGAGACATACGAGCATCTTCGAGCGCTTCATCCAGGGGTAAAGGTCTTGCTGGCCAGCGGGTACAGTAAAGAAGGCGCCGCCGAAGAAATCCTCAAGCGCGGCTGCAGGGGATTCATTCAAAAGCCCTATACGCTCCAACAGTTTTCCCAGATACTGCGACAGATCCTCGATACAGATCAGAGACAAGGATGACAACGGGAACGACCCGCTTTGAGATGCGCGAATCCATGACACAAGAAAACACCATTCCCATCGTCGGAATGGGCGCTTCGGCCGGCGGGCTTGCGGCAATAGTGATTATACAGCATCTGGACCCGAAACATAAAAGTCTCATGGGAGAACTGCTACGGCCCCGTACCGCGCTGAAGATTATCGAGATAGAGGATGGCCTCAAACCCGAGGCCAATTGTATCTATATTAATCCACCCAATCGTCTCGTGGGCATTTCCGACCACACCCTCCGCCTGGTGAAACCAGATGAAAACCTGCATGCCGGCATGCCCATCGATTATTTTCTGCGGCAACTGGCGGAGGACCTGAAAGATAAGGCGATTGCCGTCATCCTGTCCGGCACCGGCACCGACGGGACTTCAGGGATCAAGGCGATTAAGGGTGCGGGGGGCATCGCCATGGTGCAGCAACAGGATCAGGCGGCCTATACAGGAATGCCGGCCAGCGCCATCGGTACCGGACTTGTGGATTTGGTGCTGCCGGTTGAAAAGATGGGCCCTGACCTGCTCAAGTATCTGCATCAGCCGTACATCGCCGCCAAGGAAAAACCGGACACCACCGACACCCTCGACGCCACCATCAAAAAAATCCTGCTGATCATCCGTTCCAAAACCGGTAATGATTTCAGAGGATATAAATTAAACACCATCCGTCGCAGAGTTGAGCGCCGCATGGCCCTGCAGCAGATCCGTCGTCTTCAGGACTATTTGCGATTCATTGAGCAGACACCGGTCGAAATCGATACGCTGTTTAAGGATCTGTTAATCGGCGTTACCAGTTTTTTCAGAGACCCCCAGGCATTTGAAACGGCAGCTGAAAAAGCTCTCGTGCCGATCTTGAAGAACAAGCACCCGGACAGCCCGGTTCGCATATGGGTTCCCGCATGTGCAACCGGGGAGGAAGCCTACAGCCTGGCCATCTTGCTCGATGAGCTCATGAGTAGGCTGAATAAACACCACCATGTACAGATATTTGCCACGGACATCGATGAGGATGCCATCAAACTCGCGCGACAGGGGCTCTATCCATACAGCATTGCCGCCGACATCACCAAGCAGCGGCTGCACCGATTTTTTGTTAAAGACGGTAAAACATATGCCATCCGGAAAAAAATTCGGGAACCGGTCGTTTTTGCACTCCAGAACCTGATCAACGATCCGCCGTTTTCCAGACTGGATATGGTCAGTTGCCGCAATCTTCTGATTTACATGGATAAAGAGCTACAGAAGAAAATAATACCCCTTTTCCATTTTTCGTTGGTCCCGGATGGTATGTTGTTTTTGGGAAGCTCGGAGTCGATCGGTCGTTTTTCCGATCTCTTCACTCCCATCCATTCCAAGCATAAGCTATTCAAACGCAAAGAGATACTGTTGGAGAAAATGGTCGAATACCCGCGCACTCCCCTGCTCGATACCGTTGGAGTCCCGCAACCGACTGAGCCCAAAAAAGCGCTGGACGCCCGTGCGGTTGCCGAAAGCATGGTCCTTAAACATTATACGCCGGACAGTGTCCTGATTAATGAGAAATACGAAATTCTTTATTATTTGGGTGATACCAGCCCCTTTCTAAGCCAATCGGCGGGTGAGCCCAGCGTCAGCTTGCTGCATCTCATCCGCAAAGAACTTTACCATAAATTGAGCATCGGCTTGGCAAAAGCCGTCCGGGAAAAAACGAACATCGTTATCAAGGAATTGCCCCTCCATCATGACCGCCGGCTGGCGACATGCGACATCAGCATCAACCCTCTGAATGAACCGGCTGCTCCCCAGGGAATGATGCTGGTGATCTTCGAGAAACACGATTCGCCGGCCGACACCGCGACCGAGACCAAGGCGAAAGTGGATGAAGAAACCCTCAACCCTCATGTAAATAGCCTTGAGGAAGAGTTAAAATATACACGGGAGAGTCTTCAGTCGACCATTGAGGAACTGGAAACCTCCAACGAGGAGCTCAAATCAGCCAACGAAGAATTGCAATCTACCAATGAAGAATTGAAATCTACCAACGAAGAACTGGAAACCTCCAGAGAGGAGATGCATTCGACCAATGAAGAACTGGTGACAATCAATGACGAGCTGCAAAGTAAATTAGCAGAGCTGGTTCGGGCCAAGGACGACATTAACAACCTGATGGCCAGCACCGAAATCGCCACCTTGTTCCTGGACTGCCAATTGCGCATCAAACGCTACACCCCGGTAACCACCGAGTTGTTCAATTTAATCAAGAACGATATCGACCGCCCCATCGGTGATATTACATCCAGCATCGCATATACTAATTTACCTAAAGACGCCGAAACGGTTCTGGCAACTCTGATACCGATCGAAAAAGAGTTTTCGACCGAGGACGGCAAATGGTTCACCATGCGCATGATGCCGTATCGAACGGGTGACAACCTGATCGATGGCATAGTGGTCACCTTTGCCGATATATCAAGAATAAAGCGCTCGGAAGATCTGCAGCGATTGGCGACAGTGGTGCAGGATGCAAACGATGCCATTACGGTGCAGGATTTCGACGGTAACATTCTTGCCTGGAATAAAGCCGCCGAAAGAATCTACGGCTGGGACAAATCGGAAGCCCTGAAGATGAATATAGGTAATCTTATTCCGGAGGATCGGCGCACCGAAATCGATGCACTGAGGACGAAATTAAAAGAAGGAAAACCGGTTAAATCGTTTGAAACCCTGCGTAAAACCAAAGCGGGTCAACTCGTAGACATTTGGCTGACCGCAACAGCCCTGGTGGATAATACCGGCATGCCAATTAGTTTTTCGACAACCGAAAAAATTGTGTAAAAAAACATCTGCCTGGGCAACAGCTCATGGAGTTCGAACGCCGGATCCATAGGCCCTTTCTTGATCGTCACGGCAGGATCACGTTGCGGTAATCATGATGGGTACAATTCCATTTCGGAAGGAATACTCTCAATTACCATGGGCAGCTCTGTTATGCCGTACAAAACCTGGTCGAATTCAAATCAACGTTAGTCAAGTTTATCAACAATGTCCCCTATTTTTTTCGCGCTTGACGTCATGGCTCTCATGATATTCAATTTAAAGGTGTGAATGTGGAGAAGGGGCTCGATTTCAATAAACCTTCTCAGCGGCGTGCCCTTTTTGAAGAAACTTAATCATGAATCCAACGAAAGATCATCCTGGCTGCACACTGGCCGAAGGATTCAGCGTCCGGGAAAAACTCTGGGCGCAATCGTCCTTCCTTATCATGGGGATCGTCGGGACCATTGGCATCGTCAGGGCCGACTGGCCGTGGGTGCTGCCCTACATCGTCATCTACTGGTACGGTATTCCGGGTGTCATCATGCGACACACAAACTGCCCAAGATGTCCGCACCTTCATGTCTATGGCGACTGCCTGCAAGCCCCTCCTGCATTCACGAAATGGCTCGTGAAAAAACGGAAAACAGAACCCTTTACTCCCGGTGAGCGGGTGCTGTTTTACCTGATCTTTATTTTGATCCCTGTCTACCCGTTGTACTGGCTCATATCTCAACCGGTGCTGCTGACCGTTTTCGCGCTGTCCGCCGGCATGTGGTATCTCGGGCAATGGCTCTATTTCTGCAAGCGGTGCCGCATCGAGTCGTGCCCCTTCAATCGTGCGAAAATTCCCTCTGCATCGTCCTGAATAAATCTATGAACAAATTTAAGGATATGGAAAATGACCGTTCTATCACCCCACCGCGCCTCCCCCATCAAGGGGGAGGACAAGATTTCTCCCTCCCCTGGAGGGAGGGCGTCGGAGGGAGGGGGTATAAACGGATTCTATCTAAATCCGACCGGCTCTCATAAAAAGTTTTGTGAGTCCAATTTTCCCATTGACGGCGGGAAATTGCCGCGGGTAAGGTAAAGAAATACAGCGCGAACGTTCCTTCCTCTCATACCTCAACATTCAACGAGTTTCGCGCATCATCGTTTATCATTCCGGATTTTAGCTGCCTTTACAGGCTGGTCCGGCATCACGGAATAGACGCCCCACTTCCCCAATACCTTATAAGAGCAGGCAGATGCCATGAATGCCGAGATAAAATTCGATTTTGCCGAGTGTTTCGAAAAGCTTTCCGGAGTTGCCCACGCCGTCCCGTCCGAGAAGGCCGCGGTGGACGAAATCATTTCCATCATTACATCCAAGGAGGCCAAATGCGTCGCCCTGGCGAACCTGCCCAAAAAGCTGGTGACCGCCATCGAAAAGCGCTGCGACGGCATAAAGGTGCTCAAGGAACCGTATGCCGCCGAGACCCTGCCGGCAGCTATTGACGAGGCCGACGTGGGGATCACCGGCATCGCGTTTGCCATCGCACAATCGGGCACCCTGGTGGAAACAACCACAAACGACGCGGTCCGCCTGGTGTCGGCGCTGACGCCGACCTATATCGGGGTGCTGCGTAAGGCCGATATCGTGAACCGGTTCGAGGATGGATCGGCGCGCATCCGCGAGATCGTGAAGGAGCACGATGAAAACCTGGTCATCAGTTTCATCTCGGGTCCGAGCCGGACGGGTGACATCGAACTGAAGCTGACCCTGGGCGTGCACGGACCCGGCGAAGCCCACGCGGTGATCATTGGCAAATAGAGATAGTACATCAAATGATTACCGCAGAGACGCAGAGGGCGCTGAGGGTTAAGGTTTGCCGGTTTGCCAGTTACCCGGTTATCCTGAGCCTGCCGAAGGGTTCATTGGTCGTCCAGCAATATTAACTGGGAATACGAATTGCTCCTGCACTTCTGAGGAAGCGCTTTTCCAGAATCCCCCTCTCAGGGATTCTGAAAAAATTAGATAACCTCTCTGCGCGCTTTGCGTCTTTGCGATAATAGTTATCGAACTGGAGAAACCCATGACCACTCAACGCTATGAACGTCTGTACGAAAAAATCGATGCGTCGCTGAAGGATCGGTCCGCCAGCGATGCCCTGCTGCGGTGCATGAAACGCGGGCGCGACACGCGGGCTGCGGCCCTGGAGACATTGCCGGGCGGCACAGCGTTTCGAAACGATGTCCGGAAGGCAAAGGAGCGCTGCATCGAGGATCTTCCCCGCTTGAAGAAACAGTTCATTGAAAACGTGGAAAAACGGGGTGCCAAGGTATTTGAGGCCAAAACCCCGGCTGATGTCATCAAATACTGCATCGATCTGGCCAAGGAACGTGGCGCAACGCACCTGGCGAAATCCAAATCCCTGACCACCGAAGAAATCGAGCTGAACCGGCCGCTCATGGATGCTGGCATCGATGTGGTGGAAACCGATCTGGGAGAGCTCATCATTCAGCTCGTGAATGAAAAGCCGTTCCACCTGGTGTTTCCGTCCGTTCACAAGATGGCCCCCGAGGTGGCCAAGATTTTCGAAAAAGCCACCGGAAAGCCCGTAGAGGGCAACATCCCGAGCATCATGAAAGTCGTCCGCAAGTATCTTCGGCCCATTTTCCTGAATGCCGAGATCGGCATGACCGGCGCCAACATCGGCATTGCCGAAACCGGCGCCATCTGCATCGAAACCAACGAGGGCAACGCCCGCAACGTATCGAGCATCGGTAAATGCCATATCTGCGTCATGGGGATGGAGAAAATCGTCGAAACCATCGAGGACGCCATGCTGATGATCCTGGCACATCCTGTCAGCGCGTCCGGCCAGCTTCCGACCACCTACGTCACCTGGATGCACGGCCGCAATCCGCTCGGGGAGGGAGACGGAAAGAATGCCAGGGAGAGCCATATCATCATTCTGGACAACGGCCGCACCGAGATGCGCGACGACCCGGATTACCGGGAGTCTCTTTACTGCATCCGCTGCGGGGCTTGCATGAACGTCTGCCCTACCTCGGGTATCGTCGGCGGACACACCTTCGGCCACATCTATCCCGGCCCCATGGGCATCTGCTGGACGGCCGCCGTTCACGGCCTCGAAACAGCCGGGAATTTTGCGCCCCTTTGCATTTCCTGCGGCCTGTGCAAGGAGATCTGCCCGGCCATCATCGACATGCCCCACATGATCGCCGAGATAAAGCATCGGGATGCTAAAAAACATGGATACCCCCTGCCGAACAAAGTCATGATGGGCGCCGACAAGGCGGCCAGGCTGGGCTCGGTCACCGCTGCGGTGGCCAACTTCTCCTTGAACACCCGGGCCATTCGCAAGCTGATGGATAAGACCATCGGTCTGTCGGCGGATCGAAACGTGCCGCCCTTTACCTATCCCACATTCATGCAGCGGTTCAAAGATCACCGGTTGAAGGTCGTCGCCCCCCAGCGGAAGGTGGCGTTTTTCGTCGACGTGTATGCCAATTACAACGATCCCGACCTGGGCATGGCGGCCGTCCGACAGCTCGAAGCGTTGGATTGCGAGGTGGTATTGCCCCCCCAGGATGCCAGCGGCTATCCATTTATCGCATACGGGGATCTGGATCGGGCACGGAAGACGGCAGCCGGCAATGTGGCCAAATTATTCCCTTACGCCAATCAGGGATACGACATTGTCAGCATCGAGCCCACGGCCACATACAGTCTGGCCGAATCCTACCCCCATTTGTTGAAAAACAACAACGCATCCCGCCGGGTGGCCGACCACACCCATGAACTGTTCGAGTATCTGAACAAGCTTGAGGAAGACACCGGGAATGCACCGATGTCAAGGTCGCTGAAGGGTAGAAAATTCGGGTTTCACATCCCCTGCCACCAGCGTGCCCTCGGCTCCGGACACGGCGCCATCGAATGGCTGCGACGGCGTGGCGCGGAAGTCGAGGTGATCGAGACCGGCACCTGTTGCGGCATGGGCGGGACGTTCGGCCTGAAGGCAGGACTACTTGGTCACAAACTTTCCATGGCTGTGGGAGATGCTCTCTTTGATTTGTTCAAAGCCGCCGAAATCGATGCCATCGTCACAGAGAGCAGTGTATGTAAAATTCAACTTGCGGAAGGCACCGGCCTCGAGGTGTTTCACCCCCTGCAACTGCTTTAGCCAAAAAAAAGTAAAAGGAGTAAACGTATGAAGCGTACATTCATGACAGTGATAACAATGGCTGCTGTTTTATTCGTGGCAGGAAGTGCGGTCGCTCAGCAGGATCTGGTTGAGACCGTGGTTAACGGTTGTAAGGCTGAAATGGATAAGTTCTGCAGCCAGGTGACGCCTGGCGAGGGCCGCATGCTGGCATGCCTGTTTGCCCACGGAGATAAGCTGTCTCCGAAATGTGAGTATGCCCTTTATGACGCGGCCGTTCAGCTCGAACGTGCCGTTGCTGCTCTGGGGTATGTGGCAAATGAATGCGATGCGGACCTGGAAAAGTTTTGCAGCTCGGTTGCCGCCGGCGAAGGACGCCTGCTCCAGTGTCTTGAAAACAACGATAAAAAAGTCAGCAAACGGTGCAAGAACGCACTTAAGGAAGTGGGGCTCAGGTAATTAGATTTCGCCACACCCTGTCGCTGCTGAGCTTCGCCGATCCGGCGGATCTGTATGGAAAGGGGGGCAGGTCCTGCATTATGACATTCTGGACCGTTTAAAACCTGAGGACATCACGCAACGCCAACCAAAATGACCATCAGGTCTAATCGATGGTCGATGAATAGGTCATGACATAAGCGCCAGCAATGACTGAAATGTCATAATGCAACGGGCTGTTGCCCGAACCGGTTTTATCGAGCCGTCTTTAGCTCCATGACGCATGCTCTTTCAACCAACATGGGAGCATGATTTAATCGCGATCTGAGTCGCATTAGATTGCGTCGGTACCAACTGACAGAGACAGAGGTGGTGCTGATCCGCAATCCTGCCGCCGCCCGGCTCCTACGATCTTTGGCATACCGAACATAGACCAGTATATTTTGAACCGTGGCCGTTAACAGCTCTTGGATCTTAACGCGCCAAAGCCGTCGCCACCGGGCCCGCTTGAACCCATAACGACTGCTTCTGGCAAAAGAGCGTTCCATCAGATGCTGGCGTTTACGGATATCTTTTTTCGATTGTTTCGACTCGGCTTGCTCCCGCATGATATCCAACTCGTTCTGTCGCAAATGGCGTTTGAGCGATCTGCCGGATTTGCTGCGCGTGCATTGATTTAACAGATGACATGCATGGCAGGTTTTCATCGAGGCCATGTATTCATAATGTTGGCGCCTTTTATTAAAGCTTCTTCGCTTGAGTTCTTCTCCCTCCGGGCAGATGAACGAATCGCTTTGGTCGCAGTAAGTAAAGCTTTCCTTGGGTAATATGCCTTTTCTGACACCATGGCCACGGTGGGCTTTTTCAATCGAATCAAAGTAACCCTTTACCTGCATATCGTAGCATGCCAGGTAATTATCGATGGTGCCGTATTTGCTGTCTGCTACGCAAATCTCGGCCATTCTACCGATGGTTTTCTTGTGCGCGTTTAACAGCGGGGCCATTAAATTGGCTTCATTGACCGATGCAGAGGTAACCGTCGTTGCCGTTATGATTTCGTGGGTTTCGTCAACAGCGCGGTGGACTTTATATTGCAGTTTGGATCGGCCGGCACCTTTTCGCTGAACCGAGGCGTCCGGATCGGTAGTGGATACAAATTTGCTGTTGGCACTGCCCGTCTTCGGTGGTGTTAAATCATCATCGTCAGGCGGCTCGGAGGCATCTTCCAGACGGCGCTCAAAGCTTCGGTAGCTCTTTTGCAAATACCGCTTGATGTCTTTGGTGTTGACCACCGAGTTGTTGGATGCGTCGGCTTGTATGTCGCTGGAG